>Ga0209540_10000143_pt1 | contig 94377 bp, 82 predicted proteins | sample BarGraIncu01121A_FD_184501 | JGI IMG/M metagenome (GOLD analysis project Ga0209540, IMG submission 184501) | Arctic peat soil microbial communities from Barrow, Alaska - Barrow Graham LP Incubations 011-21A (SPAdes) (version 2) | ecosystem: Environmental > Terrestrial > Soil > Wetlands > Peat... | reverse complement strand
ATATTACCTATCTTAAAAAGAAAGAGGATTGCACGCTTGCCATTAAAATGCCTGATGGCAAAGTGCTTTTTTATAAATTCAATGTTTACAGCAAAACCGTTTCCGATTTTGGACCGTTCAGCGAGCGGGAAATTTCAATACTGCAATTGCTTGCCCATGGGTTAAGCAGCAAACAAATCTCCGCTTTGCTGTTTATTAGTCCGCATACAGTGGACACGCACCGCCGCAACATGCTTGAAATGACCAATTGCGTGGATACCACTGCATTGATAGTGTATTGCAAGATGCTGGGAGTTTTTTGAGATTGTAAAAAGAAATCAGATAAAATATTTAAGATGAAGAAAATATTACTTATTACCCTGGCTGTAGCAGCGATCTTACTCACATTATGCGGTAAAAAACAAGAACAAGTTTCATCGTCAGGAAAACTATTCATCATAGGCGGAGGAAACAGAAGTGATTCAATGATGAACGAATTGGTAGGCCTTGCCGGAATACGTCCGGATGGATATGTTTATGTTTTGCCAATGGCCAGTTCAGAACCTGATAGTGCAATACTTTGGGCAAAGGAAGATTTTATGAATACGGGTATCAAAAATATTTCAGGATTTGCTTTCAGACAGGGAGAAGCTCCTCCGCAGGCACAGCTTGATTCACTCCGGAATGCAAAACTCATTTATATAAGCGGCGGCGACCAGTCGAGGTTCATGAATGTTGTACTAAATTCCCCGATTTTTGAAGCTATTCATCAGGCTTATAAAAATGGGGCTGTAATATCAGGCACCAGTGCAGGGGCTGCTGTCATGAGCAACAAAATGATAACTGGAAATCAGAAAAAACACCCTGAAACTGAATCGGGTTTTATTACTATTGAGTCTGATAATATTGAAATAACCAAAGGGCTGGGAATGTTAACTGATGTTATTATAGATCAGCATTTTATAAAACGTCAAAGGCTTAACCGGCTGGTGGCAGCGTCTATTGAAAACCCCAACCAGTTATGCGTCGGAATTGACGAATCTACTGCAATAATTGTCGATGGCGATGATGCTACCGTTACTGGAATAAGCCAGGTTATAGTAATTAAAAATAACGGCAATAAAAAAACACTTCAAAATGGATTACTTGGCGAAACCGGACTTCAATTAAGTGTTTACCTCCCGGGTCAGAAATTCAAGTTGAGGTAGTAAAAAGAAAAACCACCTTTTGCCCCGCTCAGAAAGGGAATCTGCTAGACTTCGACTGTCATTGCGAGGAGCTTGCGACGAAGCAATCTCCTCAAATATTCCACCATTTTAATCTTGTCTTTCACTCATACGCTCCTTTCCTGACAACCTTCCCGTCCCTTATAGCCCATTTCCCCATAGCTATCAGATGAATTTTCTCATTAAGAACTGCATCTGCCAATTCCCTTATATTTGCAGAAGGCAGACCCATCTCAAGTTTTACAAGTCGTCCCTGTTCATCTTCCATACACCTTAGCATCTTCAAAAATATAATCATTCCGGTTGCAGTGCGTTGGAAGAAGTGGTCTTAGTCCCTTTTTTCTGAGGATATGTGCCTGGCAATATAACGTTTATAAGTTTTTTACCCCATAAACCCAGCTGTATACCTGTAGCAAGTGATACAAGGCTTATTAGCATGGTTAAAATACTATAATGTTCGTATGGAGCAATAAAAAAGAGTGCAATTGATAATATCAGTATTACACTACTTGCGAAAATTTTTCTATATAACAGAGGAGTTACCAGGGTCTTGAATCGGGTAAGTCCATCGACAATTCCTGTACCAATAGCAAGCACAATTGTAAATGGAAAAACAAAAACTGAAAAAATCAAAACGCTTTTCATTATCTCGGGCTGGAAATTTTTGAAAAAGTTTGTTATGAAAATAAGAAATGGAATAACGATAACCAGAGCCTGTGATAAATGTATTGCTATAGGATGAAGGTCGAAGTTCAGTAATAATAATCGGTTAAGGGAAACTTTTTCTCTGTAAGGTTCAAAAACCTTACGTGGAAGTCCACATGCAGGACATACATCTCCCAGTTTATCTGCTTCAATTACAAATCCACAAGCCCGGCAACGTACTAGTTCTTTCATAATGATAAAAGCTATTAGTTTCAATGCTCAAATTTATAAATTAAGCTGATTTATACAATCATTCGCCGGTTTTCTGATCAATAATAGTATATTCGTTTTTTCACATTTAAAAAGGGGAAAAGATGGAACCTACAAGAACATTTGACATCCTGGAGAGGATACAAAATAAGTATTCAGATAAAACAGACGTACTCGCAGGTAAAGAGAACGGAAAATGGAAAAAATATGCTGTCCAGGAATACATTGATAACTGCAACTGGGTTAGTTATGCCCTCCTTTCATTGGGAATTAAAAAAGGTGATAAGATCGCTTTAATATCCAACAACAGGCCGGAATGGAATTTTACCGACTTTGGAATAAGCCAGATAGGAGCAATCGGCGTTCCGATTTATCCCACAATAAGCAGCGAGGAATATTCATACATTCTTGGGCATTCTGAACCTAAAATTGTTTTTATTTCAGATAAGAGTTTATATGAAAAAATCAAACCGATTACCGATCAGAATCCCGGAATATCCACTATTTATACTTTTGACAGGATTGCCGGTGCGAAACATTTTTCTGAACTGATAACCATCGGGAAAGAGATGGCTTCAAGTCTTGCGAATGATTTAGTTCTCGCAAAAAACGCCGTAGAACCTTCTGACCTGGTGACAATTATCTACACTTCGGGAACTACAGGTTTTCCAAAAGGGGTTATGCTCAGCCATTCAAATCTGATTTCAAATATTATTGAATCGAGTTTCATACATCCTCTTGGACCTGAATCAAGAACACTATCATTTCTCCCTCTGAGTCATATTTATGAAAGGATGCTAACCTATCACTTTCAGTATAAAGGGATCAGTATTTATTATGCTGAAAACATGGGGACCATAATGGATAACCTTAAAGATATCAAGCCTAATGTAATTGCAACTGTACCCCGTTTACTGGAACGGATCTTCGACAAAATTGTCAGCACGGGAAAAGATCTGAAATGGATTAAGAAACAATTATTCTTCTGGGCTTTAAATCTTGGACTCAGGTATGAATTTAACGGGAAAAACGGATGGTTTTATGAGGCGCAGCTTAAACTCGCCAATAAAATCATTTTTGTTAAATGGAGAGAAGCCCTGGGTGGAAACATTAAAGTTATTTCTTCTGCAGGTGCAGCCTTGCAGCCTCGTCTTGCACGTGTTTTCTGGGCTGCCGGAATTCCAATACTTGAGGGTTATGGACTTACTGAAACATCTCCGGTAGTAGCAATAAATAATATGGTTACAAAAGAGATCATGTTCGGAACTGTTGGTCCGATTTTAAAGGATGTTCAGGTAATGATAGCTGAAGACGGTGAAATTCTTACCAAAGGTCCGAATCAGATGGTCGGATACTATAAAGAACCTGAACTTACCAAACAAGCAATTGATGTCAACGGATGGTTTCACACAGGAGATATCGGGACAATGATTGATGGCAAATATTTGAAAATCACCGACCGGAAAAAAGAGATATTTAAGATCTCAAGTGGTAAATATGTTGCACCCCAGGTGATTGAAAATAAGCTGAAAGAATCGATGTTTATTGAGCAGGTAATGGTTATTGGTGAAAATCAAAAGTTTGCATCAGCAATAATTACACCCGAATTTCAATTCCTCCGTAACTGGGCATCCATTCATCATATCGCATTCCGCGATAATGAAGAGCTTATAAATAACCCTTTGGTTTTTGCCCGATATCAAAAAGAGGTAAACGAAATGAACCTCACTCTGGGTGATCATGAAAAGATAAAGCGATTCAGGCTCGTTGCTGATGAATGGACTGCCAATACAGGGGAATTGTCTCCGACTTTAAAACTGAAAAGAAAAGTACTGTACGAAAAGTATAGTGCTCTTATCAGCGAGATATTCAGTGTTGATAAAACCTGACAAGTCAGGTCGAAACAAATAATATTCTGTAGGTATTGCAGGTATAATTTCCCATTTCTTCAGAATTAACACAAATTTGAGTTATACCTTTATATCTTATAGTTCATTTTCCAAATTAACTTATAACTCATTTTCTTATGAAAAAATCATTTTTTATAATCGGCTGTGCTGCTTTGACTCTTAGCAGTTCTTCCTTATTCGCGCAATCGAATTACAAAATTGCCAATAAAATCCACGTCGAGGGTGAAGGTGGATGGGACTATCTAAATGTAGATGAAGCCAATGGCAGAATATTCGTTTCGCATGCAACAGTTGCCCAGGCTATTGATATTAAAACAGCCAAACTGGCCGGTACAATACCCGATACAAAAGGGATACATGGCATTGCAATAGCAAACGACCTGAATAAAGGTTTTACGAGCAATGGCCGCGATACATCAGTGACCGTATTCAATCTTAAGACACTGGAAGTAATTACAAAAATAAAGGTGACAGGACAAAACCCGGATGCTATCTTATATGACCCATTCTCACAAAAGGTATTTACGTTTAATGGCGGCAGCAGTAACTCGACTGTAATAGACGCCAGGAATAATAAAGTAGTAGCTACAATACCGCTTGATGGAAAACCAGAATTTTCTGCAACAGACGGTAAAGGGAAGATTTTCGTGAATATTGAAGATAAAAGTGTTATCAATGTAATTAATTCAGTGTCTTTAAAAGTTGAACAACATTGGCCAATTGCCCCCGGCGAAGGACCAAGCGGATTAGCATTAGATAATCAGACTCATCGCCTGTTCAGTGTTTGCGGCAATAAATTAATGGTTGTTACTGATGCCGAATCCGGAAAGATAATAACTACACTTCCTATAGGTGACCGTTGCGATGGTGTTGCATTCGATCCTGAAAAAAAACGTGCATATGCCTCTAATGGTGAAGGTTCAGTAACTGTAGTTCAGGAAGAAAACAGTAACAGCTTTAAAGTACTTGAAACTATTACAACACAACCTGGCGCAAAAACTATAACAATCGACAAAACAACTCATCACCTGTATCTTACAACTGCAGAATATGAAACTGCTCCTACAGCAAGCAACAGACGTCCTCCTGTAAAACCTAATTCATTTGTAATTCTCGATATAGAAACATTGAAATAGCAGATAATAGATTCCGATTCAAAACCGTATATTTACAAATATTAAGGTGCTCTCCTTTTTTGCTTTAATTGCAAAATGGATTGAGCACCTTACCGTTTTCAGGCAACAAAAAGAATATTTTACTGTCATTCAACAAAACATTAATTCAATACTTTCGTTACCATTATTAAACAAATTAATGATAATTATAAGAAACAAATTACTTTTTTCACTCTGCCTGCTTTCATCTCTGTTTGGTTGTTTAAATTCGTTTTCACAGGTACCCGGGAAAACAGTTATAAAAGGCATTGTTACCGATGCAAAAACCGGAGAACCTGTTCCTTTTGCTTCTGCTATTCTTAAAGGAACAACCGTTGGAACAATAACCGACATTAAAGGGAAATATAATATTGAAACAAGTGTACCTGCAACCAAAATTGAGTTTTCTTATTTAGGATACCAGACTGAATCCCAAAATATATCTCAGGGAAAAGAGCAGACTATCAATATCAGATTAAAACTTTCAGTTATTTCTCTTGATGAAGTAACTATAAAACCAAAAAGGGTTGGTTACAAGAACAAAAACAACCCTGCAGTGGAACTGATCGATAAAGTAATTGCCAATAAGAGTGTAAACAGGAAAGAAGCATTTGATTACCTTGAATATAAACAATACGAGAAGATTCAGTTTGCCCTTAGCAACGTTTCAGAAAGATTCAAAAAGGGAAATTTTTTCGGAAAATTCAAATCGGTGTTTGAAAATGTCGATACTACAAAACGGATAGGAAATGGTATCCTCCATTTTTTTATTAAGGAGACCCTTTCAGATCATTATTTCAGGAAGGATCCTGCGGCAACAAAAGAAATAATTACAGCTGAAAAAACAATCAATCTTGATGAATATCTCGATAACAATGGGATTACATCTCATCTTAAATATGTATTTCAGAATATTAATATTTATGATAATGAAATCCTCTTCCTGACTAATAAGTTTGTGAGCCCTATTGCCTCTACAGCTCCGTTGTTCTACAGGTATTATATAATTGATACTCTGAATGTCAATAACATTAAATGTGTAAGATTATTCTTTGAACCGAGGAACCAGGCAGATTTTCTTTTCCATGGTCACCTTTACGTAACTCTTGACAGCAGTTATGCCATCAGAAAGATCGATATAGGAATTAATAAGAATATCAATATCGACTGGGTACAGGATATTTCTGTCGTTCAGGATTTCGAGCAGTTCGGTCAGAAAGGATGGCTCCTTTCAAAAGACGAAATAGAAGTTGATTTTGGTATCATGAAAAACACTATGGGACTATACGGTCAGCGTACAATTTCCTACAAAGATTATAAAATCAACGAACCTATAGACGATAAAATCTTTAAAGGTCCTGAGAAGATTGAGAAAATAGATTTGGCAACCAAAAATCCTGCCTTTTGGGAAACAAACCGGTATATACCCCTTAATAAATCTGAAAACGGAATTTATGCGAAGGTTGACAGCATTAAAAAGATCCCCGCATTTAAACGAAGAATGACCCTGATAATGCTGATTTCAACCAACTTTTATAATCTTGGCAAGATAGAACTAGGGCCCGATGATAGTTTCTTCAGCTTTAATTCTGTTGAAGGAGCCCGATTCCGGGTTGGAGGTATGACGACACCAGATTTCAGCAGGAAACTAAATTTTGATGCTTATACTGCCTACGGATTCAAAGACCAGCTTTTCAAATACAGGGCAGGAATCACCTATTCGTTATCACCCCGTACGATATACGAGTTTCCTGTGAAATCTATAAGGGTAAGTTATCAGGATGATTATAAAGTCCCCGGTCAGGAACTTCAGTTTTCACAGAGAGATAACCTGTTTTTATCTGTCAACAGAGGAACTGCCGAAAAACTTCTGCTTAACAGGACCTTCAAAACAGAGTACCTTAACGAATTTGAAAATCACTTTTCTATTCTTGCCGGTTATAGTTTTACCAGGCAATCAGCCAGGGGTGAACTTACTTTTAATACAGTCGACTATAGATTAACAAGCAATGTAAGTAATATTAATATCTCCGAAATATTTACAAATCTACGCTTCGCACCAAATGAAACCTTTTATCAGGGGAGATTATACAGAAGCCCGTTCCCGAGCAGGGAACCCGTTATTTCACTGAAGATTGCCGGAGGAACAAAATCAATCGGAAGCGATTATGACTATCTTCGTTTACAGCTGACTGTTAGCAAAAGAGTATATCTTTCTATTCTTGGTTATACAGATATTACAATTGACGGGGGGAAAATATTCGGACAAGTACCATACTCGCTGTTGTTTGTCCACGCAGGTAATCAGTCATATACATACCAGAAAAATTCATATAACATGATGAATTTCCTCGAGTTTGTCAGCGATCAATATGTTTCTGTAAATGCCGAGCATTGCTTTAACGGATTCTTTTTTAATAAAGTTCCTTTGCTGAAGAAACTAAAACTCAGGGAACTGGTAACATGCAAAGTTATATATGGGGGGGTCACCAAAACCAATAATCCTGATTATCAAAGTAATCTGTTTAAGTTTCCGACAACCACGGCCGGGATACCCGAAACCTATACACTGGAGAGGAAGCCTTATGCTGAGGCAGGCATAGGAGTTTCAAACATTTTTAAAGTCCTGAGGGTCGATCTGATTCAACGTTTTACATATCTGAATCTTCCAAACGTATCAAAAACCGGATTCAGGATTCAGTTCAAACTGGATATGTAAGCAGAAAAATATCTTATTTCGTGGAATGTGGCATCCTGTAATAAACAAGGAATCCTCCCTCCTGTTTAATAAGATTACAATCAGGATGCTTATCGAAAAATGATCTGTTAGTAGCCTTGGCAACCAGATAAACCGGCTTGTCAATATCCCCATTCAGCAACCATTCCTTGTTACTGCTTTCACTGTTTCCACCCGGCATCTTCTGAAAATAGAAATAAGGTGCGTAGCTGTAGAATCCGATTGTAGTAACATATACATCCTGACCTGAAATACTTTTATAGAAATTGATAGCCGGAGCCTGCGAATAGCCCTCTATTTTAGGAACCACTGCTTTCATATAGAAGAAAATACAGAAGGCTGTTGCGTAAAATAAAATGATTATCCCCCTGAAAATATATTTCCTCTTCATCATCATTATTGCGATAAAAAGCAAAATAAGATATGCTGTTCCAATCAAAAACTCATAACCTGTCCATGTTACTGCTGAATTGAGACAAGCAACCGCAAAATCATCTTTTATATATGGAATAATAAGGTTTTTGTAACCGGCAACAAGAGGAAGGCCGATAAGAAAAAATGAAAAAACAGTGCCGGTAAGTAATAGCATCCATATCAGGTATTTCTTTAATACCATTCTTTTATTAACAAGTTCATATAGAAAGTATGCTGCTAAATAAGAGAGCGGGTAATATGCTAGTGATGAATAGTGTACAATTTTCGTTGTAACAATTGTGAATAGTATCATTACAACCCAAAACAGTATAAGCATCCATTTAAAAAAGTATTTCTCCTCGTTATTGACATTAGCATTTTTTCTGAATAAAACAGGCAGGGCAAGTACAGATATTGGAAAACACCCAAGGAAAACCACCAGAAAATGATAATATATTGGTCCGGAATGCCCAGCCACAGGATTAAGAAAAAGGTCCACCTGATATTTTATGAACTCCTTAATAAACCAGAAACCGTTATTGATCATCTCAAGTCCAAACCATAAGGAAGAGATTAACAGACAGGAAATTGTAAAAATCAAAACATTCTTCCAGTTTGAAATATTTTTAAATTTCAGAGTCATCCAATACACCAAAACAGAAATACCGGCAATCAGTAAACCAACCGGACCTTTTGTCAGAGTTGCCAGTCCAATTGAAATACCGGCAAAAAGAGCATATTTAAATCCTTTGCTTTCGCCTGTTTTACTGATGCTCTTTGCCAGAAATACTATCCCCAGAAAAATAAAAAAATTAAAGAAAGGATCAATAATACCAGATTTGAAATAAATATGCGGCAAAAACGAACCTAAAAAAGCCAGGGACCATATTAATCCGAACTTTTCATCATACAGTTTCTTCCCCAGAAAATAGAATATAAGAAGCGTTAAAATTCCAATGATTGCATTAGGGAGACGTGCTGCAAACTCATTTATCCCAAACAATTTCATACTCAGAACCTGCGCCCAGAAAAACAGTGGAGGTTTCTCCCAGAATGGATGAAAATCAATCTGTACCTGTGCATAATTATGGGTAACTATCATTTCGCGTGCTGACTCGGCAAAATTAATCTCATCCCAGTCGAAAAGATGAACAGAACCAAGAAATGGTACAAAGAAGAAAAGTGCTGAAATCAGAATTAACCAGGGATAGAATTTCTTACTCATTTTGGACTAATTAACCAGAAGATGCCATTTATAAATACCAGTTTTAGTTAAAAAGTACAGGAATGATACGCGCAATACTCCGAAGCCGTACTTCAGGCTCCTCCTGAAATTGATACTCGATGCTTCCCCAAAATATTTAGTCGGGCACGTTATTTCAGCTATACTGAATCCATTGTAAAATATAAGTGCGATCATCTCATTATCAAAAATAAAATCGTCTGAGTTAAGTTCAAATTTTACTTTTTTAAGTACTTCGCCGGAATATGCCCGGAAACCTGTATGATACTCTGTCAGTTTCTGATGCATTAATATATTCTGTACAAATGTCAGAAACCTGTTTGCAAAATACTTATAAATCGGCATACCTCCGGTCAGAGCGCTATTACCTAATATCCTCGATCCAAATACTACCGGGTATAGGCCGCTTGCAATAATACTTACCATTGCCGGAATTAATAACGGAGTGTATTGATAATCAGGATGTAACATTATAATAATATCAGCACCTAATTCAAGGGCTTTTTTATAACACGTCTTCTGATTCCCGCCATAACCTTTATTTACTTCATGATGAATAATATGCTTAATTCCCAGTTTTTTCGCAACTTCAAATGTTCTGTCGTTACTGAAATCATCAACAAGAATTACTTCATCAACGATGTCAAAAGGAATTTCCTTATAGGTTCGTTCAAGTGTTAAGGCTGCATTATAAGCAGGCAGCACAACAACTATTTTTTTGTTGTTATACATGTATTTTTATACCTCCGGATTATTAAAGTTAATATTAAGATGACAAGTAGTGCCGAACGCCATGCCCAGGTCTTCAGAACATTGATTGACGGAGCATAATCAGTCAATATAATTCCGTTATACCTGAAGTACGGGTTAAGAAAATAAACGGTGCCATCATTGCATTCAATTTCGATTCTGATGTAAGTGTCATGTCTGCCAAAGAAATAGGATCCTGTTGAACAATCTGCTATTTTATTTCTTACAGTTCCACGCTGGCCAATGAATTTAATTGTCTTAACTGCCTGATTTAAACTAACGGTAAGAGTATCATTATTAAACGCAATAGATTTGATTTCAGGTAGTTTCAACAAAGCTGTCTTTTTCTCTTCGTTTGTAGTAAAAGAATTTATATTAAACTTTACTCCTATTGAACGCCCTGTTTTTAAAGAATCACAATTAACAAGATTAAAACTGCTGCCAACATTATTCATTTCAGTCACATGATGTCCATCATCATCTGCCATTATAAAAACAGGGTGCCCTTCAGAAAGAATTGTGTCGTAACATTCAGAAAAGTGACGTTCATGATTTGCTATTTCGAGACAATTATAATTATTCAGGTACTTAAAATCCCTGAAAGAATAAGCTTTTATATAAATAGGATGCACTATTGTTATAACAGATGTTGTATCCTTTTTCAATTGGTCAATAATGAATTGCTTATTACTTAATGTCTGACGAAATGGAAAATCCAGCCAGCTTACTTTTTTGGCATTTAATACAAGTTGATGAGTTTTATAATATTGAAAACCATGCTCGTAGACAGGGACAAACCATTTATTTTTGCTTTCATAATAGTTTATTCTCTGGTAGTCAGATATACTGATAATATCATAGCCGAGATACCTGTATAAACTGTCAAGACCCTGAATTGCCAGAACAGCTTCCTTTTCATTTCCAAAAAATTTACGGTCATGCGAATGAAAATTAGCCATCTTCGATTTTGACTCATCAAAATTCCGGTATGGATTATAGATAAATTCTCCTTTGAATGGATGTGGTTCTGGAAATGTGTATTTTACATTGACTACGTACTGAAAAATCAGAGCAATTAAAATAAAAATAAAAAAACCGGTTAATATACGTTTTATGAGTTTTAAAACATCCATTATAATACAATTAGGCAGTACATTAGAAAATAATAAGGATGAATTTTATTTAAATTTACCATTTCATAGAAATTCCAACCTGATTTTCATATTGAAAAAAAGTGAGCTCAACTTTATCTTTTAAGTTTGAATCTAATTGTGATATATCGTTTTGATGAGTTTTATTAAAATTAGCTACAACCTGTTTGCCACAAACATATCCCAATATTGCTCCCGCAAAAACATCAGATGCCCAGTGTTTATGTTCGGTTAATCTTGATACACCTACCAGTGAAGCAAGCGAATAGCTTATTACTGGTATAAACCTTGAGTCTTTATACTGAGATGCAAAAACTGTTGCTATAGAAAAAGCAGTTGCAGTATGTCCTGAAGGAAAGGAATCAAAAGAGGACCCTGGTTTTTTGACTGGTAAGTCCTGATCATACTGTACAAAAGGTCCGTACCATTTCCCACCTTCTGATTTACTGTTTATATAATCAGCTTCAGGTCTTTCCCTTCCGGTAAATTGTTTTATTATATGAACCCAAACACCCGAAGTTATCATTGCCTGAGAGGCCAGCAGACAGGTCTGAACTCCTTTTTCATTTTTAAATATTGCACTTAATGAGCCGAATGCAACAACTGATAATATACCATAGTTTCCGCCAAATTCTGTAATAAATGGCGAAGTTTTATTTACCCAGTTATGCTTTTGCTTCTGAACCTTTGCCCAATCATCAATCTCATTATCAACATGTATAAGAGCAGCAGTAATTCCGAAAGCCGCACCAGTTAGAAGCCATTGTTTTGTTTTGAACTTAAATGGGGCACTTATTTGTTCCCCAAAGTCTGTAAATAATGCTGGAACAAATCCCTTTTGAGAATGGAATGAAAAAATACTGTCAGATTTGTAAAAATTGGTCGATGGATTCTGAGGATAAACGCAAAAACACCAGGAAGATAAAATAATGAGAATCAATAATAGAGATACCTTATTTTTCACATTGATAATTATTTGGGTGTCTTTGCTCAAAGTTAATTCATTTATTGGAATCATTTTCGATCAACCCTCCGGTTGGTTCATCCATACTGAATCGTGTATTAAGATCTTTAACCGATGCCAGGCTTTCCATAAGCTCAGGCAAATAATCTGTTGATGCAATAAATGTCCATAAGTATGCGACAATAGAATAGATCTTTCCTGTTGTAAATTTATCAACGTCAACACATATAAAAAGAACACCAATGAAGATAAAAATCAGCAACACTTTAACTGAACTGTAACCAAAAGCATTCCACCTGGCAATCATAGTCTTAGGTGATATTGTGTTACGATAAAACTGACTGATCTTTGAAGTATCCCTGCTTTCGATAAGGTTAAAAAGTTCTTCCTGGTTATCATGAATATCTTTCTGAAGCCTGGTAACATTCTTCCTGTTCAGGTTATTAATATATGCTATAGGAATTACAACAAAAAGACATATAAGAGCTATTCGGTAATCATAAAAAAACAAAGCGATTATTGCTCCGGCGGTAGCAGATAACTGCCACATTACTTCGGGGAGGCGTTCTTTAAAAAAGACTATATACTCTTTTACCAGTTCAGCCCTAACCAGCATTTTTGAAAACTGATCGCTCCTGGCTTTTGATTCAATCACTACATCTGTTGCAATATCAGCATACATTTTTGAATAGATACTTCCATTGAAAATTCTGTGAAGTGTACCTCCGATAACATTTATCATATAAACAATTATCCATATGATAAGAGGGAGAATATAATCTACCGTTTCATGATCATAAAAGTGATCAATAAGTGAATCAAGTAACTTTCCGAAAAATGTTGGTTCAATTATGAATGACACATTCTCAATAAGAACAAAAAGCAGGATTAAACCAATCGAATATTTGTATTTTACTGCAATTTCTTTAAAAGCCATCTGATACAATATTTAACGATGCGGTTGCTAAATTAGCTAAATAGCAGGTAAAAGTAATAAGAAAAATATATTAAAGGATAAGCTAAATATACTTCATTGCATCAGAACAGGAAAATAAATAGATTTGTAAATAATCAGCAACCATACTAAATCATCTGACTATGAAAAATTTAATAATCATCTTTGCCATCAGTTTCATAATCCTAAGCTGTACTAATTACAAAAAAGCAGGGGACGTTTATCGATATTATGAAGGAAAAAAAGATAATTATGATATCTGGATTGTTGATGGCAATCAGGTAAGATTGAAAATATTCAGTTCATTTCTTTATGGCGGAAATGAGCAGAGATATCCGTTTAATCCAAAGGGTGAAATCTGGATCGATAATGCCATTTCATGCGAAGAATATTATATTACACTCGCACATGAATTGAATGAACGCCATCTCATGGCAAAGTTTGGATGGAAATATATAACAGCACATGATTCATCCTTATCTCTGGAACAGACAATAAGACGCTCAAATGAAGAAATATGCAGGACACATGAGGCTTCTCTTAATAAAGTTGCGGCAACGGACTATGATAATATAAAGGAGATAAAAGGCATTCCTGACAGCATACATATTCAGAATATATATCGTGTTCCATGGGGCACAAGTGAAGGAATAACAGTCTGGATAGTTGACGGATACATGGTTCGAAAAAACATATACCCCGACTTTGGTTTTAGTGGAAACGACCTTTCTTACCATTTTATTCCTAAGAATGAGATTTGGATAGATGGGCAGGTCTCTTGCGATGAAACAGAGTACTCAATTGCTACAGAATTAATGGAGCGAAAGCTACTGGAAAAAGGAAAGTCGTATGATGATGCCTACAGTGATGCTATCGACATGACCAAGGCTAACCGGCAGAAAATGGAAAACCTTACAAAATCTCACTTTAAGATCGCAATTCCCGACTCTCTTACCCGTTATGCAGGTGTAATCGACCCATCTGAAAAATGAGTTTTTTAGCTGTTTTTAAAATTCGTAAATTTGATTTTTATTAAAAACTGTGAAAATACTTATTATAGAAGACGACAGATCACTGAGAATGTCAATCTATGATTATCTGAAGATGGAAGGCCATATATGTGAAGTGGCTGAGAATCTACATCAGGCTAGTGATAAAACCAGTATAAACAGGTATGACTGTATAATTCTCGATATAGGTCTGCCTGATGGAACTGGATTGGATATTATTAAAGAACTAAAAAAAAATAAAGCCGCAGATGGGATACTAATCCTGTCGGCCAGAAATTCGCTGGATGATAAGCTTCTCGGATTAAAAATCGGAGCAGATGATTACCTTACAAAACCTTTCCATTTTGCTGAGTTAAGTGCCCGTATTAATTCAATTTACCGAAGAAATAGTTTCCTGGGTCTGAATGAGATCAGTTTTAACGAGATCAAGGCCAATACTTATGATAAACAGGCTTACGTGAATGAAACGTTATTAAATCTCACAAAAAAAGAATACGACTTACTCGTATTTTTCATGACTAACAGAAACAGGATAATTACAAAAGAATCCATCGTAGAACATTTGTGGGGTGATGAGGTAATTCTTACTGACTCGTTCGATTTCGTATATACTCATGTTAAAAACCTACGTAAAAAGATTATAGCTGCAAAGGGTAAAAATTATATTAAATGTATTTACGGGTTTGGATATAAATTTATTGAAAATTGAAATTAATAACCAAGAGTACATACTACTTTTTCATTTTTTCTATTGTCGCGATGGTCGGCGGCGGTGTGTTTTTATATTTTGCGATACGAAAAGACATTTACAAACAGATCGATAACAGCTTAATTACTGAGAAGAGTATAATTAAGGATCAGATTGAACAAACTGAAACTGTACCAGATTCTACTGCAACATTTGACCACCAGATAGAGGTCAAACTATTGAATTACCCGGTTCATAAGTTACAGGTCATTAAGGACACAGTACTGTATAACAGTGATATTGGGGACAATGTTCCTTTCAGATATTTCTTTTATTCCGATAATATCGTCAAAAAAAATGGCTATACAATTAGCATTTTCCAGATTTTAAGTGAAAAACAGGATCTGCTTGGAACTATCAGTTTATACATGTTTGGCCTTTTCCTTTCGCTGTTTCTTATATCGATACTTTTAAACTACCTTATTTCCAGGAAATTATGGAGCCCATTTTATAAATCTGTTGGTAAAGCTGGTAATTTTGATGTGTTATCTGATAAACCCCTCGATTTACCTGAAACAGACATTGTTGAATTTCAGCAACTCAACAGTGTGTTTGAGAAAATGACTCAGAAGATGCGGGTTGATTACCTTAATCTGAAAGAATACAATGAAAATGCAGCTCATGAAATTCAAACTCCCCTGGCAATTATCAGGTCAAAAATGGAGCTGCTAATGCAAAATAAAACCCTGAAAAAAGATAGTCTGAATCTTATCAAGTCAATTAATGAAGCAACTACAAGGCTATTTAAGCTAAACCAGGGGCTGTTACTGATTTCGAAGATCGAGAATCTCTATTTTCATGAAAACAAGAAAATATCACTTAAAGAGATTATTGAAAACTTTCTGGGCAATTACAGGGAGATAATGGAAATAAAGGGAATCAAAGTTGAGCTAGAGGTTTCAGATAAAGCAATCGTTGAGATGAATGAGGTGTTGGCTGATGTTCTTATTTCAAATCTTCTAAGTAACGCAGTGAGGTATAATATAAATAATGGTTATATAAAATGCCATATTGACGATCAATGTCTCGTTATTACAAATACAGGGTTACCTCTTAAAACAGATCCTGAATTGCTTTTCCTCAGATTTCATAAAGTAAGCGATAACCCGCAGTCAGTTGGATTAGGACTGTCAATTGTTAAAAAGATTACAGATAATTATAAAATGAACATAAGCTATAGCTGCACTGGCAATATTCATGAAACAAGATTGAATTACCGTGTGTAATTGCCATAAATATCTGAAAAAATCTCTATTCTTAATTATTTGTTAAATTTTTCAATCTTCAGTTCGTCTTCAGAATTGCAAACTACATTTGATCTTTTAAACCAAATTAAAAAGTATTAAGATGAAAAAAGTATTTACCGCAATCGTATTAGTTATGGCAGTATTAGTTGTTAATGCACAGACCACAACTACACCAGCTAAAGCAACTCAGAAAGCAACTACAACAGCTCCTGCAGCTAAACCAGCAGCTACTCCGGCAGCAGCAACAGCAGCTCCGGCAGCAGCTAAACCTGAGGCTAAAGCAGCAGCTAAAAAAACAGCTAAACCAGCAGCTAAAAAAACAGCTAAACCAGCAGCTAAACCAGCAGCTAAACCAGCAGTTACAGCACCTCCAGTTAAGAAATAACAAAAAAAAGTATTATTAAAAACGACGCCAACAAGCGTCGTTTTTTTTGTCGAATATCTTCAGGGTTTAATCACCCTGGCTAAAGCAGCCGGAACCTGAAGCAAATCAAAATCGTTGGTATATATCAGGAACTTATCGTTCCATTCCGGATTGAACTTTTCCTTATATTCTCTCTGCCCTTTGAAATGTGAAAATGAGCGGAATTTTTCATAAGCGAATTTCATTGATTTCTCAGGAAAATTGTGCGGATCATCAAGTCCTGACATTGGGGCAAAACCCAGATTAACATACTGAATTCCCTGAGATTTAAAGTACTTGAACATTTCCACAAGAATATGATCCATAATTCCGTTTGGTGCATCAGCTGTCTTCCTCAATAAATCGTATGTGCCCTCGTTTTTTACATAATCAGGGATGATATTTAAGAATGCTATTATCTTTTCTTCTTTGTTCTCGACAGTTATTATTGTTTGTTCCTTTATCTCCTTTTCAACAAACATTCCCTGTGAAAAGACAATTTCCTCCCGTTCCGTAAGTTTCAACCATTCTGTGCTTACTGCTTTTAGTTTTTGCACAAGTCCGTCGCGTAACGGAGGAGAATAAACATGTGTGGTATAACCCTGTTCTGCAATTTTATTCAAGGCATTCCTTATAGATTTTCGTTCTCCTCCCTCGAGTGTGAAAATATTTAAATCCATAACCCCTTCCTGTCCGAGAAAAAGACTTTTTCTGTATAAATCTTCATATACCGGAAGACTCTCCTTTGGAACCCTGTAATAAATCTCTTTCAGACCATTATCATAACAATATTTACTAAAGGATGTGACACATTTCTTCATCTCATCTTTGTTTTCAGCAACCGGATCTTCAAGCACTACTGCAAAATTTCTGCTTACACGATATGAGATATATGCGTTGATCCCGTCAGGTGCGTATAGTAATTTATCGGAATAAGTTTTAAAAAAATCGAGTGCGGAATTTCCAAATTTTTGTGTTAATGACTTTGCTCTTATAACCTCATCCTCCGTGTGGGCGAACTTATAGACGAATGGTCGTACAAGAGAATAAACCAAAAATGATAATGAAGCAAATCCGCTGATCTTAATCAGATAAATAAAATCGCGTGCAAATGCATCATAAGGAACAAGATCACTGCTGCCAATGAGAAAGAAGTTCTGAAGTGTATACCAAAATGACTGATATAAACTGAAATCAATCTGGAAATGCTTTTTATCTAAGTAATAGAAGCCCACTATTCCGTATAGCATAACCGCTGCCATACTCAGGAGTGCAGTTTGAAGGCCTACTGTTCCAAGTTTTGGGTTAGTTTTAACATAGTACTCTTTTCTTGTGGCAATAAGCGAGCCAAGGATTATAAATGCCATTGTAGCTTCTTCATAATCAATCCCCTTGGTGATATGTCCGAAAACAGAAATAATACTTAAGGCAACAGCGAACCACCATGCAGTTCTTAATCCCCTTAGCATAAAAGCAGCGGTTACCAGAAGGAACAACCCGGCAATAAGTACAAAACTGTTAGAAAAACTTACTGTTTCAATAAATAAATAGTCTTTCAGGATACGAATTCTATCCGGTAATGCCGGTGTAAGCACTGAAATGATATTCACGATACCAAGAATAAAGATCAGAACTGCTGGTAAAATCCTCATCAACAGCTTATCTACTTTCAGAAGAAAACTTATGATCCCGGCGAATAGAGGAAGCCAGAATTCAAAAAACCTGAAAAGTAATGTAATTGAAATGGATTCAACATTGCTGAAACCCGATTGAATAAGAACGTATGTCATTGAGACCTCAATTGCACCCAACCCACGTAAGAATGGTGATATAATAAGGAATATGACAACAATAATATAGGCTATTATAGCCGCTGACAGTGATGGAGCAAAATTCAATGCCACCATCGAAATGTACACATGTGCAATTCCGACAAATTCAATAACAACACTTATCAAAACTGTGAAAACAAATTGCTTAATGTTTAATTTATTATTCTTCAGATCTTCAATAAAAATACCAGCTTTGGGAAAAAACTTCAGAATCCATCTATAAAGGATCCTTTTATTTATGAGAGAATAATAGATCAGTACAAATGCAAGTAATATAAGGATGACACATGTAAGTGCATACCATTTCCCGGTCCCTATGCTACCTCCTGTTACAACAAACAGGAATGCAGGTATAGCAACTATTACTACAGAAAGGATCCCGATAAAAGCGTAAATTGACGAAGCAAAATAAACCTGCGTTTTTGTAATCCCTTTTTTTTCTATGTTTCCGCTGAAAAATGCGAGTGAAGACACTGCTCCGGCAGGAAGAAAAACACTTATGAAGTTACGTTTAAGAAACAAAATTATTGCATCCCACAGACCAAGCCTTGTGTTAAGTGCGGCGAATGAGGTCACATACATCAACCCCTGAATGAAAATATAGAAAATCATGAGTCCTACACCCGCAAGAACCCAATTTATGTTAGCCCCGGTAAGGATATTTTTTACACTTTGGAACTCATGTCTCTGATGGCTGATAAACCAGGCTGCCATGAAAATAAAAAGGGCAGTCAAAAGAAATTGCGTTATAAGCTTCCCGTTTTCGCTCAGGAAAATGAAGACTTTTTCTTTAAAGAAGCTCTTAATTGAGCTTTTGGGATGATTGTTCGTCATAGAATATCAATAAGCCTTTTTAACGTTTAACCCATACTCATAAGCTATTTTAAAATGTGCCATTCTCTTTCATTGTCTGTATAATCAAAGGCAGATTAAATTTATAATGATGATCGCCGGGAATAGCTTTTATCTTAACAGATGTTCCTGCCAGCAAACCAGGCACTTTTGATTTCTCACCATCACCAAAGATGCAAAGAGTAAGCAAAGGTTGCATACTTTTAATTTCCTTTACAACATCAAAAATGTTCTGAGGGTTGCCCATTCCAAGCATATTTGTAAAATGGACCTCGAAATCAGTATATAAATCCGGAGACAACAGCACTGCCGAGATTGTCTCTGATTTAACATTTTCAGGCAGCCTGGTTACAATGAATGGAACTAATTCCGCTCCAACAGAATACCCGATAAGCACAAACTTATTCCTCCCCCATTTTTTACCATAAAAACTAAGAGCTCTGGCAATATCGGCAGCAGTTTCCTCAGGTGTCCTGCGGTTCCAGAAATATTTTCGTGAGTCCAGACCAACGGTTGGAATCCCAAGATTAGCAAGATTATCTGCAATAGATTGTTCAAATCCGTACCAACCGCCATCGCCTGAAATCAGAAGTGCAACTGGTGCTGCTTTATCCTCAATTTTAGGATTTGTAATTATCAGAGGTAAGTCCTTAACCTGATCAATTCCCTGACCTGAAGCAATAGATTTTTCCAAAAGAATGAATGCAAATATGATAGATAATATGGAAATTTTCTTCATCCTAATCTGGTCTAAATTACTGGAAATGAATACAAAAACAATTATCCTTATTATCAGACAATATTAGTAAATTTCCTCTCCTTTTCCAAATATCACCCTCCTAAAAACAGGTCGAAATAAAATAGTAAATTCGAACCATGCAATTCAAACTCAAAGACATTTTAATTAGTATTCACTTGCGGAACATTATTGCATTTACTTTCGATGCCTGCGGAGGTAAAAATGGAATACATATGAGGCAATGAAGAATATTGTCCCAAAGCTTCGACAAATGGGGTATACTTTTGTTCGGCTGAATGATCCAGCAACCTCTTTTAACATCTTTTAACGCTAATCTGTAAACCAACCTTCAACAAAAGACATTTTGTTTTGTTATGATTACAAGGTTTTTACATATGTTTAAACCCTGATTAATTATTCGATTTTTAAACTATGAAGTATTTACATTTTATTGTTATTCTGATTGTTACAACCGGATTAATTTCATGCAGCCGGAAGACTGATAACTTAAAACCAAAGCAGGCTGTTGAGGTAGATGTAATAATCGCTGAAAAAGTTTCTTTCCCTTCAAACGTTGAAGTGAATGGTGTTTCACTTTCTGAGGAGATGATAGAACTGCATCCGGAGATAAGCGGCCGGCTTACATATCTGAATATACCTGATGGAGCATCAGTTTCTGCCGGAACTGTTCTGGCTAAAATCAACGATGCAGATCTTCAGGCCCAGCTGGAACAGCAGAAATCCCAGCTGGATCTTGCTACCAAAACCGAGCAGCGTTTAAAGAAACTTTTAATTGTAAATGGTGTAAACCAAGCCGATTATGATGCTGCATTAAGCCAGCTTAATACAATAAGTGCGAATGTTAAAGTTTTTAATGCGCAAATTGATAAAACTGTCATCAGGGCCTCATTTAATGGAAAACTGGGTCTTCGTATGGTAAGTCCCGGAGCCTATGTAACACCTCAGACCTTGTTAGGAACTCTTCAGCAATCTGATAAAATAAAAATAGATTTTACAATTCCCGAAGCATATGCAAAACTCGCAGAAGTGGGGAATACTGTATATATCCAGACAAATGATTCCGATGAAAAACTGACAGCAGTAATAAGTGCAATCGAGCCGCAGATCAATGTCGATACAAGAAATATGAAAGTGAGAGCCAGATTAAAAACCGGGAATATCAGTCCGGGTACATTTTTAAAAGTCTTGCTTGATAAAAAAGAAGAAGGAATAGTAGTTCCGTCAAACGCACTGATTCCTGATGCAAGTTCAAATCAGGTAGTACTGGTAAAACATAATAAAGCAGTTTTCACTAATGTTGAAACAGGCATAAGAAATTCTGATGTAGTTGAACTTTTAAAAGGGGTAAATCCGGGTGATACAATTATTGTTAGCGGGGTATTGTTTGTCAGGCCCAACGCTTCTGTGAAAATAAACAAGGTAAGAACACAGGTAATTGAAGCCGCTCAGGATTCTAATCTGGTTGCGAAATGAATATTTCAGAACTATCACTGAAAAGACCTGTTCTGGCAACAGTAATGAGTCTGTTTATCCTCCTCTTTGGTGCCGTGGGATATTATTTCTTAGGTGTTCGTGAATATCCAGCAATTGACCCTCCGGTAATTTCAGTTTCGACTTCTTACATCGGAGCCAGCGCCGGTATTATCGAAAGCCAGATTACTGAGCCACTCGAAAAAGCTATTAACGGGATTCCGGGCATACGTACAATCACTTCCTCCAGTTCTGTAGGGAACAGCAATATATCGGTTGAATTCAATCTTAGCTCTGACCTCGAAACGGCAGCAAATGACGTTCGTGATAAAGTCAGTCAGGCGGTACGTAATTTACCTCAGGACATTGATGCCCCGCCAGTTGTAATTAAGGCCGATGCTAATAGTGATTTTATTATTATTATGGCGGTTCAGAGTCCAAGCAAAGGACTGATGGAGCTAAGCGATTATGCAGAGAATATTCTACAAAACAAATTTCAGACAATCCCTGAAGTAAGCGCTGTCAATATAATTGGACAAAAGCGTCCTGCAATGCGTTTATGGGTTGATCCCGACAAACTGAATTCTTATAATATCGCCTTTAATGATATTACCAACGTTCTTGTTAAAGAGAACGTGGAAATTCCTTCCGGTAAGCTATATGGGAATAAGACTGAATTAACTATCAATACATTAGGAAGATTAACTACTGAAAAAGACTTCAGAGATCTGATTATTCGTGAAGATGCCAATGGAATTGTAAGGCTGAGCGACGTGGCTAAAGTTGAACTTGGACCTGAACAATATGAACAGAGCTGGAGACTGAACGGAGTCAGTGCTATTGGTATATCAATTGTTCCTCAGCCGGGAGCCAATTACATTAACATATCGAATGAATTCAACAAACGGCTTGAAGAAGTTAAAAAATCGCAGCAGGGCGGAGATATAATATTCACAACACTTATTGATAACACAAATAATGTCCGTAAATCATTAACTGAAGTAAAACAAACCCTTGCTATCTCCCTGGCATTAGTGATTCTGGTAATATTTCTATTTTTCAGGAGCTGGCTGATTGCAATCCGGCCGCTTATAGATATTCCGATTTCGTTGATTTCCACTTTTTTTATAATGTACCTCTTTGGTTTTTCAATAAATATACTCACCCTGCTTGCAATAGTGCTGGCAACTGGTCTGGTAGTAGATGACGGAATTGTTGTTACTGAAAATATATTCAGAAAATTCGAGAGAGGGATGCCAATCCGTAAAGCCGCATTGGAAGGAAGTAAGGAGATATTCTTTGTGGTTTTGTCCACCTCTGTCACATTGGCTATAGTGTTTCTGCCTGTTGTGTTTTTACAGGGATTTGTCGGCAGTCTGTTTCGTGAATTTGGAATTGTTCTTGCAGGAGCAGTATTAGTATCAGCATTTGTGTCACTTACTATTACCCCAGTTTTAAATGTCCTTTTAAGTAGAAAGACTGCACAGCATGGATGGTTCTACCTAAAGACAGAACCTTTTTTTACCGGTTTTGAAAATGGGTATAAAAATCTTTTGCACAGGTTTATTGAGAAACGATGGATAGCCTGGGGTATTGTAGCATTTTGCCTTGCAATTATTTTTTTCATTGGAAGATCATTGCAGAGCGAGATTGCTCCTCTTGAAGATAAGGGGACGATCCGTCTCCAGGTAACAGCACAGGAAGGGGCAAGTTATCCGCAAATGACCAAATCGGTACGCGAGCTTGAAGACTACCTGATTGATTCTATTCCTGAACGGGATTTTACTTTTTTTTCGGTACCCGGATTCAGCGGTACCGGAGTAAATGGGGCATCAGGAAGGCTTGGTATGGTACCGCCAACTGAAAGAAACAGGAGCCAAAAAGCAATAGCTGCTGATCTGACAGAGAAAGTAGCCCGGTTTAACGATATTCGTATATTTCCAGTCGAAGAACAAACCATCGCAGTCGGGCTATCTTCAAGAGGTGCCCTCCCTGTGCAATTCGTGATACAAAATCTCGATTTTGATAAACTGAAAAATATCATTCCTAAGTTTCTCGATGCAGCCAGAAATGATAAAACATTCCAGAATGTTGATGTAAACCTGAAATTTAACAAGCCTGAAGCTGATATCGTTATAGACAGAATTCAAGCCAGGGAACTTGGCCTCACAGTAAAAGATATTAACGATGTTCTGATGAGCGCCTTTAGTGGCAGACGTTCTGATTATTTTACAATGAACGGGAAACAATACCAGGTAATCACTCAGGTTAAATTAACCGACAGACAGGTCCCTAACGATATCCTGAAGTTATATGTTCGTAACAGTAAGGGAGTTTATATCTCACTGGCCACTGTACTAAAGATAGTACCTAATGCTATCCCGCCTACTCTGTTCCATTATAACCGTTATAAAGCAGCAACTTTTTCAGCTACCCTATCAGGAAACAATACAATTGGCGATGGGGTAAAAGCAATGCAGAAGATCGCTGATACTCTGCTTGATGAAAGTTTCCAGACATCATTAAGTGGTCCTTCACGCGATTATTCAGAGAGTTCTTCAAATACAGCTTTTGCATTCACATTGGCATTAATACTGATTTATCTTGTTCTGGCTGCTCAGTTTGAAAGTTTTAAGGATCCGTTTACGATTATGTTAACAGTGCCGCTGGCTATCGCAGGTGCTATGCTGACTTTGTGGATTTTCGGACAAACGATGAATATTTTTTCAGAAATCGGAATGATAATGCTGATAGGATTAGTAACCAAAAACGGGATCCTTATTGTAGAATTTGCTAACAAGAAAAGGGAACATGGAATTCCGCTCAGGCAGGCTGTAATTGAGGCATCCACTCAACGTTTACGTCCTATTCTAATGACCAGTCTTGCAACTTCACTGGGCGCATTACCAATTGCACTGAGTCTGGGTTCTGCCGCAACAAGCCGTATTCCATTAGGTATTGTTGTCGTTGGAGGTATCTTATTTTCATTGGTCCTGACACTGTTTGTAATCCCTTCTGTTTACACCTACATTTCGGGCAAGGAAAAAGTAAGCATTGATGATATTGAGAACAAGATATAATGAATTGTAAATGTTAATATTCATGAAAAAGACTCTATTATATATATTTTTATTACTTCCGTTAATCACTTCGGCTCAGGTACCACTCTCTATTACCAATGCCATTGATACCGCCCTTTTAAACAATTTTGATATACTGATAGCAAAGAGCAATACCGATATCAACAGAGTAAGTAATTCATTTGGCAATGCTGGCGGATTGCCATCAGTAAATGGTACAACCAGTGATAATAATTCGCTTTACAACCTGAAGCAAAAAACCAGCAGTGGAATTGATATTACCAAAAACAACGTAAAAAGCAGCTCAATTAATGCCGGCGTTACAGCCAGTATGGTCCTGTTTAACGGATTTAAAATTACAGCTACAAAGGGGAAACTGAATTACCTTCAGAAACTGAGTGAACTGCAGCTTAATCAACAGATACAAAATACTATAGCTCAGGTTATGGTAATGTATTATGACATTATCCGACAGCAAAGTTACCTTAACATTATCCAAAGTTCACTGGATGTTTCATCAAAAAAACTGGATATCGTTAAGGACAGATATAATGTTGGGATGGCTAATGATGCTGATCTACTTCAGGCTAAGATAGATCTTAATACAGCCGAACAAAATATCAGAGGTCAGCAATTGATTATTGAAGAGGATAAAACCAATCTGTTACAGCTGATTGGTGCAAAACAGTTTTTTCCTGTTACTATCCATGATACTATCTTGGTTGACAAATTTATACAGAAAGACAGTATTATAAATTATCTTGAAAATAATCCGCAATACCTTTCAGCTGATCAGCAGATAAAGATAAATGAACAGATTGTAAAAGAGCAGAAGGCACAGCGCTATCCTTCTCTTCGACTCAATACCGGATATAACTTAACTTATAGCAGCAGTTCGGCAGGATTTAATTTGTTTACCCAGAATTACGGTCCTACTGTTGGCGCGACAATGCAAATCCCAATTTTTAACGGAACTATTTACAAAACCCAGCAGGATGTTGCTAAGTATAATGTTGAAACCGCAAAAATTCAGAAAGAGAAGTTACTCTCATCCCTCAAAGCAGATGCAATAAATACATTTCAGTCGTACGAGAGCACTTTACAGCAAATGGACTCACAACAAATGAGTTATACAGATGCTGCAAAGCTGGTAGAAATAGTTATCCAAAGATTCAGGGCTAATCAATCCACAATTCTCGATGTTAAAGCTGCACAAGCCAGCTTCGAGGGAGCAGGATACATGTTTGTGAATCAGCAATACGCAGCCAAAGTTGCCGAGATTGAATTGAAAAGGCTTATTTATCGTTTGACATATTAAAGCTAATCTGGCCTCATCAGACTTTCGTTTTAATATTCATAGGCAGGATCAATTTGAAACCAATATTCCTTCCCATATTATAAATGCCGCTTCTGCCTGTTGAATTACCAAGATATTGTTCAAAATACTTTAACCAGCTCAAATGCGACTGGTAAGCTAAAGTCTAAACAAACTTTATTCCATTAGAGTTCATTCACTATCGAATAATTGGCAAGGAAGCTTTAAATTACCAAATGAGACTTAGCTATTAGTTACAACACAAAAGGTCCACCCTGAGCGCCCTGATCTTGCGGGAAGGGGGTGGACATGTTGATGTAAAGATAATTACAGTTTTTCATTTGTACAAATATTTCTTTCGCATGCTCTCAATCTTGTTTTTTCAATCCGTACAACACCAGATAATCATCACTTTTCCCAAGTTTCCTCTTTACAAGTTTTCAGTAACAGAAAAAGAATGCTAAAATTAACTTTCATTTGTTTGAGTAATAAAATCATTCGAAGAAGTGATTTTAACAGAATTGACATTTTTCACAAATCATACGAAGTTAAACAAAATATAACATCAATTATTAGCAGCAGAATTGAAAAGCTTGCTAAATGGAATCTTATCGAGATGAACATTTGTATCACCATCTTTTTTGACTCTGACAAAATATTCGTGTGGAGTATGGAGCAAAGTTTCATTTACGGCAAAGCTGCATGAATCTGAAACTTGTCCCTCGTAATCTTTATTCTTTCTTACTGAGAATATATCTGAACCCCACTGACATACAATGAATAACAGGAGGTCCATCTTTGGCAATTATCATCGGATTGTATTCCCCGAATAAATACAGATCAGGCAATGAGGCGAAAGGGTTCATTTTTAATCCAACCGGTATATTGATGCTTACCCATTTATCATTTCCTTTCGATAATAAATTCATCCCAAATCCCAACCCGGCATAAAGACTGACTTTGCCTGATGTAAATAAGTTGTCGAGCAAATAAATCTGAGTGATTCCCCGGTCGTTATATGACCAGTCAGACTGATTATACGATTTTGTATTTACCCTGATTTCAAACCAAAACTTATGAGATGGATTTGAGGAAAGACTGAGAGTGTTTCCGTCGGTCCCATAACCAACTGCCATTTGACCATTTGCTGAAAAAGCCATTGCGAAAAGAAGTAAAAAGACAACTATTGAAGATTTTTTCATTTCAATAATATTATTGGTTTAATATAAAGACTCCGTTTTTGGAGGTTCCCACCCAAATATTGTTATTGCTATCTGTCTCAATAACTGTAACAAAGTCATCAGGTAGTATCTTCTCCGGTGAACTATCCCATGTTTTTCCGTTAAACACATTCAATACCAGAGAAGTTCCGCTATAATCAGCCATCCAGCAATAATTCCTTTTATCGGCTTTCACAGGAGAAAATAAACTGTGTATGCTTATATCGTTTGTCTCTATTTTCTCCCACTTTTCATTTGAAAACTGAAATAATTTATTTGTGGTTAAAGCTGAAGATAATGAAAAATCCTCTACCACAAAAATATTACCTGACGGGCAAAGTGTGAAGGAAAATACCCAGTAAAATGTTCCTTTTTCATCACCCAGGCATTTCCACGAATTATCTGAGATCCTGTAAATATTCGATTGACCAACAGTGCCACTGGTAGCTATATAAACTACTCCCTCCTCACTAATTTCAATATCATCAATAATATTCTGATTTAAAGGTGAGTTTTCGGGAGTCAGAAACTCAAAACTTCTTCCGTTGTAAATACCCAGTCCTCCTAATCTGAAAGCACAGCTTGTGAACCATACTTTTCCGTCAGGAGTTACTTTTACATGACGCACATAATCTCTTGGAAGACTTGCATTCAGACTGGTAAACCATGTGAATCCTTTTTCAGTAAGATGGCCAAGTCCTCCGCCATTGGTACCTATCCATATACTATTATCAGGAGCTATTGCAAGATCAAGAATCGCATAATCCAGAGTATATTCTTTTTGGTTGCTCCCTTTAATATAATAAAGCTCCTTCCCCGAACCGATATAGGTATTCCCTTTGGAATCATTGCTGATGCAATCAATTCTTTTACCTTCCAGGAGTCGGCCTGTAACTTCAAAGTTTACTTTTGAGGGATAATTATTGATAAGACCATCCTTCTGACATGAAACTGTTGAGATCAGCAACAAAATGAGCAAATAGGAATTCTTACACCAATTAAAGTAACCAGAAATTGAAACCATTTAGTTTTGCAGTCTTTAAACAAAAGATCCGATACTGTAAATTTACTCAATTTATAATACTTACGATAATATCCCTCATAGAATCGTTCAATTGGTAAAATCCAAATCCTTCAGATCGATGTTTATGCTAATCAAGAATTGCGATTGCCCTTACCGGGGAGCCATCTGCATTCTCAACTTTTAAAGGCATGCATTGAAATGTAAATAATGTATCTGGAAGTTTGTCGAGGTTAGTAAGATTTTCGATAATGATTATTTCATTTCCAAGCAAAACATTATGGATTTTAAGGGCAGCTGACAGGTCTTTTTCATTGAAATCAACTTTGTCGGCTGAGATGGCATCAAAACCGATCCCCTTAAGGTTGAATGTTGCCAGCCATTCTGCAGCTCCCTTTGTAAGTGCCGGAAAATCATCAAAGTATTTTTCAGTGTTCCACTTAAATTGCCATCCTGTAAAAAATAAAATAAACTCAGCCTTAGATATTTTTTCTTTAAATGGCTTCAGATATTCCAGACTTATTTCCTTTTCGTGCATACATGGAATCAAAATTGCTTTACCAATAAACTTGTCAACCGGAAACTGATCGAGCGACTTCATGTTTTTAAGGATATGGCATGGAGCATCAATATGAGTTCCGATATGAGTGCAAAAAGTCAATTTAAGTTCAGCAAATCCATCCTTTTCGATGGTATTGTATTTTTCAATTTTTGTTGGTACAGTGCCGGGATAGACTGTCATTGAACTATTGATCAGTTGAGTCAGGTCAATTACTTTATTCATAATTGTATATTTTTGTGATGATCAGCTTTCATTTTTCCCATGAAGAAGCAGGTTGATTGCATCTTCGAAGGAACCAGCGCGGACTACTTTCCCGCTGTTAACAAAGAATATCTCATCCGCATTTTCGATTGTATTTAAACGATGGGCAATAATTACCCTGGTGGTCGATTCCGGCAGTTTCTTAAGAATACTGTCGAGCAATTGTTCTGTCACTGTATCAATGTTTGCAGTAGCCTCATCAAGAATAAGTAGTTCAGGCTTGCGAAGGACCGCTCTCATGAAGGCAATTAACTGCTTTTGCCCGATACTTATTCCGTCACCTGTGGTCTGTACTTTTGTATCGAGTCCCTGATCGAATCGTTCAAGTAAGGTCTCAAGTCCCGCAAGAGAAACAGCTTCTATTAGCTGCTCGTTTGAGTAATTTTTGTACTCATTATTCCCATACAAAATATTATCGCGTACAGTTCCTGTAAAAAGGAAAGGTTCCTGAAGAATAAATCCGATTTTCCTGCTGCGCTCTTCAGCATTATATGAACGGATATCTTTGTTATCAAGCAATATGGTTCCACGGGTTGCATCGTATAATCTGGCTATGAGAGAAGCAGTGGTTGTTTTGCCCCCTCCGGTCGGGCCGACAAACGCGTACGTTTTCCCTCTTTCCAGATCGAAACTTACTTTATGCAATACCTCTTTCCCGTTTGGATATTTAAATGAGACATTACGGAAATGAAGGTATGAAGCGGTTGTTTCCAATTTTTGATCTTCTATTAAGTTCAGATTGCTTTCCAGCGATAACATTCGTGAAATTCGGTCCCATCCTGCCATTGCAACCTGAAAACTTGCCCACAGAGATGCCATTTGACGCAACGGGTTGTAGAAGTTTGTGACGTAAGCGATAAAACTTATCAGCAACCCGATTGAAAAGTGACCCTTCCCGATCAGATATATTCCAAATCCAAGTACAATGAGCTGCCCAATATTTGCAGCCAAAGTGTATACCGGAGAGAACATGTTGTTTGCAATGCCGGCCTTTATCGATTTAGCGTAATTATCATTATTGACCTCTTCAAAACGCTTCCGGAAATAATCACGGCGATTAAAAGCGATAATTACTTTAAAATTTGCCAGACTCTCCTGTATCTCAGCACTTAAGCCTCCTGTACTTTTCGCGCTTGCAGCGTTACGGCTCTTTACCCATGAGGATGTACTTTTTGTAAATATAAATACAATAAGTGCCGGCGTAAGGGCTGCCAGTCCCAATTCCGGATTAATGCATAATAGAATAATTCCTGCCCCTGTCATTGTAAATAAACTTCCAATAAACTGCATAAGAGATTGAGAGAAGAACTGGTTTACTTTATCGGTATCGTTATTAATGCGCGAAATCAGATCTCCTGCTTTATTCTGGTTGAAAAAGTCGACCGGGAGTTCCTGAAGTTTAAAGAAGACGGCATTCCGCAGGCTGAACAGCATCCTTTGGCCGATACTTCCCATCGACCTCATCTGGAAATAGTTAACAAAAAATGCAATAATATAGAGACATAGCAAAATTGCTGCTGATATCATTAATCCCTGATAATTACCGGTCTGAATGTACTTATCAATTGTTCGTCCGATCATATACGGACCAAGAAGGTTTAATCCGGCATTTAAAAATATAGCTGAGAAGGCAATAATCAGGTTAGTTCGTTCTTCTCCAATAAGCGTAACAAGCTTTTTAAGCGATGCAAAACCAGATTTTTTTTGCTCACCACTATCTGCTGTCTGATTTAAATTATAGTTCATAATGGTGAGTACTTTTTTGTGAACTATAAATCTGAGCATATTCGGGAGAGCTTTCCTTCAAGTCTTTATGTTTACCGGCTGCAATTATTTCCCCTTCCATTAAAAGTATGATTTGCTCAAAGTGTCTTACAGGGGATATTTTCTGCGTAACAGATATCAGGGTCAGATCGGGATAATTATTTTCGAGGTTACACAGTATTTTATTTTCTGTCTGCCTGTCAACCCTTGAAGTGAAATCATCCAGCAGCAGAACTTTTGGATTTATTGCCAGGGCTCGTGCGAGCATGATCCGTTGTTTTTGCCCGCCTGAAAGGCTGGTTCCTCTCTCCGAAACAATTGTATTTAGCTTCTCAGGAAGTGAATCGATAAAATCAGTTAATTCAGCAGTTGCAATAGCTCTTTCAAGGGACTCATTTGTAACTTTATCGTTAAAGGCTATATTTTCCCTGAGAGTCATATTAAAAAGAACGCTGTCCTGAAAAACAAAGCCTATCTGACTGTGGAATAAATCTTTTGTGTACTTTTCGATACTTACTCCATCGAATTCTATTGAGCCGGAGTCAGGCAAAATAAGATTCGTCAGAAGATACAGTAACTGGCTTTTGCCAGCTGCTGTGGGTCCTATTATTGCTGTTTTACTACCTGCATTTACAGAAAATGAGATATTCTTAAGTACAGGTTTATCACCATATGAGAGGCAGACATCTTTTAATTGAATATTGCCTTTTATATCACTCACAATATCTCCGTTTTCATTTGATTCCGGGGCATCCAAAACATCATTTAATCTTTGAAATGAAGCAGATGCCTGTGCAATGATGTTACTCATGAATCCTATCATAAGTATTGGGAAAATAAGGAGAAAAATATAACTATTGAAGGCAGCAAAATTCCCAAGCGACATTTTTCCTGCAATCACAAAATGTCCACCCAGTGCAAGTATCGTAACTACTGCCAGGTTAGAAACAAACATAATCACCGGGATAAGAGTGGCAAAGAGTCTGAGAATTGATAAGCCAAGATTACGTGATACTAAGTTGGTTTCAAGGAACTTCATAGTTTCCGGCTGCTGTGAATTCAGCACCCTTATCAATGCTGAACCCATAATACTCTCATTAATAATTTTGTTAAGCGAATCAATATTCTCCCTGCTCTTCTTAAAAAGCACCCTTACTTTCCTCAGGACGATAAAAAAAGCACCTCCGATTACCGGTACTATTGCTATAACAGTTAATGCAAGCTTACAGTTAATTGAAATAAGCAGAACAGATGTTCCGATAATCACAAAAACCGATGAAACAATTGTAACAAAGGCCATTGAAACGAACATCTTTATAGAATCTATATCAGATGTCAGGTTTGTAAGGAGTTTTGAAGGATTTGATTTGAGAACGAAAGCATAACTCTGACGTGAAATTTTCTCAGACAATCTTGTACGCATATCTCTGGCTACACGTTCCGAGGTATATGTCTGAAGAATATTCTGAAAGAAAGTAAATACGAAAATTGCCGCAGCTGCTGATATAAACTCAATTACCACAGATTTCATATCAAACCGGTTTGCGGAATAGGCATCGATCCCCTGGGCTATAATTTTAGGAATCAACATATTTATGGCACTTCCCAGCAAAGCCATAATGATTAACAGGGAGACTATTCCCGAGTACGGTTTTAACAAACTGAATATACCTGGCTTAAGAGATTTGTCTTTTGCTGTTTTGGAAACAGGTTTATCCATATTTAAATTATACGGTAATTTTCATAGAATGTGTTAAATCCGAGATACTTCTTTAAAAATATCTTTCCTTTATGCCTGAGCGATAACCTGTTAAATGATATATCATGTTCAAAATGCCAATTTTTAAGTTTTATCCTATCCTGGATAACAGCAGGATGTGTTTCCGTAAACAGACTCAGTGCATCCATTTTTGAATAATCATAAGCCTGCTGGTTATTAAATTTTTGCAACCAGTTAACATCATTATAAAAAGTAGCAGTATTTCTAAGCTTTTTAATCATAGTTTCAGGCTCTTTCACCCAACCATAATGATAAACATGAGCATCAACCGGTTTAACATTCAGCATTTTATTTTCCCCTTTTCTGAAACCCTGTGCATCTCTGAATGAGTATATTGATTTATCGTTTTTTATTACCCTTATTTCGTGTTTATACCATTTAGGTGAGATCCCTACATAATCGTAAGATCCATAGAAATGGGTATAATTAAATAAAAGGCCATCCACATCAACATTATCTTTCCATTTTTCCGTCGCTGAAACAATAGTATCCAGATATTTTTCATGGATCACTTCATCGCCCTGGATGTAAAAAGCCCAGTCAGAATCATTGGGTACTGCCTGAAATGCCTTGTCGGTTTCGCGGGCATATACCTCACCCATCTTTAACAACTCGGGAGAGTCATCCCAAACGGTCTCAATGATCTTAATTTTTTGTTTATCGATGTTTTGTACAAGTTCAAGTGTATTGTCGTCTGAATTGCCAACAGCTACAATAAAGTCATCACAGACTGGAAGAATTGATTTAATTGCCGCTACAACAGGGTAATCAAATTTAACTGCGTTCCGGATAAATGTAAAACCTGAAATTTTCATCTTGCTTAATTAAAAGGAACAAAAATATACTTTCTCCACTAATCTAAGGAAAATTAGTTCACAATTCTAAATAATAACAATTAATATTCTCTATTGTTTTACCAGCTCTACTCTTCTGTTCAGAGCCCTTCCTTCTTCCTTATCGTTACTGGTAACAGGCGAAGTAGGTCCGTCGCCAAAAGCAGTAAGCCTGGCATCAGTTATTTTACCTTCTCCAAAATAATGCCAATCTCCATCACAGATGTTAATGGATCAACCGGCATATTTTGCTCAATCAGATATGTATAAGTTCCGGTTTCTTTAAATTTCTTATTTGCCTCAACGAGGTGATCACTATCCCATATATCCAGCGCTGCTTCTCCGATATAATCACCATTATCTTCCCTGACTTTTAAATCGTAATCTTTTACAGAGTTTTTACCTCCGGGGCTGGTTTCAGTTACTTTTACTTTTGCAAACTGATATTGATATCCATCAACATACCGGAATGTCAACTTTAGATTATATGCAATATTAATGTCTTTAACGGGCACTTTAAATTCCCGTGAATCTTTCTTTAGCCACCGGTTCTGAGGAGATAATTCCTGGTTTTTTGAATAGATCCGACCTCCTGTATTGCAGGAAGTTAAACTTGCAATAATTGCTAAAAATGTGAATAATCGTTTCATAGTTTATTTCTGATTAATTCAATTTTTGAAATTTAAAATAAGGCTCATATTAATTACTTGTCAATCGGGCAAATGATTAATAAGTTTTAAAACACACAATCGAACAATTAATAAAAACATTTTGGTATTAACTTAAGATGAAGAAATTTGATATTGAAAAACTTGTCAATGCCTGATTTTTCAAGTTTTAAAATCAGAGAAAACCTCTGTTTTATAAAACCTTTTAATTAAGTAACTGTAAATTAGTGCTGTCCAGAAGGAAAACATAGCATATATTAAGGCAGGTTTTATCATATCCTGATTATGCAGCAAAGTTCCTGCAACAAGGAAAGCTAAGGTTGTATTATGTACTGATGCTTCAATTCCTATGGTATAGGAGTTTCTGGTTCCAAGGTTAGTGATTACCCCCAGAAAAAATCCCCAGGCCATGCATAACACATTTAACAGCAGGACGTATGGCAGAATATTATAAACTTCCTTTGCTGTAATTCCTGTGCCCCCGGTATTATTCCCTGCAAAAAAATATACCACATAAATAACAGCAAGAGCAACAATAAGCAAATAACGTAAAGGAGCCTGAGCTTTTAATGCAAACACGGGATTATAAGTTCTGATGAAGACACCAATAAAGGCAGGTATAATTGTTACTGAAAAAATCTGAATTATTGTTTCCAGGTATGAAAGATGTATAAGAGTAGCTTGTCCGAAGTAAAACAACAAGCTTAAGTTTACAATTAATGGGATGGTAAATAAAGTAATTATACTATTTATCGAAGTAAATGTAATTGATAAAGCAACATTACCTTTGAAGAAATAAGTTAAGACCCCTGAAGTGGTACCTCCTGGACAGGCAGCCAGAATAATCAATCCGACTTTAAAAGGCAAAGGCATATTTGAGAAAAAAGCGATAGTAAATGCAATAATAGGAAGTACTATGATTTGAGAAGTTAAACCAATAAATAAAGGCTTGGGATATAAAATAAGATTCTTAAAATCCCTGGAGGTTAAGGACAAACCCACCCCTAACATTATTAAAGCGAGTATACTGCTTAATAAAATGGCAACAAATGAATATGAAGAATGAACCATAAATTTAAATCTTATAAGCAGTTACCTGGCTCAGACCAGTTTCAAATTCTATTCTTGAGATATTCTTAAACCCTGACACATTCAACATTTCAGTGACTTCCTGCTCAGTAAAACAATCTCCCGATTCAGTTCCAACGAGCATATTGATTGCAAAAACAGCTCCGGCAGTTGGATATGTTCTGTCGTTGTTCATTATCCAGTCCTGGATTATGATTGTGCCGTTTTTATTCAACGAGTCAAAACATTTTTTTATCAGATTCTGATTTATCTCAAACGAGTTACTATGAATAATTGCGGATAAGAACACTAAATCGAATCCTTTTGGCAAATCATCTGTCGTGTAATCTCCTGAACAGGTTTTTATCTTACCTGAAAATCCTTCTTTTTCAAGAAACTTCATGGTTATGGGAACAACATTAGGCAGATCAAAAACAGTTGCTTCAATTCCGGGTTTTTTAGTTACAAATTCCATAGAATATGCACCTGAACCGCCACCGATATCCAGAGTAGATTTAATGGACGATAAATCAATATTTGCCAACTGTTGAGGAGCCTGTTTTTTTGCCCTGTCATGCATTGCATTTATAAAAGGGAAAAGCCAGTCTTCACCTCTCTCATTAATTTCTGCCGGATGCGCTGAAATACCTGATTTTACAACTTTGGTAAGGTTACTCCAAGTGTTCCAGAGATGGTTTGAGTGCATCAGACCTCCTAAATATTCAGGACTCTTCTTAGATAGAAAAGTAAAACTCTCAGTTGTATTATAGAATGACTGGCCCTGCTTTGTAAGAAAGCCTAAGGATACCAGAGCATTAAGCAGTCGTTCGCATGCGTGTTCATCGAGTTGCAATTTGTTTGCTATTTGCTTCCCTGATATTCCGGATTCATCAACATTTGTAAATATATCAAGTTCAAAACCGCTTAACAGAATTCTGCTTTTTTGAAATGAAGAAGCAAATTCCCTGATTTTATTTGGATTCATAATATTAAATTTTTAAAGTCCGGTATAAAATTAACTGATATTTAACCAACAAATTATATTTACAGTTAATTCTTTAAATATTAAAGTTACGTTCCGGGGAATATGTCCTTTTGGGCCCGGCTTTTCATCTCTGAATGCGCGAATCATGTAATTTATTTATATAATTATGTAATTCAGACAAATGGCCTCCTATCTACATTTGTGTAATTAATTATATGAAATTATTTAAAACCCACAAAATGAAAAAAATTATTCTTTTTACATTCGCTGTAATCTTTTCACTGGGTGCATTTGCTATTACACCCGGATCAAAATCATCATCAGAAAACCCTGGTATTCCTGACAAAAAGGAAAACAAGATGTCTGCTGAAGAGGCAAACAGGCTGACAAAAAGAACTGAAGAGTTAAAAAACATTGATAACTCACAACAGGTAGTTGTAGTTTCGGAGAGTCATGGATCAAGAAGAGGTCATGAAGGGATGAATAGAGAGAATCGAAGAAGTGGGGGTGTTATATTTCTTGGCGGAGGTGGCTTACTTCTTCTTATTATCATCCTGATTATTTTAGTTTGATCAGAAGTTCTTTTTGAAATAGTCATTATAACTAAAACACAAAACCCCGCAGATCATTGATCTTGCGGGGTTTTTTGTTTTAGTATCTTAAGCTTTATTTAGTGATCTCTACAACTGCATATTTTGAATTTTTCCAGAATAATGCTGGATCTTTTATCTCAATAGATTCAACTTTTTTGTCTTTATCACGTATAATCTCATATGAACCGGCAGAATGTTCAGAGATAAGTTTAGCAGTTTTTGAATTCACAGGAATCGATTTTGTTTGAGTGATGTCAATCTGGATAAATGAATTGTCGGGGAAATTTCCGGTTAAAGATTCCGTTTTGCCAAGTCCGATAAATCCACCTTCTTTGGTTAAAAGGCCCTTCGCTTTCAATTCTTTAAAGGTGCCACAGGTATAAAAAGCCTTATTCATCTCATAAGTCTGGGTACTGATTTTCTCATCCTTCTTTGTAATAGTATCCTGCATAACTGTCATTTGGGTATTGAGCTGTTCAACCTCAAATTTTTTGTCAACGAGCGAGGTCTTCAAATCCGTAATTTCATTCTCGTTCTGTTTCATCGAAGCTTCCAGTTCAGAAATTTTATCCTGCAAAACCTTTATTGTCCCACCTGATTTCTTTAACTGAGCATTCAGTGAGGCAATTTTCTTTTTATTCTGTTCGAGAAGTGTATTTATATATTTAATGTCTTCCAGAACCTGTATTTTCTTGTCATTGGATATTTCAACATTCGATGAATTAACAGAGATTACCTTCTCTTTTTCTTTTATCAGTGCGATATTTTTTTGAATATCATCAAAAGTCGTTATCCATTCGCTGATCACAGAATCGCGGGAAGTTACTTTCTCTGTAAGCGAAGTCTTCTGCGTTTCCATCAGATTGAGCAGTTTCTTATGGTCGCGGCTATAAAGTGAATAAACTATAAAACCTGCAACCAACAATACTATTAAGCTGATTATTGAAGTTGTAACGGCCCCTTTTCTTACTCCTTCATCCCAGGTCTTCTGTTCAATTTCGCTTTTAGTCTTTTCATTTTTACTTGTCCCTGCATTTTCATTTACAGGATTAGTTTTGTTGTTTTCATCATTTTTCATGTTAATTCCTCCTTTATTTGTTTTAATTATGAAATTTCTTTTCAGGATTGCATACAGTGTTAATACATGTACCAGATATAAAGAATATTTATTTTTTTATAATTCCTTAAAAGTGGTACCTGCAGCAAGCAAAACAAAACCTGCAAGTAGAAGGGGATAATTATAGACAGAAAGAAAATCTACAGCAACGAAATGGCCTATTATACCCAGAATTCCCAGTATCAAACCAATTATCCAAACATATTTTGAAGGTGTGGAAGGTTTCATTTTCTTTAATTTTAAGTAAGTTAAAAATAAATTTAAAGATAAGTCCGTGTAAAAGTCCCGATGTTACATAATTATATTAAAATGTTACATTATTCACATAATAACTATTGTTTGGAATTGATTACTAATGTTATGCAACCTTTTATTACGGTTTTCACAAGAGTTTCCCCAAATTCAATTTTAATGCAATATAAAGCCTCTTAATTCTTTTTGCAGATAGAAGTGAACTTTTAAACCCTTTCTGCGTTAATACATCAGATAGCTATCGACTTACCTTTAATCCGGCTCTCACAGAATTACGGCATTTATAAAGATTATTATGGTCATTTTAAAAAATCAATTTCGAATTACTGATAAATAGTAACTTTGTAGTTGAAGTTGAATTCTATTTCTTAAATTTGACTTTCGGTATTTTCAGTATTTTGCTAATTGAAAAGGTGTAAAATAAATATTTAAAATGTTGAAATGAAAATAGATGCAGTTCATATTTTACCGACCAATAATACTCCTGAGGTTCTTCTTAATCCTGATGGAATTATTAAGATAAAAGGACGTGCAATAGACGAAAGCAGAGCAAAATATTCGGAACCGATATTGGTCTGGATTGATTCTTACCTTCTCAATCCTGCGAAAATCACTGAGGTCACTATTGCTCTTGAATATCTGAATAGCTATAATTCAATAATTCTGGCTTCAATACTCAGAAAGCTGTCACAGGTTAACCTGCAATCGAAAAATCTGGTTGTCAAGTGGTATATTGAAGAAGATGATGATGATTTACTGGAAAGAGGAGAGTATACTTCATCGTCCCTTAAAATACCCATCGAGTTTATCATGACTGATCAAATCAGAAATATTTCTTGACAAGCAATTTATAACTAAAACTCAAAACCCCGCAGATCATTTATCCTGCGGGGTTTAAAATTTAAATTTGTTCCTCAGATTCTTTATTGTGGAGGGAATTCGTTAACCTTTGATGGAGCTTTTCCTCCTATATCATTAATGACGTGATTTATGCCACCTCCCAGATTAATTGTAAACACATGATGCATCCTGATTCCCGGATTGTTCGGCGCCTCAATGCCATTTTCTGCAACAAGTGCCTTGTTACGCAGAACGCAATAAACACCAATTCCCCAGGCCTCATGAGTCTTCACTGAATTATCAACTTTATATCCGGGATATCCTTTCACTTCTCCATGCATCCACGCGTCCTGTGTTGGAGGATCATAAGGCATCTCACACTGATAGAAATAAACACGCCCGTTCTCGCCATACCAGAGAGTTTGATACTCCTGAGTATGCTCTACAAAGAGACCATAGATTGTTACATTATTACCGTGAACAATAAGCCCATTGGCATTCTTATTCGAATTCCATCCGGCTCCTTTTCCATGGTCGGCTCTCCACAGCCAAAAATGATCACCTATAACGTCGTTACTGTTGATGGTTACAAAACAACTTGCCATTCCGTTAAAAGCCCCGCCTGCCCGGCAGAAAATATCCCACATACAGGTTGGATCAGCTGAATGATCTTTAGTGCTGCCTGGCTCTCCTATTATCACAAGATTCGGGGAATTGGTTGTTGTTGCTTCAACCATAAAGCCTCCAATCTTTACACCATCGACATCCGCTACTTCAAATGCCGGTGTTCCATTATCTGTTATTAGAGATGGTAAACCAATACCAAGAACAATCGTGCCAGGACGTGTAACTTTAATACTTCCTTCCAGATGATATAACCCTGGAGTAAGCAATAAATGCTTACCCTTTATCAGAGCTGCATTAATGCTTGCGGCATTGTCTTTTCCGGCAAGTGCAATATAAAATTTGTCAATTGATACAGAAGATCCTGGTTTTTGCCCGTTTTCCCAGGAAGTTCCGATGCTGGCTTTCTTTACCAGTGGAGGGACCATAACGAAATATTTATACTTTTTGTCAACATACAGAAATGGTTTTTCGCGAATTACCGGGGTTTTGGTAACAACAGTATAGGGAGGATTTGGCCATGTTTCGGCAGGTGGATTAACATCGCCCACAAAAACCATGTTCCAGCTGGCTCCTTTCCACTTTCCCATAAATGAATTCCGGGTAAAATACTGCTGTTGTGAGCCTGAAATTATCGTACTATCGATCCTGGAATCAGCAATAAAACCACCGCTCGACCATCCTCCATCATCCAATACCAGGTTACCTTTTATGTGCATACGACGAAAAGGTGTAGCCTGCGATGTTGCCCATCTGTTGGTTCCTGCAGTTGGAGTAACAGACATTCCGGCTATTGACCTCCAGAATGTCTGGGTGGCATTTCCTCGCATCCAGTCGGCCTCAGAATGAACCTGTCCTGTTATTGAAACTGCATCCGGTGTTAGTCCAAGTCCAAGCACTTCTGTATAAAAGCCAACATTAATATCCAAATTATAATTACCCGGATGTATAAGAAACGCATACCTGCCAGGTCCAAACTGGCTCGATTCCTGTTGATGGAAGACCCTGTTCACCCGGCTTTGAATAGTATCCATTGGCATGCCAGGGTCAAAAATCAGAACATTTGGACCAAAATCCAATGATGGAGTCTTTCCTGTCTTTAAAGATGGTGTTACAAGCGAAGTGAAGAATACCGTAAGAGTGCTTAATAAAATAATCAATACTGATTTCATAGTTTAAAATTTAATCGGGCAAGTGTATATTAAATATTTATAAGTTACTGTTCTGTAAATATCTACTTTAATAATCGAGATGAACTCCATATAAAGGGGAGTATCATTTCAAAGATACTTTTTTATTCCATTAATAATGATGAATCAAAAAAACATTGAGAATGTATTTGTTTTACTGGTTTTTGTTTTCTCCTGCTATCAAGACAAATTTCTTTCTTTTAATAATAATCACTATTTTAGATCACTTTTTTTCATATAATAAATTAGGTGTATTATGAAAATGCTATCAACTCCAATAAGTGTTAAGAGCAATTATCTTTTCAGTTATATCCGCTCAATAAAGAATGCCTGCAGCATGTTGCTACCTGCTCTTGTATTGTGTGTTGCAACACAAATAACTTCCGCACAGATAAAACCAGTTAAAGTGGAAGTACCCGATTGGGCGCTTCCCGGATCTGCTACTCATAAACAGATACCTCCTCCTACTGATTTTCACCGGGCTACGATTACTAATAACAAACGCATTGGTATATTCAGGGGCCAGAGCGATATCGGTGCTGCACTTGTACCTGGTTCATCTGTCTATAACTCTGCCAGCAAGCAGTATACAATCACCTCTGCAGGCTATAACATTTGGTACACCCGTGATGAATTCCGCTATCTGTGGAAAAAAATGTCGGGCGATTTTTCACTTGCAGCCAATATCAGCTTCCCAGACAAGGAAGGCTTCTTCGACCGCAAGGCAGTCCTTATTATTCGCCAAAGCCTTGATGATGATTCCAAAGAAGTTATGGTGGCCCTTCACGGGGCCGGACTGATGCACATAGCCTGGCGACCTGAAAAAGGAAAGAGCCTTAAGGCTAAGAGTGTCGAACAAAAAAGCGCTCCTCGCCTTGGTCTGGAAAAGCGTGGCGATGGCTTTGCTTTTTACATAAGCATGGCCGGGGAACCTATGACACAGGTCGGGGATATCGTACAACTGCATATAGATGAGCCATTCTATGTCGGTATCGGCTTCTGCTCTCATATACCCGATAAAATCGATAAAGCTGTACTTTCTAATGTTGTACTGGAGAATGCCGCGGGTAAGGTTCGATAAGCTTTCAGGGGAAATTTTAAAAAAGTGGCGCCATCAGATATTAATAATCACTTAATCTTTATCGATATGAAAACAATACTTTCATTAATATTAATTGCCATTCTGGCTACGGGACAATTAAAAGGACAAGCAACAGGCAATAATGTTACAGATGCTATCCTTTCGGGCTATTCGGTACGAAACTATACTTCAGTGCCTGTTACTGACCAGCAGCTCGATTTAATATTGAAATGTGGTATCAAGGCCCCCAGTGCAAATAATCGACAGCCCTGGAAGTTTACGGTAATAAAGGGTGACTCTACAATGAAAGAGATCATTGATAGCGTGGTTCCGGGGAATGTTCTTATAATTATTTCAGGAGCCGAATCGCAACAGGGAAGTACTCCTGATTTCGACTGTGGACTGGCAACCCATAGCATGTTTTTAGCCGCTGAGGGACTTGGGCTTGGTGCACGTATTTATGGTAGTCCTGTACGTAATATAAACTTAAAGCGCGAGTCTTATCAGATACCTGCCGGCTACAAAGCTGTGATTGTGCTCCGTGTCGGGAATATTAATAAAGGTGTTGATGCAGTATCATCTGCCTCTATCAGAAAAATGCCAGAAGAGGTGATAAATTATAAAAAATAACCATGCTCCTAATTGAGGACACGTTATAAAATACCGTTGCCGAATCCGTCACCCCCTCAAAAACAAAAACCCGCAAGACGTTGATAAAGAGTGAGTGTGAGTATTGAGAAAAAGAAACGAGAGTAATCGCTCTCGCTCTCACTCTCGCTCTTTTTAAGTGGTGCCACCAGCACCCAAAGAGTCTTTATGCAGTTTTCTGATTAGCCGATTAGACGGCCGTTTGAGCATATATTCAATGAAGCCATATATACTGCACAATTAACGCTATTTTCATATATTTTGATAATTCAATGTGGTTGATTCAGAAGATGATAGTAATATTGAAATGAAAGATAAAAGCGCCAACGAAAACGTCAACAAGGAAAAATTAAATCACCATCTGTTTTAGTAGTTTTAACTATATTATTCCTTGATTTTGCTTTAAAACAATTAAGAACATCATCATCTTGGAATTTAAATCCAGAATTAAACACATATATAGGTTGCATCTTTTCAATTAACTCTTTAGAAAGATTATTATTACTTGCATGATGAGGAACTTTTAAAAAATAAAGTTCCTTTAATTCAGACTCCCATTGAGGAATTCTTTTGAATGATTCAATACCAGCATCACCAGTAAATAAAAAACGTCTTTTGCCCTCATCAATTGCAATTACTATACTTGCCTTATTAGTTGATGTAATTTTTGCGGTTGTATCAACTTTTAACCTTTCACAAGGCCCACTTCCCTCCATCCTCTTAATTAAATGAACAGCCATACCTGATGGAAGTATGGCATTAGCTTCTTCTTTTATAAAATCCTCAAAAGATTTTGTAGCTGGGAATAATTGATTAAAATAATCTCTTGTTGGACCCAAAATTGTAATTTCCGGCCATTCAGGAATTGGATTTTGTCTGTGAAATACCTGTTTTAATTTTTTCTCCGGAATAAGATTAATTAGTTTTTTCAACTGAGGTAATGATTCTAATATTACTTGAGCCCTTTGCTCTAATAACTGTTTTTGAGGTCTCCCATGATCCTCAAATAGCCTTTGAAATGAATAAGATTCTAAGTTAGTGTTAAGATATTTTCTCCTACCTGCTTTAATATTTATAGCCTCTTCAATATAACCTTGAATTAATGCAGGAGTCTTATGAACCCAAACTTCATTTATGTCAGAAATGTAATCTTCAAGCAATAATATTAAACCACCTATATGGTCACTATCATAATGGGAACAAACAACAATATCTGGTGCTTTTTTATTGTGATTCAATAGAATAGACGTTAGTTTTGGTTTAAGCTTAGTCTGATAATACTCAGGTTCACCACTATCTATCACAATTACAAGAGTTTTGCTTTCTTTAATTAGTTCAATGATAATGGCATCACCATCCTTCACGTTTAACATATTTATCTTAACATCCATATAATTTAAGTATTAGGTTACTAGTACATTAAAAAATTTGAAAGAATAATTCAATCGATCAATTTAAGTAAATTTTGCTTATTATTAAATAATTAAACTCTCAATTAATCTAACGTTATTGCTTATTCCAATTCCTATGCTGGTATTTTGCAGGCAGTCCAAGTGCTTCCTTTAGTTCTCCTTTCTTAAAGTAGATAGCTCTGCCAAGTCTGTAATGAGGTATTCTACCATCCTCCTGATACTTGCTAATCGTCCTTAAGGAGATCTTTAAGAATCTTGCAGCTTCTTTACGATTAAGAAGTTCATCGTACTCGTTTTGCTGATCTTTCTGCTTTAGAATCCCTTTAAGCTCTTCAGAGAAGGCTAATCTAATCAATGAGACAAATTCATCCTTGTCATAATTTGTCATTACAAATTTTTCTTCCATTAGTTTAAATTTTAGGTTTTGAATTCTGTAAAGGAATAAATGTTCTTTGTGGAACCTAAAAATGCATAATGAGAGAGATTAATTTTGTCCTCCTCGAAATATCGCTTACAATAGACTTCTATTGATCGATAAGAATTACGTGTCCTAATTCCGGTGGAATACTTCTTAACAGATCTTCTTTTAAAGCATCTGGCATATTCTTTCCAAAAATAATTTCTTTAAAAGCTTCTGGAGGCAATTGCTTCTTTCTCTGATTTATTGACATAGGATCTTTTGAAAAGATATGTGTGCGATATTCCTTTTCAAATTCCCATTCTCTTAATTTGGAAAAGATTTGAAGTTGATGTTGTTCTTCGAAACTATTCTTAGGTGTTGGATAAATCATTGGAAGAGAATCATAATATATTACTGGCCCACCACCACCAAAATGCTGAAACATAATATTGGAATCAAAGCCCATACAAAACCCTTTAAAATCGTCTGCATATCTTACCCACATAGAATCATTATCAGGTATTTCGGTTAAACTAAGAACTCCAAACCTTTCGAAAAAATCATTCAAATATTCTTGCTGAAGTTTCATGACATTTCCCCTTTTCCCACTATACCATTCTCTTAAAAATCTCTTTCTAGCTTGCCTACACCAAGTTGGATTATCTTTTTTTAGCTTCTGAATTATTTCATCTTCAGTTAAAAGATCATGTCTTATTGGAATTTTGCAATCATTGGGATCTGTAAATAAACTTGGTGATGCGAAAAAAACTTCTCTATTCGTAATAATGGTTTTATGATTAGGATCAGTCCAGTTTCTATACTTATAAACAACTGGAGGGAATTCCATATCAACGAAGTTCTTTTCTTCTATTTTAGTTACCTCAATTGCTTTCCCGTTTTTCATTCCTAATCAAATACTTACTAAATGTTTTTCTACAAGACTAATTATATGTCACTAATCTCCAAAGCATTGGTTTGCCTTCATATGCAGGCATTCTAGTCCCAACTGTAAAAGGAATTGATGTTGTAGGACGCTTATTTGTTTTCCAAATTCCGCTTTCAGAACACTTTTCGCCAGTACGGGCAATTGTACCTAAAGGTTTTTTAAAATCTAACATTGAATTTCTATTTGAATCAATCCGACTTGGTGATAACAGTCTATTATTTGGATCTTTAATTATTTCCATGCTATCCTTAGATTGATTTGCTTTATACTCTTCCTCCAAATCTTTAATTAAAAGCTTAAAACACTCCATAAAAGCAGCATTTTCATCTCTAATAAATAGCCCTACTCGTGAAGGATACAAATAAGGACAATCGTTCTGTTTATGTATAAATCCTTTAAGATCATTTAATATAGATTTAGCGACAATAGGTACAATTGGAATTCCTCTGGCAGATGCATAGCCAATTTCTTGATTTATCCATTGAGTTCTGAATGATTGACTTGAAAGAATTGGAATAATACGATAAGCGGAATCAATGCCATCAGTTACTTTCTTTACTAACGCTTTATTCGGTTCTCTCCTATTTGCAACTACTAATGGTTCAAAAATAGGATGATTTTCAAGCTCCTTCGTTATTTTTTTAACTTTATCACTATTCTCATTTGCATAACTAATGAAGAGTATTTCTTTCATTTTGAAATAGTATTATATCCAAATTTAGGAATTTAATTACTTTAAGATCTTATTAAAGTCAATGAAGACCATTAATAAAAGAGGTTATCACATTTTGTGATAACCTCCTATTTGAATCTTAGTTCTTATTACTAAGCATACTGGATCAATCTCCAGGTAACAGCATTATTGCCATATGGAGGCATTGTGTTACCTTCTGCTATTGGAGCTGTGGTAGTTGGATAACCTTCAACTTTCCATACTCCACTCTCCGGACATTTTTCTCCGGTTTTTGCAGTAGTACCAATTGGTTTTTTTGGATAAGCCATTTGTGTATCTATTTAAATTAAGATACCTTTGTACCTGAAAAGGGGTACTTGGGTGAAGAAGCCCAAGGTAATATGACGACCAAGTAATATTTACCTTTTCATAGTGAGCGCCAAGGTATCTTTAAGGCGCTTACTCATTTTATAACCTACTCGTTTATCTTCAGCATAAATAATTTATCATATTATACAAAAATTATATTTAATCAATTGAGATTAGACAGCGGCTTTACAAAGATAAGTTGTTTGTGATAATTTCATTAATAAAAATCTATTTTGTTACAAACATAACATGTTTAAAACTCGTTGATTACTAGCAAAAGTAAGGGCAAGTTTTAAGTCAAAAAAAACTTTTTTTACTTGACTTTTTCAATAAAAGTATATTGTTTTGACTATTAAACTGTTAGAAAAATAAAAAAATCCTAAATCCTTAATTTTTAAAACTTTGAAGTAATTTTGTAAATTATAATAGATTGATCATTATGAAAAAATATCTAGTAAGCAAGAAATTCTTAGTCACTCTTGAGAATATAGTAGCATTTATGATAGTGTTAATTCTTGTCACTGCACTTAATTCTTTGCCAATGATTCAGTATAAAGTCAAACTTGAATCTCTTTATTATTGTATTCCAACTGACAGAAATGAAACAAGTGAACAGGATAATCATCCTTATGAAGTTGAAGTAGTGCTTGTATCTGAATTAGCAGGTACTTATTATGGAGAAGCAATTGGAGCAGATTTAATTTAAGTATCTGAAAAAGCTTATAATAGAGGTTCTTGATTCTTCAGTGAGTAAAAATACATACTAAGTTATATTTTTGTGAGATTTACCATTTAATTATCTCTATTGAAGCCTTACTTGAGTTAGATCTAATAAATAGCCTGGTATGTAGTTGATTACGTGTACGTTATAAAAACCGACAACATTTCCGTCAACAATAAATTTAAAAACCCTTACAGATCGCTGATCTATAAGGGTTTACGTTTGGGGGTTGTGATACCACTCGCACCACTTGATTCCGTCGCTTTCCGGCAGATATTTTGTTATAATGATTTGATTTTTATGTAGCTATCGAGTCGTCAAGGAACTATAAGGTCTTACGAAAATTCAAGGCCTGTAGACAGCTTGAAAGTTGATAGAGAAGTCATATATTGATAATGAAGGTTTCTTGGAATGTAAAAAGTGAAAAAAAGTGACAACAAAACCGTCCACAGCCTGAATTTCGTAAGCCTCTTATATTTAATCATATAGCTTGCTATTTGCCATATTCAATTCTAATAAGAATCCTTAAATTTTCACCAATCTCATTAATCTATAATAAGTTAATGCCCTCCTCTTCTTTTAAATGATGTGAAAACCTCTTTGACGATCTCTTAGGTCCCCCGAAACCTCTCGTGCACCTTCGCGAAGCACCAATAAATGAAGAGATGAACATTCCGACACCCCATTTTCTATTAAGAGATCCTAAAAGCAACAAACCAACTCTAATAAGTTGTCACATACGCTTTAACAATGATAGAATAATCCTCTCAGTAGGAGAACGAATTTTACCTGCAGAATGGGATCCATCAAAACAAAGAGCTATTAACAGTAAAAAGTATCCTCATAATTCAGAGTTGAATATTTGGCTTGATAAGGTTGACAGTGAAATTAAATCAGTTTTCAGATCACTCAACATTGATAATCTATCTCCTACCCCAGAAGTTATCAAAGAAAGAATAAATGAGAAGCTCTTTAATAAAGTCAATAGTAAGATCCCATCACTACTTAATTTTATTGACTCTTACATTCAAGAATGTGCCAGAATTAAAAACCCAAACACAGTAAGAACCTATGTAACAACCTTTAAGCATCTCCAGTCATATGCTCATTCAAACAAGATCTACTTAGACTATACTTCCATTACTCTTAATTTCTACAGCAGTTTTGTCAATTACTTAATGAATGACCTTCAGCTATCTCAAAATACAATAGGAAAACATATTCAAGTATTTAAAACCTTCATGAATGAGGCAACTGATCGTGGTTTTAATAAACGTCTTGATTTTAGAGGGCGTAAGTTTAAAAGGCTTGCCGAACCAGTAGAGAGTATATATCTGAATAAAGAAGAACTTGAGCAAATAAGATTTCTCAACTTATCAGAGAAACCTACTTTAGAGAGAGTAAGAGACCTCTTTATCATAGGATGCTATACAGGCCTGCGGTATTCAGATTTTACTAAAATAAGACCTGAGAATGTTAAATTGGAAGAAGGGGGAACCTATATTAATATTCTAACTCAAAAAACATCAACCAAAGTTGTTATACCTCTAAATCCAATTGTTATTAGCATACTTAAAAAATATGATGGTTTTATACCAGCTCCACTTAGTAATCAAAAAATGAATAAATATTTAAAAACAATCGGCGAGATGGCAGGATTAAATAGTAAAATTTCAATTACGAGAACGAAAGGAGGAATAAAAACAAAGACTGCAATTCCAAAATATAATCTAATTCATACCCATAGTTGCCGTAAGTCGTTCGCCACTAATGCTTTCCTTGCAGGAGTGCCTACTTTAGCAATTATGAAGATTACTGGCCATACTACAGAGAATCAATTTCTTAAGTATGTAAAAATTAGTGAAGAGGAGAATGCCAATAATTTGATCAATCACAAATTCTTTACTACCTAATAATACACATCTTCCTCCCTGCAGTTTCACTTTTTTTTAACAGATCATTGCCAAAATGATCTGTTTTTATTTGGAATGAATCTATATTACATAAATCTATAAAATTTTTTCTTACTCCATTTAGAAGCATTTAATTATTCATTCATTTCTTCTAGAAAGCTCATCCAATCGCTAATAAAATTTATTAATAATTATAGCAATAATATTCTATATAATTTACAATAAATATTATATATTATATTAATAATGAGGCTATTGCACAGTAATAAAATTTAACAGACTTTTACATCAGAAAGCAGATAGTAGAAGACGAAAAAATGAAAAATACTGGCAAGAATAAAACGACAAAAATGAGATGGGGGATAGTATATTTCTTTGATAACAGACCCCCTTGATTGAAATTATTTGTAAGGTAAGTCAACAAGATAGAATTTGAAATAATAACATTAAAAACAAAAAAATGAGCACAATAGATATAACTGAAATAGAAGATGATAGAATACTTAACATATCTAATATATTAGAAGATACTGAAGGCGGAATAATTTTTTTCGCTCATGCAATACCTGAATTAAGGTATAAACCAAGGAAATGCCCCAACGTTCATAATCCATTTTATGAAGATACTAAGCCAAGCTTCAGTGTATACCAACATAAAGATAAATGGTATTATAAAGATTTTGGAAATTCAGATTTTCATGGAGATGTATTTAATTTTGCAGCTTTATATTACAAGCTTGATCTTAAAAAGGATTTCTACCTGATACTTCAAAAAATTTGTACCGATTTAGAATTAAGGCTGATATATGATAAAAACTATCACCCCTATCCCTCGTTTGAATATTCTTCAAAAAATAAAGATGGGAAAAGTTATAAGGTTTATTACAAATCAGATTTCTCAGAAAAGGAATTAGCGTTCTGGGGACAGTATGGGATAACAAAAAACACTTTAGACCTATTTAATGTCAAACCTGTATTTAAATATGTACTTATCAAGCCCGACAATGAAACTTTTAAATTTAAACCAACCGACGATAAACCAGTATTCGCTTATGAAATTTCTGAAAACTGCTTGAAGCTTTATAAACCCTTTGAAGCTAAATTCAGATTCCAATGGCTAGGAGAAAAGCCGATTGATTATTGTTTTGGGTGGGATGAAATTAATGCATTAGATTGTCAAGGTAGAATAATATATCTGACAGGTGGAGAAAAAGATGTAATGACTCTCTACGAATTAGGCTTCCCAGCGTTCTCCTTAAATAGCGAGACTGGTTCTATTCCGGAAAAGATCTTATCAAGTGAGACTTTTATATACAATCAAATCAATATCCTGTATGATATAGATGAAACCGGGATTAAAAGTAGTGAAGCACTTTCACAGAAACATGGTCTTAATAGAATATTGCTTCCTGGAATTCTTATCACTGCAGGGGGAAAAGATATATCCGATTATGTCAAGCTTAAACTTCCATTAAACGAACTTGACATTGTAATAAAGGGAGAGCGTCAATTGTCTGGGTTTGAAATAGTAATTCCGACTGACGAACCCAAAAGTAAAGAATCTGAGTGTCAAGCTGAAGAGAGTGTTTTGTACAATCCTGAAGAAGAGACTTTCCCATTAATTTTAGATGAGATTGAAGAAAACCTTCCAGAATTCTTAAGGGAATGTTGTTCAAACTTTAAGTCCAAAAGAGAAAGAGATATTTTTCTCTATTCAGCATTAGTTGTTCTTAGTGCATGCCTTCCTAATTTACATGGCTACTATGATAATAGAAAGGTATATAGTAATCTTTACTTGTTTATTATTGCTCCTCCAGCTAGTAATAAAAGTGTTGCAAAGTGGGCTAAACAACTAGGTGTTAGTCTTCACAGCAGATTTGGCCAATTATTTCAGGAGTCAATGTGTAATTATAGTACTGACGTTGAAAAATATAACGCTTCCAAAGACAATAGCGATGCTATTTTGTCTAAACCAGAAAAACCTACGAGGAAGTTCTTATACATTCCTGCAAATGCTAGCTCAGCAGCCTTTTTGCAATTAATCTCAGGTAATAATGAGCGTGGACTTTTATTTGAAACAGAAGCTGATATTTTAAGTGACACTTTATCTAAAGAGTGGGGGAACTATAATACTTTTTTAAGAGATGCATACCATCATGAGCAACATACTTATGCTAGAAAAACAAATAATGAATTTGTAGAATTAAATGAACCAAAATTATCCGCTGTACTCACTGGGACACCTAATCAAGTGAATAAATTAATCTCAGATGTAGATAATGGGCTTTTTAGCAGATTCATGTTTTATCGTTTTGAGGAAAATCCGATTTGGAAAGATGTCTTTATTGAAAAAGACAAAGGAATGTTGTCAAGAAAGTTTTTTGAATATGCTATAGAAATTCAAAACCTCTTTTTTAAGCTAGAAAGTTCACCATATGAAATAAATTTTAGTCTGACTGAAGAACAAGAAAAAATGTTCAACCATATTTTAGCTATCAGATTGAATGAATTTGTATCCAAATGGGGGAATGGAGGATCTGCAACTATTAAGAGACTTGGACTTATTGCATTCAGGCTTGCTATGATTTTATCAATCATTCGCAGAATGAACAATGATAAGATAGAAGAAAATATTGTATGTGCTGAAGAAGATTTCTGGGCTTCCATGATTATTTCAGAAAACTTGATGATACATGCATCTTTGGTCTATAACCTTCTACCGCAGAAGAATGAAAAACTTAAAGGAATATCAGAACATAAGCTGAAATATTTTGAGGAATTGCCAATTGAATTTTCCAGAAAAGATGCAGACAAATTAGCTGAAAAATTAAATATTAAACTTAAGACTGCAGAAAAATACTTAGGTGATTTTATTAATGATAAGTTAATCATTAGACTTGAACATGGAAAATATAAAAAAGCAGCGTAAAAAATCTTTAAATTTCCTATGACCCCTACGATTCCTATCTCCTATACTTCCAAATGAAGTATAGGAGTACTTTAAAAAATCAAAAGAAAAATCTGATTTTAAAATACTTAGGCTCATTTATATATTGAATATTATTGTTTTTTTGATGGATTCTATATATATATTTTTGCAGCCACATTTCTTAAGAGAAGGATCAAAAGAGGATTTAGGAAAATAGGATTCTAGGAAATTTAGAGTGCCCTCCTTCTCAATATTGTTGAAATATATAAAGACAAAATGGAAACAAATTTTATAGCTATTGGCCGGATACCTACAGAATGTATCTTCATACATAAGGATGATTTAATTTATCTCACTAGAGACAAATTAGCTGACAAAGTAAAATGTATCGCAATTGATTTTGAAGAAAAAAGAGTTTCAGATCCAGTCATCATTGATATACTGTTAAAATTTTGTCCTCACACAGACATCAACTCAGAAGGAGAACGATCAGTTATAAATGATTTGGTAATTCAGTATTTTTCAGAATCTGAGATAAATGTACTTAATAAGAAATTTGAAAGGATTAAGTACGTTAAACGTCAAAAAGGAAAAGACTCTGAATATTTATCTGAAGAGCCTTCGCAAACCTATTGACAGTTGTTATTGAGGGATTGATTTCCCCTCTCTCAATTCTGGCAATCTGTGACCGTGAGGTATCAGCATTCATAGCAAGATCTTCCTGGGACATTTTCTTATCCTTTCGGATCTTCCGAAGATTTTTGCCGAACTGCTGAATAAAATCTATATCACGGTTATTATTCATAGTCCAAAGTTGATTGAAATAATTGTTTGCTACGGGAGCATACATGCCCCATTATCACTATATTTGATTCCATTATTCAAAAAATCTTAAAATGGATTCAATAGAAAAAATCAAACAGAGATACTATGACATCATTCCACGTAGCTTTTCGACCAAATTGGAATTGTATTTATTCTCACAATGTCATACCAAAAGGAATATTGGGATTTTCGCTCTCTGGGAACTAATGCATTTTAAAATAACTGACAAGTTGGTAGATGTCTACTTATTAGCACTGACTTTAGGTGATGAAGAAAGGATAAATGATGCAGGACTCACAATGAATGAAATTGATGTAATGATTGAATCTTGGGAAAAAGAGAATACCATTTTTAGGACTGAGCTATATGAAGCTTACAGGCTACATTTTATTACTGACTTCTTCACATTTTTCGATTTTGAGAGGATCTATGATCGGGACCCTGAAAAAAGAATCTGTCACTATTGCCATATCAATGATAAAGAAATTGAAATGCTAGACACTAAACGACAGATTAAAACCAAGAGACCAAGAGGCTATATGATGGAAATTGACAGGATAAAGGCAAATCATGAATATTCAAATGATAATGTTGTTCTCGCTTGCTACTGGTGCAATAATGCAAAGTCAGATGAATTTTCAGAATCTGAATTCACTAGTCATGTAGGTCCCGGAATTGAGAAAGTGTGGGAAACAAGAAAGAATTCTTAGTCATTTTTTAAAGACAAAACCAGATTGAATCAGTCCAGATAAACTTCAGTAAAGCATTAGATGATAACTAGTTACAAAAATGAAAGATTTGGAGTCCGCAAAGACCCTTCGTACCTTCGAAGGAAGATCGTAAATTTTAATAAATGTTATTATGGACTGTAAATTAAAACTAGATTTTGAAAAAACAACCTCATTGTTTTTAGCTTACCCTGAAGGAGTAATTGATTGTGGAATTGATTACTCACCTGCTTCGAAAGTATTTGATGCTCTCATCAAAACACTTCCTTGGAAAACCAACCTCATTCTGTTTGTTAAGTCAGCAGAAATCTCTAAAAAAGTAAGTAAACTTCACAGAAATACTACTACTCTGGTGAATAATGAACTGTCTTCAATATGGATACGTGACAGTGCCGGCTTCAACATGCAAAGTCATATCGTCAAGGCTATATACAAACCAAAGTATTATAGGAAATACTTTGAGGAAGCTGCAATGATAGATCAGAGTATGAAAATAATACATTCAATACTAGGTATTGATATGGTAAAGATACCATTGATATGGGATAGTGGTAATCTGGTCACAAACGGAGAAATTGGCTTTATCACTGATCAGATTCTAGCTGACAATAAAAAGAACTTCGATGAAGCCCAGGTAAAAGACCTTATTCGTAATCATCTTAAAATTGAACCAATACTTATTCCTACTCATCCAGATGACATATTCGGTCATTCAGACGGTTATTTATCATTTTTAAATCATGACACTCTCGCTTTATCCAAATATCCTGATACTGCTAGTAAGAAGGATTTAAAATACTTAGAGGAAGTAAAAGTTATCGTTCAGAAACATATTTCAAATGTTATTGAGATAAACGAGAACCCAAGTTATGAAGAGAATAATGATTTTGAAAGTGCAAGAGGACTTTATGTGAATTTCCTTTCACTTGGAAATAAAATTTTCCTGCCGTCATTTGAAAATTCCGATACTGAGAAACAAAATAAAGATCTGCTCAGCAAATATGGAAAGGTCTACCCTATTGCAAGTCACGAATTAGCATTATTCGGAGGCTTGCTTCATTGTATAAGCTTTACTAATTAAAATTTACCTCAAAATAAATTAAAATATGAAATACACAAGCTCAATATTACTCTTTCTCTTTATTTTAAAGGGATTGCAAGCTCAGGAGATACTATATTCTGAGCAATCAAAAGTTAAGATGTGGAACGAAAATTCAAACTCATGGTCTACAGTATTAGAAAGGAACAATAAAGTAAATTTTACTTTGACCAAGGATAGATCTATGCTTTTAATGTATTGCAAAGGGAGTGGACAGCATTTTAAATACTTTTATAAAGAGGATGGTAAAGATATGATGATGCTAATTACAGATACAACGTTCTATAGAATTATATCTAGTGAAGTTGTTAAAGACATTAATGGCAATCTTGGATATATAATCAATACGAAAAGTGGGGTTCAAAATAAAGACTATGTTTTTCACTATTACAGAAAGGAAAACATACTCGCTTGCATTTTCGATGATAATACTGGAAGAACTGTAGCAAATACATTTATAATTGAGTCAGGGGTTTTTAAATAATCTGCAAATTATAGTATTAAGTGTCAACAAATTCATCAACACATCAGATTTTAAAATTATAGATACCTAATCTTCAATGTCTTACGTTGATGGGTTCGAGTGCTAGATAGACTAAATCAATAATTTCAATAAATCTTATCAATTTCTAATTAACTGTTTTTTAGAAGCATACTGCTTTGCTATTGTCCAAACTTAAATCGTACTAATATGAAAACTGAAAATAAATCAATTGATATAACTGGCGTTTCTGAGGTAATTCTGACATATAAAACAAAAGTGAACCCAAAGGATAGATCACGAGTCACTTCATCGAAAGATGCTTACCGATTACTGTTCGATTCCTGGAATAAGAACACAATTGAACATGTCGAAGAATTTAAAATATTACTATTGAATCGGTCGAATGCCGTTCTTGGAATTCTATCAGTCTCGAAAGGGGGAATATCTGGTACAGTAACAGATGTGCGCTTAATTTTTCAAGGAGCACTTAAAACGAATGCTTCAGGAATTATAATCTGTCATAATCATCCTTCCGGAAATACGTTCCCAAGTGAATCGGATAGGAAGATCACTCAAAAAATTAAGGAAGCAGGTAATCTTATGGATATTCAGTTGCTTGATCATCTTATTATTCTGCCAGTGGAAGGGTATTATAGTTTTGCTGATGAGGGAACTATTTAACTTACAATTTGCTAAAGAATTGCTCTAAGCCCGCCTTATCTTTCAATCCTTTAATTTTATTACAATAAAAGCATTCTTTGTTCTTTTCAACCTGACGAGTAGAAACTATTCCTCTACTTCCATAATAAGTTGAGAAAAGAAAAGGATCCCTTATTTGGGTAGTATAAGCTATAAATTCTGTTACAGCAAGAGAGGCAATTATCCCATTTAAAGAAACCACAGATGGGCCTCCTGCACTAATTTCCTCTTTTGGAATACCATAGATAGCTTTTTGATCTTTCCTTGCATTAGTGTTTTCCAAAAAATATCTAGCTTCATTTGGATCTAGTTCCTCAAGACAATGCAAACAGCCATTTTCCCCATCAATAAATATGACTCTTCCACCAAACTCTTTATTTTCCAAACTTATATCACTAGCAGAATCAATATATGGGATATTATATGCAAGAGCTAATTGGTTTAAAAAGAGTCTGGCACCATCATTATCTGCACAACCAAATATAAAGCCTGAATCTTTTAAAACATTCAAAGTAGCTTCAGAAGGGACTGATTCATTGATACTTATTACATTACATTTTGGGTTTATTGAGAGAATCAATCTGGCTCCAATATCAATTTTCCTCATGCCTTCCTTATCAGCATCAAATACACCAATTAACCTGTTCTTATTTGTCTCATCAAGTGGATCATTATCAATAAGGCATATATTATTAATACCCAAGAATGCAATTTGTTGTGCAATATGTGAACCAATCCCTCCTACTCCTACAATGACAACCTTGATCTTACTAAGGTTTTCTTGACCTGCTTTGCCAAAGAAAAGCATTTGTCTGTAATATTTATTCTTCATAATATTTATTCTTTATCGATTTGCCTGTTGGCACTTTTAATTTATTGCCCACTCGAATTCCTTTTAAAGCTATTGGAGTTTGTTTATCCTTAAACCAAACTAGAGCATCAAAATTTCTTCTTGTAAAAACCAAAGAAATATACGGTTTGCCTTTAAGTCTCCACTGAATATGTGGTACAAAGTCATCCAATCCTGTCCAATCTGAGTATGAAAATTCAGCAATTTCTTGGTCGATGTGGGAATGAGACTCGACAATACAACAGTTAAGTTCATGAGCCTTCTTAATTACCATAGCTCTCACAGAATCTTTTAATTCAAGATGAAACCCAGAGCGGAACACATAGTCTTTTTCCAGAACATAATATGAATCTCTATAGATAAACTCAACTTCAGATCCATCAATTGTAACATCGACAAACAAAAAAGCACTCTCCTCAAGTTTCCCTTTGCTTGGTAATAAATGTTTAAGAAGATTATTATATACTTTCTCAGATAAGGTTAAAATAATTTCATCTTTTTCACGCTCCTTCTTTAAATCTGTCATGGAATGTTTTTATAAAATTTAATAAATTTGATCCTATTAAAATATCAGATGTTGGTTTCCATTCTCCGGCATCAGGAGTCCAAGAAAGCATTCCCCAATCACCCTCAAATGGAGGTTTATTATCCGCAACTTTCTTAAAGCTCATTGGCTCCTTTACATCACATTGAAGATCAGAGGGAACGTATATACCATAGGGAGCTGATCCAGGATATCCGCTTGGGATAGTAAAACAAACTGATATAGATTCCTTATTCCAAGACATTTCAGATGGAAGCCTGAAATTTTCTATCAAGCCCCATCTTTTACAGTTACTTACCGTTAATGTTGGATAATACTTCCGTATAAGTTGAAATTCCTCCTCAATCCTTTCCTCCATAATTATCCACGTTTGAATTTATGCTTCTTAGAAAATCCTAACCCAGGTTTTAATTCAATTATTTGACCTGGCTGAAGTGTAAACTCAACATTCGTAGCCATATCAATCATTATGGCTCCTTGTGTTGCATTCCAGCTCCCCAAGCTAATAACCTGCTCAGTAGTAATTGTTTCCTCATCCCAAGGGAAGAGAGTGCCTTCAATATCTATATGATATTTTGGGCTAGTTTTGCTTTCTTCTTTCATTTACAATCTTTTTAATTTAACATTGTGTTTCACATTTAACAAGGAATTATCTATCCTATTCATAATAATGTGCTGAATATTTATTAATTTTTGCCGTCAATGGATAAAAATTTAAATTATTCAGCATAATATTATAGAATGAAACAAAATCAAGATCCTGATGGATACTCATCGCTTGAAGAAACCCAAAAAGTAATTCAGAATATTGAAAATTGGAGTAAATTTTGGAAGATGTCGGTTGCGTATACTCATTTTGTTCTAGCTACTGAATATGGTGTTAGTAGCGAAAAAGGACTTGGAGGTAAAACAGCATCAGACTTTGCTCAAGAAGTCCTGATTAGCCTTTCTGATGGGACTAGAAAATGGAATAAGACGAAGAATCCTACATTGTTTGACCAATTTAAGAGCTCTCTTGATAGTCATGTAAATAATTTTATTAATAAAAAAAAGCTCTCTGAGCATACAATAGATGAGGATATTTCTAAAATTGATATTGAAGACACAGAAGATTTTAAAGAATTGTTTGATTTTTGTTATAATACTCTAACCTCACTTAAGGCTTCTGATAATGAATTGATGATTTTTCAATGTCAAGCTGAAGGAATTACAAAACCTCAAGAAATTGCTAAGGATCTTGGCATAAATGTAAAAGAGGTATACAACATACAAAAACAGCTAAGAAGAAAACTACCTGAACTTCACAAACACTTAAGAAACAATGGCAACTAAGAAACCAATTATAAAGAATATTGATCGGTCCTTTATTGATTTTCTTGAATCTGGGGATGACGATTTCATAAATTCTTACTTAGTGGAGAATGGAGAGGATTTATCAAAGTTAGAAGAGATAGGGGATCAATTATATAAGAGGATATCTTTTATGTCGAAAGCAACTCAACAAAACAAAGAATATGATGATCTGTTATTCAAAGTAGTATCTAAATTCAAAGATGCTATAAATAAAAATCAGGAGAAACCACTTGCAACCCTTAGGCAAATATTTCAGAATAATCCCCAAGCAATTAGAGCTAGAAATTTGGATAAGCTTGATGAAGAAGACATTAAAGAACTAATTAAAGGTTTTAATCTTGTTGAAATTCTCAATACTTTAAAGCAACAGGAAGATGAAGCCAAATAGCGGTTCACTCTTTGCACAAAATTTTCTATCTGAAAATGGGTTTTCTGAAATAACAGAAATTCCTATGAACCTCATTGTTGCAGGCTTGGGGGCAATTCTCATCGAAGAGCCATTAAAAAATGCAGATGGTTTAATCATTGTAGGCAAAAATATTTCGCTTATAAAAGTGAATTCTGATATTCTCTTTGAAACTAGAAAGAGATTCACAATTGCCCATGAAATCGGCCATTTATTAATGCATAAAGATATCGATACGCATTTTGAAAATTCAAATACCTTAAGTTGGTTTAATGATACCGAAAACCAGTTAAAAAAGGGAAAACAGGAATTCGAAGCAAATGAGTTTGCAGCTGAACTTTTAATGCCTGAAAAAGTATTTGTATCTGAGGCTACAAAATCACCTTTTTCACCGAACCTATTAAGACGCCTTGCTGAAAGATTTAAAACTAGTATCACATCAACAGCCTTTAGATATACAAACGCTAATATCTACCCTATTTGCATTTTTTTTATAAGTAATGGGAGAATAAAATACTGGAAAAAATCAACAGATTTCAAAGCTTATATCAAAGACATCACAAAACTAAGTCCACCGACAGACTCAGTTGCACAGGAATATATTGCTGCTGATTATGAATTCATCTATTCAAATGATGAGAAAGCACAAGAAATATCCAAATCAACATGGTTTGAATTATCAGCTTATGAAAAGGATAAGAAATTTTTTGAATATTGCATTCCAACAAAAGAATATAAAACTTTAATAAGTATAGTTTGGGAAGGATAAATACAAAACATTCAAAATAAGCACAATTTGAAGATTCATAAAGTGTTACTGAGCGAAGTTCATTACTGACTTGCCCTTTAAAGTGTAATTATTCCTTCAGCTTTATTTTTCCAATGAATAATAATTTATTTTTTTAATCATTTGATATTCTGTTTATTGACATAATAGGAGAATTTATTTGTATTTAAATAAGGAAAGTTGTTAAAATTCAATTTGATTTGCAAAATAATAATAGATCGTACAGGCTTACTTAGCCAATTCTTCTCTTTTCTGGAAAGAACAAAATCGGATTGTTGAATATTAAATTTTATTATCATGAAACAAAAACTTTCTGATTTGGAGTCGTTTAGATGGAGATTTCACTACCCAAATGACAAAATTTATTCATGCAAGGATGCTGCAACACTTCTTAAGCTTCCACTTGAGGAAATTTACATTCTTCGTAAAACAGGCGCAATTCCTTTTCTCCTAATTCAAGGGATGTATTTCTTTGAAAAACATGATCTAATTAAATGGATAATCGATAACCATCCAGAAAAAATGATCAACAAAAGCCAATCGACAAGGAATATCCTCAGAGCTGTTCAATATTATTTAAACCTCCTGATCTTATTCCTCAAGTAGCTCAGAAAAAGCCTCACCCAGGTGTGGCTTTTTTACTATTAACTAAGGGATTAACTAATTTTTCATAGATTCCGTCATCTCCTTAATGTTTAGAAATTGCAGAGTACTAGAAATTAATTGTTTACACAATTTGGTCCGAGTTCCATTTCAACCATCCAATTTAATTCGACGTCCGAAAATTGGAACTCTTGAAGTTCATCACAAAAGTTGAAAGGAGGAGCAGGAATTAGCAATGTAGTCGTCCAATGTCAAAAATGTCATGAGAATACTCTAACATATGGAATGCTAGGGGTATTCCCTCTTCATTTCTGTAGAGATATAGAAACAAGCCTTAAGAAATGCCATACATAGATGTGATTGTAGACATATAAATTGTCATGATTGAAATTTGCTTTAATTCTTGTCTCTACATGCTTAAAGTAAAATCCCTATTTTTATTTTAATATTTGAAAAATAATAATGAACTTGCAATACGTATAATATAACATTAACAAAGGAGGAGAATTATGGGAATTAAACCAGGTCCAAAAAGAACTGCTAAAACTACAGGAAAGCCAGACAGGCGTCAACGAGATAATAAGGAAACTCCTAAAAATACACCAACACTAAAGCCACACAAGCATAAGAAAGGGGATTAATCTCTATGACCTGCTTGTCTTCCTTTAAGCCTGCCAGCTAATAGTTCAAAATAAAGAACACTTTAGTATATTGAAATCCCATTTTTCTCTGGTAAAGAATGGCCTGGGACAGATATTTTGTCTACAAATTCATCATTAAGTTATAATACCTGACTTACAATTCGTCAATAATTAGGATAATCAATTTATCCATTACAGGTTACTGTTTGATTCCTGGAACAAGAATACAATTTAACATGTTGAGGAATTTAAACTTCTTTTATTAAATCGATCGAACGCTGTCCTTGGAATTCTATCAGTTTCTAAAGGGGGAATATCTGGAACTGTAACTGATATACGACTAATTTTTCAAGGTGCACTTAAAACAAATGCATCAGGAATAATTATCTGCCATAACCATCCGTCTGGAAACCTATTACCAAGTGAATAGGATAGGAAAATAACTCAAAAAATAAAGGAGGCCGGGAATCTTATGGATATTCAGCTACTTGATCACATAATAATTTTGCCAGTTGAAGGGTACTTTAGTTTTGCTGATGATGGAATGTTGTAAAAGTGAAATTAATATCGAAAGATTAAAAGGTTAAAATAGAGCCCTTTTCTAGAAAAATGGTAAATTGCTAATCTTAAACCTATTCCGATTTGAAAAGATACCACAAGAAAGATAGAGAATTTAAAGAATTTCGAAGATATCTTCTAAGGAGCCGGCGACGAAGAAAACGCGCAAAATCAAGGAAGGTATTCAGAAAAATATTTTCTAGATTAAAAAAGAGTCCCATAAATACAAAATCTACTATTACAAGAATGATCCGTAAGAACATATTAATGAGCAATTATAAAAGTAAGAATATCTTCATTCTCAAAGGCATGAAGAAGGTTAAGTCAATCTCAATTTTAATAGGTGCCGGATTTTCTGCACCAAAGGGATACCCAATTGGAGATAACTTAAATTCAAATCTTCTAAATCTGACAACAGACTTGATTAGTTTTAGCCCAGATGGAAGCTTAGCAATTTCAACCGATGGAACAAAACCTGATTTTGGGGGTAAAACAAGTTATGATATTCAATTTGAATTTTGTTTAGAATTAATAAACCACTTTAATAAGAAGAAAGGAAAATTTGACTATGAAGAGTTTTATGATTATTTATTGGATGAAGCAATAAATGATAAAGAAGCAGAAGCAATAGCTGAGCCATATTTAGAAAATTCTGAATTTAGTCAATTAGTATATGGCTTAAAGAACATATTTAATCAATTGGTTTCTTATCACATTAAAGATAATGAGGGTAATAAATGGCACGACAATCAACCATTTTTAATGGGGAACACTTATGATGGATATACAGGCATTTTAAGATATCTAAAAACTATTGAAAAAGATACGATAGTAAATATTTATACATTGAATCATGATCTGTTCTTTGAGTCATTAAATAATACTGAATTTTTTTCTGGGGAAATCTGCGATGGATTTGAAGAGTTAGGTTCCCCATATTTTGGAGTACTAGAAAAAGAAGGTCGCTCTTATAGATGTAGATTACAAAGGTATACGGGTAATTATAACAAAAAATACAGACTGTATAAATTACATGGAAGTTTAGATTATGGCGTATATTCAAAATCAGAAAGAGGCCTCTTTATACCTGATAATTATATAAAAACTCGATATGGTATCGGCTTTTTGCACCTCTTCAAAGAGAAAATGAAAAGTAGAAAACTTGTTTATGAAGATTGTTGGATAAACTATCATTCAGACTTTCTGACTGGCACAACTTCAAAAATTGACAGATATGAAGAACCATTATTATATAAAAAATTGTTCGAGATCTTTCGCGCTAACCTAAGGGCAGCAGAAAAACTTATCATTATTGGTTATGGAGCCAAGGATTTAAAGATAAATGAGATGATTTTTGAGAATTTTGACTTTAATAAAAAAAAGTCATTTATCATTGATCCATTTCCAAATGAAGTTTTGAATGGATTTGCAGAAAAACTAAAAGCGAAACTAATTAATAAACAACTTGAAGTTATAGTTAATGAGGATTTAGAATAAAAGGTGAAAACTAATTTATAAATGATTAATATTCAAGATCGTAGTCAAGAAGTTAGAAGATATCGTAATATTTATAAGCCAAAAAGCATAAATCTTTTAATTATAGGGGAATCTCCGCCTCATAGCGGGAATGATTCCAACTTACATTTCTTTTACAATCCAGAATATAATACAAATGATAATCTTTATAAAGCAATTTCATCTGTACTTTTCGCAGATAATGAGCATCTTGAGAAGACTATAGGCTTAAAAAATTTTATGGAATCAGGTTTTTATCTCTTAGACGCAACCGATAAACCAATAAATAAAATAAAAGATGAACGAATCAAAAACAGCATTATTTTATCTGAATTGCCTGCCAGGATGAGTGAAATTGAATTATTAATACCAAAAACAACTCCAATAGTTTTAATTAAGAAAAATATCTTTCAGCTATTATTATTACCGCTAAGAATACAAGGATTTAAAGTTCTAAATGACAACTTCTTGCCTTTCCCTTTATATGAAAATAACCTTATCAGATTTAAAGAAGACTTTAAAAGATACATTACCTGTCTCTAGAAACAGTTTTTAATATGAAGGTGATGTGGGTCTAATTGAAAACCCAATAAGTAATCACACACGCCCAATTTGGTATGTATTAACCAAAAAATTAATCTATATGAACGAAATTATTTGTCCAAATTGTAAAAAGGTTTTTAAGGTCGATGAGGCTGGATTTGCTGATATTCTTAAGCAAGTTCGAGATCATCAATTCGAAGAAGAATTGCAAAAGCGATTAAACCTTGCGGAAAAAGAAAAAGAAAGTGCTGTTAAGCTCGCCGAGGCGAATCTTAAAAATTCCTTACAAGAAGATCTTGCAAAAAAAGACAAAGAAATAACCGAACTGAAAGCCAAGAATGAACGTGAACTTACTGATCAGTTGGCCAAGAAAGAATCTGAGATCACAGAAATGAAATCCAAAATTGATAATGCAGAGATTGAGAAAAGACTCTCTGTAATAGAAGCAACCAACAAAATCGAAAAAGAACGTGACCAGCTGGCCAATGATCTAAAGAATAAAGAAACAGAAAAACAACTACTCGAAAAATCTTTAAACGAAAAATATTCTTCTGAACTCAAGACAAAAGAAGATATCATCAGGATGAAGGATGAAGAAATTTCTCTTCGTAAAGACATGAAGCTCAGACTCTCAACCAAAATGATTGGCGAAACACTTGAACAACATTGTGAAACCGAATTCAACAAGCTTCGTGCAACAGCTTTTCAACAAGCTTATTTTGAAAAAGACAATGATTCAAAGGCTGGAAGTAAAGGTGATTATATCTATACAGAAACAGATGAGATAGGCAATGAAATCATTTCAATCATGTTCGAAATGAAGAATGAGGGCGACGAAACTGCTACAAAAAAAAGAAATGAAGATTTTTTTAAAGAATTGGACAAAGACCGTACAGAAAAGAAATGTGAATACGCAGTTCTAGTTTCGCTACTAGAAGCAGAAAGCGAACTCTATAATATGGGGATTGTTGATGTCTCTCACAAATACACCAAAATGTATGTTGTCCGACCTCAATTTTTCATACCTATTATCACACTTCTTCGCAATGCAGCCATGAATTCTATGAAATATAAAGCAGAGCTAACGTTGATAAGAAGTCAAAATATTGATATAACCAACTTTGAAGATAATATAAACAATTTTAAAGAAGGATTCGCGAGAAATTATGAATTAGCTAGTCGAAAATTTAAAACTGCTATAGAAGAAATAGATAAAACCATTGATCATCTTCAAAAAACAAAAGATGAATTGTTATCTTCAGAAAATAACCTCCGCTTGGCTAATAATAAAGCGGAAGATCTAACTATCAAAAAATTAACACGAGGGAATCCTACAATGACAGCAAAGTTTGAAGCACTTTCGGATAATTCTAAATAAATTATAAACAACAGGCAGAAAAGCGTTACATAACATTGTATACAAAAAATAGCGTAGGAAGTGCTAAAACGAAAGTATAAACAGAAAAAAATGGTCAGTAATAATCTGAAAAGTCAGTGCATAAAACCCGCTACTTTTAATGTACGAGACCGTTAGCATCCCATCCCAATATTCTCCAGTACATTTTGGATGGGAGGATAAATTAGCCTCAAAACATACATTTTGTCAACAATCCCATCAACCTTAACAAAATATGATTTTATAGAAAGTTAATTTATAATGATTTACAGAAGAAGGTTCAAGTGCTAACTCGACCAAATCACATTGTTAATCATACTTTTATCATAAGATTTCAATTGCTTTTCAGGTTTTTGATTTAAATATCAGGTCGTTAACTTAAGTCAAAATATAATTATCCCCAAAACTTAGACAACAGGTATAATTTGAAAATTTATTAAACTTGTTGATGTATAGTTAAAGGAATGTGAATTCTCTTAAATGTGCGAAACAATGTAAGATTCAATTAAATAACTTGTTTGAAATCATAAAATATAGTTCTATTTTTGATGGACAATCCTTTAACGAACCGAAAGAATTATTTTACTTTAATTCATATGCTATTTACGGTCTATATAACTAACAATAAATATGTACTTAATGAATGAAATAAAAATCGAGCATATAAATCGTCTAAATGCAGATGAGTTGTCAAAACTGCTTCATTTACTTATTGTGCTGGAAGCTAAACACAATAATCTACAAGAATGGGACGAAATGGTTCCTTTTAACATTACAACTGCGGATGCAGGTTCCGATGGTCGTGCGTCATGGAATGGCATTCCTCCTCGTACTAAATGGTTAAAAAACAAACTTACAATCTTCCAAAACAAAGCAACTGTTTTAACTGCACCAGCGTGCTATAAGGAAATTTTTGAACCTAAAAAGAAAAGCGTTAAGAAAAGGAAATTGAAATCACAGATAGAAAAATTAGTGTCGGCTAATGGTTGTTATATTCTATTTACTAATAAATCTTTGGTTGACGAAACAATCGAAGATAGAATAAAGAAATTTAGAGAGGCAATTAAAGATGCTGGGCATGTCAACTATTCTACCATTGACATTGATGTATATGACGCAAATAAAATCAAAGATTGGTGCAATCAGTACATTGCTGCAGTAACTTTGGTTCAAGGATTCAATGGAATTCATAGACCCCAAGGCTTTAAAATATGGGAAAAATGGTATGCAACCTCGAAAGCAGACGAAACAACTTATCAAACTAATGGCATCATTCTCACTAACATAAAACTCATTCAAGATTCCATTTCAAGTGAAAAAGTAATTCGGGTAACTGGACAATCAGGTCTTGGGAAGACGAGATTGGTTTTAGAAACATTTAGGGGAAGTGACTGGAAGAAATCAGTTGTCTATTATGATTTAGCTGGTATGCAAAGTATTGCGGAAATTAAAACCTATTTATTAAACTACCAGGATACTCAAGACGGTATTATTATTATTGATAACTGCGATTTTAAGAGCCATCTGATACTATCGGAAATAGCTAAATCTTCAGGCAATATTAAAATTATAACAATAGGACTCTATGATAGTGATTCAATTGAAGATTCAAAAATTAGACTTGACAGAGATAACCAAAAGGAAATTGTCAAGGAGATAATTAAAACAAAAATTGGGCATTCACACCAAAGTAATGATATTGAATACTTAACTGAACTTTGTGAAGGTTACCCTTGGATGGCAAAGCGATTTTGTGAATCAATCCTTAAAACGGACATTGATAATTTTAGTAGCATTTTACCTGAGACATTTATAGAAAGGCTCTTATTTGGTGGAGAAGAAAATGTTAAAGAATACAAAGTAATTAGGGCATGTGCAGTTTTTTCATCATTCGGGTTCCCCGATGATGAAATTTTAGAAGTAATTACAAAAGAACAAGCTGACTCTTTGGAGGCACAGCTTAATTATATTAGAACCCAAATTCTTGATATTGATGTTAGCATAAGTGAGTTCTATGAAATTTGTCAAAAATATAAACAACAAGACATTATTGAGAGATACGGAGTTTATTATGTTGTAAAACCGACCGTTCTCGCTATCAACTTAGCTACTGATTGGTTGAAAAAAACGCCTTCATCAAAAATAATCTCAATCCTTACGGAATTGAAGGGTAGTGAGTTAGGGAAGAAAATTGCTGAAAGGATAAAAGATTTAGACCAAGTAGATAAAGCATATCAGATTGTTGGCGAATTGTGGGGACCAAAAGGTTTTTTCGCATCAGCGGAAGTTCTTAATACTTCATGGGGTTCACTACTCTTCCGCTATGTTGTTGAAGTGAATCCTATTGCTACGGCAGAAGCATTAGAATTTTCTTTTGGTAAAATGTCAAAAGAAGAAATATCGAAAATTGATGAGGGTAGAAGAAATCTTGTATGGGCATTGGAAAAACTTTGCTTCAGAAAAGAATCCTTTAATATAGCGGCAAAAATTCTATATTCATTTGCAGTTTCAGAAAATGAAAAATGGGCAAACAACTCAACCAATCAATTCATACAAATATTTCAGCTTTTTCTTTCTGGTACAGTGGCTTCACTTATGGAGAAATTGGAAATAATTAAGTGGGGACTCGAAAAGAATGATGTTGAATACACACGAGTCGCTATTCTTGCAATGGGACGAGGCATAATTAATGACCATTATTCAAGAATGGGTGGACCTGAAAAGCAAGGAAGTTCTGCTCCCTTACATGATGATGAACCAAGTTGGGAAGGAATTACTAAATATTGGGAAACCATAATACCATTACTCACTGATATAGCTTGCTCTAAAAATATTCATTCATCACTTGCTAAAGAAAAAATTGCTAATTCAATTAGGAGCCAAATCAAAGACGGTGAATTTAGGTTAATAAAAAGTTCTATTCAGCAAATTATTAATGTCAAAGGGAAACTATGGCCTGAAGCAATTAACAATTTAAGGATGACATTAGGATTTGAAACTCATTTATCCAAGGAAATAGTAAATGAGATTCACTCTTTGATTGAAGAATTAACACCATCAGATATAAAAAGCCAACTTTTTCTAAAGGTTACAAGACCAGAATGGGATACGTATGAAAAGGACGAAGAAAGTCATTACATTGATAAACAAAAGATTAACTCTGAATCGCTCGCTCAAAAGATAATTGCTGAAGAAGCACCTTGGATAGAATATATCCAAGATTTGTTGGAAGGGGAACAAAGGCAGGCTTTTAGTTTCGGAGCCAAGATTGGGGAACTCACAAAAGAACTGGAAAGTATAGTTGAAATAGTAATTGTATCACTGAAAAAAATCAAAAAAGAAAACCAAAATTCTGAGTTGATTGCAGGAATATTATGGGGTTCCAAAAATATTGAATTTGCAGAGAGAATAATTGATAGGTTTATTGGCGATTCTGATTTAATGCAACATTCCTTTTACCTGACAAGAGTAATCAATGCAAGCTTCAAAAACATTGAGAAACTATTTGTTATAATTGACAAATACGGTTTTTCAATAAGCAATTTTCAAAATTTTAAATATGGCAATTCACTTGACAAATTGACAAATGAAGAGGTATTACTGCTGCTTGATAAAATAAATAATTATGGGAATACTGGAAAATGGACTACTTTGTCTATACTAACCACATTTTGTTACCACAATGAAGAAAGATGGTTTTGGTATAAGCTGTTTTTCAAAACTCTTATTAGTGAGAGTAATATGATTGTCGATAATGAAGAAATAGGAACAAGAGAAGGGCATCATTGGTCCGATGCCGTAATGAAAATATTAAAGGATGGGGACGAGTACGATTTTGCAATAGTAATCGCTAAGCAAATTATCGAGTTCTGTTCAAAAGTTAAATTCAGTATTATTTCTTCTATGTCAATATACTTATCAAATACCGCACAGCTACTTTTTGAAAAGTATTTTAAAGAAACATGGGAATACATTGGCCAAGGTATTATAGGGGACTATAGGACCTTCCATAATCTGGAGTATATTATAGGCACACAAAATGGTCATTTTAACCATAAAGAAGGCATTCTTTTCCGCTTTCCAAAGTTTTATCCAAATATTTTGGAGTGGTGTAGAAAAAATCCAGAAAAGGCTCCTGAAAGGATTGCCCATATGATGCCTTTAGATGTGAAGGAAGATGGAGAAATAAGATGGCATCCATTCTCCAAATCAATTATTGATGAATTTGGTGGGAATGGAAATGTCCTAAGTCAATTATCCTCGAATATGGGAACTTTTGGTAGTGTAGGTTCAAGTGTTCCATACTATATCATTCAAAAGATATTATTGCAGGAATTGCTTAACCATAATCTACCAAAGGTTAATGAATGGGCCACTAAAATGCTTGCTTATACTATAAAAAGCATTAAAAGAGAAAAGTTAGATGACGAACAACGGTTTATTGATTAAGGCCACAATGCCTGAGTGGCCACATGAATATATTGTGAGGGGGAAGGTAGATGAATTTCTATTTATTGAACTTGTAGGATATATTAGAGAGAATGGTTACCAGGCTGCATTCTATGACAAATCACTTACTTATTTCGTTGGTGTATAAATACTGACTATTTTATAAAAATTTTTACTCCCATTATTTATATTGCAGTTCCTAAAACTATTGTTGTTAATAATTTCAAACATTATCTTTCTTTCATCGGTTGAAAGTGAATCAAGCTTTTTTTGAAGTTTTTTTGGTGCATCAATTGATTCAAATTTTTCCCTGAAGATTATATAGTCCTCTGGAAGTAAGAGCAACTTCTTGAATTCTTTAAAATCTTTGCCAAAGGCTCTTTCAAAAAAAGATTTCTTAGGGCCGACAACCCCATGAGTAGCTAATAGAATACATTGAATTGCACGTAAGTACTTTTTATTCCAGTGTTTCCCAACAAATTTTCTATCAAAGGCGAATTCTCCTAATACTGGAGAATATTTCATAGGAAAGGACCAAATTTGAGTTATTAGACCTCTTTTAATAAATTCTTCATTCAAATCAATATTAATCCTCAATCGTTCATAAAAATCCTTTGGTGTATCTTCATAGTTAAATAATATATAGTTTGAAAGTGTTTTTATTCTGTGTTCTGCTGCAAGCCTAACTTTCTCAATGTAAATATCCTTTTGCTCAACATGATCAAATGCAATTCTTAATGGTCTGATAGCTATTTCGCTAAGTAATTTAATGTTATTATTATTTAATAACCTTGCATCGACACCTTGGTTAAAGTCAACATATCTATTTATTTTCTGTTTTCTTCCATTCTTGATATATTCTAAAGTAGCACCCCGAGTAAACCCTAAGGATTTAATTTCTTCAATAATTTCTGGAAAACATTTGGATGCTAGGATATTATTATCCATCAATAATAGATGTTTCTTTTCACCAAAATTAATCTTAATCGCTTCAACTTGAGCTTTAATTGAAAGACTATTAGAAAAAATAGGCTCAATTATAGGAACAGCACAAAAGCTGCATTTTCGTATGCATCCTCTTGTAGCATAAGCAATATAGCAATCATCTGTTTGATATTTATAGTCCAAAATAGAATTAGTGGTAGGATCAATTATAGAATAATCAGGCAAAAGCGAATCAATAATTCCATCGTCAGTAAGACGAAGTTTACCAGGTTCATTAAGTAACCCTTGAACAACAGTAATATCAAATAATTCTTCAAAATGTTCTTTCATTAATGTTGCAAGAACACCACCAATAAAGATTTTTCTTGTATTATCAACGCTTTTTAAATAATATTGGATTGTGTTAATTGTCTTTGTCCAATGGAAAGTAAATAAAGTAGATATATAAATCCGATCCCAATTAATATTGCGTAAATCAGAATTACAACCTTTATAAAAAACTACTTCATCTCCTTTTTGTTTATGGAATGAAGAAATTTTCATTAGCCCTAAGGGTGGATATTTATTCTTATAATCGGGTTCAATTAATAATATTTTCATTTTTTATCAAACATATAAAAACCTTAAGCATGCTGCTAAGATTGGAGAATTAAACATTATTGAATTTAAAAACTATACATTAATCTATATCGGCTCGCTTACATATTTTCGCAGCTTCTTTGTGTAATTGCTTTATGAAATATTTTTTATTAGCATCTGATTTAATTTCTTCTATCTTTTCCATTGAACAATGTTCAAGAAGATTAGTGGTTTTTTTTATTTGATTGTAAAAAGAATCTTCATAATCAGGATGTCTGTTTTTTGATGTTTCAAGTGCATCTTCGAAATTGACTTCATTATCAATAAAATCTCGCTTAGCTATTTTATCATTTAATACTTTTGGTAAATGACGGATATTTTCGGCCTTCTTAAATTTGTTTGTTTTTATTGCTTTAATAGTTTTAGCTAGGATTTTGGGGTCTTTCTGTATATAATCGTTTATCTTTTTATTCTTTACTAATTCAAGAAAATAGCTGAACTTAGGTAGTTCATATACATTGTTTTCAACCATTAAATCATAAGCTTTAATATGATCTATTACAAATTTTTCAGAGCCGCCTCCAATTGATTCTGCAATTTTTTTAAAGTTATAATTATAATCGGTGTGCATTTTTTTTAGATATGCCGCTTTCTCATAAGTGTCCCACTCCTTCTTTCCCTTTATATGCCATGTCCCTAATATAGAAAAAATAATTTCATTGCTAGTCTCTTCAGGTATTATTCTTGCCCTAATGTATTGCCATCTTGAAATTCCTTCAGAATCACTCTTTTCTTTTGCTTTTTTATATAGATGTCTATAAGCACAAAGCCGAGAATTACCTTCCAATACTGTATTCCCTTTAACCAGAATCTCGTCAATTAAACCACCATGTTTTTCAATTTCGAATTTAAGGTCCTTAACAGAATCAATTTTCCATAATAACTCTTCAATTTGATCGTCAGAGATAAGTGTGTCACCGAAGTTTTGTTTAATTGCTGAATTTACACGTGGATTTTCTTTCCAATAGTTTAATGAAAAAATATCAACTTGTTCAATTTTTGTATGAATTTTGTTACCAAGAACAACTATTTCATTTGAGGCCTTTTTCTCCATTTTAAGATTCTTTTAAATAGTTTAAAATATCCTCTTTGCTAAGATTATAATTGAATTCAGTGGCTTTTTTATCTCCCTGTACCACCTCTGCAACATATTGTTTTCTAGTAAGGATTTCATCAACAAATATATCGAGACTGTTTAAAGCTATTATTTTATATATCAGGCATGGTTTAGTTTGAGAGATTCTATGAATTCTATCTTGAGACTGTAAATAATCTACCAAATTAAAATTTCGATCTAAGTATATTGCGTTATTAGCTACAGTAAGAGTCAACCCCTCTCTTGCAGCAGCTGGGTTTGCAACTAATATTTTGCAGTCAATATCATTTTTAAATCTTTTAATGAACTCATTTCTTTTATCGATTGGTACTCCACCATAGATCATAACTGAATTATATTTTCTAAATAATTTATTCAAAATCTTGATATTCTCAACAAAAGAACTCCATATAATTACTTTTTCACCTCTTGATATTATTTCACAAACGAGTGTCTCCAATATAGGAAACTTAGCTGGAACTTCAATATAAGATTTATCAATAAGTAAGGGATTACTACAAATTTGAGCAAGGCGTAATATTTTTTTAAGAAGGTCATTTGATTCATCAAGAATTATTTCGCCTTCAGCATTCTGAATTTCAATTACAAGTTCATCCCTAACTTTATTATACATTGATCTTTGGACAGGATTCAAGTCTACATACTTTTCAATGTATGTTTTATTTGGCAATTCTAAAACATCTGTTTTTTTTCTTCTTATCGAATTTAAAGAAATGATAGTCCGTAATTCTTCCAATTCTATTGAATTAATAAGCGAAGAGCCATCTTTTAGATCAATAAAGTATCTCTTTTTAAAATCATTAAAGCAATTACCTAGCAATTTACCATTATCAAGGAAATAAAATTGTGACCATATATCTATTGGCTTATTTGCAACAGGAGTGCCAGAAATAATTATCCTCTTAATTGTAAACTTACTGAGGTAATGTAAGGATATTGCCACCTTAGATGTTGGATTCTTAATTATATGAGATTCATCCAGAACAATTGCAAATCTTCTTAATTGTAGAAACATTTTTAACCTATCTGACTCTTTATCAATTAAATCATAATTTATAACATAAAATTTTGCAAAAGTCATATACTGATTCCCAAGAGATTTTTCAGTCCCTCGCAAAACAATAGGTTTCAAAAAGCTATGTGTCTCAATTTCTTCTTGCCAGGTCTGAATAAGATTTTTTTTACAAACAACAAAAACACTATCTAACTGGTCGTTATTCATATTATTGCAAAGAGCTTCAATAACTATTTTTGTCTTACCTAATCCTTGTTCATCAAATAATGCAACAATATTATTCTCTTCAATATATCGTATAGCCTCAATTTGATGGGGAAAAGGCTGAGTTTTTGGTTTATAGTTAAAATTAAATTTCTTCTTCATTTTCTGACTTTAACAAAAAATTTGGGACCTGGATTATACAAATTTGAGGGTGATTAATAATCTCTAAGTTCGATAATAGCTTATTAAGAATTAAAATAGATCCTTTGGGAATACCAATTATAAAGCGATTTTTCTTATTTATGCATACAAAGGAAAGAAAATCAATGAACTGCGTTTTCGTTCTTTCTGAAAACAAGTCACTTTGTGTTTTTGCTTCTCCGATACAAAAAGAACCTTCATTATTTTCAGCAATAATATCTGGTCTATGTTTAATAATTTTAGGTGGAATTGTCTTTCCTTCCATGCTGAAATCTGTATAATTACCGTCTAAATAGATAATATTAAAATCAGATCTCTGAAGTTGTCCACAGATTATGGATACAATCAAATTATGTTCTTTACTAGCCAAAATAAAGTTATTTTGAAATCTGATTAAGCACTTTATTGCTCCACTTTGCAAGTTCCCTAATTTTTACTGTCTTTTCAGAATCAGTTTCATTAATAATCTCATCTATTTCAAATGAGGATAAATTTTTCAAACCGTCAATTACATCGTCTATTCTTTTGTATAAGGGAGAAAATAAATGCGGTTTTTTAAGTTCAAGTATTTGAATTGCTGCATCAAACCCCTTATTTAGAAAGACTTTGCGAGTTTCTTCAGAATTAAATAGATCATTAAGTTGTCTTACATCTTGTCCAGTTGGAATCTTGTTTCTATCATTCACCCAAGAACAAAAATCTCCTATGCCTAATCCAGCATTTACTATGTTTTTTTGTAATTTATTATCTTTCACATATTCAACAAAATAACTGAACTTATTTATTTCATTTGGATCATCTCCAAAATTCACTAAATACTGTTCTTCCATTATTTCATAAGCTTTAATATTCTCCTCTATTTGTTTAATCGATAATTTTGTTTGTTTTTCTAATCTCGGTTTAGACCAACCTTCTTCTTTCCATAACTTATATAGATATTTTGCTTTCTCGTAAGCATCCCATTCATTTGTACCTCTAAGATGTGCTAATAATCTTATGAAATTTTTATCTTCATCATTTATACTTTGAGGTAAAATATTAGCAGTAATTTTCTTCCATGCTTTTTCATTAGGTTCCTCTTTCGATAACTGGATATATATTAAAGCTCTTGAATTGCCTTCCACAATAAGGAATTTTTTCCCCAAAGGTTGTACCCAAATAGGAAAGACTATTCCTCTGTTATTATGAATGGAATCTTTTAATTTCCTAAATGCTTCTGGCTTTTTCTGTGTCAAAGCAAATATAATTTGTTCTTCTTTTAGGGAATCGTTTGGCTGATTGTCTTTGAAGAAACTAATTCTTGGATTGTTTGGATCTAATTGAAGATCTGCTGTATCTAAGAGTTTTGTTTCAACATCAAAATCTTTACCATCAATTGGGACAATGTGATTACTCATTTCTTTGATTTAATCTGTATTAAACAAATTTATTCTAATAATTATTAATTGAAGAATTTTAACTGACCTTTCTTTCAAATTATATATATAAGATAAAGGGAAATTAATAATAAGATTTTCACTTTCCCCTTAAAGATATTGATCCAAATGCTTGATTATGCGACCATTACAAAATCCATCACCGATTCCGTCACCCCCTCAAAAACAAAAACCCGTAAGATGTTGATCTTACGGGAATTGCGATTTAAAGATGTGGTGCCACCAGGAATCGAACCGGGGACACATGGATTTTCAGTCCATTGCTCTACCGACTGAGCTATGGCACCTCTTTTTCGGACTGCAAATATATACCTCAATTCCGAGTAAGCAAAAATTTCCTTAAAAATAATTTCTATTTGGAATCATTTTATTGAAATGGTACATTTGCACCGTCATTAATTTCACAAAATGGATCTTCTCATTCATACCCTTGATAACGGTATAAGGCTCGTTCATTACAGGATACCCGGATTGGTTGCTCACTGCGGACTTATTGTCAATACCGGCTCACGCGATGAAACAGAATCAGAACACGGTATAGCCCATTTTATTGAGCATGTGCTGTTTAAGGGGACTAAAAAAAGAAAAGCATACCATATACTAAGCCGGCTCGAAGATGTCGGCGGAGAACTAAATGCATATACAACAAAAGAAGAAACAGCCATCCACGCTTCCTTTCTTAAAGAGGATTATGAGAGAGCAATAGAACTTATAAGTGATATTACTTTCAATTCAGTTTTCCCTGAAAAAGAGATCGAAAAAGAAAAAGATGTCGTTATTGAAGAGATAAATTCTTATCTGGATAGTCCGGCTGAGCTCATTTTCGACGATTTTGAAGAGCTGATATTCTCAAACCAGCCAATCGGACGTAATATTCTTGGTACTCCTGATTCCGTTAAACTTTTTTCGCAAAAAAGAATATCTGATTTTATTTCAAACAATTACGACACACGGCAGATGGTATTCTGTTCCGTAGGGAATATCTCCGATGAAAAAATACTTAAACTGTTTACGGCACATTTTGGGCATATTGTAACAAATAGCAGGGAATCGAGGATAAACAAGACATGGATCTATAAGCCCTCGTCATTAACAAAGAAAAAGGATACTTTTCAGAATCACTGTATTATGGGTAATCTTGCTTATGACCTGAAAGACAAACGGAGGATGGGAATGTTTCTTCTTAATAACATTCTTGGCGGACAGGGCCTGAACTCAAGATTAAATTTGTCACTTCGCGAGAAAAACGGACTAGCCTATAATGTGGAGTCAAGTTATAATCCATACAATGACACAGGGATCTTCTCAATATATTTCGGCACAGACCGGCAGTACCTTAATAAAAGTATCGCCATAGCAATGGAAGAACTGAAAAAGCTCCGTACTTCAAAGCTGGGCTCAATACAGTTAAGCAAAGCGAAAAATCAGATAAAGGGCTATCTGGTAAGAGGATATGAGAATCATGAAAGTCTTATGCTTAGTCTGGGTAAAAGTCTGCTTGTTTTTAATAAAATAGAAACAATTGAGGAGATCTGTAAAAAGATCGATAATGTAACTGCTTCAGAATTGCTTGAAACAGCTAACGATATATTTGAACCCGGGAAGATGTCAACTTTGATTTACAAATAGACGGAAGACAAAGAAGACGAAGGGACGAAGAGTAGAATTTAGAATACTCGAAAAGATTGCTTCGTCGCAAGCTCCTCGCAATGACGAATTAAGTTAGTAAATTTCTGCAACCAGTACCAAGCAACCAGCAACAATGAATCGTAAACTTGAACAATATCTTATTGACCACACTACCTCTGAGGATCCTGTTCTTGAAGATCTTTACAGACAAACCCATATCAGGTTTGTAAATCCAAATATGACATCAGGGCATTTGCAGGGGAAATTCCTTGAAATGATATCGAAGATGATCAGTCCTGAGAATATTCTGGAGATAGGAACCTTCACCGGGTATTCAGCAATATGTCTGGCAAAAGGGCTAAAGCCTGAAGGCAAACTTATAACTATCGAGATAAATGATGAACTTACAACTTTCGCCCATTCCTATTTCTGCCAGGCCGGGGTTGAAAATAAAATAACACAACTTACAGGAAATGCCCTTGATATTATTCCGAAACTTGATATTATGTTCGATCTGGTATTCATAGATGGAGACAAACGGGAATACACTGAATATTACAGGCAAATTATAGAAAAAGTAAAACCGGGAGGATTCATTATTGCCGATAATGTTCTCTGGGGAGAAAAAGTTCTTGAGAAGGAAACAACTGATCCTCAGACCAGAGGGATTATCGATTTCAATGAGATGCTATTGGGAGAAAAGAATATTGAGAATGTTTTGATTCCGGTAAGGGATGGATTGATGCTTATCAGGAAAAATGATTAATGGCGGATATTTAAGACAAAAGACAAAAGTAAAAAGATAAAAGTGAAATCCATCCAGAGTATATTGAAACTCTGAACTTTTAATCTTGTTTTCAACTTTTGTCCTGTGACTTTTGTCTTGTGACTTTTGTCTTTTATCTTTTTTTTTAAACTTTTATCTTTATTCCAATATTGGTATAATTTTTGCATCATAAAACAATAAATAAATAAGGAATATGAAAAAACTAATATTCTCAGCTCTGTTTCTTTCAATAGTTATAATCGGACAGGCACAATCGAACAAAGCTGCTCAGCTACAGGATCTTGAAAAGAATCAACCTGCTAATCAGAATGGTAGCACTACTGCTACACTGACCTCGGCGACAAGGCTATTTGGAGAGAAGGGAGATCTCACCACTGTAATTGAAATAGTTCCAAAAGGATCTTCAGTGACGGTGCTTGATTCTGACAGCACTTATTTGCACGTTGCTTTAGATGAAACTCAGGGTTACATCTTCAAACGCGATGCAGCAATTGACAAAATACCTTCAAAGCTAATTCAGGTGACTCAACCCATCGAACCTAAACAGGAGACTCAGCCGGTGCAGGAGCAACCTCAACAGGAACAGCAGGTGAGCAGGTTCACATACCTCGAGAATAAATATGGATCGAATATGGCTGCACGACTTATTTCAGGTAAAATATGGAAGGGGATGAATGCAGAAATGGTAAAAGACAGTTGGGGAAGTGCGGAAAAGATAAACAGGGTTATCAGTGGAAATGTAATTAAGGAAGAATGGATCTTCAGAAGCACTTGGCTCTATTTTGAAAATAATTCTTTGGTTGAGTGGGGTCCCAGAAGAAACTAAGCGAATATCTTACTGATTTTATAAAAAGAAAGAGGTTGCCTCAAAAGGCAGCCTCTTTTTGTTTGAGCGGGAGACGGGACTCGAACCCGCGACCCCGACCTTGGCAAGGTCGTGCTCTACCAACTGAGCTACTCCCGCAAAAATCATGCGCAAAAATAAGAATTTTTTTTTATCTGCCAAAAGCCACCTGTTTAAAGTTATTATTATTATTTTCGGTCATTAATAATTCTAATACCTTAATCTTTAACTATCTTCTTATGAAAAAACTATTTGTTCCTTTATTTATCCTGTTAATAATAGCTCTTTCTTCCTGGAAGCCCCAGACAAAAGATGCCGGATTTTCGATGCCGATTGAAAAATACAAGCTGCCCAACGGATTAACAGTGGTTCTCCATGAAGACCATTCTGATCCCATTGCTGCTGTTGCAATCTATTATCATGCTGGTTCAAGCCGCGAAACAGAAGGCAAGACAGGATTTGCACACCTCTTCGAGCACATGATGTTCCAGAAATCAGAAAATGTCGGAGAAGACCAATTCTTTAAAAACCTTCAGGGAGCAGGAGGTAATCTTAATGGCAGTACCAACCAGGACAGAACCAATTATTATGAGGTTGTTCCAAAAAATGCTCTTGAAATGGCACTATGGATGGAATCAGACAGAATGGGTTACCTCGAAAATACTGTAACTAAATCTGCACTTGCCAATCAGCAGAACGTTGTTCAGAATGAAAAAAGACAGAGTGTTGATAATGCTGCTTATGGATTTAATCAGGGACTAATTCTCAAAAACATGTATCCGAAAGGCCATCCATACAGCTGGACGGTAATCGGAGACATGCAGGATCTGACAAATGCAACTATTGCTGATGTTAAAGCCTTTCACCATAAGTTCTATTCTCCAAACAACGCCTTCCTTGTTATTACCGGTGATATTAATAAGGATGACGTAAAGAAGATGGTAGAAAAATATTTTGGCGAAATACCAGGTGGTGAAAAAATAGAAAAAAGAAATGCAATGCCTGTAACGCTTGCAAAAACAGTTAAAATATTTCACGAAGATAATTTTGCAAAAGCACCTCAGCTTACAATGGTATTTCCAACAGTTGAGCAGTATTCAAAAGATTCATATGCATTGGACTTTCTTGGTTCACTTCTGGCCAACAGTAAAAAAGCTCCGCTTTATATAGTACTAGTAAAAGACAAGAAGCTTACCTCGCGGGTAATGGCAAGAAATGGAGCACAGGAGCTTGCCGGTTCCTTTACAATTTCAGTAACTGCGAACCCTGGTGTTAATCTCACAGTGGTTGAGAAAGCAATTTTCGAAGGCTTTGACAAGTTTGAAAAGGATGGCTTTTCGGAAGAAGACATGACAAGAATAAAGGCTGGAAATGAGACAGGTTTCTACAGAGGATTTTCAGGTGTCCAGAGTAAAGCATTCACTCTTGCCGAATATGCAATGTTCGCCGGTGATCCGGAGTTCTACAAAAAAGATCTGGCTAATAGCCAGGCAGTTACAATGGATGAAGTAAAAGCAGTTTTTAAGAAATATGTTAAAGGAAAGAATTTTGTTGAGACAAGTTTTGTTCCAAAAGGACAGACAAACCTGATAGTTGAAGGATCAGTTAAATCAGGCATTGTAGAAGAAGATGTAACAAAAGCTGCTGAAGTAAAAACCGATGCTGTTGCGGAAGAGCCAATCGTAAAAACAAAGACAAAACTCGACCGTTCTGTTATGCCTCCTCTTGGATCAGATCCGGAAGTAAAAATTCCAACTCCATGGACAGGTTCACTTGCGAACGGAATAAAGATTATGGGAATCATGCAGAATGAGCTTCCAATGGTACAATATTCAATCGTTATTGATGGCGGACACATGCTCGATAAAATAGAGAAAGCAGGCGTCGCTAACCTGGTTGCAACAATGATGAATGAAGGAACGAAGAATAAGACCCCGGAACAACTTGAAGATGCCATAGGATTGCTTGGCGCATCAATAAGGGTTTCCTCTGGAAATGAAGATATTACTATCGATGTTTCTTCACTTTCACGGAACTTCGAAAAAACAGTTGCACTTGCAGAGGAGATATTGCTTCAACCAAGATGGGATGCAGAAGCCTTTGCCCTTGCTAAGAGCCGCATTATAAATACGTTAAAACGCAATGCTGCTAATCCAAGTTACCTGTCTTCAAGTACTCTCAATAAACTCATGTTCGGCGATAATATTCTTGCTATTGATGCTTCAGGAACAGAAGCATCGGTTACAGCGATAACAATGGACGATCTTAAAGAATACTACAATAAATATTTTTCACCATCAATTGCCAAATTCATTGTAGTCGGCAATGTTGATCAGGCAAAAGTTAAAGCTGCACTTGCAGATCTGAACCAGAAATGGCCGGCAAAAACAGTAGTTATTCCTGATATTAAGGTACCTGCTCCTCCTGCAAAATCGCAGATCTATTTTGTTGATGTACCAGGGGCGAAACAATCTGTTATCTCGATTGGGGCGCCATCAATTCCACGATCACATCCTGATTTCTATCCGGCAACAGTTGCCAATTACAAACTTGGCGGATCCTTCAACGGAGTATTCAATCTGATTCTCAGAGAAGAAAAAGGATTTACCTATGGCGCCAGATCAGGTTTTGCAGGAGCAAAGAATTACGGGTCATTCGTTGCTACATCGATGGTCAGAACAAACTCAACTCTTGAGTCAGTAACAATATTTAAAACAGAAATGGAGAAGTACCAGAAAAGTGTACCACAGGAGTATATCGACTTCACAAAATCTTCGCTTCTTAAAGGTAACGCTCTCCGTTTTGAAACACTGGGAAGTCTGCTTGGAATGTTAAATACAATGTCTTCATACAATCTTCCAGCCGATTACATCAAGCAGGAAGAATCATTTGTAAAAGGACTGACAGTTGAGAAAGAACTTGCACTTGCCAAAAAGTATATCGATCCTTCAAAAATGTATTATGTAGTTGTTGGCGATGCAGCTACACAGCTTAAGGATCTGGAAAAAGTTGGATTAGGAACACCTATTCTGGTTAAGTAGTAATAAACCAGATAGATATTTTAGATTTCACCATTTAACTTTAACTGTTTTTATTAAGGATTATTTGTTATAAATTTGCCCCACTAAATTCCACACGGAATATTTTTGATGCCCGGATGGTGGAATTCCCGCTAAAGCGGGACAGGGTCCGACACACAGGACTTTGTTGGTTGAGAATAATTTGGTTCCGCCCGGATGGTGGAATGGTAGACACGCAGGACTTAAAATCCTGTGACCATTGCGGTTGTGCGGGTTCAAGTCCCGCTCCGGGTACCAAACGGAACAAGAGGTCAAAATCGACCTCTTGTTTTTTTTTGGAACTTCCCAAAACCTCACTGGCATTGAGAATGAATTGTATGGGTTCAGTGAATGTACTGGTTGCAACTCTTCCATTCTCCAAAACGAGTTTTTCAGCAAAGATGCAACCAAGGATCTTCTTTTTAGTGGCACCGTCTGACTTCCTGTAATATTCCAGGAGGTTCTCTAACATTGGAACTTCCTTCTGAATGTAAATCTTGAAAGGTGATGTTTGTTGTTGTAAATCAGTAAGTTTATCCTTTAATAGAACAAGCTCCTTTTCTACCCTCCCTTTCATATCCTGATAATCCTGAGGTGTGATTGTACGATCCATAAAATCATTCTGAAGATTTGCTTTGCGGGTTTCAAGTCTCTCTTGCTCCTTCCTCGTTCGCTGAATCTCATCTCGTCTGGAATAATCTTCCTTCTCAAATAGTTTTTCCAAAGTTTTCCTGTACAAATTAACAATCTGGGCAGAACACTTAATATTTGATATAATATCCTCTACACTCTCATGAACATCCTGAATCCTATGTCTTTGTTTACATTTGTCTTTGCAACAGAGATAATAGTGATGCAGTTTCCCTGTGTGACTGCGACAGGCATATGCAGTGAGTGACCTGTCATGTTCCGGGCACTTTAATAATCCTTTTAAAGGATAAAGGTCTGATTTATCATCATGGAACTTCATATTCCTTCTGCGACCTGACAGAACATCATTAGCCCGATGAAATATAGTTTCAGAGATTAAAGCTGGGTGAAGCCCATTAACATCCTGAGATGGTTCTTTTTTCCATGGGCCCGTTCTTATCTTTCCAATATAAACAGGATTCCTAATACATCTCAGAAATGTATTCTTGCTAATTTTTAACTTATTATCATTCAGCCATTTTCTGACTTCATCGGCTGAGTAGGTGTTTGAAGCTAACATACTGAAGGCTTCAATCATCCAAGGAGCATCTGAATATGGACGAAGTGTTGATTTCTTCCCATCCCTGAAGTTGTCATGCCATTTGGGAGACTGTGCAGTCCAACAACTCTCCATCCTGGCCCGCCATGACCCTTCAGCTGTCCTCATGGCAATCTTATCGTTTTCAACCTTTTATATTTGATACTTTCTTAATGGTTAGCAACATATTTATAAAATTGACGCATACTTACTAATTAATACTTCTGTTTGCCAGATCGATCAGAAGTGGCACAACCGATTTGGGTTTATTATTTCTGTCGAATAGCAAGGGGTAATCTGTTCTTCCCCGTACAGGGAATCCATTCTTCCAGGAGCTTGCATCGTTGACTCCCCATAATGTTACCCTTGTAACATAGTCATCATGTTTGAGGAACAGCTTAAAGAAATCGATATACCGCTGTTCCAGAGCAATTCTTGCCGAATCGGGAAGACCTTTAACATAAGGATTTAGTTTTTCCTGGTATGCGATATTGGTGGAAACATCAGCACCGACATTTCTGTTCGGCACAGGTAACACACTTATATCCATTTCAGTGAACATCACTTTCAGTCCAAGTGCGCCAAAAGCTTCCATGCTTGCCTCAAATTCTTTAAGGTCAGGATAACCAAGTCCAACATGTGTCTGCATACCAATCCCATCAATTTTCACACCTTGTTCCTGTAGTTTTTTCACCATAGCCACCACCCCATCACGTTTTCCGGGAACAGCCATCGAATAGTCGTTATAATAAAGTTCAGCATCAGGGTCAGCTTCATGAGCGAACTGGAAGGCCAGTTTAATGAAGTCTTCGCCAAGAATCTGGTAAAACTTGCTCTTTCGGTATGATCCATTATCTTCAATAGCTTCATTTACCACGTCCCAACCCTTGACTTTTCCTTTGTAACGGCCAACCACAGTATAAATATGAGTTTTCATTCTTTCGGTTAAGACCTCAGGAGTAACATCCTTTCCCAGGCTGTCGGTGAAAAACCAACGCGGTGCCTGTGAGTGCCATATAAGGCAATGACCTGTTATAAACTTATTATTCTTTAGCCCAAATTCAACAAACTGATCGGGTAATGCGAAATTAAATTCCCCTTCTTTTGGTTGAATCGGGCCACTTTTCATGCAATTTTCAGGAACGATGGCACTGAATTGTTCCTTTACTACATTAATAGCTGCAGTATCCCTCCCCATAATCTGAGGTGTATTCAACGCTGTTCCGATATAAAACTTTCCTGCAAAAGCATCCTTTAATGTTTGCTTTTGAATTGAATTCGGAACCGGCTTAAAAAGTAACTGTGAGAAATGGTACAAACTTTCTTTCCATACTTTGAAATCATGAATGCCTCCGGGTATTTCGTAATATATGTGAGGCACACCGTTAGTAAGCAGAAAATCGTGCGTCCGCTTGCTAATATTAATCAAACCATCTTTAGCACCACACGAAATCCGGCTTTTTCGTATTGGGCGCCGACGAAAAACCTTCCACCCATGCAAATTTGTCGAGATTGCCCAGACCAAAGTTAAGCGATTGACCGCCACCCATTGATAAACCTGCAATAGCACGGTGTTCACGGTCTTCAATAACAGGGTAACTCTTCTCAATAAACGGAATGAGGTCATTGAGCAAATCCTGCTCAAATGTTGCAAATGCCTGGACTTTATCGGGTGCCATAATATTGCCTGAAGCCCTGTCGTCTTTCATTGCCCTGCCATTGGGCATAACAACAATCATGGGTTCAACCATATTTTCAGCATAAAGATTATCCAACATGATTTCAGGATGACCACCTTTGTACCATTCCTTTTCATCGCCGCCAATGCCATGTAAAAGGTAAAGCACCGGGTATTTTTTTCCTTTAGAATATCCGGGAGGGGTATATATAAGAACCTTTCTATTGGTTCCAACGGTTTTTGAGTTATACATTAATGTATCCAGAGTTCCGTGAGGTATATTTTCACGAAAACTGTCAAAACCTGTAGGGGCAGGATTAATAAAACTTTGCGCAACAGCTATATTGCCAACAAGGAGAAATATGATAAGAAAAGTAAAGAACTGCTTCATTTTCATTAGTTTTATATTTCAGTTTAAAGTTAATATATTGTGGTTTAATAATTAGGAATTTTCTGATAATTTGATTTCACGCTTGTATTACTATTACAGGTCTGGAGCTTAAGAGGCAAAAAAATCTAAATTTTGCAGAGTTAAATGTAACAGATAAAATAAACCTTAAATGCATTATATTATGATAAGAAAAATTCTTTTGGAAATAATACTTACATCAGTTCTTGTAAGTACATCCAATGGCCAGATAGCAGCGCCCAAACCATTCGGGCCGGTTCCGAATGAGAACCAGATGAGATGGCAGGAAATGGAGTATTACGCTTTTCTTCATTTCTCTTTAAATACTTTCACCGACCAGGAGTGGGGAGGCGGAGATGAAGATGTCAACCTATTTAATCCTAAAGACCTGGATTGCCGCCAATGGGCACGTGTATGCAAGGAAGCAGGAATGAAAGGGATCATAATGGTTGTCAAACACCATTGTGGTTTCTGCATCTGGCCATCAAAATATACTGAATTCTCTGTAAAAAACTCACCATGGAAAGATGGTAAGGGCGATGTTGTTCGCGAACTGTCTGATGCCTGTAAAGAATATGGATTGAAATTAGGTATCTATCTGTCGCCATGGGACAGAAACTCTGCTGATTATGGAAAACCCGAATATATTACTTACTTCCGGAACCAGCTAACTGAACTCCTTACCAATTATGGACCAATTTTCGAGATATGGTTTGACGGAGCCAATGGTGGTTCAGGATATTATGGTGGTGCCAATGAAACCCGCAGAATTGACCGTACAACCTATTATGACTGGAAGAATACCTACAAACTTATCCGTCAGCTTCAACCCAATATCATGATTTGGAACGATGGAGGTGACAGAGGTGATCTTCGATGGGTTGGAACCGAAGCCGGATATGTTGGTGAAACAAACTGGAGTATACTGAATGCAACCGGCGACGTACCAACAGATATGTTGCGTTTCGGTGTGGAAGATGGCGATTCATGGGTTCCCGGAGAGGTAAATACTTCCATTAGGCCGGGATGGTTCTACCATACGTATGAAGACAATAGGGTAAAAACCTTACCTCAGTTAATGAATATCTACTATAGCTCCGTCGGACGAAATGCACCTTTACTTCTAAACTTCCCTATTGATACAAGAGGTTTAATACATGAAAATGACGTAAAAGCATCAAAAGATTTTGCCATAGCTGTCAAAGAAGCGTTTGCTGTTAATCTTGCTGAAAAAGCCAAACTCAGCGCTTCGAACGTACGCGGGAATTCGAAAGAATTTGGTGCAGAAAAGACTATAGACGGAAATAAAGATACATATTGGGCTACCGACGATGGCGTGACAAATGCTTCACTGACCATAGATTTCGGGAAACCTACTACTTTCAATCGCTTTCTTGTTCAGGAATATATCAGGTTTGGTCAACGAGTAAAGGCCTTCACAGTTGAGGCTCTTGTAGATGGCACATGGAAAGAGCTGGCAAAAGCAACGACTATTGGTTATAAGCGTATTCTGCGATTCCCGGGTGTAAAAGCTACACAGGTTCGTTTCACTATTACCGATTCGAAAAGTTGTTCTGTAATTTCTAATCTGGGCATCTATAATGCACCGCTGATACTGACAGCTCCTGCAGTTGTAAGGAATAAGTCAGGTGAAATAAGCATTACCCCTGTTGATGCGGAATCGGTTGTATACTATACTCTGGACGGCAGGACACCAACATCGAAATCGAAAAAATTTGAAGGTCCTGTTCAGACGGAAGGGAAAGTGGAATTACAGGCAATTGCTTACGATCCTTCTTCCGGAAAAAGCAGTCCTGTGAGCCAGGAGAAATTCGATATTTCCAGGAAAGACTGGAAGATTGTCGGCATCGAAAATGAGACAGCAAACAGAATTCTTGACGGGAATCCATCCACGGCCTGGCATCAGGTCAGAGATCTTAAGATGCCAATCGATCTTGTTATTGATATGGGAATGGAACAAAATCTGATCGGTTTCAGGTACCTGCCAGACCAGACGCGTGCAACAGGTTTTATTTCAAACTACCAGTTCTATGTTTCGAATGATAATTCTGACTGGAGATTGGTTGATGAAGGAGAATTCGCAAATATTAATAACAACCCTGTTGTTCAGATTAAAAAATTTGCTGCCGTAAAGGCCAGGTTTATTAAGCTTCATGCTCTCAAAAACACAAGGGCAAATGATGACGTCGGATATGCTGAAATAGATGTGATAACTCGCTGAGTGTATTCTTGTAATTAAAATCTAAATTTATGATCCAGCAGCATAAGAGATTTACAACGGTTTCAGGTTTAATTTTTATTCTTTTATCCTTTTCCCCAGTCAAAGGGAATTGTCAAAATGTACAACACAACATTCCTTCGGAAAGAGTCAGAGAGTGCTTTGATTTTAACTGGCTGTTTCACAAAGGTGATATTGCTATAAAAAACACAGTTAAAGCCGGTAAGTATGGAGGACTAACAGATATCAGTGTTAATATTGTAACAGATGAATCAACAGAAATTGACTACACCAATGTTAAGAAACCGACTGCATTTAAACCCGCTGACTGGCAAAAAGTGGACCTTCCGCACGACTGGTTGGTTGAAGAAACTTTTGTAAATGACAATTCTCTGGGCAGCCAGTCGGCAGCCACCGGATTCTTACCCACGGGTATCGGTTTTTACAGGAAAGAATTTGAGATTCCGGAAGAAGACAAAGGGCAGAAAATATCCATTGAATTTGATGGAATTTACAGAAACAGCAGTGTTTGGGTGAATGGGAATTTCATGGGTAGTCACCCGAGCGGTTATACGCCATCCTGCTACGATCTGACTGACGTTTTGCGATATGGAACCGAAGGAAAAAATATTATTCTTGTCAGGGTTGATGGCCGTGAATCTGAAGGCTGGTGGTATGAGGGTTGCGGTATTTACAGGCATGTCTGGCTCAGAAAAACCGACAGGCTGCATGTCGCCCGGTTTGGAACTTATATTACTACACCATCTGTTTCAGAACAAGAAGCAATTGTTGACATAAAAACTACAGTGAAGAATGAATATAAAGAATCTAAAACCATTTCACTCGTTTCAAAAATTACAGACAAAATGGGTGTCATATTCGATACAAAAACTACCACACTGTCAATAGCTCCTTTCAGCCAAACTGAGCTATCCCAGAAAGGATCAGTTCAAAAGCCTCTACTCTGGTCACCGGAAACACCCTATCTTTACAAAGTTCTGACCGAAGTGCTTGAAAAAGGAAATATCGTGGACACTTATGAAACTACATTTGGAATCAGGACAATTGAAATAAATACTCAAGGGGTCTTTCTAAATGGTAAACTTTATCCGGTTAAAGGTACTGCCAACCATCAGGATTTTGCCGGGATAGGTGTTGCCCTAACTGATAAAATAAACGAATATAAAATCAGGCTGCTAAAGGAAATGGGATGTAATGGTTACCGCCCGGCGCATCATCCTCCTACACCTGAAGTACTGGATATTTGCGACAGGCTTGGCATGCTCGTACTGGACGAGAACCGTTTATTGTCAAGTAGCGAAAATGGATTAAATGATCTGACTACATTGTTATACAGAGACAGGAATCATCCTTCGATCTTTATGTGGAGCATGGAAAATGAGGAATCGATTCAGGGCACTGTAATGGGGACACGGATCCTTGAGACAATGGTAGAAACAACCCATAGGATCGACTCAACCAGGCCAGTTACTGCAGCAATGAACCATGGCTGGAACTCAGGGGGATACAGCGATGTACTTGATGTTGTAGGTTATAATTACGGAGATAAGAGATTACAATATGTTACTGACCATGAAAACTACCCGCAACGAAAAATGATTGTAACCGAGTCCACAAGTTTCGTCTCAACAAGGGGGGAATATGAAATAAATAAAGAAAAAGGGTACGTTTCAAATATTGGCTCTTATACACCCAATTGGGGACCAGAGCCAGGAAAAGACTGGGAACAAATATTATTGTATCCTTTTCTGGGTGGTACATTTGTCTGGACAGGATTCGATTACAGGGGAGAACCAACACCGTATCTATGGCCCTGTGTTTCTTCTCATTTCGGCATAATGGATATCTGCGGTTTCCCGAAAGATGGATACTTTGCTTACAAAGCCGCCTGGACGAATACTCCTCTTGTGCACATATTCCCACATTGGAACTGGCAGGGGAAAGAAGGAAATCCCATTAAGATATATACATATACAAATTGTGAAGAAGTAGAACTGTTCCTAAATGGTAAAAGCATTGGAAAAAAGATATCTGTTCCTTTCACTAAACTGGAATGGGAACTTGTATATAAACCAGGAAAACTTGAAGCCCGGGGCTATAACAAAGGAAGAGTTGTTGTAAAAGATATTGTGGAAACAACTACCGCGCCTGCTCAGATAGCATTGAATAGTGATTGCAGTACCCTCAAAGCTGACGGCTGCGATGTTGCTGTAATAAGGATCGCAATAAAAGATGCAAAAGGACGTGTGATACCAACTGCAGATAACCTCGTAAAGTTTTCAATTGAAGGCCCGGGACGGATAATTGGGACAGGTAATGGGAACCCCGGCAGTCATGAACCTGACAAAGCAAATCAAAGAATGGCGTTCAACGGTTTTTGCTTAGTTCTGATACAAACTGCCAGGACCGCGGGTGAAATCAGATTGAAAGCTTCCTCTGAAACACTTACCAGCGCTGAAATTACCCTTAAAACCGAATAGTGTCCGATAATCAGATGTTTGCATGTATTAAAATTGCTATGAATAACATAAGAAAAATATTTATTTCCGTTTCTGTTTTATGGCCGGCATTACTGTTTTCACAAACCAGCTTTTATATTTCATGTAAAGGCAATGACACTAACCCAGGAATAAAAACAAGAGCCTTCGCTACACAAGAAAGAGCCATATCTCAAGCAGAAACAAACTTTTATGTCTCTCCGGACGGAGATGATAAACAAAACGGTACCAAAGATCATCCTGTGCGAACATTGGCAAAAGCCAAAGAAATGGCACGGAATCATGTGGTGCAAGTGAAAGTAAATGTTATTCTGGATGACGGCACTTTCTATCTCGATGAACCCCTGATATTTAAACCGGAGGATTCCGGTATTGAAATGTTTCCTGTTACCTACCGGGCTGCTCACGAAGGAAAAGCCATAATAAGTGGAGGGAAGCTCCTTAAGCTCGACTGGGAGCCCTGGCAAAAAGGGATTTACCTGGCAAAAATAGCCGGAGATGTCGTCATCGATCAACTTTATTTAAATGGACAACGTCAGCGGATGGCGAGGTTTCCTAACGCAGAGAAAGGGAAAAATGTATTTGATTCCTGGGATCTTATCGAAACAAATAATCCGGATTCTCAAAAAGATCCACTCAATCCGGAACATATAGCTTCGTGGAAAGATCCGGCAGGAGCTTATCTTCATGCAATGCACAATGCTTTGTGGGGAGATATGCATTGGCTCATAAAAGGTAAAAATCCTGAAGGAACACTGGATCTGGAAGGTGGTTGGCAAAATAACCGTCCTTCGCGTATGCACCCTCGTTATCGAATGGTAGAAAATATATTTGAAGAACTGGATGTACCGGGTGAATGGTATTATGATAATAATAAACATTTGCTATATTATTTTCCATTTCCCGGAACTGATCTATCCTCCGCCAAAGTTGAAATAGTCAGGTTAAAGCACTTATTGGAATTTCAGGGAACCGAAGAAAAACCGGTGCAGTTTGTGAATTTGGATGGACTTGTTTTTAAGCACTCTGCCCGCAGCTTTATGGAAAACAAAGAGCCTTTGTTGCGAAGTGACTGGACAATTTACCGCGGGGGGGCGCTGTTTTATAATTGTGCCACGGACTGTATGGTTTCCAATTGTGAATTCGACCAGCTGGGGGGTAACAGCATTTTTGTAAATAATTACAATCGAAGGCTTACTTTCAAAACCTGCTATATTCATCATAGCGGAGCCAACGGGATTGCTTTTGTCGGGGACCCAAAAATGGTGCGCAGTCCGCTGTTCCGTTACGGTAATCAGGATTTTGAAAATATGGATCGCACACTCGGCCCCAAAGGAGATAACTACCCGGAAGATTGCCTGGTGGAGGATTGCCTGATAACCATGACCGGGAGGGATGAAAAACAAACCGCTCCGGTACAGATTTCCATGTCACACAAAATTACGGTGCGGCATTGTTCGATATATGATGTTCCAAGGGCAGGTATAAATATAAGTGAAGGAACTTTTGGTGGGCACATTATTGAGTATTGCGATGTATTCAATACCGTTCTTGAAACCGGCGATCACGGAAGCTTTAACTCATGGGGACGCGATCGCTACTGGACACCCAATATTATGAATACAGCCAGGGAAGTTGAAAAGGATCACAACCTTCCAAAACTCGATATGCTCGATCCGAATATTATCCGAAATAGTCGCTGGCGATGTGACCATGGCTGGGATATCGACCTTGATGACGGTTCGTCGTGGTATCAGATTTATAACAATGTATTGCTTAATGGAGGGTTAAAATTGCGGGAAGGATATAACCGGACAGTAACCAATAACATTATTCTGAATAATAGCCTGCATCCGCATGTGTGGTACCCGGAGAGCGGAGATGTATTTAAACATAATATTGTTTTTGGCGCTTATCGCCCGGCTGCCATGGACAGAGGAATAGCCTCAAATGATAAATGGGGTAGAGAAGTGAATTATAACCTGTTTGCAACAAACCGGGAGGATTTGAAGAAATTCATATTAAATGGTTGTGACAGTAATTCAATTGCAGGTGATCCTATGTTTGTCGACCCTGCCAATGGTGATTTCAGTGTAAAAGATAACTCTCCGGCGTTGAAAATCGGTTTTCAGAATTTTGCGATGGATAGTTTTGGTGTGGTTTCCGAAAAACTGAAAAAAATAGCTAAAACCCCTGTGATACCGCAATTGAATGTCTCCCAAAAAAGCACTGCCAGCAAAGTGTACGAGTTCTTTAACCTCGGTTCGTAAGCCTCTATATAGTAATTTAAGTTGTAAACTATGAAATGGTTATAAAAGCCAGTATGTAATCCAATCTTTTTATTTTTTTTGTTACTTGCACTTACATCAGGTTTTATCAGTTTACCAGGTTTATATTTATTATCAAATAAATTATATTAAATGAGAAAATCTTTTTACACTATTATAGGAATAATAGTTTTTACTTTATTAAATGTATCTTTCATTATGGCTCAGGGAAACCCTGATAAATCATATTATCAGCAGGTTAAAACTTATGTTAACCCGGTTTTGCCCGGTGATCACCCCGATCCGACATTGTTGAAAGTGGGTGATGACTTCTATCATTGCGGCTCCAGTTTTCATTTCATTTCGTAAAGTAAAAACATAAACATAATCCGATGAAAAAGATCTTTCTTGTTTTTTTAATACTTCTTGCGATATCTTTCAATAGCACAGTTACTGCCCAGGTTAATTCAGCACAAAACCCCATTATATTTGCCGATGTTCCGGATATATCTGTTGTTCGGTTGGGTGACTCATATTACATGAGCAGTACAACGATGCATATGAGTCCGGGTGTTCCTATAATGAAATCGAATGATCTTGTTAACTGGAAAATAGTGAGTTATGCTTATGACACACTCGGAAACCTGGATGCATTGAACCTTGAAAACGGCAAAAATGCTTATGGCAGAGGATCCTGGGCAAGCTGCATACGATTCTATAAAGGAACCTACTATGTTTCGACATTCTCGGCGACTACAGGAATGACCTATATATTTTCAACAAATGACATAGAAAAGGGCTCCTGGAAAAGGATCTCATTCAAACCAAGTTTTCATGACAATACTCTTTTCTTCGACGATGATGGTAGTGTCTACCTGATCTATGGCAATCGAAAGCTAAGCCTGGTTGAACTTAATGCTGATTTATCCGGAGTAAAAAACGGTGGAATACACCAGGTTATCATTGAAAATTCAAGTCTGCCTTCTGGTAAGGATAGCGGACTTGGTGAAGGATCGCAGTTGTTTAAGGTTAATGGCAAGTATTATCTTTTTAATATTACATGGCCAAGGGGAGGAATGCGTACTGTTGTTATTCACAGGGCTGACAGGATAACAGGTCCCTGGGAAGGGAGGCTGGTATTCCAGGATAAAGGTGTTGCACAGGGCGGGATGGTTGACACACCTGATGGAAGATGGTTTGCTTATCTGTTTCGCGATTATGGTTCAGTTGGCCGCATACCATACCTTGTACCCATGAAATGGAAGGATGGATGGCCGGTTCTGGGAGAAGATGGTAAAGTACCTGATAACCTGGATCTGCCTGCAAGTAAAGGATTGATCCCTGGGATAGTGGCGTCGGATGAGTTCAATCGCAAAAAAGGGGATCCTGCACTTCCGCTTGTCTGGCAGTGGAACCACAACCCCGTAAATGACATGTGGTCAGTAACTCAGCGCAAGGGTTACCTGAGGCTAACAACAGGGCGTATCGATACCCTTTTTGTTCAGGCGAGGAATACCCTGACTCAACGAACTTTCGGACCTGAATCAGCCGGGTCAACTTCAATAGATATATCCAACATGAAGGATGGTGATTTTGCCGGTCTGGCCCTGTTACAGAGAAAATTCGGTTTGGTTGGAGTAAAAAATAGTAAGGGTTCAAAATCTATTGTGATGGTGAGCGCTCAGTCAGGCAACCCTGTTGAGATTCAAAGTGTGCCTACTACCCAAAAAACTGTCTATCTGAAAGCCGAATGCGATTTCAGAGACCGTGCCGACAAAGCAAATTTCTTTTACAGCCTCGATAACAAATCATGGAAGGCAATCGGATCGCAACTTATAATGGAATATTCTATGCCTCATTTTATGGGTTACCGATTCGGGCTGTTTAACTTTTCTACCAAAACTACAGGAGGATTCGTCGATTTCGACTGGTTTAGAATAAAGGAAACATTAAATTAACATTTCTGATTGTGAATAACATAAGACTGCAGCAGATCATAATTTGTATCTCTCTGATATGTCCTGTCTTTAATGATGCAATGGCACAAAATCCATTTATTTGGAACCAGTTTACTGCCAACCCAACAACAAGAACCTATAAAAATTGTCCGCAGTATCGACCCTGCCATTTTTATTGATAAGGATGGATAAGATTATTTTTCCAGGGTAAGTATAAGTGTAAGACATAATGCTGTCTAATATTACAGTAAGAAGAGAACTGCAATCAGGTTGCAACTTTTGTCCGTTCGGGGTACATTTTAAAAGCCAACTCTTTGATTATTAAGGGTTGGCTTTTGTGTTTATAGTGATTTGCACCACATTTGCACCACTCATACAAGAAACTTATTGCTTTTTAAATCTTGGCTACCTCCTATTTAACTTCTTCCTTGCATTATCCTCGGGCTAAAGTGTAAAACATCGCAACTGCAGACGCCAGCATGACCAGAAATGTAATCCAAACCACAGTATTAGACAACCACCCACTGCGGTATTCACCCATAATTTTCGGATTTCGGGCAATTCGGGCGATTAAAAATATTAAAGGTACTGCGGCCACACCATTAAAAACTGCGGTAAACACCAGGGCTTTAATTGGATCAATGCCGATAAAATTAATCATTAATCCGATAATAGTCGCAATAGTAATTACTCCATAAAAACCATGAGCTTTCTTCAATTTAAGGTTGAGCCCTTCTT
>Ga0209540_10000141_pt1 | contig 95168 bp, 109 predicted proteins | sample BarGraIncu01121A_FD_184501 | JGI IMG/M metagenome (GOLD analysis project Ga0209540, IMG submission 184501) | Arctic peat soil microbial communities from Barrow, Alaska - Barrow Graham LP Incubations 011-21A (SPAdes) (version 2) | ecosystem: Environmental > Terrestrial > Soil > Wetlands > Peat... | reverse complement strand
TCTTTTTGAGATGAAAGTAATTGAGGTTGAGATAAAAGTTCAGAACAAGAATCGATAATTTGGTAAATAGCAGTTTTAAAATTTAAGGAAAACCAGAGAAAAATATCAGTTTCATCTTGAGTTAAGGAATTTTCAACTTTTCTTTTATCTAAATATTCTTTACCAATAAACCAAGCCAGAGGAGTAACTAAAAGCATCGAAGATAAAACAATTGCCGAATTAAAAGAACTTAGAGATTGAGCAAAAATTAAAACTAAAAAGAGAGAATAAGAAAGAGTAACGGAAGGTAAATTTTGGAAAGCAATAATAAAGAGGAGAAAATAAATTAGAAAGAAAAAAGGAGAGTTAAGGCTATTAGTCGAAAAAATAATCAAATTGACGATTAAAGCTAATAAATGAACAGAAGGTTTTTTAAAAATTGATAAGACTAGAAAAGCAATTGAGAAGAGGGCAATAATTTGAGGGGAGAGATAAGTAAAAGTAGAGATCGAAAAAAAGTAGGAAAATAAAGAAACTAAAAAGAATAAAAGAATACTAATTATCTTAGACATTAATATAGTATTAATTAAACAGATTAAAGTATCAAGTCTTTGTTAAAAAAGATGCTATGATTAATGGATGTCTTGTTAGAAAAGGTACATAAATTAACAATAGTGGATATTTTTATAATCTTAGAAATAGTGTTGATTGTAATTGGAATAGGAATTAATTTAAAGAATAATTTTTTAGCCAAAGAAAAGACAAAAATAATTAGTAAAGGAACTGGGGTAGGAGTGATAAATGAGGTACAAGTTTATAGTAAAGTAATTATTGATATAGCCGGAGAGATGATAAATCCAGGAGTTTATGAATTAAAAAATACTGATAGAGTTGATGATGCTTTAGTGGCAGCGGAAGGATTAAGTGGGGAAGCGGATCGAGATTGGGTGGAAATTAATTTAAACAAGGCGGAAAAATTATACGATGGACAAAAGATTTATATACCGAAGGCAGGTCAAAGTGAAAAGTTGCAAGTTAAAAGTGGGGTGTTTTAGATATAAGTAGTTCGATTATTAGAATTAATAGTGCGAGTTTAGAGAAATTAGACAAGTTAAATGGGGTTGGTCCAGCCATTACCCAAAGGATTATTGATTATAGAACTACAAATGGAGGATTTAAAAGTGTGGAGGAAATTAAACTAGTATCAGGAAATGAGGATAAAATGTTTGAAAAAATTAAAAATAAAATTCAACTCTAAAAGAAAAGTTTTTAGTTTAGTTTGGATAGTTATTGGAATCATTTTTATATATAAGTTTATAAAGAAGGATAGTTTGATTGGGGTGATTTTTCAAACTTTACCACCACGAGAAGCGGCTTTAATGACGGGAATGGTGTTTGGAGATAAGAATAATTTTGATAAACAAACTTACTATAATTTTTTGAATAGTGGAGTGATTTATGGAATTCTTTTTGGGTAAATTTATGGATTTTTCTAATTTTAGTATTATTTTTTGGCAAAATTAGCTTAATTTCGCCGATAACTGATGTTTTAATTTTTGTTTTTAGTAGAAATTGTGACGATTTTGGGAATTTTTGGAGAAATAGTGGGGTTAGTAGTACCAATTTTGGAAAAATTAATATTATGGATAAGTTTGCCGCTTTTAAAATATATGCTATATATAGCAGATGGAGCGACGATGATTATTATTGCTAATGTGGAAATTAAATTTAATTGGGTGTAGTTGATGGGGGTGGTATTTGATTTGGATTTTGATTAAAAAATGTGAATCATAACTTAATTTTATTTTGGGTGACGTTACCGAGTAAAAAAGTGGAGGTAATTTTTTGTGATGTAGGTCAGGGAGATGCGACTTTAATAGTTTCTAAAAATTGGCAGATGCTAATTAATACCAGTCCAAAAAATAAAAAAATTTTAAATTGTTTGGAAAATAATTTACCATTTTGGGATAAAAAAATTGAGGTGGTAATAGTGACTCATGGAGATAGTGATCATTCTGGAGGATTAGAAGATATTAAAAAATATTATCGAATTGAACAATAAATTTATTCAAAAAATGTGGAGCAATATGATTTAATTAAGAATAATCTGATTACTTTTGAAGTACTAAATCTTGAAGGTTATGTAAAAGATAGTGAGGATGGTAATAAAAATTCAATTGCGGGAATTTTGAAGTACTGGGACTCTGATTTAAAAAGAGAAATTAATATTTTTATGGCGGTAGATATTGATTTGGAAACTGAACAAAGATTGGTGTGAAAAAAAATCTTTAGGTCAGTTGAAGACTAAATGGATATTTTAAAAGTAAGTCATAATGGATCGAAAAATGGGATGAGTGGAGAGATATTAAATATTTTAAAACCAAAAATGGCGGTGATTAATGTCGGAGCAAAAAAAATTTTGGTCATACAATAAAATAAGTATTAGATAAATTGAAGACAAAAAATGTAGAAATTAAAAGGACAGATGGGGATGGAGAAATAAAAATTAATGGTGATGATTTTTTGTAGTAAAATAACCTATGGAAAATTTTAAGGAAGTCGAGAAGAAGTGGAGGAAATTTTGGGATGAACATAGTGAGCTTTATCAAGCGATTGATTATAAAGCTTCGGCGGGCAAGAAATATATTTTGGTGGAATTTCCTTATCCAAGTGGGAGTGGTCTTCATGTAGGTCATGCTTTTAGTTTTACTGGTGGAGATGTATATGCTCGTTTTAAACGAATGCAAGGTGAAAATGTATTATTTCCAATGGGGTGGGATGCTTTTGGATTACCAACCGAAAACTATGCCATTAAAATGAAAAAGAAGCCTCAACAGGTGACTAAAGAAAATACAGATATGTTTAGACAACAAATGAAAGATTTGGCTTTTTCATTTGATTGGAGTCGAGAAGTGAATACAACTGATCCGGCTTATTATAAATGGACTCAATGGATTTTTATAAAATTATTTGAAAAAGGATTAGCATATAAAAAAGAAATGCCAATTAATTGGTGTCCATCATGCAAAATTGGATTGGCTAATGAGGAAGTAGTTGATGGAAAATGTGAACGTTGTGGATCTGAGGTAAGTCGTAGAAATATTTCTCAATGGGTAGTTAAGATAACAGATTATGCCGATAAATTAATTGAAGGTTTAAAAGAAACTAATTTTATTGATAAAGTTAAACAAGCTCAGATTAATTGGATTGGAAAATCAGAAGGAGCCAAGATTAAATTTCAAATTAAAAAGAAAGAAAAGGTTTTGATGATTGATGGTTTTGGTGGGAATGGAACTTCAAATTGGTTTCCATGGTTAAAAAGTGAATTAGAAAAACAAGGATATGAAGTTTTAAATCCAAATTTACCGAATAATGAAAAACCTGATTATAAAGAAACAATAGAGTCTTTAAGAAATATAGTTAATAGAAATGAAAGTTTAACTGTTGTGGCTCATAGTTTAGGGGCAGTTACTGCCTGTGCGTTAATTACGGAATTGAAAATTAAGGTTAATAAAATGATTTTAGTGGCTCCGGCTGATGTGAATACATCTTTAATTAAAAGAAATGAAGGTTTTTTTGGAAAAGAAGCAATTGAAAGTATTTCGAAGTATTTAAATGAGGTAAAAATTGATTGGAAAACTGTAAATGATTTATCAAAAAATAATTATTTATATTTTTCAGATAACGATCCTTATATTTCAAAGGAAATAGAAGAACAATATAAACATTTGAATTCAAATGTAAGATATTTTGAAAATAAAGGTCACTTTAATGAAAAAGCTGGAGTAATGGAGATTCCAGAAATATTGGATGATATTAATGATTATTTAGAAGTGTTTACCACTAGACCAGATACTCTTTTTGGAGCGACGTTTATGGTGATTGCTCCAGAACATGAGTTGGTATCTAAGATTGTAGGTGATAGATCGTCGATCGTAGATAAAAATAAGATTCAAGAAATTAAAGAATATGTTAAAAATGCTAGAAAAAAGAGCGATTTAGAAAGGACGGAACTTTCCAAAGATAAAACCGGAGTGTTCTCAGGATTATATTCCATTAATCCAGTTAGTAACAAAGAGATTCCAATCTGGATATCAGATTTTGTGTTAGCTAGTTATGGAACTGGAGCAATTATGTCAGTCCCAGCTCATGATGAAAGAGATTATGATTTTGCTAAGAAGTTTGATTTAGAGATAATTCCAGTAATCAAACCAAAGGGAGAGCATGATTTTAATAAAGAGCCTTATGAAGATGTCGATGATGGAGAGATTATAAACTCACCACCAATAAATGGAATGGTTCCAAGTGAAGCTTTCAAGAAGATGATTGAATGGATTAAAGAAAAAGGAATTGGGGAAGCAACATCATCCTTTCATTTACGAGATTGGATATTCTCTCGACAACATTATTGGGGAGAACCAATACCAATGGTGAATTGTCCTAAGTGTGGTTGGGTACCAGTTAAAGAAGCCAATCTACCAATAGTCTTACCAGAAGTAGAAGCTTATGAACCAACTGATGATGGAAAAAGTCCTTTATCACAAATGACGGATTGGGTTGAGACTACTTGTCCTAAGTGTGGTGGAGAGGCAACTCGAGAAACCGATACCATGCCAAATTGGGCTGGCAGTGATTGGTATTTTTTGAGATATATGGATACACATAATGATACAGAAATAGCTAGTCCTGAACTAATAAAATATTGGGGTCCAGTAGATGTTTATATTGGTGGAGATGAGCATAATGTACTTCATTTACTCTATTCTCGATTTATTTATAAATTTTTATGGGATTTAGGAGCGGTACCAAAGGAATTACCAGAGCCATACTATAAAAGGTTGTCACATGGAGTAATTTTGGGTCCTGATAACCAAAGAATGAGTAAATCTAAAGGTAATGTAATTGTGCCTGAAGTAGTGGCGGATAAATATGGAGTGGATGTGGTTAGAATGTATTTGATGTTTATGGGACCATTTGATGCGACGATGGCTTGGAATGAAAATACTTTAATGGGAGTAAGACGATTCTTGGATAGATTTGAAAAATTTATTAGATCTCAGCAAGACGATAGTACTGCTAGCAGTAAGGAAGTTAAAGTGCTAATAAACAAGCTAATTGTAGGAGTAACTGAAGATTTAGAGAATTTTAAATACAATACGGCTATAGCTAAGATGATGGAGTGTTTGAATAAGATGATGGAGCTTAAAGTGTCAATTGTCGATGAAGATATTAAAACTTTAATCAAATTATTGGCGCCATTTGCGCCTTATACAACTGAAGAGTTATATAGTGGAGATATTTCGGTTCATGTGGCTCAATGGCCAGTGGCGGAAGATAAATATTTAGTAGAAGATCAAATAAAAATAATGATTTCAATTAATGGCAAGGTAAGAGATGAAATCTTAGTTGACAGATCTCAAATGCCAGATGATAAAGAACTTATAGAGAGAGCTAAAAAATCGGAAAAGATGCAAAAGTGGATTGAAGGTAAAAAAATAGTCAAAGAGATCTACATCCCATCTAAAATGATTAATTTTGTTATAGTTGATTAAGTAAATTGATACAGTTTATAAAAATTGTTCGTTTAAAAATGGCGAATATATCAAGCAAAACACGATGTTGATTGCTAATTAGTAATATATAAGTTTAAATTGGAAGAATATGAATAAAATTAAAAGCTTTAGGTTAAATAATGGAATTAAAGGGGCAATTGTACCCATCAAAGGTTTAAATGCGGTAACTGTTGAAGTTTTTGTAAAAATAGGATCTAAATACGAAAATAAGAAACAAGCAGGAATGAGCCATTTTTTGGAACATATGGCTTTCAAAGGAACCGAAAAGAGACCAACTCAACAAATTATTAATAATGAAATCGATGGTAAAGGGGCATCTCATAATGCTGGTACTGGTCATGAAATGACATCTTATTACATCACAACGACGAGAGAGAACAGTAAATGGGCAATAGAGCTATTAGCTGATATTTTATTGAATTCAAAATATCCAAATGAAGAATTAGAAAAAGAAAAAGGAGTAATTATAGAAGAAATTAGAATGTACAAAGATAATCCATTAATGGGTTTGAGTGGTGAATTTATTAAGTTTTTGTATGGTAAGTCAAAGATTGGTTGTTGGGATATCGCTGGAGAGGTTAATGATATTAAAACGGTGACTAGAGAAAGCTTATTAGATTATAGAAATGTCTTGTTTGGATCAAGTGACATTGTCTTAGTGGCGGCTGGAGATGTTGATGAATCTTTGATAAATGAATTTAGGGAGAGATTTGAAAAATTAGAAAAGAAAATAATTGTCTATCCGGAACTAAAAATTGAATTAGAAAGTAAAAAAGAATTAGTAGTAAAGAAAAAATTAACACAAGGTCATTTTTGTATTGGAGGAGAGGCTTTTAATTGGCAAGACGAAAGAAAATATGCTTTTAGGTTATTAGATACCATTTTGGCAGGAAATAGCTCTTCTAGACTTCATCATAAGATTAGAGAAGAGAATTCTTTGGCTTATTATGTTGATTCAATTAGTGAGAGTTTTAAAGAGGTTGGTTTTTGGGGAGTCCAATCGGGAGTAACTTTAGATAAGTTAGATTTGGCCATGGATTTAGCTGAAAAAGAAATATTAGGAATGAGTGATAGTTTGACTGAAGATGAATTAGTTAGAGCTAAAGAATATGTGTTAGGAATAACAAAACTACAAATGGATAGAAGCACATTTATGGCGGGTTTTGTGGGACAAAGATTGCTTTTAGAAGATAAGATAGAGACAGTAGAGGTTGAATTGGAAAAATATAAAACAGTTAAATTGAATGATTTGAAATTGGTAGCTAAGGAATTGTTTCAAAAGGATAAGTTGAAGAGAGTAGTATTAACAAAATAGGTTGGAATGTTATTACGGGCCTAAGTTATGACATTTAGCAATAGATTTTTTGATTGCTAATAATTATAAACCATTATTTTTAATCTTTAATTGGGGATTTTGTGATGTTTTGGATCTTAATAAAAATGGTTTAAATCCTAGTTTTTTAGTTAATTATTTTTTTAAATTTAGAGTTTTTTAAAAAATAATTGATTTTGATTGATATATTTATTTTAAATTTATTTTTCTATGTTTTTAGAGACTTTTTAGAGACTCAATATTGGTTGTTTTAATGACTAACAATTTCCTTTGTAAACAATAAAATTAAATATTTTATGTTTACGGAGAAAAAGTTTAGTTTAGATATTAATTGATGTAGATAAGGTAGAGTATTTTAAAGACTGTATTACGGTAAATAATTTGTTATAAAAAATCAAAAGAAAGTTCGGTAATTAAAAAAAATGCGCGGTTAAAATAATAAAATAAGTTTAAAAAATGCGGAGAATTAGTCTTTATAGTATTTTTTATTACAAAAAAATAGAGTAGAGAGTAAAAAGTATCCCCACCAAGAATTGAACTTGGATTTACCACTTAGGAGGTGGTCGTTCTATCCGTTGAACTATGAGGACAGGAATCGATTATCGATATTAGATTGTCGATTGTCGAAAAAAAATAAAAAATATTAAATTTGAACTAAAAAACTATTTTTGTATTTTGAAAGACACTAATAATTATAATCCATTTATTATTTTTAGATAAAAAAGGGCGTTTAGATTAATCTAAAGTTTCAAAATTTATTATAGCTTATATCTAAATTAAAAGATTATTTTAGTTTTTTGATACACAAAGTTTATATTTTGACTATTTTGATGTTCTAAACGGATTTTTAAATTAAAGAGATTAGCAGTATTGTGGTTAATCTGCTATTTGGTTGTTTTTAAATAAGGGATGGAAAAATAGGGGAATTAAACTAGTTTTAGGTTTATTGTCTCTAAATAAAATTATTTTTGTTAATTAAGTTGCTAAAAGCCATTTTTTGACTTTATTCATTTGTTATAGGATTGATTGATGATAATAGAAAGAATTTAAATTAAAAAACCACTTGACTATTTTATTTTTTTCTTTAGACTGATTATTATATGACTAACACTGATAGAAATATTCGAACCATAGTTGTGTGCTTTGTTTTAGCTATTATGGCTTTAATTCCTCTTAAAATAGCTCAATCTAGTCAAATTAACGGTGATTCTCAGGTTCTAGGTGATACTGTAGAGAAGGTAGTTTTACCAAATGCTAAGGTTGATACTAACGTAATTAACTATGGTGAAGAAATTCAAAACGATTTAAATTAAATTCTCAAAACAGAAAATATTCTTATAAATATAGACCGGTTTTTTTGGATGTTATAATCTGTCATGGAATGGAAAGAATCTATATTAGAACTCAAAGCTTCTGATGCTAATTTAATATATCAGTGTACTGATGTAGAAAAAGAAGAGTATATAAGAGAAGTGGGAGCTATTATTGGAATACAGTGTCGACAATCTAATATAAAGAGAATTAAAAGTGAGGATTTGGCAAAGAATTTTATCTCTGATTAATTATTTGATATAAATAGCGTATAGGTTTTCTTTGGCGTTGTTGTAAGGAACAGTAAGAGTCACAATTCTGGTTCCATCTAACCAAGGGTAAACAGCATTTTTATTAAAGTTACCAGCAAATAGAGTTTGTTTATTGGTGGCATCATATTCAATAGTTTGAATTTTTTGATCCTCAACAAAAACTAAATTGTAAGAGTTGTTAAGCCATTTTGGTTGATAAATAGTGTCTTTACTCCCAATAAGGAAGTTAGTGTCATCCTCGATGTCATAAACATAGTAATTATTGGCTTTAATATCTCGAGTTTGGGTTTGAGTGCTTTGAGCTGGAGGGGGAGTAATAATATTTTTAATTAAATTTACGTCTTTATTACTTAAATAAAGAACTTTTTTATCATCACTAGTGAATAAAATGTCTTGAGCTGAGGAGGTGGAAATAAATTCAGCTAAAGCTTTTGGAACTTTAGCTAGTTTAGTTTTCATAATTTCTTGGGTTTGAGTTTGCCAATCTTTTTCAATTAAAGATAATTTGAGGCCAACATCATAAAGACTTTGAGCATTAATACTATCAATGGTTAAAAGATAAGCAGTACTGTTAATTTTATTTTGAGCTAAAACTTGTTTAGAATCTGGAGAAAAGGTAAAAGCATAGTTTGCCCAGTCTATATTAGATTGATTAGATATTAATAATTTTGAAGAACCTTTACTAAAAGGAACAACGTTATCAACTAATTGAAGTAAATAAAGGCCATTATCTTTAGCGGCAGAAGCGGAAGCTACAGCGTAAACTACAAAATCGCCGTCTTGACTGATAGTTGGATTAATAGCTCCAGTTAAAGTAATTGGTTTTAAATCGGAAACAGATCGGAAAAGATTAGTATTAGTTTGGTAAACAACCTCTTTTTTAACCTGAATTTTCTTTTCCCAAGGTAAATAACCGTCTTCAACTATTTTGATAGTGTATTCGTCTGGAGATAAATTAATAGTATCGTCAGTAGCGGTAACTAATTTGTCATTAACATAGACAGAAGCGCCTTTTGGTTTGGAAGTAGCAGAAATAATACCAGTAGAGGAAAAACTAGGAGCATTTTTTAGATTAAAAGATAATTTGTAACCTCTGGCAAAAATAGTAATAAGAAGGGTGCCCCCAAGAACAAAAATGATAACCATTAAGATAACGAGAAGGCTTTTTTTATTTGAATGGTTGGACATGGCTATATTATAACAATAAAGTTAGTCAAGTAGAATTTTGTTTTAATAATTCAATAATTTATACGATAGAATTAGGGTATGAATTTGTTTAAAAAGTTAGCAATTGATTTAGGGACGGCTAATTCCGTGATTTGGGAGGCAGGAAAAGGGATAGTTTTAAATGAACCAACAATTGTGGCAGTGGGAATTGAAGATAGAAAAGTCTTAGCTGTGGGAAGTGAAGCTAAAAAGATGCTCGGTAAAACTCCAGAATATATTGAAGTAATTCAACCATTGGAAGATGGAGTGATTGCTGATTATGAAGTAACTGAGGCAATGTTGAAGTATTTTATGAGACAAGTAATGGGAAATAATTGGTTTATTGGTCCAGAGGTGATGGTTTGTGTTCCGGCTGGAGTAACTCAAGTGGAACAAAGAGCAGTTTTAGATGCCACTTTAGCAGCTGGAGCGAAGAAAGCTTATTTAATAGATGAACCTTTAGCGGCGGCAATTGGAGCTAAAATCCCAGTGTCGGAATCTTTTGGAAACATGATTGTGGATATTGGGGGTGGGGCGGCCGAAGCAGCCGTGATTGCTTTGGGAGGAGTGGTCACCCATAAAAGTGTAAAAGTGGGAGGAAACAAGTTGGATCGAGCCATTATGGACTACTTAAAGAAGAAACATAGTTTAGTAATTGGAGAACAAACTGCAGAATTAATAAAAATTCAGTTGGGAAGTGCGATTAAACCTAAAAAAATAGAAACAATGGAAATTAATGGTCGAGATTCTATTTATGGATTACCAAAAAACTTAGTTTTAGATTCAGATATGGTTTATGAAGCATTGAAACCAATGTTGGAATCAATCGTGACTGTAATTAAAGATACTTTGGAGATCACCCCACCGGAATTAGTGTCGGACATTGTGGATCGTGGGATAGTTTTGAGTGGGGGAACGGCTCAATTAAAAGGGTTAACAACTTTAGTAACTCGAGAAATTGGAGTCTCGGCTCATGTGGCATTAGAGCCACAATTTTGTGTTATTAGAGGAACTGGAATAGCAGTGGAGAATTTGGATATTTATCGTCGAGCAATTAGGTGATGTAGTTGATATATATATCTTATAATATACATATTTTTTAATTTTATTTATTCTTTTTCATTTTGTTTTTAACTGGTTTTTGTGATTTTATAGTTTTTAGACTAATTTTAGTTTTTTATAGAGATATGTCCTAAAAATAGGTTTTTTATTTGAATAAAATTATTATTCAATTTAATTTAATTTTACCTAAAGTTATTTTTTAGTTTTTTATTTTTTATAGGCTTTTTAGAAAAGAAGTGATATAGTTGGCAAAAGTATCTTCTAATTAATTAATAGAGGATATATTTTTGATACCAAAATAGGTCAAAAATGATGATAAAATTAGTTAATAGAAAAATTTAAGACTTATAAGATATAAAAATATAAAAAATGGACAAAAAAAGTGATTTGAAGGGTAAAAAGAGAGCTATGATAAAGAAGATTTTAACTGGAACTGATTGGCAAATATATGATATTCGTCTTTTTGGCAGTCAAATTGGTGAAGTGCTAACTATTGTGGAGGGCTGGATTAGCTCTAGGCTCAAAAATAAATGGATTGCGACTGTAAACCCTGAATTTGTAATAAAAGCGACAAAAGATGAAAAGTTTTTGGATTTATTGAAAGAGACTGATTTAAATGTAATGGATGGAATTGGACTGATTTGGGCAAAAGAGTTAGAGAAGAGAAAAGGAAATAAATTAGTGACAGGAATACAAGTGGGAATGGAAATATTAAAAGGAAAACATAAAGATGAATTAGTATCAGGGGCGGATTTGATGCCGGAGCTATGCAAATTAGCGGCTAAAAAAGGTTACAAGGTGTTTTTCTTGGGAGGATTTGGAGATAGAGCTAAACGAACTGGAGAATTTTTTGAAAATAAATTTAAAAAGAACAATTTAAAATTTAGCTACCAATATTCTTGCGGTGAACCTGATATTAGTAATGAAAAAGTACTAGAACAGATTAATAAATTTAAGCCAGATATTTTATTTGTGGCTTATGGAATGAAAAAACAGGAAGAATGGATCTCTAAAAATAGAAATAAGGCTGATTTTGGAGTAGCAATAGGGGTGGGAAGAAGTTTTGATTATTTTAGTGGGGATTTAAAAAGAGCGCCATTAAAATGGAGAAAGGTGGGGATGGAATGGTTGTATTCACTTATAAAAGAACCTAAAAGGATTAAAAGGCAAGTGGTTTTGCCTAAATTCATCTGGAAAGTTTTAACTAAATAATTTTATTATAGTTGTTTTTTTATCCTATAATCTTGACTTAGAGTTTTTTTAAGATATAATCTTGAACATTCATCACATAGCGTGATAAATAAAAAATCAAAACGAGAGAAAGGCGTTTTGTACCTATTACGATGGGTGAACATTGAAAATAAAAATCGGAGGAATAGAAAAAATGGAAAGATTTGAATTGGCTAATGAATGTTCTGGCTTGGCAAAGGACAAAAGTCTTAATGAGAGGTTTTTTCATCTTAAAGCAATGTCAACCACTGGTTTTCCTATTGTTTTAATGCATGAGAAAACAGGAAAAGTTTTAAAAATGGAAAATTTTCTTCTGTCATCAAAATATAAAGAAGAAATGGTTTCAGCCGGTCCTTTTTTATTGTTAAAACAAGCCACTTTGAAAGTGATTTATTTCAAACAATTGGACAGTTTTGTGCTGGTACCACTAACAACATCAACATATGGTTTCCCGTGTAAGGTTTTGGCAAACGAATATAAGAAGAATGAAATGTTTGCTTGTCCAGACTTTAATGAACTTCCTGGCTCAAAGCTATCTTTTAATTTTGTTGATTGTAAAATGGGTATATATTATTCAGTTGAATGTTTTTTAATCAATTTTGATCCGAAAGCTTTTGATTTTTCGGTTCCGGGAGGAAAATTTCCAGTTTTATTAGGGAGTGATGAAAAGACCATTGGTTTATGGCAATATTGTCAATATATGGCATTGCCGCCGAAACAGAGAAAAAGTAACACGAAAATTGATGAAAAATTTTCATTTGTTGCTAGTCAATGTCAAAAATTGACCCTCTGTTAAGTTTCTATCTCTATTGGTTTTTGTTGACCTTTTCTAAGGTATAAGCCTATTTCTCGAGAGATAGTTTATATCTATTTTAAAATGAGAGACTACTATCTGTTTCGCATAATGCAAACAATGGTCGGTCTCTTTTTTTTGGTTAAAATTCACCAAGTAATTTAATCTCAAGCTCAAACTGGAACCCAAATTTAGTTTGCATTTGAGATTGAATTAGATTAATAAGGGTTAAATAATCTTTAGCGGTAGCAGAACCATTGTTAACGATAAAATTAGCATGTTTAGGGCTAATTTGAGCATCACCAGCAGCTTTACTTTTAACGTGAAGCTCGTGATCAATAATCCAACCAGTTGATTTTTGTTCATTCCATAAAGCTAAACAGTCTTCTAGTTTAGGATTTTTAAAAACTGAACCAGTTGAATTCATAGATTGAATTTCGGCTTTTTGTTTAATCCATTCAGTAACAGTGTCTTTAGCTTGTTGAGCATCGCCTAAATAAAGCTTTAAAGTAACCGATAAAATTATCAAGTTATTGTTTGATTGAAAAAAAGATTTGTCGTAATCCCAACCAAACTCATTTTTAGGATAAGTTTTAATTTGATTAGTATCGAGGTTTAATATTTCAATACTGTCGATGTAATCGGAAAAATGGTATTTACCACCGTGGATATTACAGTAAATAGCCCCACCAATAGTGCCTGGAATATAGGCAAACCATTGAAGCCCAGTAATTTCATTTTCAATTAAATAATTGATAGCGTAGGGCAAATTAACCCCAGAATCCATTTTAACTAATATTTCAGGTTTATTTGATTCATCGTAATCAAGGCTAGTAAAATTAAGATAGTTTTTAGGATCATTTTCGTTTCGGTGGGTATCGATTTTGTCGATATTTTTATCGTTTTCAGTTTTGTTTAATATTTCAATATTAGAGGATGAATTTTTGATAACAATACCACGAATGCCAGAATCAGAAATTAAAACGTTGGAACCGTTACCTAAGATAGTGAAATTTTTAATGTCATTATTATTAATATATTGAAGGATAGATAAAAACTGTTCATTATTAAGACAGTTAATAAAGATATCAGCCGGACCACCAATTTTGACAGTGGTGTATTGGGAGAGTGGATGATTTTGAAAAATTTCGAGATTAGGGAAATTTTTTTGTAAATCAATAAAAATATTTTTGATATCCATTAAGGAATTATATCTTATTTTTGTTTTTTTAATTTTTGATGAATTTTTAACCTAAAATATATCTTATAAAATAGATTATTTGATATATAAAAATAATATGGGATAGTGGTGTGGATAAGTGGAGAAAGTTGTGAATGGCCTATAATTTATTTAAACCAATTTAGCTTGGAATTTGTTATCATTGATTATGATATTAGGAATAGATCCAGGTTTGGCAAACACAGGATGGGCTGTATTAAGCGATGAACAGACATTAGTGGAGTATGGATGCCTTGAAACTAAAATTAGCGATGGTTCAGCATCTAGACTTGACCAAATTTATTGTGAAATAGAAAGTTTAATTAAAAAGTATAAAGTTAATGCTTTGGCTTTTGAAACTTTGCTTTTTGCGAAAAATGTTAAGTCGGCCTCAAAAGTGGCTGAAGCAATTGGAGTGATAAAAGTTTGTGGTCAAAGAAATGGAATTGAAGTAATGGGTTTTACTCCACTCCAAGTAAAAATGGCATTGGTAGGTTATGGAAGAGCAGATAAGGATCAAGTGGAAATTATGGTGAGAAATCTTTTGTGTTTAGAAACTTGTATTAGTCCATCTCATGCGTCGGATGCGGTGGCAATAGCTTTAACTTATTTATTTACCAACAAAGATCTAATAGTTTGATGTAGTTTAGGGGGTATTAGATAGTCTTTGGGTTTTGTTTGGTTTAGTGTAAAATGAGTTTATGATTTCTAGTTTAAAAGGAAAAATTTCTAGGATTGGGAATAATTTTGTGGAGATTGAGGTTCATGATGTAGGTTATTTAGTGTGGTGTGGTCAAAATTTTTTAAAGCGTCGAAATGTGGATGAAGAATTGAAAATTTATACTTATCAGTCAGTTTCAGAAAATGATGTAAGTTTGTTTGGGTTTGAAACTATCGATGATGTTAATTTGTTTAAAATGTTAATTTCAGTTTCAGGAATTGGTCCAAAAACCGCAGCTCAAATAATGGGACAAACTGAGAGTGGAGAAATAATCAAAGCAATTGGAAATGCGGATGTGAAGTTTTTTGAAAAAGTTAAAGGGATTGGTAAGAAAGGAGCTCAAAGAATAATTGTCGATTTAAAATCAAAAATTGGTGGAATTGGAGAATTAGACTTAACTCAAGATGATGAAAAAATAATGGATGATGATTTAAGTTTAAGTTTAAAACAACTTGGTTTTGATCGAAAAGAAATCGAAAAAGTAACAGCAAAGTTACCAAAAGAATTAGAAACAATTGAAGATAAATTAAGTTGGTGTTTAGGCAATTTATAATTAAGAATTAATAATTAAGAATAATGGACAAAAAAATTTTAGACGAGAAAGCCGAAGTCAACGAAAAGATAGTTGAGAAAAGTTTAAGACCACAAAGAATAGCGGAATTTATTGGTCAAGAAAAATTAAAAGATCAATTAAAAATATTTTTAGAGGCGGCCAAAACTAGAGGTGAAGCTTTGGATCATATTTTATTTTATGGTCCTCCAGGTTTAGGAAAAACTACCTTGGCTTTTTTAATGGCTCGAGAAATGGGAAGTAATATTAAAATGACTTCCGGTCCAGCCTTAACCAGAGCGGGGGATTTGGCTTCGATTTTAACGGGATTAAAAAAAGGTGATTTTTTATTTATTGATGAAATTCATCGTTTAAATAAAATGGTGGAAGAAATGCTTTATTCAGCCATGGAAGATTTTGCTTTAGATATTGTCTTGGGTAAAGGGCCATCAGCAAAAACCGTCAGACTTAATTTGCAGAAATTTACCTTAGTTGGGGCAACAACTCGAATTGGATTAATTTCAGGGCCAATGAGAGATAGATTTGGTTATGTTCAACAACTAGATTTTTATGAAGATAAAGATTTAACCGAAATTATTGAAAGAACAGGAGAAGTGTTGAAAGTAAAAATAGATCCAGTGGCCGCTAAATCGATTGCTAAAAGATCCAGAGGGACACCAAGAATTGCGAATAGATTATTACGACGAGTTAGAGATTATGCTCAGGTTAAGAATGATGGGCTAATTACTTTAAATGAAGTTACTGAAGCTTTAAAAATGTTAGGAGTGGATGAAGATGGTTTGTCAGATGCTGATCGAAAGTATTTAGAAGTAATTGAAAAACAATACGGTGGTGGGCCAGTGGGGGTAGAAAATATTGCAGCCGCTTTAACTGAAGACGTGGGCACAATTATGGAAGTTTATGAACCTTTTTTAATGAAAAAAGGCTTAGTTAAGAGAACGCCTAAAGGGAGAGTTTTAACCAAGAAATAGTGATATATATACTGATATAAGTGATAAAGAAAATAATATAAAAGAAAAAATGATTCAAGATGCGGTAGAACAATTTAGACAAGATTTACCAGAAATGATTGAAAGAAGAAGACAAGAAGCTGCTAGAGTAGGTGAAAGTTATCCGAGTCTTGAAGAAATTTGTGCTGCAGTTAGTAAAGAAAATAATTCTCTTTTGGTGGATAGAAACTTGGGTGAAAATAAATTTTCTCCAGACCCAATTATGGAAGAAGTTTTAACTGATTTTTTGAAAAATAATTAATTATTTTGGCAGGGGTGGGCAGAATCCTGTAAATCAGAACGGTTTAATTTATTCAGTTTGGATACCAAGTAACCAAAGCACGGCTTCTTTTCGGTAGCGGCGATCACCACGAGCATTAATGCGGATAGCAGGTAATTTACCTCTTTTTCCCCATCTTTTTATGGTTAATTTGCTAACGCGGAGTAAATCAGCGACTTCGGCGACGGTTAGAAGGTCGGGAAGATTGTCTATAGAAACCCCATTAACTTTTTTTGGGGTGGCGGAAGGTTGTTTCACAAGGTTGTCTTGTGAGTCTGTTTGATAGTCCATTGATTGGCTCCTCTTATATCAAAATAATGATTAACTAATATCAGTAAAACATATTGGATATTAGTGTGTCAATAAGGGAAAGTATTGATATAATTGGTTTATGGAAAAATCGGTTGAAAATATGGTTAAAAATGAAGAAAAATATAAAAATTTTCATACAAAAAAAGGAAAAACATTATTTTTGGGTGAAAATAGAATAAATCTAGAAGAACAATCAATTTATGAAAAATTGAAGACTAAGGGTGAAGTTGTAGCCGTTAATTTAAACGGTAAGTTTTTAGTTGATAAATTTTTTAATGAATGGCTTGATGATTGTTTTAAAGACAGTAATAAATTTAAATCGACAAATTTTGAACGTTTACCAGGATGGAGCTCAATTTATGATAGTTTTAAAGATAGGTTAGGTGAAATAGGATTTTTAGATAAGTTAACAAATTTTTCTTTGATGGAGATAAAAAGAGAAAATATGGATTTTATTTCTAATTTTAAAAGGCCGATTATTAAAGAATTAAGTGGTGAACATTTATTATTGGTTTCAGCTGAATATGGTTGTTCAGAAGATTTGTCTAAACCTGATGTAATAACTCAGCTTTTTAATTTCAATATAACTACAATGTCTATGGATAATTATGCTAGAAGTGGAACATCTGCTTACATGGAAATACCACCAAAATGTTTTAAAGATATTGAAATCCGTGGAAAAGTTATTAGGTTTTAGTGTAAAATAATTTTATGGAATATAAAATTGCATTTTTTGGAGTCAAAAGTTGGGAAAAAGAGATTATTGAAAAAGAAATTAGTAGGCTAGATACTTTTGGAGTTGGAATTTTTGAAAGTGAGATTCAAGATAATCTAAAAATAGCAGCTGAATACGATATTATTTCACCTTTTATTTACTCAAAATTAGATAAAGAAACTCTAGATAAATTGCCAAAATTAAAAATGGTGGCAACAAGATCAACAGGGATGGACCATATTGATGTGGGGGAATGTGGTAAAAGAAAAATTAAAGTAGTTAATGTGCCAATTTATGGATCTAATACAGTAGCAGAATATGCTTTTGCTTTATTGTTGGCCATCGCTAAAAAAATAGTTGTGGCTCATCAATCAGTGGAAAATGGGGAGTTTAGTCCGGAAGGATTGACAGGAGTTGATATTTTTGGAAAAACTTTAGGAGTAGTTGGAGTTGGAAAAATAGGTCAAAACGTAATTAAAATTGCCAAGGCTTTTGGAATGAAAGTTTTAGGAGTCGATGGTTTTAAAAATCCTGAGTTAGCTAAAAAGATGGGATTTAAATACGTTACTTTAGAAGAATGTTTGGTAAATTCTGATTTTATTACTCTTCATGTTCCAGCTATACCAGAGACTTTTCATATGATTAATAAAAAGAATATTAAGTTAATCAAAAAAGGGAGTTATTTGATTAATACTTCCCGAGGAGCAGTGGTGGAAACTGAAGCAATTGTGTGGGCATTAAATAATAAAATACTGGCAGGAGCCGGACTTGATGTAACCGAAGAAGAGATGTTGGTGGATAGTGTGAGTGTGGTAATGAGTAAAAAAATAAGTAAAGACGATTTACAGGAGGTTTTGAGTTTCCACATGCTCCGAGACAGAGACGATGTGGTGTTTACACCTCATAACGCCTTTAATACAAAAGAAGCGATTGGAAGGATTGTAGAGACAACCATAGACAATATTAAAGAGTTTGTTAAAAACAATTAAGGCGTTTTTAAAGCCTCAGTGTAAAAAGAAGATAAATCTTCTTAATTCTTAAGGCTTTTTTTAGTTTTGATAGTAGAGTTAAGGTTGTTTGTGAGTAAAGATAAATTCTGGAACAAATTTGCCCTTTGAGCGTGTTCCTGGTCTGGAATAAAAATACGCTGTTGTATTTTTATTATCCAACTCCAATTTTTGTTCAATGTCTTTGTATTTTGTCTTCTTTATAAGGATAGTTTTTGTTTGAGAATCTTGATTAACCAAAATAATTTTGCGTATTTTCCAATTCAGATAAGTGATTTCAGTGCTTTTTGGTGTAGTAATGATCATAAAAAATCCTACAAAATTAACCAGAAAATCGGATTCTTTAGAATCATATTTTTTTTCTATTCGTCTCTTTTTTAACATAAAACTCCATTTACAATTAAACATTTCTTTTCCTCCTACTTCTTATTTTTTAAAGAACAACTTCTTTTTTTCCTACAAACAGGTGTTATTTTAACACTTTAAGGTTAATTATCAATTTTTATGGCGATTTTTAAAAGGTTTAAATGGAATATGGTGCCTTTAAATGGATTTAGATTGACAACTGAAGAGATAAAAACGGAAATGAAAGAGAAATATGGGTATGAATATGAAATTGTTTTTGTCTCGGTTTATGAAACAACTAAAGGTTGTAATCAGTTTTTTGAGACGTTGATTAAGATTAAAAAAGATAAATAATGGGGGTTGAAATAGATGGAGGTGGCGGTTACAATAGGTTTACGATTGTTTATTAATAATTAATAAAAAGGATTTTATGTCAAAAATATTAGTTACTGGTGGTTGTGGGTTTATAGGAAGTAATTTTTGTAATTTGATGGTCAAAAAAGGCCATGATGTGACAGCTTTTGATAATTTATCTTTGGGAGTTCAAGCAAATTTGGTCCCAGAAGTTAAATTTGTGAAGGGTGATGTTAAAAATAGAACTGAATTGGAAAGTGCAGGAATGGATTTTGAATATATTGTCCATTTAGCAGCTTCTTCTTCTGCTCCAATGTTTGAAAATGGATTAAGAGATGCCATGGAAAATAACATAATGGGACATTTAGATGTGTTGAATTTTGCTCGAGATATTAAAGCTAAAAAAGTAATGTTTGCTTCTACTAGTTCAATTTATGGAAATAATCCAACTCCATTAACTGAAGATCAATTCGTATTGCCACCAAATTTTTATTCAGTGACTAAACATTCTCAAGAAAGTATGTCGAGAGTTTATTCAGCTAAATATAATTTGGAAATTATAGCTTTCAGATTTATGAGCGTTTATGGCCTTAATGAGGGTCATAAAAAAGTTTTTGCCAATGTTCTGTCTCAATTTATTTGGGGAATGGCCAAAGACAAGCCAGCAATTTTATATGGAGATGGTAAACAAGAAAGAGATTTTACTAATGTCAAAGATATTTGCCAAGGAATTGAGTTGGCAATGAATACTGAAAAAAGATATGGTTTCAATATTTTTAATATTGGAACAGCCACTGCTGTAAATTTAATTGATTTAGTAACTTTGATTAATAAAGTGATGGGAAAAAATATTCCAGCACAATGTATCGAAAATCCAATTAAATCTGGCTACATTAAAACTCAATTGGCAGGAATCGATAAGATTTCAACTGAGTTAGGCTTTAAGCCGTTGGTTAGCTTGGAAGAGGGAATTAAAGAAATCGTGGATAATTTAGATCCAGCTAGAATTCCATTAATGCAGGATTAAGAAACCCACTTGTCTCGTAAACTCGACATCCTCCCTTAAAAAAGGAGGATGTTTTGGTAATAATGGGCACGTCTGAGGCGTGCCCATATGATTAATTTCTCCCTTTAATCAAAGGGAGATATTAATCCCGCAGCTGAGTGAGAAACAGAGGGATTTTGTTTTAAAGATATTTTTCGTCGAGTTTGGTTAACAGATCTTTAATATATTGGGCTTCTTGCCGAGTAGTGACCAAAATAGCATCGGGAGAATCAATAACAACAATGTCTTTAAGACCAAGAGTGGCAATTAATTTTTTATCACCATAAACAAGACAATCTTGGCTATGATGGTCAATATGGTTACCTTTGGTAATTAAATCAATATTTTGACTTTTGGATAAAAGATCGTAAATTGCACCCCAATTGCCAACATCATTCCAACCAAGATTAGCAGGGACAACTAATGATTCCAAATCTTTTTGTTCAAAAACAGAATCGGCCAGTTGTTCTTTATCTATAGTTTCATAAAGAGCCTTAATATCTTCGAATTTACCTTTATTTAAAGTCAAATCGTTAATTTCTTTAAGAATATTATAACTAGCGGGGCGATATTTTTTAATTAAATTTAAAAGAGTGTCGGCACGAAAAAAATAATTGGCACTATTCCAGAGATAGCCCCAATCGGCGACATATTTTTTGGCGGTTTCTAAATCTGGTTTTTCAATAAAGGATTCGATTTTATAAACTTTTTGATCATTAATGGTTTCAAAATCTTTGCCCATTTTAATATAACCAAGACCAGTTTCTGGAGCAGTGGGGTTAATACCAAGAGTAACTAACTTTTCTGGGTATTTTTTAATAGTTTCAAAAGCGGCTAAATTGGCCTCGATAAAAGCATTAAGATCTTGAATGGCATGATCAGAAGGGAGAGTAGTAAAAACAGCGTCTGGATCGCGATTAAGGAGGTTAAAAGCGATGAAACCATGAGCGGCAGTGGTGTTTCTGGCACAAGGTTCAATAATGCAGTTGTCTTTTGGCAAAGAAGGGAGTTGTTTTAAAATTTCTGCTTCATATTCGGGGGTAGCGGAAATAAAAATTTGTTCGTCGGGAAGAAAATTTTTGACTCGATCATAAGTTTCCTGAAGAAGAGTTTTTTCAGAAATAAGAGGTTGAAATTGCTTTGGTTTGTTTTTACGACTTAACGGCCAAAGACGGGTGCCGGATCCTCCGGCCATGATTACAGCGTAGTTCATATTAAGTAATTTTAACATGATAAAATTACTTAATATGAAAGGAATAAGCGACACAAGTAAAGATAAAATTGTTTTAAAACCATGGGGACATGAAACTATTTTTATTCCAAAGAATCTTAAATATACATTTAAAATGTTGACGATTAAAAAAGGTTGCCGAATATCTTTACAATCTCATGACGAAAAAAGAGAAACTTTTGTTTTAGTTTCAGGAGAAGCATTATTAACTACCGGAAGATCATTAAAAAGATTGAGAACAGTTAAAATGGAACCATTTCGAGGTTATACAATAAATATTAAGACTATTCATCGGATTACGGCTGGTGAAAGTGATGCAGTTATTATTGAGGGATCCACGGCTGAAATTGGAACTACAACTAGATATCAAGATGATTACAATAGGTTAGACGAAACGCCGGCGGTGAGAAAAAAAAGAGGTCGTGGTTGGCATATTTAATTATTAAGTTAAAAAATGACAGAAATAAATTTAGGTTTTAATCCAGAAATTCAAAAAAGTGTTGAACAAAGTAAAAGAATGGAGAAGTCGGCTGATTTAATTAAAAATCCAATTAAAGATGGAGAAATTGGATTTGATAAAGTGTTTATTCAGGCCGATAAAATAATTAATGAGGGAAATAAATGGACAGTTAATATAAGTTCAGAAGATCCAACAGTTATTTTAAATGATAAATGGAGACAAGATTTGGGTTTAGAAAATTCAGCCATAGTGCCAGATCTTCGAAATGGAAATGGAGAAAAGAAATTAGTTTCTGGAGGCACTTGGATTTGGATAGAAGATAATCAAGGTCAACGATTTTTATCTTTAATGAGAAGAGATGCCGGAGCTCCGGTAGATACTAATTGTTTAACTGGCCCAGCTGGAAGATGTGGAGAAAAATTATCTAAAACTTCAGTTGATGAAACTAATCAAGAATTTATATTTTTACAAACCGAAAAAGCTGGTGAAACTAAATTATTGGCTTTTTATAGGGATGATAAAGAAAAAGAAGAAGTGATAGAACAAAAATTAAGACAAGTGGGAGAAGTTTTTGAGGCTTTAATGAAAAAGTATGATGAAACTGGCGATGAAAAAGCTAGAGATGATGCTAAATACTTAGCTAGTCATGTTAAGGGTGAGGAAAATATCCAACTTTTAAAAATGGGTGAAGTTGAAGATAAAGAGCAACAATTGGATGAAATTACAATGACGATTGATGGTGTTCCGGTTGATAAAGTTAAAGGAATAGCTTATATGGATGAAAAAAATAATACCTTAGAGGTTCGAGAGGTGGTTAATATTAAATTGACTGAAGGAAGTGTTTTGTCTAAAGTTATAGATGGTGAACAATGGTTGAGACCAACAACTTTAGTGGCAGAAAAAGATTTAGCTCAATTAAAAACAGATGATTTAGTTCCAGCCTTGAGAAATTATATTGAAAAAGTAGTTTAAAAAAAGTGAAAGACGATAATTTTTATATAAAAAAGTGTATTGCATTGGCGGAAATGTCAATTAAAAAAGGTGAGGCACCGTTTGGAAGTTTGATTATTAGGAATGGAAAAATAATTGTGGCGTCGACTAATGCTAATGAAAAAAATCACGATATAACCTGTCATGCCGAAATAATGGCCATGAGAAAAGCTCAAAAGAAACTGATGAGTAAAGATTTAATTGGTTGTGAAATTTATTCAAATTGTGAACCGTGTCCAATGTGTTCTTTTATGATGAGAGAATTACATTTTAAAAAAGTAGTTTTTGGGGTTAGATCACCTAATATGGGTGGTCAAACTAAATGGAATATCTTACAAGATAAAGGACTTTCTCAAATTAAACCATTTTTTAGTGATGAACCAGAAGTTATAGGTGGAATTTTGGAAAAAGAGTGTAAAGATACTTATCTTAAAATTGGTTGGGGTGATTTTTTAGAAAAGTTGTAGTATAAAAAAATTGAGAACTAAAAAGCCCTCCGAGAGGAGGGCTTTAATGTTTTATTTAAATAACGAATTATTTAAGTTCGACTTGGGCACCAGCAGCTTCTAATTTTGCTTTAGCATCATTAGCAGCTTCTTTTTTCATAGTACCGACATCAGCAGGACAAGCATCAACTAGATCTTTAGCTTCTTTTAAGCCAAGTTCTGGTTTGAATTCTCGGATTGCTTTGATGACAGCAATTTTGTTAGCACCAGCGGAAGTGATAATGACATCAAATTCACTTTTTTCTTCAGCAGCAGGAGCAGCAGCACCGGCAGGAGCAGCAGCAGAAGAAGCAGGAGCAGCAGCGATTGCTTGGACATCGAATTTTTCTTCGATACCTTTAACTAATTCTGAAAGTTCAAGAACTGAAAGTTCAGCAACAGAGTCGATGATTTTCTGTAATTTTGCATCTATTTTGGTTTCTGACATATTTTTTTTAATTTTTAATTAATAATTAATAACTTATTTTTGTTTTTCAGCTACAGCTTTAAGAGCTAGAGCCAATCTGGTTTGATTATATTTACCAGCAAAAACTAATCTTTGGAGAGGATTTCTTAAATCGCCAACAAGTCGAGAAAGGAGAGCAGATTTGCTTGGAAGATTTAAAAATGATTTTAATTCGTCAAAAGATAATAATTTTTTGTCATAAATACCATATTTGAAGCTAGTTTTATCTTTAGCTTTATTGACTTTATCAACTTCTTTTAAAGCAGCGATTTCGTCAGTTTCACAGTAAGTAATAGCAGTTGGTCCAGTTAAAACTTCTGGAAGAGTAATACCTAATTTTTCTAAAGCTCGAGTAATTAAAGAGTTTTTAACAACTTCAATTGAACCACCAGCATTTTTAATATTGGCACGAAGATCAGTAGTATCAGCGGCGTTTAAACCTTGATATTGAACTAGAGCGGCTGATTTAGCAGTACTAATTTTGTTAGCGACTTCGTCGACTTGATTGATTTTTTTTTGTGTAGCCATAATTTTATTTTTTAATATTAATTGTTTTACTCCGATAAATCGGAGTTTGATAAATAAGCAAAATTTGGCCCTGCGGTTCAAATTTAGACCTATTTAACAAAAAAAAGAGCCTCGAAAATCGAGGCGTAAATAAAACAAGATAAATTGTTTTGCCTCGGCGGGATTTGTAAGTATCCTTCACTAAAGTTTCGGAATACTAAACCTGCTGTCTTCGGTTGATGGAGTTATTGTACCAATCAGATTTGTTTTTGTAAATAGATAGAGTTTTAAACTGAAGAGGCCCGGGTGATGTTATTTTTTTTTGGATATTATCCAATAAAAACAACGCCCGGGCGCAATCCATAAAACTTTTAATAAATAAAACGAGCTGTTCCTTTTGGGAGATAAAAAACTTTTATAGATTTTTCTTCCATTAAAACATTGTAGTCATTTGCTTTGTCGTGAAGATGACCATGAATTACAGTGTCAGGCAAAAGGTCATGAAGAATAATGTTCATGTTTTCTTCGATTTTTTTACCTTCGCCGGTCATTGCAACATCACCTTTAATAGCAGACCATGATACTTGAGCATGTGATATGAGTACTATTTGTTTGTCTGTTTTTGGTTGTTTAATTTCTTCAAATTGATAATTAATTGCTTCATCGAAGGGTAAAAAAACAAAATAATTGTTTTCATCTTCGATTTCAGTAATTTTGTGAATGAAATAGATACGAGGATCGGTATTACGAACAAAATCTTTAAGATAAAGAGCTCGGTTTTTAACCGGTAGGCGTTTACATTCCACTGGATTTGAATAAAAATCAACTGGTGAACTGATATCCCAATTACCTTCCAAAATGATTACTTCACTGCCGGCATCTGCAAATTTTGACAGAACAGAAAGTGTTTTTTTAACACTTTCTATCATATGTTTTTTGATAATGTCGGTAACTTGAATTGGTAAACAAGAAATAAAATGACCATAATGAGTATATTGAACTAGTTCCTTGGCATAATTAGCAGTGTTAATTGGTTCAAAATTGTCATAGATTTGATGAATAAAATTCCAAAGCTCTTTAACACCATCAGAAATGGTTTTTCCTTTACTGGTAGGAAAGGAAAGAATTTCATCATCTGTAGGGTTTTGATTTGTTTTTAGCAAAGCTTTCATATAATTTACAATTTTGTTGTAAAAAATTGGCTGCATTGCATCAAGTTCCGGACTACCGTTGATATCACCAAGACAAATTACTTTGTCTGGTAAATCATTTTTGATAATTTCCATTAATTGATTTGTTAAATTTTCGTCGTATCCATGAATGTCTGATACAAATAAATTTTTCATGATAATACATCCTCCTATTTTTTTATTTTTGTTTACATTTTTCAACGCACACATTTTAAACACAAATTTTTTTATGTTCAAAATGTGGGCGTTGAATTAGTTTTATGGATTTTTAAGGTACAAAAACGAAAAATGCGATTATTTTAGGTTTTTTAAAAAGCAGGGGAGTATATCAATTTATATTATATTTTTCAAGTTATAGGGTATTTTTTGGCAAAAAAAAGACTCCGAGTTGTTTTATGCTATTGCATAAGACAGACTCGAAGTCTCGTAAAAAAACCTAAAAAATTAAACTAGACGAAATGTCTAATCATTTTTGTGGTTTTTAAAAATTTTTAATCTGTAATGTTGAGGTTGATAATCATGATTCTAAAGCTCCTTCCATAAATACTCTCCCTTATTATTTTTTTAACATTTTCTAAATCTTTTTCATTGACCCAAATTGGACAAGTATCTAAATAGTGAAAGCCATTTTTCTTAATACCCGACACAAAAAATTTTATGTTTTTAGTTTTGAGAATTTTACAAAAATCTTGACCTAAAAAATAATTAAAGTAAGCCCCTTTATTAGCAGCACCTTTTAAGGTGATGGCAATTTTTGGTTCTTCAACTTCTTCTTCTTTTTTATTTCCAGTTATTTCATGAATTTTCAAAAGAAAATTATGAAGTTTGAATAGTTCTTCTTCTGCGTTAGTGATAAAACTAATGGTAGTTTTATCAGCTTTAACTTCAAATTTAATTGAATCAGCATTAAAATTTGCATTGTTAGAAACAAATTCTTTTACTTTATCAATTTTTTCTGGGTTAAAAGTAAATTTGTACTTGATTTTTTCAGGGATAGAATTAGTCATTTGTGCCTCCTATTTTTTTTACAGATTGTTTATGTGCTCGAAGATAACCGCTTTGGTGGTTATGCCGAATTTTTGATTATAAAGCAATTTTTTTCAAAAGCAAATTAAAAGCCTCAAAGTGTCGAATTAAATTCGAAAAATTGAGGCTTTGTGAAGAAAGTATTGTTTATTTTAGTTTGGATTTTTTTTGTTAAGTGTTTTGGAGTAGGTTTTAAAGTTGTTTTAGAATACACCCTTCTTTAAGGGATTCTGTCTCGAAAACGCTAAATTGATGAACCGGAAAGACAAGGTGACCATTTTTGTTTTCTTTAACAATGATACATCTTGACTGATGGGAAGAATTTATTCTTCCAATAAAAGCAAGAATATCATCCGGTGAAAGAATTTTTTTATCCAATTTGTGTTCTAATTGAAATTTTGTCCATTTGATCTCCATAATTTTCCTCCTTCAAATTTTTCCAATACTTTTAAAATAAACAACGAGAACGGTTTTAAAGTGCGATTATTTTAATCCGATTATACTGGTTAAATTTATGACTTCAATGTATGTAATAAATATTTTTTTAAGCTATAATAACCTATAGGTATAAATTATAAATTTACAAACTATGAAAGTATATTTTATTGCTTCTTCTAGATTAGTTGGAGCTAATCCAAAATTATATTCGAAAATATATTCTTATTTATCAGCTGATAATAAGATGATAAGTGATAAGGTTTTGAAATGGGTAAAAATGGGGGTAAGAGATATGAACGTAGCTCCTCTAAAAATTAAAAAAGAAAATTATATTCAATCTATCGATTCGGTTAAAAAAGCAGATTTTGTGGTGATGGAAGTTTCTGGTCATAGTATGTCGATGGGATATTTAATTAGTAAAGCTTTGGAAATGAATAAACCGGTAATTGCTTTGCATAAACAGGAACACGCTCCAAACTTTATTAAAGGTATTAGTGATCCAAAATTGATAATTTGTGAATATGATGAAAAAAATGTGGATGAAGTTTTGGAAAAATCTTTAAAAACAGCCACGGGATTAATTGATGTTAGATTTAATTTCTTTGTTAATTCAAAAATATTAAATTATCTGGATTGGGTGTCACAAAAAAGAATGGTTCCTCGATCTGTATTTTTAAGAAACTTAATTGAACACGAAATTAAGAAAGACAAAGAGTATAAAATATAAGTAATGATTAAAGAAGTAGTTTTTGATTTTGATGGGACAATTGGATTAACCCTAGATTTATCAGTGGAAATCTTAAATGGTTTGGTGAGTAAAATGGACTATCGACAAATAAACGATGAAGATATTAAAGTATTTAGAACAGAAGGGTGGAAAAAAGCTTTGAAAAGAATTAATTTTCCATTATGGAAAGTTCCAAAAGTGGGAATGAAAGTTCAAGCAGAATTACATAAACAGATTGAAAAAGTGAAAATGGTTGAAGGTTTAAAAGAAGTTTTGGAAAAATTAGCAAAAAAAGATTTGGTTTTAGGAGTTCTAACTTCAAATACAAAAGAAAACGTAGAAAAATTTTGTAAAAAGAATGAGTTAGATATGTTTAGATATATTTATTCTGAGAAAAGTCTTTTTGGGAAAGAGAAGGGAATTAAAAAATTATTGAAAGAAAGAAAATTAAAAAAAGACGAAATTGTTTATATTGGGGATGAAATTAGAGACTGGGAGGCTTGTCAAAAAGTGGGGGTGAAAATGATTGGGGTTAGTTGGGGTTTTAATGATAAAAAATTGTTTAAAGAAGGTGGATTAATAGAAATAATTGATCGACCAGATGAACTTATCGAGAAAATTTAGAGCGAAGAGTTTTAGGAATTTTTTCAATTAAAACGGAAAGATAATATTTTGGTGAAAGAGGTAAGTCTTGAGCATGAAGGTAATTTTTATTAAAACCACCAAAGCCAGTTTTAAAAGTGGTGAGACCAATCCAAGGATGTTTTGGTTTATTTGGAGGAGCAATTCCCCACATGTTGTAAAGAGTACAACCACGAGTTTTAGCTTCTTTAATTACTTCCCATTGAAGAAGATAATTAACTGGAACCTTACTTTCAATGGAACCACTTTGGTAATAAAAAGCAAATTTACCCATGTAAACAATAATGGCAGCACCAATGACTTTACCTTCAAAACTACCTAAAAATAGGACACATTGATTGTCGGTAGACATAATTTTCATTTCAGTTTGGAGAATTTTTTTGGAAAAAGGGACAAAATGATTGCGATTAGAAGTAATAATTTCGAGATCATAAAGATAATCGACATCTTTAACATTTTGACTTTTAGTAATAACTACTCCATCACGCTCGGCCCGATGAATAAGATTACGAGTAGTTTTGCGCATGTTACTCAAAATAGTATCTTCTGAATCGGAAACAGGGACTAGCCAGGTTTCTTCGGCATGCATAATGACAGGAGCGAAGCGGAAACCAAGAGATTTGAACTGAGTACGACTAGTGGAAGTATCTTCGATTAAGGGACTAATACGTAGGAAAGAGCAATTATTTTTGATAGCAAAATCCTTAAGAAATTTAATAATAAATTCTAAATTTTGGGAATTATTGTCTAAGAAAAGTGGGCCATGGGGAACAAAAAGAAAACGACCACGTTTGGCAGAAATTAAAAGAGTTTGACAGACACCAATTAATTTTTTACCATCATAAATTCCAAAACGCCAAATTTTATCATTATGAACTTGACGAATTTCACCCCAATTCCAACCTTGAAGAAAAGTAAATTCATTGAGACTAATAACAAAGTCGTCCCAGGTTTTTTTGTTTAAGACTTCTTTGATTTCCATTGTTTAATTATATTAATGATACGAGTAGTGTCAACTAAAGAAAAATTAGGATTGGTAGGGAGATTAACGATTTTAGTGGTGGTAATTTCCGCCTTTGGGCATGAACCAGATTTATAACCAAATAAAGATAAATCAATATCTTTGGGGGCAATAATAGTGCTATACCAATCACCTAAAATGATTTTGTTTTTAGCGGCAAAAGTAATTAAATCTTTTGGGTTATCAATTGAAATTGAATAACGAAGATAAGAAGATTGAGAATCAAATTTAGTTTTTAGTTTTTCGGAGTAATTTTTGGCTAAAAGGCGATGATGGTCAATAAAAGAATCAATTTGGGAAAGTTGATAAGAAACTAAAAGACAAATTGGAGATGGCAGATTTTTATAAAAAATAGCAGGAGTAAGAGATTGTTTTTCTTGGCGAGTAATAGCATCGGGTAAAATTCTTAAACGACGAAAAATAAAGTGAATGATTTTGCCTAAATTTAGAAAATAATAAGTATTGATAATAATAGACATTAAAGGAATATATTTAAGAGTTTTGAAAGTCCACCAAAAATTATGTTCAGGAAGATTGGTAATATTTTTTTTAATTTTGGCAGCTAAAACAGAATTGTTAGTGGCGAGAGCCCCACCCCAAATTCCAGAAATTACTTTATCACGACCAAAACTAAAAATGGCAGCATCACCAAAAGAGCCAAGTGGTTTATTTTGGTAAGTGTTACCAAAACCATGAGCACAATCTTCAATTAGAAAAATTTTATGTTTTTGACAAATAGTTTTTATATTGTCGATTTGAGCCGGGGTCCCAAAAGTATGTTGAATAATAACAGCTTTAGTTTTTTTAGTAATACTTTTTTCTAACAAGCTTGAATCGAGATTAAAAGTAGAGTCAATATCAACAAAAATAGGGGTGCCATAAGCTTGAAGAATGGTGCCTGGAACGACAGAACAAGTAAAAGCTTGAAGAATGACTTCATCACCTTTGGTAATGTCTAGAGATTTTAGCAAAAAATAAAGGGAGGTGCGGCCACTGTCAAATAAAAAAACAGATTTGTTTTGAGTGACAATTTTCAATTGTTTAATTAAATCTTTTTGGGGTTTTTTTGACCAAAAAAGATGGGGACGAACAATAAGACTAAGAGAATAAAAAATATCGCTAGTTTTAAAATTAGGAATTAAACTGATGGCGGTAAGTTTAAAAAGATTCATTTATTTTAAAGATTTAATAATAATTTCAGGAATTCGACCTTGAAAAATAAATAGAGTGTTTGGTTGATTAAGCTCTTTTAATTTTTTAATAATTTGATTAGGAGAGGTGATTAATTGAGCATTTTTATTAAAATTTAGTTCAGTAAAATAATTTGGTTGAGTAACAATAATTTGGTCTATATTTTTTAATAATTTACCTAATTGAAGATGGTCTTGATGACTGGTTTTACCTAGTTCAATTAGACCGGGAGTAATTATAATTTTTTTAAATTCAGAAAGTGAAGAAACATACTCAATAATATTAGTAAAACCTTCAATACTAGAATTATAGCTATTATCGACAATATAAATGTTTTTTGAAAGGTTGATTAATTTTGGAGAAAAAAGATTAGGATTAATTTTTTTTAAATCAGCTTTTATTTGAGATAAGGATAAACCTAAGTGTTGAGCTGTTTTAATAACAGCCATAACATTACGAATTAATTTTTGACCAATGAGAGGAACGGAAAAATTGATTTTTTGATAAGTAAATTCAATGTGGTCGATAGAAGTTTTAATATTAGAAACGTCTTTTAAAGAGAAATCTTTTTCAGCAATTAAACTAAAACCATTTTTTGGAAGGGAATTAATAAGTTCATATTTAGCTTTTTTAATATTAGCTAAGGTTTTAAAAAGACTTAAATGTTGATTGCCAAGACCAGTAATAATACCGATTTTAGGGTTAACAATATGACAAGTGGCTTTAATTTCACCAATTTTATAAGCACCCATTTCGACAATAAAAATGTCACTATTCATATTTAATTGTTTTAAAACGGTTTGAGCGACTCCAATTTGAGAATTGTTATTTTTGAGAGTTTTACTAACAGAGAAATGTTTAGAAAGAACATAAAAAAGAATTTCTTTAGTGGAACTTTTACCAAAACTGCCAGTGATACCAATAACAAGACCTTTATAGTGAGTCATTTTTTTAGTAGCTTTAAAAACTAAAAATTTTTTAAGAAGTAAAAATGGGGGAGATAAAATAAAGATAAAAATAAAACTAATAATAGGAAAAAAAATAATGGCGGGAAGAAGACAAAATATAGGAATGAAAAAAATTAAAATAAAAAGTAAAACAAGCGTAAATATGCTTCTAAAAGTTAGTTTGGGACGAAACCAAGTTTTAAGATTAAACTGATTTTTTATTACTTTGTAATAATCATATTTAGTTTCAAACGAGGCAAAAAAACGATCTAGACGATATTCTTTAACTTGCCAAAAATAAACCCAAAAAAAGGCTTGATGGAAAAGAATAATATTAAGAAAAAGACAAATTAAGAGAATCATGAGAGATATTGCAAAATAATTTCGGCAACTTGAGGAGCATTACGATAAGGGATGCTGTGATTGCCGTTAGAAATGATTTTTAGAGTGGAATTGGAAAGAGCTCGGTTCATAATCTGAGCATGATTTAGGGGGGTGGTGTGATCTTCTTGGCCCCAAACTAAAAGGACGGGAACTTTAATTTCTGGATAAAATTTTCTTAAATCTTCATTAATGACATTTTTAAAGGTTTGACGCATGATACCGGTGGTCTTTTTGTAATCAGCTGAACCAAGATGTTGGGAAAATATTTTTTTAATAAACTTAGGAGTAACCCCAGCGGTAAAAGTTAATAATTTAACGACGAGAGATTTTTTTTCAACACCAGCACTGGCAATTAAAATAAGTTTTTCAATGTTTTTAGAATTTTTAGCAGCAATTTTGGTAGCAACACGACCACCAAAAGAGTGTCCAATTAAAATATATTTTTTGATTTTTAAGTGATCTATAAAAGCTTGAACTAAATTAGCGTAATCAGAAACTGTCCAGGCTTGGGATGGTTCAGATGATAAACCAAAACCAGGGAAGTCAATAGCAATGATATGAAATTTGACTGATAAAAGAGTCAGTAATTCTAAATATTTTTCCTTACTAATAAGATTGTTCCAGCCATGAAGAAAAATAATGGTTTTATTAGTAGATTTACCTAATTGGAGATAATCAATGTCTAGATTATTAATAGAAATTTTCATAATTGATTATTAGTTTTAAATTTAGATTTAGTGTTTAACCAATATTTTGACTGGCGACAAAGTTTTGAAGAGTAAGAAGGATTTTCTAAGAGAGATTTAACAATTTCTTCGAGAAAAATAGTGTTTTGGGAACCTTTAATTAAAATAGTTTCACCACCAGTAATTTGAGTTTTAATAAAGTCAGTCGCTTGCCACCAATAGTCGAATTTTTGAGCCTGGTCACCAAAATATTTTTTGGTTTCTGGACCAACACTGATAATTAAATCGGCGGATTTCAGAGCGGCATCATAAATTTTTTGATGTTCTTCATGGGTAGCTGTTCCAAGTTCGAGCATATCACCAAGAATGGCAATTCTCTTGGTTTTAAAGGTGTTGAGAAAATTAAGCATTTCAATACAAGCAAAAGAAGAAGAGTTATAAGAACTATCGATTAAAGTAGTGTGGTTAATACCGTCTAAAATAGAAGAACGAGATGGAGGTAGAGAAAAGTTGGCTTGAAGATTAATAATGGCTTGTTGATACTTAATATTAAAAATTTGAGCCAGGCTAAGGGCGGCACCAAAACCGACTTGATAAATATCGGGGAGATAAAAATTGGTAAATTTAATTTTAGTAGGAGTAAGATTAATAATATTTTTATTGGTGGTATATTTTTTGACTAATTTATCTTGACTATTAATAATGGCAACTTTGGCAGTGTTGGCTAATTTGGCTTTTTCTTGGGCAATTTGATCGAGAGATTCAAATTTGTTTAAATGAACTGAGCCAACATTGAGAAAAATGGCAATGTTAGGTTGAACAATAGAAAGGAGATAATCCATATTTTTTGGCCAAGTAGCAGAATCGATGCCCATTTCTAGAATTAAAACATCATAAGTTTGCCAATTAAATAAATATTTTAGAGGTGTAAGAAGAATTATTTTAAACCAAGAAAAAACACTGTAGCTTTTGATTCTAATATTTAAAAGACTAAGAGGAAGACCAGATTCGGAATTGTAATTATTATTGGTTTTAACTTTAAGTTGAGGAGATAAAACAGCTTGGCAAGCAATAAGAGTGGAACTTTTACCGGCGGAACCAGTAATGCCAACAATGTCTAATTGTCGATGTTTTAATTTTTGAATAAATCTAACTTTAGAAAGTTGGAGTTTGGCAAAAAATTTGAGATAACCTAAAACGAAGTTTGAAATATTTTTTTTCACTAATGTATTTTATCAGTTTGAAGGATTATTTTTTATTTAGGTAAGGAATTTTTGGAACTTTAAAGTTTGGAAGGTATTTAAAAAGAAATTGTTGTCTTTTTTTAAGTTTTGAATAAATTTCATTTCGTTTTTTAGTAAATTCCTCTAAATTATTTTTATATTCTTCTTTTATTTTATTAAGTCTAATAATTATTTTTCGCATACCATAAGCAGAAATAATACTGAATACAGTATCAATTGTAATATATATTATAAATATTGTAGGGAAAAAATAATGAGTTTTTTCTAAAAGATTAAGAGTAAAGGTGTTGATGTAGGGGTGGATAAAATAATAGAAGAAAAGAAGAGCAAAACCCCAATAAATAGAAAATTTTAGACAGATTTTCCCCCCTAAATTAAATTTACGTTTGGAATAATCCCACCATTTAGTTTTAAAAACGGCCTCCAAAATAAATCCGGTCACATATTCAATAATAGTAGTAATAAGAGTGGCACCGATTAAAAAAAGAAGGGGAGTTTGAGTAAAATTATGGAGAAGAATTAAAACAGTAATAATTACATAGCCGTAAATTGGGCAAAAAGGTCCGAATAAAAAGCCACGGTTGATGAATTTTTTAGAACGATAACTGGTGTAAATTACTTCTACACACCAACCAATGAAAGAATAAATCGCAAAATAACAAATTATTTGATTGATAAGTAGGCCATTAATCATAGCTAATTATAAACTATTGTTTAAACAAAGAACCCGCCAGATGGCGGGTTTAGTTTGTAAAGAATTACAATTAAGCAACAATTTTGACTTTGACACAAGGACCGATGGTGGCACAAAGAGCAAATTTCTTAATTTTATTAGCTTTAATGACTTTGATTAATTCATTAATATTAGCAATAACTTCTTTATCATTTTGGGAAGTTTTACCGACAATTATATGAATAACAGGAGCTTTCTTTTCGGTTTTAACGATGGTTTTAGCGACAGAAAGTTTTTTAACAGCTTCTTCTGGTTTATCGGTTAAAGTACCCATTTTTGGATTAGGCATCAAACCTTTTGGACCTAAAAGTTTAGCTAAAGGAAGTAATTTAGGCATAGTGGAAGGAGTAGCAACCAAAATGTCAAAATTAATATTACCTTCTTTAAGTTCAGCTAAAACAGCTTCGTTTAAAATAACGATTTTTTTACTGGTGGTTTCCATGTGAGGAAAACTGATTTCACCAACATTACCTATATCGATAACGGTAACATGAGCTTCAATTTTACCTTCAAACTTGGACAATGAAGTTTCTTTAACTAATTTAATAGCTTCTTCGAGTTCATAATATTTATCAACGTCAATTTTTTTCTTGGCGGCTAAATATTTCTTAGATCGTTTTTTAGCAACTTTCTTAGTAGTAGTAACTTCTTCGGGAGTTTCTGAAGTGGTTTCAATTACTTCATCTACGGCCTTTTGAGTATCGTCAGTTTTGACAATCTCTTCCACTTTGGTTTCTTTAGCTTTTTTAGCTTTATTTTCTTGAGTGGTTTTGCTCATATTTGTTTTGTTTATTTAAATAATAATTAATTAAGCGACAATTTCGACACCCATTGATTTAGCAGTACCCATAACTGATTTTTTAGCAGCTTCTAAATCTTTAGTATTTAAGTCAACTAATTTAGCTTTGGCAATTTCTTCAACTTGAGCCATAGTTAATTTACCGACTTTTTCGCGGCCAGTAGTGGCAGCACCTTTAGCAATTCCGGTCATTTTTTTAATCATGTCGGTAACTGGAGGTTTTTTGATAATGAAATCGAATGAACGATCATCATAGATAGTAATAACGGAAGGAATAAGAGAACCTTTCATTTCTTTAGTTCTTTCATTGAATTCGTTACAGAAATCCATAATCTTGATACCCTGTGGACCAAGAGCTGTACCAACTGGAGGTGCTGGATTAGCAGAACCGGCAGGAATGGTAAGTTTGACGATGATTTTTATTTTTTTTGCCATAATTTTATTTTTTAATTAAATTCGATAGAAGCCTCGGTTAGGAGATCGAATTAAAGTTCTTTACTAACTTGTAAAAAGTCAAGTTCAACTGGGGTTTCTCGCTCAAAAATTGAGATTAAAACTCTAATTTTACCTTTTTCTTGATCAATGGATTCAATAGTGCCGATAAAATCAGCAAATGGACCATTGGTAATTTTGACGATGTCGCCAATAGTGAATGGAGTTTGATATTTTGGTTTGTCTTCTTCGGTAGTTTGAAGAATTTGATCAACTTCTTTTTGAGAAATAGGGGATGGAGTATTATCAATACCGATAAATCCAGTTACACCTTGAGTAGTACGAACAGTAATCCAAGAATCATCATTCAAAACCATTTGAATTAAAACGTAACCTGGAAAAGTTTTTTCTTGAGATTTAACTTTTTGACCACGACGAATAACCATTTTACTTTGAATTGGAATAATGGCTTGAAAGATACTATCTTCCAAATTCATGGTTTTAATTCTAGTTTTTAAAGCTTCAATAACTTTATATTCATGACCAGAATAAGTGTTGATGACATACCAAGCGGCATCGAAACTAGGTTCGAATGACGAAAGTTTAAATAAAAACTCTTTTTTGATAGTTTTGTTAGAAGTTTTTGGCATATATTTATTTAGTTAATTTACTAAGAAAGGAAAACCCGATAGTAAAAAGGTAATCGAAACCCCCTAAAATCAGGGAAGTTATGATTGAGATTGATATTACCACAATTGTGAGCTGAATTAAAGTATCTTTTTTGGGCCAAGTGATGTTTTTAAATTCAGCTATAACCTCGCGTAAAAATTTAGTAACTTTTTGCATGAGTTATTATAACAGTTGATTGGGGATATTTAACAATAAAATTTAGTTCACCGCAGAATAATTGTAAGTTTCAATTTTGATGTATTTTGCATCATTGACCGGGGCTAGTGGTAGTGTGTATAGTGATTGTCATCCACTATTAATGGTGGTTTCTGTAAAACAGAATTTATAATTTAAATTACAAAAAATGTTGTGTCCATATTGCGGTTTTGATGAATCTAATGTTTTGGAAAGTCGTGAAGCTGAAGATGGCAGAGTAACTCGACGACGACGAGAGTGTTTGAAGTGTAAAAAAAGATTCACTACTTATGAAAGAGTAGGCAATATTGATTTAAAAATAATTAAAAAGACAGGTAAAGTTGAAGATTATTCTCGAGAAAAGTTAAAAAAATGTTTTGACAAGGCTTGTTGGAAAGTAACTGAAGAACAAAAAAATCAATTAATAGATGAAATTGAAATGAAATTGTTAAATTGGCCAAGTGTGGAAATTCCTTCAAAAGAAATTGGATTAATGGTTATGGAAAAACTTAAAAATTTGGATCAATTAGCTTATATTAGATTTGCGACCGTTTATTTAGATTTAAACGATATAAATGATTTTGAAAAGTTGGTTAATGATTTTAAAAAAATTAAAAATTAAAAATTAAAAAAAATGACAGATATAAATCGCCAAAATATTGATAGTAATAGTAATAGTACAAAGGAACTACAAGAACCAACTCTTTCCGCTAATGCTAAATATATTGCAGAAACAAGATATTCTCAAAAAGATGAAGATGGTAAATCGTTAGAAACAGTTAAGGATATTTTTTGGCGCGTTTCTAGTAGTGTGGCTAAGGGTGATGCAGTTTTTGGAGCTAATGAAACTGAAGTAGAAGCACAAGCTAATTCTTTCTATAAATTGATGGCAGAACAAAAATTTTTGCCAAACACTCCTTGTTTGGTAAATGCTGGTAAAGCCAAACAACAATTGTCGGCCTGTTTTGTTTTACCAATCGAAGATTCAATGGAATCAATTTTAGAAACCATGTCAAATATGGCATTGATTCACAAATCTGGTGGTGGAACTGGTTTTTCTTTTTCAAAGCTAAGACCAAGTGGTGACTATATTAGATCAAGTGGTGGAACAACTGTGGGTCCAGTCAGTTTTATGCAAGCTTACAACGACGTAACCGCTCAAATTAAGCAAGGTGGAGTCCGTAGAGGCGCTAATATGGGAATGCTTTCAATCGATCATCCAGACGTTTTAAGATTTGCGGTTGTTAAGTTAGATGAATGGAGTTTAACTAATTTCAATATCTCTTTAGCAGTAACTGGTAAATTTATGGACAGAATTGAACCGGATAAAAAGTTTTTAACCGATGATTCAATTCCTGAAGAAGTGATTGAAGAAATTAGATTAGCGGAACAAGGTCGAAATGCGGATAAAAGATTAAGAGAAATTGAAATTGGAGTTAAAAAACTTTACGATTGGGCAATTGCCACTAAAGAAGGGGAAGGATATGAATTAATAAATCCCCGAACAGGACAAGTATCAATGAAATTGAATGCGGCAAAAGTGTTTAATTTAATTACTAGATTAGCTTGGCAATTTGGTGATCCAGGTTTGGTTTTTATTGACAGAATGAATGAACCTAGCTCAAATCCGGTTCCAAGTATGGGAAGAATTGAAGCGACTAATCCTTGTGGTGAACAACCATTATTACCTTATGATGCTTGTAATTTAGGTAGTGCTAATTTAGCAAAATTTGTTTTAGAAAATAGAACTGATTTAGATTGGGAAGCTTTAAAACAAACCATTAAAACAGGAGTTCATTTTTTAGACAATGTGGTGGAAATAAACCAATTCCCGGTTCAAAAAATTAGAGATATGGTAAGTAGTACCAGAAGAATTGGAGTAGGAATTATGGGTTTTGCTGATGCTTTATTTAAATTAGGGGTTAAATATGATTCAGATAAAGGAATTGAATGGGCAGAAAAAATAATGAAATTTGTGACGGAATCAGCCAGGGAAGCTACTTGTGAATTAGCTGTAGTTAGAGGAGTTTTTCCTAAATGGGATGAAAGTGTTTTTGCTATTACTGATTACAAACCACGAAATATGGCATTAACAACAATTGCTCCAACCGGAACAATTAGTATGTTGGCTGATACTAGTTCGGGAATTGAACCTGTCTTTTCTTTGGGATATCAAAAAAATACAGTTGAAGGAAAAACTCTTTACAATGTTAACCAAATTTTGGTTGATGAATTGAAAAAAAGAGATATTTATTCTGAAGAATTAATTCAAAAGATTGTTCAAAACGGGGGAACTTTAAAAGGAATTACTGAAATTCCTCAAGATTTAAAAGACGTGTTTATTACGGCTTTGGAAATCGATCCAGAATGGCATATTAAAGTTCAAGCGGCTTTTCAAAAATATACTGACAATGCGGTGTCAAAAACGATTAATTTACCAGAAGATTCAGTGGTGGAAGATGTGAGAAAAGCTTATTTATTAGCTTATTCTTTAGGAACTAAAGGAACTACAATTTACAGAACTGGATCAAGATCTTTTGAACCAATGCAATCGGTTAAGGCTAAAGAAGAAGTTAAAAAAGAAGTGATTGAAGTAGTTAAAAAGAAAGCAACTCCGGTGATGGCTAGAGGAGTTAGGCTTAAGAAAAAATGTGATTTAGGAAGTGTTTATACTTCAATTTTTTATGAAGCAGGAGATGGTCCAGTGGAAGTGTTTGTGACTTTAGGTAAAAGTGGTGGATTTATGGCTGGATCAGCAGAAATGACAGGAAGATTAGCTTCTTTGTGTTTAAAATATGGAGCTAGTCTCGAAGAGATTGCTGATGAAATGGTAGGAATTTCTTGTGGTCAAAAATATGGTCTAGGAACTAGTACTGTATTAAGTATGTACGATGCAGTCGGTAAATCACTTTTGGAAATTTCTCGAGGTGAACAATTAAATATTTTTGCTTCAGAAAAAGCGGAAATTGACACTAGTGCTTTGGAAACTATTAGAACTAAAGCGGCTGATTTGGAAAGTAAAGTAATATCTTGTCCAGATTGTGGTTCACCACTACGGGCTGAAGAAGGTTGTTTTAAATGTACTAATGAATTTTGTGGTTATAGTAAATGTTCTTAAACAAAAATGATAACAACTAAAACAGGAGACTTGGGTCAAACAACTTGTGGAAAAAAAAGAGTTGATAAGGATAGTCTCCTAGTTGAAGTTGTAGGTTCAATTGATGAATTACAAGCAGTTTTAGAATTAATTAAAGTAGATAAAAAAATTATCGATGATTTAAATGGGATAATGGGGGAACTAGGATTTGGAGTTATTTTTGATAAATATAAAGCTAGAATAGAAGAAATGGAAAAAGAGATAAGCGAAAAAGATTTTAATTTACAAAATTTTTTGAAGTTTAAAAACGAAGAAGCATTGAAATTAAATTGGGCAAGAACGATTTGTAGAAGAGTAGAAAGAAGAATAATATCTTTATCTAAAAAACAGAAAGTTAATGAAGATATTTTAATCTATTTCAATAGATTTTCTGATTATTTATTTTTAAAAGCAGTTATAAAAGAAAATTAATTATTAATGGGGAATTGGGTGTAAATCCCAAGCTGTGCCGCAACCGTAAAGCCGGATAACCAAAACTTTCGAGCATCCCGATGAATCGGGATCGTATCTTTAGACAAAATTTCGTCGTCTTCGACTTGAAATTTTAACTAAAGAATACGAAAAGTAAAAATATGAGTAAAGAAGATAAAAAATTTTATGATATTAGGAAAAATTCACTCGGTGAAATTGCTGGAGCATTTTTAGAAGAAGGAACAGTTTTAGATTTAAGGAAAAGAATTAATATTTCTGATCTTTATCCAGAAAGTTCAATAGAAAAAAGTGATTGGGAATACAATGAACACTCCGAAGAAGAAAAAGAAGCAACTGTTAACGTCTTTGATTTAGGTAAAAAAGGATATAATTTTGTCGTTTGGATAAGTCCTGAAGATGGTGGAATATATAAGGAAGGTAGATTAAATATAGAATTTCCTGTTTTTGGAGAAAATGAATGGGCAATCTATGGAAAACATGTCCCTTTGCTTTGTGATAAAAATGAATCGTTTGAACTGGCTAAGAGATTATTGGAAAATAATGGAAACTCAATAGAAAAAATTGATGATATTAATAGTGTAAGAAAGCAACCAATTGGTTTTAAAGTTGAAGAAATTGATAATTGGATAAAAGAATGTAAAAAATTAACGCCTGAATTTATAGAAATTTGGAATTTTATGGAATCAGGGGAAGATGTACAAAATAAAATAAAAATGGAAAAAGATGTTGTTTTTGCAATGGGAATGTCAGGCGGTGATAATTTCTTGTTTGAAAGCATGATGGCAAGAATGGGAAACGAAATTAATAGTGAAGGAGGACATGGAAGTTCGTGGGGTAATCAAGAAAATAATGGAATGGGAATAATTGTTTCAGTAAATTCTAATGGGGAAGTCTCTTATAACTTAGGAAGTACTGAAGGATTAAATTATTGTGAAAAATGTGGTTGTTATTACTCTAGTGAAAAATGTCCAATGTGTAAATGATATTTTTTGATATAGATAATGATGTTGTTTGATTTATTAAAAAGATAGCTGTAATTTTAAAATTTTTATTTTATTATTGGATTTTTAAAAGTATTACCGTAAAAATTAAGCCTAAAATTTTTTGACATGGTTTAGAATAGTTGATTAAAAAGAGTTAATAGTTTAACCTGTGTCATGGCTAAACAAGATAAATTAACAGTAAAATTATTGAGTTACACTGCTGATCCAGAACAAAATATTGTGGCAGCAATCAGACAATGTTATGCCTCGGTTGGAGCAGAAGAACTTAAGGAAAAAACAACTGAAGAAGTTAGAAAGAGATTAATTAAACAAGTAATAGAATCAGGACATACTTCAACTTTAGAGCATGCTTCGTTTACTTTTGCGATTGATGGAGTGAGTCGAGTTACAGAAATTCATTTAATTAGACATAGAATTGCTTCTTTTTCGATTCAATCTGGAAGATATGTAAAAAGAGGAGATGCTGGGTATAGAGTTCCACCAGCAATTAGAGCTTTGGAAGATAAAAAACTTTACGAAAAATATTTGAAACATTTAGATAACTCACAAGAACTTTATAATGAATTAATTGAGGCTGGAGTTAAAGCTGAAGACGCAAGATATGCTCAACCACAATCAGTACAAGTAAAAATAGTAATGACGATGAATGCTCGAGAATTATTACATTTCTTTAGTGTTCGATCTTGTGTCAGAGCCCAATGGGAAATAAGAGAAGTGGCTCAACAAATGTTGAAATTAGTTAAAGAAATTGCTCCAAATCTTTTTGAAAATGCAGGGGCACCTTGTGTGTCTCAAAAAGTTTGCGATCAAGGAAAACTCTCTTGTGGTTTATGGAAAACAATTAAAGGTGCAAAATTAAAAGAAGAAATTTAAATGAATAAAGGAAAATTTATTGTAATTGAAGGAATTGATGGTTCAGGAAAAGGAACTCAAACTGAATTATTAATTGAAAGACTTAAAAAAGAAAATAAAGAAGTAGTGGTAGATGATTATCCTCATTATGAAACTAGTTTTTGGGGAAAACATGCAGGAAGAATGTTAACGGGTGAATTTGGAGATCTTTTTAGTATTAGTCCTTATATGGCAGTTTTGCCTTACATTTTGGATGAAGCTGATGGTAGTAAAAAAATAATTGGTCCAGCTTTAGAAGAAGGTAAAATGGTTATTTCTAATCGTTTTTTTACTTCTAATGTTCACCAAATTGCAAAAAAGCCAGAAAATGAAAGAGAAGAATTTGCTAATTGGTTATGGGAAGCTGGTTATAATCAAACTGGAATTATTAAACCAGATTTAGTTTTGGTTTTATTGGTTAATCCTTTAATTTGTCGAGAAAACATTTTGAAAAAATCGGAGAGAAATTATGTTAAGGGTCAAGTAATGGATCAAGCGGAAGAAAATTTTAATCATCAAATGGAAACAGCGAAGGAATATAAAAAAATGGCTCAAAAAGAACCAGAGATGTGGGTTCTAATAGATTGTTGTCGAGAAGGAAAATTAATGTCCAGAGAAGAGATAAATGAAAAAATTTGGGAAGAAATTAATAAGAGAGGAATGTTATGAATGGAATTCAGTTAATTGCAGGGACATCACATCCAGATTTGGCCCAAAAAATTTCAAAAAAATTAGAAATTCCATTGACCCCAACAACCATTAAAAAGTTTGCTAACGGAGAAATTTATGTAAGACTAGGGAAGAAAGCTAGAGGAGACGATATTTTTATAATTCAAACAATGACAAATCCAGTTAATGATTGTTTAATGGAATTATTAATTTTAGTCGATGCTTTAAAGAGATCGTCAGCTCGAAGAATCAATGTAATTTGTCCTCAAATGTGTTATTCCAGACAGGACAGAAGAACTCAATCCCATGAACCAATTACAGCTAAATTAGTGGCTAATTTAATTACTAAAGCGGGAGTGGATAGAATAGTAACAGTCGATTTACATGCGGATCAAATTCAAGGTTTTTATGACATTCCAGTTGATCATTTAGTAGGTTATCCGTTAATTGCTAAGTATTTAGTGAAACAAAAATATAAAGATATTGTAATTGTGTCACCAGATATGGGAGGGGTTAAAAGAGCTAATAAACTAGCTGATTTGTTAAATTCTCCAATTGCAATCATTGATAAAATTAGAAGAGAACATAATAAATGTGAAGTAGCTCATGTAGTAGGAGAAGTGGAAGGAAAAACGGCCATTATTATTGACGATATGATTGATACTGGTGGTTCAATTTGTGCAGCCGCAGAAGTGGTCAAAAGGTATGGAGCTAAGGAAGTAATTATTTGTGCCACTCATGCTTTATTGAATGGTAATGCAATTCAAAACTTGGAAAGTTGTTGTGCTTCTAAAATAATCTTTTTAGATACGATTCCAATTGCTAAAGAAAAAAGAATTAAAAAAATGAAAATAATTTCACTAGCACCACTTTTAAGTAAAATTATTCATAGAATCCATATGGAAAGATCTTTAGGAGAACTTTTTAAATGGGAAGAACAGAGTAAATTGTTGTAAAATGATTTTATGATATAGAGCAAGGTTTTTAATTAGTTTTAATTTATAAGTTTGTAAAGGTATTTTTATGATAGATAAACAAATTAGAGATTTAATTAAAAAAGAAGAATTGAGACAAGCAGAAATGATTGACTTAATTCCTAGTGAGAATTTTGCTTCAGATGAAGTTTTAATGGCTTTAGGTAGCTGTTTAACTAACAAATATTCAGAAGGTTATCCTGGTAAAAGATATTACCAAGGTAATAAATTTATTGATGAAATTGAAACTTTAGCTATTGAAAGGGGTAAAAAAGTTTTAGGAGTTGAGCATTTAAATGTGCAACCATACTCTGGAAGTCCGGCTAATAGTGCAGTAGAAATGGCATTATTGGAACAAGGAGATAAAATTTGTGGTTTGAAACTTTCCGCGGGTGGACATTTAACTCATGGTCATCCAAAAGTAACTTTTTCAGGAAAATTTTATAACAGTGTTCAGTATGATGTTGAAGCTGATGGACGAATTGATTATGACAAATTACAAGCCTTGGTTTTGGAAGAAAAACCAAAAATGATAATTGCGGGAACCACGGCTTATCCATATATTTTGGATTTTAAAAGATTTGGAGAAATTGCTGATAGCGTTGATGCGTGGTTAGTAGCAGATATTTCTCATATTGTAGGATTGATTGTTGGTGGAGTTCATCCAAGTCCAGTAGATTACTGTCATGTAATCACTTCGACCACTCACAAGAGTTTAAGAGGCCCACGAGGAGCAATTATTGGAGTCACTAAAAAAGGATTGGAAAAAGATCCAGAACTAGCTAAAAGAATTGATAGAGCGGTTTTTCCAGGAATGCAGGGTGGCCCTCATCAAAATAATATTGCCGCTTTAGCAGTAGCTTTTGCTGAAGCTGATACTCCAGAATTTAAAGAATATGCGTTACAAATAGTTAAAAATGCAAAAGCATTGGCTGATTCCTTAAGAAAAAATGGAATTAAGGTTTATGGAACAGAAAATCATTTAATGGTGGTGGAAGTTGGATTAGAAAAAGGAAAAGATGCAGCCATTAAATTAGAGGAAGAGGGAATTGTGGTTAATGCCAACACAGTGCCACATGAACAAGGCAGTCCATTTAGACCATCGGGAATCAGAGTTGGAAGTCCAGCCATGACTACTAGAGGTTGGAAAGAAAAGGATTTTGAAGAGTTAGGTAATAAAATTGCGAAGATTATAAAAGAGATTTAAATAAAAAAATAGCAAGTAATTTTTTGTTACAAACCGCAAAATTTTTACTTGCTATTTTTGGTTATTATTTTTTCTTTTTGAATATCCAGATACCGGTAGGAATAAGAAGAAGGAAGCCAAAAAATTCCAATAATTGAGGCCAGAAGAAAATATAGATTTCAGATGTAAGTTTGTCAGATTTCAGTTCAGATGGGAGTTGCCAACCATTAGCCCAGTTGTTGACTAAAACATGGTCTTTTAAAAAAACTGGTTTAAGACCATTAAAGGAAAAAGCGAGCCAACCAGAATTATAGTTTTGAGAGAAAATTAAGGTTGGATTTTGAGAACTAGTAGAAATATTTGTTTTATAAAGGAATGGTGATATTTGAATTTCTTTAGGATAAATAACTAATTCAGAATTGGTTGGAATTTCTTGAGTTTTGGTTTTTTGATAAGCGTCAAAATCAACAATATCAACAGTAACTGATTCAAGTTGATTATGAGTTTGATAATTTCCAAGAGAAATATTATCGAGACTGATAGTGTACCCAGAAAAATTATCCATAGGAGGAATTAGATAATAATCCCAAGTAAAATCTTTATTTTTACCAAGTTCTTCATAAACCATACATAAATTGTTATAAATATTTTTAATACAAATTCTAAGAGGTAGGCCAGTGATATTTTTTGATTTAAACCCAATTTTTAAACCAATATTGTGAGCCAAATCATTAAGACTAATATAGCTACCGATATTTTTATTTAAACTTGAATAATCAACAACATTTGATTTAATTTTGTCAGTATCTATTTGGTCTGGGTTTAAAGTAATCAAATTTTGACCAAAAAGATTTTTATCAAAAACTCGTTCTCGTTTATCAATTAATTGACGATAAGGATAAATAATACTAGTTTGATTGGGAATAGTTTTATAATCTTGACTGTCAAAATAGGCTTGATCGTAGAAATTCCATTGATAATTAGGAGCAGTATTATTAAGTTGTTTAATTTTGAAAAAAGTGGAATTACGATTAATTTTGTAAAAATAAATATTGTCAAAATTTTTTAAAAGAGTAATTTTACCTTCTTGTTCAAACTGATTTAAAATATCTTTAATTTCACCACTAAAAACTATTTGTTGTTGATTTTTACTACTGCTAGTAACCGAGGTGGTGTCCCAAAGAATATAATCTAAGTTATATTTTTCGATAGTTTGGAAAAAATTGGTAGTGTTTTTGGAATAGAGGGTATAAAAAAGTTCACGATAAGCTTCTTCATTTTGAGTACTCCAACGATCAAAATCTCGATCGAGAATATTTTGTTTTAAACCAAACCAGATAAAACCGGAACCTTGGTAGCCCCAACTGTAGTATTGCCAGCCAGAAAAACTATTAAGTGGAAGAGGAAGAACTGTGCCAGTTGATAGACTTTGGGAATATTTCCAGAATTCAAAATAAGAATTGGGAATATTAATTTTTAAATTGGGATGGATTAATTGACCTTGGAAATAAGGAAAACAGATAGTAATTAAGCCAATAATAAAGCTTAAAGAAAAAATAATTAAATAAGTTTTTTTGGCTAAGAAATCGAAAATTAAACTAATGGCGAAAGCTAAATAAATAGCGACGCTAAAGGCGAATAAAATAGAAACTTTAGTAAAGATAAATCTAAAAGCTTCTTCAAAAAGAGAAATTTTAATAATTAAATCAAAAAACCAACTGAATGGTGGGGTGTGATTGGCCAATAAAATAAAAGGAATTATAAAAGTAGGGGAGAGAGAGATTAAAATTTTATGTTTTTTGACAAAAGCCATAATTAAACCAAAAATGGAAATGGTAAAAATAATAAAACCAATTATTTGAACAGGTAAATTTAAATGTTGATCCCAAACATCAGTTAAATTATCGAATTTTTGAGTTTGAGGATTATAAATTTGCCAATTAAAATAAAAACCTTTAATTAAGGCAACATCAGAAAGATAACCGGTAGCTCGATTTTGAAGACGATATTCTTGAGAAAATAAACGGTTAACTTTGGCGTCTTGAGTGACAGAACTGTCGTTTTTTATAAAATAGAGATTGGGAAGTAGCCAAAAAGAGTTTAAAACGAGAGTGAAGACGATTAAAGTAATGATTTTTTTAAAACAAAGAAGGTTTTTATGAAGAATAAAATAGAAAAAAAGAAAAGCTAAATAAACACCAAAGAAAGCATACCAAAGATGAGCAGCGTAGGCTTGAGGAGCAGCCAATAAAGTAAAAATGGAAAAGTTTATCAAGTAAAAAGTTTTTGGTTTTTGAAGATATTTTAAAGTGAAAAGAATAATAAAAGGTAAAAAAGCATATTGAGTAGTAAACATTTCAAAAGGGACAATAAATTGTTGAAGAGTAGAGAGATTAAAAATATAAAATAGAGCCGATAAAAAAGCGATAGTTTGAAAATGTTTGTGATGGGAAAATAAATACTTTATTAAATAGTAGATACCGAGTGGTCCAACGATAAAACATAAAAATATATAAGCATAACGAAGAAAATTGAGTTTAAAAAATGGACTGATGATGAAAAGAAAAATAACTCGAGGTAAGTCGGCCATGTGAGAATGACCAGCAACAGCTCCGAGTCCTTGTTCTTGGCGCCAGACTCCAGAAAATAAACGAGAAAAATTTAAGGAAAAGTTAAATTCAGGATGAATAGTATCCCAACCGCTAAGAAAAGTGCCAGGAGTGTAGTTCAAAAAACAGATTAAAACACAGATGGAAATAAGAATTAGGGGGTAAAGATATTTTTTAAAGCGATTCACTAGTTAAATAATACTATAAATTTAGGTTAATATAGTATTGTATGAAAAAATATTGGTGGTTGTTGTTAATAATAGCTTTTCATTTGGTTTTTAATTTAATTTATTTAAATTTAAATAAAACTCCACCGGCTTGGGATCAGGCGGCTCATCTTAAAAGTGCAGTGGTTTGGAATAAGGCATTATTAGGAAAAACAAATTTATCTTTTAAGGCATTAGTCAATCAATCATGGGGTTATCCACCATTAATATTTGTTTTGGGAGGATTATGGTCAATGTTTTATGGAATTGGAGTAGTTCAAATAACTTTTTTAAACACTTTGTTTTTAATTTCAGGAATAATTGGAGTACATTTATTAACTAAAGAGTTAACTAAAAGTGATTTAGCGGCTAATTTAGCAGCATTTGTTTTTTCATTTTTTCCAGTTATTTTTGATATTTCTAGAAGTTTTTCCTTAGATTTACCCCTAACTGTTTTTGTAATTTTTGGGTTTTGGACATTTTTAAAATCAAAATATTTATCAGATTTTAAATATAGTTCTTTGTTTGTGTTGTTTGTGATTTTATCGTCGTTAACAAAATTAAATGGATTTTTATATTTTGTTCCAATTGGACTTTTTTGGTTAGGTTATTCAATTAAATATAAACAAATAGAGAATTTTAAAAAATTAATGGTGATGGCAGTGGCTTATTTATTTGGAGTAGGGTGGTGGTGGATAGTTAATTGGCAAAACATTTATTCATATTTAACTGGTTTGGCTGGAAGTGGGGAGCCATTGACCGATCCAATGAATTTATTAAGTTCAACTACTTGGTTTTATTATTTTAAGTTATTTTCATCTCAACAAATTGGAATTATTTTAACGATAGTTTTTTTAATAAGTTTATTTTTGTTTGGAAAAAAGTTATCTAAAGAGAGAAGATGGCTAATTGGGTTATTTTTGATAGTAAATTATTTAATGTTTACAATTATTAAAAATAAAGATTATCGATTTACAATGCCAATGTTGCCAATGGTGGCAGTGATAATTGGAATAGGTTTGGAAAAAATAAATAGTCTTAATAAAACGTTTTTTAAAATTTTAATAGGATTTTTAAGTTTATTTTTGATATTTAATTATTTTTGTAATTCTTTTGAATGGCCAATTAAAAAAGAATATAAATTGAGTTTAAAAATGCCTTTAGTGGGATGGATAGACTTTGTAAATATAAGTGAATATCCAGTTAAAAGTGCAAAAATAACAGCTTGGCCCCAAAAACAAATAATCAAAGATATAAGTAATGACACTAAAGTATTAGTTCTAATAAATAGAGAAGAAATAAATGATAATAATTTGTGGTTATACAAAGAATTAGCCAGTAAAACAATGAATTTTGAGTCAGTGGGAACTAAAAGTAGATTTGAAAGCGAAGAAGAAATTAAAACATTGGTCGATAGTGTGGATTATATGTTAGTTCCAGATAGAAGTTATGAATCAGCGCCTTTTTATGTGATTAATTTGGAAGCTAATAATCAAACAATAGATTATATTTTAAATAGAAAAGAGGAATGGCAACTGGTTAATACTTATAAAATATTTAATGGAAAAGATTTGTTTTTGTTTAGAAAAATGTAGTCCAGATATGAAAGTGGCCGGCGGTTTGTAGAAAATTGATCTTGCGATCAACGTTCGTACAAACCTACCGGCTCTTTCAAGTTGTGTTATTTGGTGGTTGTAGTAAGGATGAGGTTAGTTCGACGGCCAGTTGATGAGAATTACTTCTCTATAATTTTGGACGTCTTGTTTTTTGTCGGCGACAAGCTGATCAATTTCAGATTGACTTGCCTGTTTGTCGACAAAACAACCCCATTCGGTCCAAACCCAAGTTTGTGTTTGAAAAACAGTAACTAGGGCGGTGGCCGGGTCGTTATCATAGAGAGGTTCGCGGGTATTGTCATTATTAATGACTGCGATGTCTCCTACAACAACGTCTCCTGGTTCAACCAAAAACATTTGTTCTGAACCAATATTGAGGCCTTTTGCAACGACAGGTAAAATGTTGTCCGTAGCGGCGGTTGTAACTGCGGGTGCAGGAACGGTTGTGGCTGCAGGTGCTGCGGTTGTGGCTGCAGGTGCTGCGGTTGTGGCTGCAGGTGCTGCGGTTGTGGCAAATTTTGTTGTATTGCACCCTACAAGATTTAGTAGCACTACAAGTAGAATTAGACCAAAAAGAGTCATTACAATGCCTTCGAGTACATTTATCAACGTTTTCATATTATTTCCTCCCTTTTGATTCGGTTTTCTTGAAGTTACTGATGCATACCCTGCGGGTGTAGCTGCGGGTACAGGTGTCGGAACAACAGGTGCAGGAACAACAGGTGTCGGAACAACAGGTGCAGGAACAACAGGTGTCGGAACAACAGGTGTCGGAACAACAGGTGTCGGAACAACAGGTGCAGGAACAACAGGTGCAGGAACAGGGATCAGGAAAGCACCTGAGCCAACAGAAGTTGTTTCAGGTTTTTTTCTAAGATCCAATCCACACTCAGGACAAAAGATTGGATCTTTTCGATAAATTCTTTCTCCACAGTCAGGACATTTGGTTACAGGTCTAGTCATAAAATTATCCTCCTCAATTTTTGTTGGGCCTGTGCATCACTTACCGGAAACAATTTCTGGTCCTGTGTGCACTTCCCGGCGATCGTTCTATATATTCTGAGTGCTTGCGCACTTGTTTTTAAATAAAAAAATCTTTCTATAATATATTCCATCCTGAACACAAAAAATTGAGTTCAAAATGGAACATACTATAGATAAAAAAAAAGGAAGAAAAATCTTACCGACTTTTCAAATAACAAACAACTTGTTAAGGAACTGAGAGTGAAGAGGGAAACTGACGCTAAAGTCTGCTTCCATTCGCGCTCGTTTGTAATAATCGTAATGATTATTATGAGTGGATGATAGCATTAGGGGTTATATTTGTCAAGTTATAGGATATAATATATAAAAAAAGCCGCTAGTGGCGGCTTTTTTAGTAAAGTTTAAAAACAAAGGAGAAACTGGGTGCAAGAACCTAGAGGAGCCACACTCTGAATCTCTCCTTTGTCTTTAATATAATGTATTCAAAGGAGAAACTGGGTGCGAGAACCTAGAGGAGCCACACTCTGAATCTCTCCTTTGAATAAATTAATCAAATTTTGTAAAGTGCAATGAACTGAATAAGAGTATTATAGTATTGTTATAGGACGTTGTCAACAGGGCAAGTTATATAATAATTAGCTTTGATAAGCCTGACTAAATAAAATTAGATGTTAATTAATTTAATTATAGGTGGAAGTAGTAAATTCTGATAAATACTCACTTGATATGTAACTAAAGTGTCATTGCGAGGAATGAAATGACGTGGCAATCTTTAATTTGTTTATTTGGTAGAGACGCGCCATGGTGCGTCTCTACATATATGATTTTTGATGGTATGAGATTGCTTCGTCGTTCCTTCTCGCAATGACACAACAATTGTAATTTCAAAATTTAATTATTATTTAGGGGAATAAATTAGGTTTAAACAGTCTTGAGAAATTTAGTTAGTTCGTCTTTAAATTCAGGGTTTTGGAGAGCAACAGTAATGTTGGCTTTTAACCAACGAAGAGGATCACCAGTGGTCATCCAGGTCTCATTTTCGGTTTTTTGAGTTAGTACGATACCTTCTGAAGCTAATTTAGTTAAGGCGTCGGTAAACCATAATTCTCCATCTCGAGAGAGTTGATTAATATCAATATTCTTTAAAATTTCATTTTTGCAGACAAAACGACCAATGTTGACAGAAGTAGAAGGAGCTTCATTTGAAGGTAATTTTTCGCAAATTTCAATCATTTGGTCGGGATATTTAGAATTATCCAAGTATTTAACACTGCCATAACGAGAAATTTCGTCTCGAGAAACTTCTTGGACAGCCATAACTGAAGAAGCTTGGTATTGGTCTAATTTGGCAATCATTTTAGATAATAATTGGCCAGGAGTAGGTTCGAGAATAAAATCATCACCGTAAAAATAAGCAAAGTCGTCTGACCCAATAAATTCTTTGGCAGCCAAAAGAGGGGAACCGGTCCCATAAGGAAGATTTGTTGATTGTTCAATAAAAGTGAGGTGAGCCTTGTTTAAAATCTGTTTAAGACTGTCTAAATACTCAATTTTATGGTTTTCAATTAAATATTTTTCCAATATTTCATCTAAAGAAAAATAATCTTGAATTTTGGTTTCGTCACTACGAATAATAATGGCAATTTCAGTAACACCAGCTCCAATGGCTTCTTCAATTAAATATTGAATGTTTGGTTTAGATAAAATAGGAACGAGTTCTTTTGGATAGGCCTTGACGACTGGTAAAAATCGAGTGCCTCGACCGGCAGCGGCAATAACAACTTTTTTAATCATTTTTTTTATAAATAAAAATTAAATTTCTCATTACAGAATTTTTTGCGTCTGGCGAATGTGTCACCACGTTCGAGGCCACAAAAAATTGTAATTTCAAAATTTAATTATTATTTGTTTATATTTTGTTAATAAATTCTCTTAAATCGTCTTTAAAAGCAGGATCTTGGAGAGCGACAGAAATATTAGCTTCAAGCCAACGAAGTGGATCACCAGTAGTCATCCAATCTTCACTACCTTCAAAAGCTTGAGTAAGAACAACATCGTTTTGAGCCATATTGTTTTGAGCATCGGCTAACCAAAGTTCATTACCAAGACCAGTAGATTGGTGTTCGAGAATATCGATAATTTTATTAGAAATAACGAAGCGACCACCTTGGGCAAAAGTGGATGGAGCTTGGTCGGCAGGAAGTTTTTCAAGCATAGCTGAAATGCGGTGAGGATAATTAGCGTCTTCAACGTATTTGGCAGAACCATAACGAGAAATCTCTTCTTTACCAACATCTTTAACAGCAATAACTGATGAAGGATGATATTGAACGAAAGTGGCAATCATTTTAGATAAAAATTGGCCAGCAACTGGTTCAACAGTTAAATCATCACCAAACATATAGACGAAATCATCAGCATCAATAAATTCTTTGGCAGCTAAAACAGGGGAGCCATTACCATAAGGAAGATTGGCAGGTTGGGCAATAAAAGTTAATTTACATTTTGACCAAATGGCTTTTAAACTATCTAAATAAGCTAATTTATTGTTTTGAGTTAAATAGGCTTCTAAATCAGCGTCAGGAGAAAAATATTTTTCAATTGAATTTTCGCCTAAACGATGAATAATGGCAATTTCAGTAACTCCAGCCCCAATGGCTTCTTCTATTAAATATTGAATATTTGGTTTAGAAAGAATTGGAACTAATTCTTTTGGATAAGACTTAACGACAGGAAGAAAACGAGTGCCTCGGCCAGCGGCGGCAATGACGGCCTTAGTTATATTAGTCATATTAAACTAATGGTAACACATAGGTTTTAGTTTTTGATAAAATAAGGAACCTTCAAGGGCCCATAGCGTAGTTGGTAGCGCGTCCCCATGGCATGGGGAAGGTCAGGGGTTCGAGTCCCCTTGGGTCCACAGTGAAAAACAAGATAATAATTTTTGATTTTGATGGAGTGATTGTGAACAGTTGCCAACTTTCGTTTGAAATAGATAAAGAATTCTTTGTAAATTTGGAATATTCAGAACTTCAAGATTGGGCAGAAGGAAATATTTTTAAAGGAAAATTAAGAGAAAATCATAGTACTTTGATTGATGAACTTTATTTAGAGAAATATAGCCAAAGAATTAATACTTTATTACCAATGGAAGGAATAGAAAATGTGTTTAAAGAGTTAGATTTATTGGAATATAAATTGATAATAGTGTCTTCGGCAGATGAAAATTCAATTAAGGATTTTTTAGAAAATTATTCTTTGGATAAATATTTTATTGAAATTTTAGGAAGAAAAGCTCATTTTAATAAGTCAGAAAAATTTAAAATGATTTTTGATAAATATAAAATAAAGGCAAAAGAAACATTGATAATAACTGATAGTGTAGGGGATTTGAAAGAAGCTCAAGAGGTAAAAATGAAAACTATTGGGGTAACTTGGGGGTTACATGAAAAGGAAAGATTGGAAAAAAATGGGGCTAGTTTTATAGCTGATGAACCAAAAGATATCATTAAAGGGATAAAAGAAATTTTAGTTTTGAATTAGTGTCACTTTTAAGGTAAAATTCGATACTTAACTTTAAAAACTTAGGCCCATAGTGAAATGGTTATCACTGGGATCTCCAAAATCTCCATTTGAGGTTCGAATCCTCATGGGCCTGCACAAATGAATTTACTTTCGCTTTTACTAATATTTATTGGTGGAATTGTTTTGACAGTGGGTGATTTGGTAATGAAAAAATGGGTAGGGAACAGTTCACCTTTTTTGTATGGGTTAGGTTTGGCTATTTATTTAATTGGAATGGTATTTTTATCGCAAAGTTTTAAATTTAAGAATATTGCTGTGGCTTCATTGATGTTGGTTTTGTTTAATATTGTTACATTGTTGGTAGTAAGTTGGTTTTTTTACCAAGAAAAATTATCTTTATTACAAATGATAGGAATAGCCTTTGGATTAATTTCAATTGTGATTTTGGAATTAAAATAAACAGTAATTTGTAGTTGATATAATAGGAGCTATGGGTGGAACAGAAAAATTACATAATTTAAATTATAAATATCTTCACGGACCAGTATCTGAAGATGTTTTGAAAACTGGTATGACTGAAGGAAATTGTCGTTCAGCAGTTCAAGATTATTTTTATACAATTCATGGAATTTATCTTGACAGAAATGAAATAGTACTTCCTGAAGCAAAAGATAAAGGAATTTTAATAGAAAATAATAATAATTTAGATGTTTTTTTAAATAGTCTTGAAAAAGGAGATATTATTTATGGAGAAAAAATTAAAACTAGTACTGGGAAGAGAGTTAATTTAGACGAAAAAAAAATTGCTAATGAAAATGAGTGGTTAACTAATTTGCACATGGGAATATATTTAGGAGTTCAATCGAAGGAAGTATTGTCTAGTTTGCCATATAATGAAGTGGATATGGAAAAACCGGTTATTTGGCATAGTTCTTTTATTTCCGGAGGAACATCTTTGTGGTCGATAGATAAATTTTGTGAATATTACAAACCAATATTTGCTAGAAGAATAATTACTTAATATGAAAGTTAAACCAATAAAAACTGAACCAATAGTGGTTGGAAACAATTTATTAGAAATACTTAATAAAAGTATTTCTAAACTTGCAGATAATTCTGTAGTGGCGGTAACTTCAAAGATTGTTTCTATCTGTGAAGGGAATGTCGCTAAAGTTAGTGAAAATGATAAAGATTTATTAATAAAAGAGCAGGCGGATTATTATTTGTCGACAAAAAATAAATATGATTTCTTTTTGTCAATTAAAAACAATATTATGATTCCCTCCGCAGGAATAGATGAATCGAATGGAAATGGTTATTATGTTTTATGGCCAAAAAATCCACAAAATTCAGCAAATATAATTAGGGAATATTTATCTAAAAAATTTAAAGTAAATAATTTAGGCGTTATTATTGTCGATAGTAAAATTACTCCATTAAGGTGGGGAGTAACTGGAGTAGCAGTATCTCATTCTGGATTTTTGGCTTTGAATAATTATATTGGGAGTAAAGATATTTTTGGAAAAGAATTTAAGGTAGAAAAAGTAAATGTGGCTGATGCGTTAGCCGCTTCAGCGGTTCTAGTAATGGGAGAGGGTAATGAACAAACCCCTATAGCTGTTATCGAAGATATTCCTTTTGTTAAATTTAAGAAAAAAAACCCAAATAAAAAAGAATTAGAAGAATTAGCCATATCAATGGAAGATGATATGTATGGTCAAATTCTTAAAAGTGTTAAATGGAAAAAAGGTAATAAAAGAAGAATATAATTGGATATGGAGTTTGAAATTAAAAAAGGAATTTTAGATAGACAAATAGATCAATTGATTGAATATTCTTTGAATGATGAGTCGGTGGGTAAATTTACTTCAGATAGAGAAAGATTTAAAAATAGACAAGCTTTTGAAGAATGGCAACAGAAAGGTCGAGAAATTTTTACTTTAAATAATAATAATAATTTGGTAGGAATTGTTTGGACTGGTTTAAAAGAAAAACAAATTGGTGGTAAAAAATATAATAAAACTTTTGCAATTAGGATTTATGGAGAAGCTAGAGGAAAGGGATTGGCGCTTGGATTTATGAGAAGTTGCATTAAAGAAAAAGGATATTGGTTGGAAACTTCTAATGATAATTTGGCCGCGAAGGCTTTGTATTCTAAATTTGGTTTTAAAGAGGTGAGTAAAGTGGACGAAAATGGAAAAATTATAATGATCTATTGATTGTTTTAAGGATAATTACGTGATATTTTAATTTATATTTTAAATTGTATATAAAATTTTATGCCAAATAAAATAGAAACACTATCAAACTCAAATGAAACAAGATCTTTTATTTCTTCGTTGTCTGGTTCATTTGAAAAATCGGGATTAATTAAAGAAGATATTTTTTTAATTCCAGATAGAAAAGAAGAAAACAGTCTTTCTTTAGATGAAAATGAAAAAGGAACACTTTTAGATGGTTTAGAACATTATTTAAGTATTGAAAAGCAAAATGAAGATTCAGATAAAACTAATTTATTAAGAGGTATTTTTGATAAATATTCTTCAGAAAATGATTTTGTTTTGGACACTAATGAACAACAAGTAATTTTTGAGGGATTAACTCCTTATTTAAAAGAGAAAAGTAAAACCGAAGTTCTTTTTAATCCTTTTTTAAGTGTTGAAGCAAAAAAAACATTAAAAGAAAATAATAATCTCTTAAGAGGTATTTTTAAAAAATTTGTTCCAAATATAGAGACTTCAATGTCATCTGAAGAATTTTTATTAATGGGGATTGTAATTAATGAGAAGACTAATATAACAATGGAAGTTAATTCGAAAAGATTAGAGGAATTAGGAGTTGACCATAATCAATACAAAACTTATGAAAATTATTTTAGAAAAGTACAAAGAACTGATTTTTGGTAAAAGAAAAGGATTGTTTTAGGTACGTTTTAATGCTAAATTAGTTCAAATGATAATAATTGGAATTACTGGAACAATAGGCGCAGGGAAGGGAACAGTAGTGGAATATTTGATTGATAAAAAAGGATTTAAACATTTTTCTGCCAGAGCTTTTTTGGTTGAAGAAATAGAAAAAAGAGGTTTAGAAAATAATCGAGATAATATGGTTTTAGTGGCTAATGATTTGAGAGAAAAAAATAGTCCAAGTTTTGTGGCAGATGAATTATTCAAAAGAGCTTTAGAATCGGGAAATAATTGTGTAATTGAAAGTTTAAGAACTAGTGGAGAAATTGAATCTTTAAAAAGCAAAGGAAATTTTACTTTATTGGCTATCGATGCTGACCCAAAAATTAGATACGAGAGAATTATTGGAAGATCAAGTTCAACAGATAATATTTCATTTGAAAAATTTTTAGCCGATGAACAAAGAGAAATGGAATCAACTGATCCAAATAAACAAAATTTAAGCAAATGTATTGGAATGGCTGATTTTGTGATTAATAATGATGGAACTTTAGAAGAATTAAATTCAAAATTAGAAGAAATATTAAAAATTATTAAGATATAAAAATGAAAAAAAATATTGAAGTAAGTGCAGTAAAAAATACTAGACCAAGTTGGGATGAATATTTTATGGAAGTGATGGAAGCAATTTCCAAAAGAGCTACTTGTGATAGAGGTAAAAGTGGATGTGTAATTGTTAAAAATAAACAAATATTAGTGACTGGTTATGTTGGGTCTCCTATGGGATTACCTCATTGTGATGAGGTTGGGCATCAATTTAAAAAAATGTTAAATGAAGATGGCAGTGTTTCAGAACATTGTGTTCGAACAGTTCACGCTGAACAAAATGCTGTCTGTCAGGCAGCCAAATTGGGAGTGCCAATTGATGGAGCCACAGTTTATTGTCGAATGACTCCTTGTCGAACTTGTGCCATGCTTTTAATTAATTGTGGAATTAAAAGAGTGGTTTGTGAAAGAAAATATCATGCTGGAGCAGAATCAGAAGAAATGCTTAAAAAAGTCGGAATTGCTTTGGAATATGTGCATGATGAGGTTCAGCAATATAAATAATGAAAGTTAAAAGTAGAAAAATAATTCAATTAAAAAAGAAATTAAAAAACTTAGGGATAACTGGTTTAGCTTTGGATGTTGATGAAACCTTGTCTTTTACAATTGGGTTTTTAATTGAAGAATTAATAAAAAAATTAGGTAATCCAGAAAATTTAACCGCTAAAGAGATTGCCAAAAAATATCGTCATACTGATAATGTTCCATATTGGCAAAACGATGAGGCTGATGAAATTCTTAATAAAATTAATGACTCTGTTAATTCTTTTAAAGAATTACCTTTAATTGAAAATTCAAATAAAACGGTTTTGGAAATAAATAAAATAATTCCAATTGTGGCTTATATTACGGTTAGACGAACTAGCGCTTTTGAATCGACAAAATTCTGGCTTGAAAAACATGGTTTTCCAAAAGCGACAATTATTACTAGGCCAAATAATCTTTCTAGAAGAGATGGAAACAAATGGAAAGCTAAAGTTTTGGAATTTTTATACCCACAGGTGGTAGGAATTGTAGATGATAATACTGGTTTATCGACTTTTTTTAGTAAAAAATATAAAGGGGTAGTTTATGTTTACGGTAGTACAGAAGAAGGAAGAAAGGATATTAATGTAATTCCTTGTGAGAATTGGCAAACGGTGGCAAAAAAAGTAAAAGAATGTAAACTTTAATTAAGATGACCGATTTTTTAAATCAATATTTAGGTGAAATTAATCAAAAAATAAAAGAAAATTCCAAATCTAAAAAAGATTGGAGAATAGTTTTAAAACATCATCGAGCCACAATAAGATTTTTGCAACATGAAAGATTAATTCACTTATTAGTAACTTTGGCTTTTGGAATTAAGTTTGTAATTGCAATTTCATTTACTTTGGTGACAAAATCAATGATTTTATTTGTAGTGGATATTTTACTTTTAAGCCTATTAGTGCCTTATATCTTCCATTATTTCAAATTAGAAAATGGGGTTCAAAAATTGTATTGGATTGATAAACTAATTCAGAAAAAAATAGGGGATTAACGACGACCGCGATTGATAGATTGAAATCTAGCTCCTGGTTTGAAGTTAGGATTAGCCTTATTACCGGGGAAATTTGGAACTTCTGGTTTAACAAAACCTTTAACAATAGTGGAACGGTTGTCGGTTAATGGTTTTCTTGATGATCTACTCATATGTCTATTATAATTTATATCTACTAAAATTCAAATTTTGAAGTTGGGAAATAGATAACGTCTTCAATATTGTTAGAATCGGCAAAGAGCATAGCTAAACGATCAACTCCTAAACCAATACCAGCGCAAGGTGGAAGTTTACCACAAGCGTCGATAAATTCCTGATCATAAGGATGGAGAGGTAAATTATTGTCTTGTCTAAACTTAGTTTCAGCTTCAAAATTGTCTTTTAAAATTTGAGAATTATTTAGTTCAGTGTAGGCATTACCAATTTCCATACCACCAATGTAAAATTCGAAACGTTGACTAAATCCAGGTTCGTTTTGGCAAGGAAGACAGAGTGGCGAAAGGGCGGTTGGATAATCTAGAATAAAAACTGGTTTGTCTTGAGGTAATTTTGATTCAATTTCATTGATAAAAATTTGAGTGTAGAGTGGCTCCCAAGTGGTAACGCCGTCAACATTATAACCTTTGTCTTTGGCAGTTTTAATTATTTCTTCAGCAGTTAAATTTTTTGATAAATCAATGTTGGCAAATTTTTGAAATAATTCTTTAAGAGTAAAAAAATACCAAGGTGAGGAAAGATTTATCTCAGTGCCTTGATAGTTGAGTATATTAGTTAGTTCTTTACGCTGTTTTTTGAGGATGCTGTGGTAAATTTCTAAAACTAATTTTTGAGTAGTAGTGGCAATATCGAGGTAAGTTTTGTCCATTTCGTACCATTCCAACATGGAGAATTCGAGGTTATGAGTTGGGCCAATATCTTCTAAATCGCGAAAAACTTTACTGATAGCAAAACAATTACCAATGCCTTGAGAGATTAATTTTTTAAGAGATGACTCTGGAGAAGTAGGAAGGTAAAAATCAAGATTTTTTTGATTCCAATTGGTTTTTAAAGGATATAAATTTGGTTCAATTGGGATTCTAGGCATAAGAGTTGGAGTTTCAACTTCATGATAATTACTGGAGATGAAAAAATCTCGCAAAGCCTGAACGGTCCATTCTTTAATAAATTGGGTTTTAAAATTCATTATTTAGTAAATGATTGTACAACATCAAAACAATTAAGTTCATTTAGCTCTTTTTTGTAGCCACAAAAATAATCTGGATCACAACAACCATTACATTTTTGACATTTGGAACAAAGGGATAATGATTTAATAAAGTTGGAAATATAAATTTGAGGGTCATCGGTAATGTTACCTAGAGAAAATTCCGATTCACAACAACCAGTAATTTTTCCGGTTGATTGAAGAGACAGTTGGAAGCAACCAAAATCTTTATTGGGGTAGGTGAGATAGTTAGTTTTGATGTCTAAAAGCTGTTCTTTTGATAAAGACATTTGACGGTCGCTTAGGTATGTTTTTTGAAGATTGAGGACATTAAAGGAATCTTTAAAAGGATAGGAATCTTTGGTGACTAAAAACATAATTTCGACAGGAAAACCGAGTTTTAAAGCATGTTGAACAAATTTAAAACTTTTATCAAAATTACCTTGACCTCGATTTTGGTCGTGAATTTCTTTAGGGCCATCGAAAGAAACCAAAAGTTGACAATTGCTAGGATTAGTTATTTCTTTAAGTCGATCGATGGTGCCATTAGTAATAATGGTGGTAAAAATATTTTTTTGAGAAAGAGTGTTGATTAATTCAGGAAAATTAGGAAGAGTGAAAACTTCACCGCCGCAAAATAGAATCGATCGTAGATCGTAGGTCATAGATCGTAGATAAATTTGATATTTTTCAACAAAATCTAAAATATCATTATTAGATAAAATGTTTTTAGTTTTAGTGGTGTAACAATATTTGCAATTTAAATTACAAATTTCTAATGGGGAGATATAAATATTTTCTAAAGCTGATTGAATTTTAAGATTCATATTCATAAAAAAAGGGCAGAGGTTAGTCTGCCCTTTTTGAAATAACAAATTATTTGAGTTTAGTTGACTCTTTGTGTTCAGTTTTCTTTTTGCACCAGTGACAGTATTTGATAAACTTCAACTTATCAGGAGTGTTGATTTTATTTTTTTCAGATAAATAATTTTGACCACCACAAACCGAACAGACTAGGGCAATCAAAATTCTTGGTGTTTTTTTACTTTTAGACATGAGTGTAGTTTATCAAGTTTATTTAATTTAGCCAAGACTGTAGTTAACCTGCTCTTGCTTGTATTTTTTAATTTGTTTTTCGAGTTGTTCTCTAATTCCCACAATAGTCGGAATTAGCTTTTTATGAGAGAAATGAGCGATAAGGTGACCATCTTGGCCAGGCAGAGCCATATCGAACTTGGCTTTGTAGGTTTTATACTTATCCTTTTCTAAGTGAAGAAAGCCGGTTTTTATTTCCTCGTTAAACTTTGATAATAAACGATCGAGTCGGGGTTTTAGTTTTTTATCAACTAGACCCTTTACTCTAGGGGAAACATTTAAATTAACACCATTGATCTGTATATTCATATAGATCTCCTCTTAAATTTTTAACTTTCGTCTTACACTTATCTACTAGTATTTTACCACTAAAAAAAGTGTAAGTTAAATAATTTAAGATTTAAAGCTTAAACAAAACTGAACTATAAATTGGGAGTTGGAGTTGGAGTAGGAGTAGAGGTTGGAGTAATAGTTGGAGTTGCAGTTGGAATAATAGAAGTTTGATAAATAAAGTTTCTTTCAAGAGTAATAGTTTTATCAACAACAGTACTTTTAATTTTAACTTGGAGTTGTTTTTTACCTGGGGTTAAATTGTATAAACAAATATCTTTGTTATTAAACTCAGACCAACTGCCGTTGTTAAGGCGGTAAGACCAAGTAACAGCACAATATTTATCATCAGTAGAAATATTAATACAAAGATTATCGCTAATAATTATTTCATCTTCTTGAGGAGAAATAATTTCAATATTACCAACGTCTTTTTTACATTCAGCCTTAGTAGGAATAATAGTTGGAGTAATGTTAGTAAAAGCGTTAGTAGGACTGTCAATAATGACTTGAATTGGGGTAGTGCTAGCGGTTTGAGTAATAGTTTTTTCTTTTTGGGCTTTAATATTGTTCATATTGACCAAAATAATGGTCAACATCATAGGAACAGATAGAGCCGCAGTGATTAATTCAATGTAACGTTTTTTGTCAGGAAGAGCATTCCATTTTTTAGGAAGAGAAATCCACCATTTTTTTATTTTTTCAAAAATATTTTTTTTCATAAGTCTTTGGGTTGGAGTTTTTTTCAAACTTGGTATTCTAGCACGAATTGGCTGAATAGTAATTGTATTTTTATGCTAAATTGTATATAGATTATAATCCTATCAATTTATTTTAAAACCCAATGAATAATTTTGAAAAAGCAAAAAGAGGTGGAGCTATATTATCTACGGCAATTATTGCGGCAACTTCAATGTCTGGAGTTGAACCTGCAAAAGCGCAAGAAGATTTTAAAAATATTCCAATGGAAAGTTTAGAATCATCAACTAGTGATGAAAAATTAGCGGAAATTAAAATTTTAGATAATGGAGAAATTGAAATAGTGATAATTCCAGAAAAATTTTATCCACCATCTGATGTGATTTTGGCTCAAAAGGAACAGAAAAATATAGAGAGAAATAATAATCCAATGGGTTCTTTACCTACTGAGGTTATAAATAAAATGAAGGAAGAACAGAACATAGAAAGAAATAATAATCCAACTGGTTCAATTCCAACTGAAGTTATTGAGGCCCAAAAAGTGGTAGCAGAAGCAGAACAAAGAAAAATTCCAAGTGTGGTTATTTATCGTGGAGATACAAGTGAAAAGGAAATTGCTTTTACTTTTGATGATACTGGTGCCAATTTTGATAAAATTTTAACCACTTTAAAAGAGAAGGGAATTAATGCAACTTTTTTCTTATTGGCTTCAGAAATTAGAAATAATCCAGAAAGATGGCAGCAAGCGGTGGCGGATGGAAATTTAATTTGTTCTCATGGAACTAGTCATAATTTTGGTTTATGTAATGAATCTGAGGAAGCAATAAGAGCAGATTTGCAAGGATGGGAAGATGCTGTAACTGAAGTTTTAGGAGTGGATTATTTAACAAAATTTAAAGAAGAAACTCCTTATTTTAGAGCTCCAGGTGGAAATAAAAGTGCAACTTTACTAAAAGTTTTAGGAGAAATGGGGTATAAATATACTTTTTATTGGACAACTGAAGATTGTTGGTCAATGGAACCAGCTAATAATCCAGATGGTAAAACCATGGATCAAATCTATCTTTCTGGTGCTGAACCAGGGGCAATATTTTTACTTCACCCACCACATCAAAGTCATGTGAATGAAATTATTGATGGAGTTATGGCAAAAGGTTATACCTTTGTAACTTTAGATAAGTGGAGTGGTTATTACGAGAGTTAAACGATAAACTAAAGAATCATTTTTTTAATTTTATCTACCCCTTGTTGAGCTTGATTTGGGTTAAATAAAATTGTTTTCCAACCTAAATTAGTAGGAGCAATTAAATTTTCTGACTTATCATCGATGAATAAAATTTCTTCTGGATTAACTCCAGATTCAGTTTGAACTAATTTAAAAAGTGCAATATCTGGTTTAATAAGTCCTAATTGATAAGATAAATAAACTTTTTTATATTCAATATTGGGAACCATTTTGTATTTAACAGCGGCTTCCCAAATTCCGCCATGAATATTAGAAATTATGCCAATATCAATTTTGTTTTCCAGAGAATAAATGAGATCGTTAATTGGTTGAATAATATCGTAGTCTGAGACCCAAGATTTTGGTAAATCGTAATTTTGAGCATCTTTTAAATTAAATTTTTCGATGCATTGTTGCCAAAAATCAGCGGTAGTGATTTTTCCAAGACCTAATTCATATTCAAATTCTTTATATAGATTTAAAATTGAATCAAATTCGATAGAAAAATCTCTTGAAACTGTTTGTAAAGATTTTTCATAATCTACTAATACTTTGCCGAAGTCGAAATAAATTTGTTTAATCATAGTGCGGAGGGGACAGGAGTTGAACCTGCATGCCATTACTGGCGCTTGTTTTCAAAACAAGTTCCTTACCATTCGGAGCACCCCTCCAGAATCAGTTTATAAAGTCAAAAGTTTATCAAGTTCATCAAGTTATTACTTAAAACAACTTTATAACTTTAAAAACTTGATTAACTTTATAACTGTTTTGAGCCCGGATTGGAACTCGAATCCAAGACCTTCCCCTTACCAAGGGGATGCTCTACCAACTGAGCTATCCGGGCATAAACGATACTTTTGTATTGTATCAAAAAAATTCAAAAAAATGAGCCTGGGGTGGGATTCGGACTCACGACCTAGTGTTTACAAAACACTCGCTCTAACCAACTGAGCTACCCAGGCATAGTTAAAAAGGTTCATTAAGCTAATTTTTTTACAAAAATTGAACTTAGCGTTCAGAGAATAGATATATTATATCAAGAGAGTTGAATTTTTATGAGGTAAAATAAATACATGGCAAAAAAGAAAATTTTAGTTTTGACCGACCATATGCCTTGGGGTCATAGATCAATAGCTAAGGCAATATTTAATTATCTTAAAGAGAATGAAAAGAATAATAATTATGAAGTAGAATATGCTGAAGTAAAAGCCCAAACTGGTTTGACTGATGATATCTATACTTTTGCTTATCGATATCTTCCAGCCTCTAATCGATGGGCTTCACATGTTTTTGATAGAAAAATAGCGAGAGATTTAACTAGAAAAGCTTCAATAATTAATTTACCAAATTTAAAAAAGGCGGTCGAAAAAATAAATCCTGATTTAATAATTTCGGCTTATTTTTTACATTCTCATACTTTACAGGTTTGGCGAGAAGAAAAGAAAAAAACATTTAAATTATGGACAGTCGCGGCTGATCCATGGACAATTAATCCAATTTCTTTTGTTAAGGGGTGTGATTTTCATTTGGTTTATGACGAAACTTCATCAAAATTAGCTCAAAAATATGACATTAAAAAAGAAAAGATTTTGGTGACTGGTTGGTGGACTAGACCAGAGATGTATAAAAGTTTTTCTAAACAAGAAAGTTGTAAAAAATTAGGAATTAATCCAGACAGACCAACAATTTTTATTGGTGGGGGAAGTTTAGGAACTAATTCTTTAACCAAATTATTACCAACTTTGCTTTTTATTAAGAAAAAAGTGACGTTTGTGATTAATACTGGAATTGATAAATTTGCCTATAATTTGGTTGATCGATATAGTAAGATTTTATCTAAATTAAGAAAAGATGATATGGTTTGTATCAAAAATATGGGGTGGATTGATAATATGGCAGAGGTTTTGAGTGCTTGTGATATAGTTTTTGGAAAAGCTGGTCCTAATTTTTTGTTTGATTGTGTGGCTTGTAAAAAACCTTTTGTCGCTATTACTCATATTGGTGGACAAGAAGATGGAAATATTGAATTGATTAAAAAGAAAAAATTAGGTTGGATAAAAGAAAAAAATAGTGAACTAGTGGAATTTTTATATAAGTATCTGGATGAACCAGAACTTTATCAAGATAATTTTAAAGAAACGATTAAAAAAGAAGCGGATAAAAACGAAAAAAGTTTAAAGATAATTTTAGAGAAAGTAAAAGAGGAATTGAAATAAATTATTTTAAAGAGAATATTTTATTAATAGTTTTTTGAGTGTTATTGTTAGGTTTTTTAAGGATTTTGTTTAATTTGATTAAAACAGGTTTAAACATTTGAGAATATTTAACATTTTCAACTTTTTTAATATCGTATTGATTTCCTCCCATTTGATAAATAATTTTAGATGGAACATTAAAGCCATTTAGAAGAATGTGAAAATTTAATTGTAGGTATTGAATAAGAGGTTTAAGGGTGCCTTCTGAACGAAGTCTACGAAGAGAGAAAATATAGCGAGGATTAGTAAGAACTATTAATTTGTAATTATATTTGTAAAGTCTTTGGAGTATTTCACTATCTTCTCCAAATTTAATATTAATATCATAGCCACCAACATCAAAAAAAGCTCCTTTTTTAATAGCTTCCATAGCTCCAAAAGAGAAAGGAATTTTAAAGATGTTACCATTTCTTAAAAATAAATTGGCAAAAAAAGAAAATATTTTTTCTGAAGGTTTATATGAATCAGCTTTAATATAGGTGGTTAAAAAATGGGGATGTTTTTTTTCGAAAGCTTGGGCAATTTTTTTAAGATAATTTTTAGGAATTTGAGTATCGGCATCAAAAAAAATTAAAATTTTAGCTTTAGCTTTTTTAGCACCTAAATTTCTTTGAAAAGAGACATTACGAGTAGTAGTAGAATAGAGATTAATGGAAAATTTAGCTTTAAAATTGGTAGCTACTTGAGCAGTTTTATCATCAGAATTACCATCAACTACAATAACTTCAAATTCAGTAAAAGTTTGAGACCTTAGATTTTTTAATAGTTTAGGAAGAAAATGTTCTTCATTCAAACAAGGAATAATTATGGAAAAATAAGGCTTCATTTTTTTTAAAAGAAAGTCCCACCAAAAGTTTTCTTCAATATTGGCTTTTCCATACTAAAAAATGTTGGGAAACTCATCTAAGGAGCAAACCCTAGAAATATGCCTCCCATTTCAGATGGATAGTTAGAAAAAACACCTTCTTAAAGTACTGCTTTTGATAGGACTAAGTATATTATATAATATCTTCTATGACTAATAAAGCCAAAATCATAACCAAAGACATCTTAATTTTAGATTTAGTGGAGACTTACCCTAAAGTAGCTGAGGTGTTAACTGAAAAGTACAATTTTCATTGTATTGGCTGTATGGCCGCTTCGATGGAAAGTTTAGAGGAAGGAGCGACAGTTCATGGAATGACTGATGATCAAATTGAAGAAATGGTGGCGGAACTAAATAAGATTATTGCTGAAAAATAATTTTAAAAGGCTAAAAAACGAAGAACTATTTGAATTATTGGACTGATAATTAGGCTAATAATGTTTGATCCATGAATAGGAAGAAAAAGGAGAACGATAATTAAAACAAAACCATATTTTTCGAAAGCTTCCTGCCATTGAAGAGATTTATCTTGAGGAAGAAGAGCGAGAAATATTTTTGAACCATCAAGTGGAGGTAGAGGTAAAAGATTAAAAACAGCCAAAACGACATTAATTTGAACCAGAATGGATAAAAATAAGATGGAAATGTTGTTTAGAGGTAAAAATTTGACTAAAAGAGAAATAATTAAAGCGAGAATTAGATTGCTGACTGGACCAGCTAGAGAAATTATAGCTTCATCTCTTTTTGGATGTTGAAGATTATAAGGATCAATTGGGACTGGTTTACCCCAACCAAATCCAAAAAAGATTAAAGCGAGGGTACCAATTGGATCGAGATGTCTGAGAGGATTTAAGCTTAAACGGCCCAAAGATCGGGGAGTAGGATCGCCAAGTTTGTCGGCAGCTAAGGCATGAGAGAACTCATGAATAGTGATGGCAACGATGAGAGCTAATGCAGTGGGAATTAAATATAAAATATTTGCCATATTTCAAAAAATAAGTTGATTTGATATTATACCTTACTATGAGAACATGCAGTTTATGTAAAAAGGGAACAAAAGTTGGTCGAAATCGATCACACGCCCAAAATAGAACACCTAGAACTTTTATGGCTAATATCCAAAAAGTTACGTTAAACGTTGGGGAAGAAAAGATCTCCGGTAGTTTTTGCACCAAGTGTATCAAAAAACTTAAAAGAGAAGCTCAGGCTTAATTTTTAAGGATTCGATAATATTTACCAATTTCTTGCCAGTTATTTTTGGTTTTGCCTTCAATTTGAACTTCGTTTGGAATGAATTCGTTTTTAACGATGGAAGAAGATATAATTTTCATTTTTAAAGTTTGGTCTTGTTGATTTTTGACAAAAGTCCAAGCCGTTGGCCAGGGATTTAAACTACGAACAAATCTGTCGATTTTTTGAATATCCCAATTCCAATCGATTTGAGCACTGTCTTTGGTAAATTTAGGGAAGTAAGATTTTTGAGTATGATTTTGTTCAACTATATTAGTTGGATTGGAAATATAAGATTTAAGAATGTTTTCAAGATTGTCAGAAGCTAAATTGAAAGCTTTTTGATAAAAGCTGGTAGCAGTTTCGTCAGAAGTAATTTCAAAAGGTAATTGAGTAATAATTGGACCGTGGTCTGGAAGGGCGTCAATCTGAAAAAAAGTGACAGCGGTAGTAGTTTCCCCATTTATAATTTGCCAAGGTCCTGGAGTGGCTCCACGGTATTTAGGGAGGGGAGAAGGATGGATATTAACAATCTTAAATTTAGGAATATCAATCATTTCCTGAGTGAAGTATGGAGGACCGAAAGCAACAACTAGACCTAAGTCTGGTTTTAGTTTTCGAATTTTAGATGTCAGATTATTATCGAATTCTTCTGGTTGGAACAAATCCAATTTATTTTGTCTGGCAAAATCAGCAACAGGGTTAGGAATAATTTCTTGTTTGCGACCAACTGGTTTGTCAGATTTGGTAAAAACCGCTAAAACATTAAAATCCTTAATCTCCAGAAGTTTTTTAAGAATAATGACAGAGTAGTCAGAGGAACCAAAGAAAATTAGATTAATCATGGTTTGATTATAGCTTAGAAATTAAGTTTGATAAAATAGGTCATGAGAAAGATTGTTCTTTACCCAAATAAAATTTTAAGAGTCGTAACTCCGGAAATTATTAAGGTGACTTTAGGCTTAAAAAAAGAAATAAGTGACTTGAGTTTGATTTTAAAAAAAGGGGATAATGCAGCTGGTTTGGCAGCACCACAAATTGGATTAAATAAAAGATTTTTTGGAACCAAAGAGATTGGTGATGGGAGTGTGAGAATTTTTATTAACCCTAAAATAGAAAAAACTTTTGGAGAAATGGTGTTTCCGGTAATTTTAGAAAATAAAGTTGAGGATGATTTTTGGGAAGGATGTTTGTCTTTTCCTGATTATTTTGGCACGGTAAAAAGATATTTAAAAATAAAAGTTAGTTGGCAAGAAATTAAAAATGACATTTTAATAGAAAAAGAAGATACTTTTGGTGGTTTTGAGGCAATTGTGTTTCAACATGAACTAGATCATTTAAATGGAATAGTTTTTACTGACCATATTAAAGAAGATAAGGGAAAGTTTTGTAAGATGATAGGAAAAGAAATGGTAAAAACAGACTTGTCTAAATTTTAAATTATAGTTTTTCTAGTAATTTTTCAGCTTCGGTGTTGGTAGGATAGGAATAATCAACAGTTTTTTGAAGATTTTCTTTAGCTAATTTATATTCTTTTTTAGCTAAATAAATTTGACCAAGAGCAAAATAAGCATAATCATAATTACTTTTTAAGGTTATGGCTTGTTGATAATAAGGAATAGATTGGTCAGTTAGCGAAGCTGTTTCTAAAAATTGACCAATGGTATAAAAAATCTTAGCGTCGGTGGGAGCTAATTTACTGGCTTTTAAAAGAGAATTAATTGATTCTTGATAATAAGTGGAATTTATAGTGGAAAAATAAAGATAGTTTTGGGCTCGTTGTTTCCAAAAAGAAATATTGGCAGGAGAAATTTTAACAGCTTTGTCTGAAGCAGAGATACTTTGGTCAATGTATTGTTGGTCTTTGGTAGAAACTGCAAGTTTAGCTAAAATATCGGATAATTTATCTAAATAAATTGGTTCACTTGGGTTTAAATTAGTGCTAAGTTGGATTAAAGATAGAGCATATTGGTAATCATTTTTGTCCTCATAAGTAGAACTTCGAGCATACATAATGTCAGCTAAATAAAAAGAAATAGTATTTTTGAGAAAAATAAAAGTGAAGACAATAATAATTGGTAACAAAATATATTGTTTAACTTTTAGTTTAGTATCTGGTTTTATTTCAATTTCGTTTGGGATATTGATAAAAGTGGGGATTAAAAAGAAAAATAAAGAAACTACGACGACGGAAAAACCAGCAAAATTAGTAATTAAGATACTGATAAAACTTGACAGTAAAGTAGTATCAAGGATTGGATGTTTATTCTTTAGGATTCTTTTAATTAAGATAAATAAGACGGCGGTAATTAAAGAAAGATAAGTAATAAAACCAAGAATTCCGGTGGTGGCTAAATAATTTAAATATTCATTGTGAGCCTTGTTATAAAGAAAATCCCATTCAGAAGTTAAATTATGTTCAGCAGGACGAGTCCAATAATAAGAAAAAGCAAAGGTTTCTGGTCCAGTACCAAAAATAGGAAATTTTTTCCAAAGGTCAATGGCTCCTTTCCAAACTATTTTTCGAATATTGCCACTAGAAGTAATTAAAATCTTTGATTGTTGATTATTGATTGTTGGTGTAGAAATTTGTTTTGGAGGGAAAATTTGATCTTTGAGAGGATTATTAATTAGTAAAGAAAAAATAATTATTAAAGATGTAGCAAGAATTAATGATTTACGTGAGCTTTTGTTTTGGAAAAAATTAATGACAAAATAAATAGCTAAGGAAATAAGACAAGCAATAATGCCCGATTTAGATTTGGTAAATAAAAGAGAAATATAAAAAATGGAAGTAAGAAATAAAAATAAAATTTTATTATTAAAAATTTTGGAATCTAAAAATTTATAAACAGAAAAAGGAATAATAATACAGAGATAAGCGGCGAGCCAATTTGGTTGACCAAAAGTGGAAAAGACTCGAGATTGAACATCTTGAACCCACCAGTTTTTATCGATGCCAAAGTGCTCCGCAATAGCAAAGGCGGAAACTAAAAAAGCCGATAAAAGAGAGAAATTAATTATTTTTTGGAAAAATTTTCGATCGATATAAACATTTAGAATTAAAAAGAGAACAATATAACTAATCAAAGAGAGTAAACCACCATTAAGTCGGGAATAATAACCAAAAATAGAGGTGTGAGAGTCGATGGAAAAAAAAGTGGAAATTAATTGAGAGAGAAAAAAGAGAAGTAGAAAAATATTTAAAATATTTTTTTTGATTAGAGGAACATTTTTGTTTAAAACATTAATTAGATGAGTAAAAGCAATTAAAATGGTGACAAGATAAACGAAATACATTTTGGGAAGTTCAAAAAGTTCGGAATTAGATTGAGTGAAAATTAGAGGGGCGCAAAAAAACAAACTGAGGAATAAAAAATAGATGATTTTAAAACGAAACTTCATTGTTCTATTTTAACTTAAAATTGACTAACTTGTTATAATTTTAGAGTGAGAGTTTTTAAAAATATAAAAGATGAAATTATTAAGTTTGCAACTTCTTTGAGTTGGGAGATTGGAGTTGATTTGGGAAGTAGTAATACTTTGATTTATTTAAAAGATAGAGGGGTGATTGTGGATGAACCAACCATGTTGGCTCGTCAAAGAAAAAGACGATGGACAGGATTATCAGCACCAAAAGTAACAAAAAGTGGTCCAATTGCCTTTGGTTTTAAGGCCAAATCAATGTTGAGCCGAGAACCAAAACAAATTGAAGTGATTAGTCCAATTAAAAATGGAATTATTTCCGACTTGGAAGGTTTAGAAAATTTAATTTCTTATTATCTAAAATTAGTTTACGAAATTCCGTCAAAATATCCAAAATTATTGAAACCAAAAGTTATCGTTGGGGTGCCAAGTTCTATTAATCAGGTTCAAAAAAGAGCAGTTCGATCGATTTTTTTAAATTCTGGAGCACGTGAAGTTATTTTGGTAGAAGAAGCAGTTTTAGCGGCAATCGGAGCAGGATTACCAACTGATACTTCAACAGGGTTAGTGGTAGTTGATGTAGGTGGGGGAAAGACTGAAGTCAGTGTGGTGTCGATGGGAGGAGTGGTGGTCGGAAAAGGAATTAAAACCGCGGGAAATGATTTAGATTGGGGATTAATTAATTATATAAGAATGAAATATGGAGTTTTGATTGGTCAAAACAGTGCAGAAAGAATTAAATGTGAAGATAAAAAAACAGTTTTAGTTAGAGGTCGAGATTTGGAAACTGGTTTGCCAAAAAGTATCAATTTGACGGAAAACGAAATTAAAGAAGCTATAAGTATGGAAGTGGCAAAAATTGTTAAATTAGTCTCGTCAGTATTAGATGAAACACCACCAGAACTAATGGATGATATTTTAAAAAGAGGAATTTTGTTGGTGGGAAATGGATCGAAAATTGTGGGATTAGAAAAATTAATTGAATCGGAAACAAAAATTTTTACGAGAATTTTAGATGAGCCAGGTTTTGCTGTAATTAAAGGTTGTGGTGAATTGGTACAAAATAGAGAACTATTGAAACAAATAAAATTAGTTTCGGGGGTAAAATAATCTATGGATAGACAATTGGATGATAGTTCTTGGAAATATTGGGTGTTAAGAGCGGGATTGATTATTAGTTTTGGAATTTTATTGGTTAGTATTATTAAATTATCAGTAATTAAGGTTGGATATTACAAAGAATTAGCTCGAGAAAATAAGGTAGTAGAAACAGTTTTACCAGCTTCGAGGGCTCAAATTTTGGATAGAAAAGGGAGAGTCATAGCTAAAAGTGAATACCAATACTTTAAACTGGATGGCAAAAACAAGATTTTTGAAAGTGTGGGGGGTTTTAATGGTGAAAAAGTGGAAGGTGAAGATTTAAATTATGAAATAAAAAGGTTTTATCCATATAAAGAGTCGACGGCTTTTGTAACTGGCTATGTGGGAAAGGTTAATGATGAAGATAAAACTGGAAATAAATGCGAAGCGGAATTGAGTGATCAAGAATTAATTGGAAGAAGTGGAATTGAAAATTTTTTAGATTGTCAATTAAGAGGGGTGGATGGAAAAAGATTAATAGAAGTTGATGCTACAGGAAAATATATAAGAGAATTAGGAAGAATTGAACCTCAAGTTAAGCCGGATTTGACTTTATCAATTGACGCTTATTGGCAAGATAAAATTTACAAATTGTTAAATGGAAGGAAGGCAGTAGTAATTATGAGCGAACCAAAAACGGGAAAGATAATTAGTTTGGTTTCGAGTCCAGCTTTTAATCCTAATGATTTTTCTTATGATGCAAATCAAGAAAATATTAAAAGTTATTTAAGTGATAGTGAGAATTTACCATTGGTGAATAGAGCGATTTCGGGAAGATATCAACCAGGATCAGTTTTTAAAATTGTTATGTCAACGGCGGGATTAGAAAGTGGAGTAATTGATAAAGAAACATTAATTGAAGATACTGGAACGTTAGTAATTGGAGATTACACTTATAAAACTTGGAGTGGAAGGTCGGATGGAATGGTAAATATAGTTAAAGCCATAAAGAGGTCAAACGATATCTTTTTTTATAATTTAGGAGAGAGATTAGGATTAAATAGAATAGACGATTGGGCTAGAAAATATGGTTTTGGAAGTAAGACTGGAGTGGAGTTAACTGGAGAAATAGCGGGAATTGTCCCAGATGAAAAATGGAAAAAAGAAGTGAAAGGAGAAGCTTGGTATTTGGGAAATACGATTCATTTATCGATTGGTCAGGGAGATTTAGTAGTAACTCCATTACAAGTAAACCAAATGACAAATGTTATTGCTAACGGGGGTAAAAAATGTCAAATGTCAATTTTAAAAGACAGTAAAGTTAGTTGTGAAGATTTAAAAATTAAAAAAGAGAATGTAGATACAATTATTGAAGGAATGAAAGAAGCTTGCCATAGTGGAGGAACAGCGTGGCCTTTATTTAATTTTAAAACTGAATTAGCTTGTAAAACTGGAACTGCGGAAGTTGGAGATGGAAGTAAAGATACTCATGCTTGGTTAACGGCTTTTGCTCCAGCCGATGATCCCCAAATTTCAATAACAGTAATGGTAGAGAAAGGGGGAGAAGGATCCGATGTGGCGGCGCCAATTGTGGGGGATATTTTGAAAGATTGGTTCGGTGAACCAGATACTTTAGTGCCAAGATACAACGCAACAAAAGAGGTTACAGAATAAAAATTAGTGTCTTGTAAAATTATTTCGGAGTTGTACTATATGAATATGAATTCATATACTTGTTGTACTAATCCAGAATCAAAACAAATATCTTCATTAACTTCTATGTTAAAAGTAGTTTCTGAAAGTAGTCGTTTAAAAATACTTTGTATTCTTCATCAAGGAGAACATTGTGTTTGTGAAATAACTAAAAATATTAATCTTTCTCAAAGTTTAATTTCTCATCATTTACAAGATCTAAAAGAAGCAGGAATTATTCAAAGTGAAAAACGAGGTCTTTATGTTCATTATTCTTTAACTAATGAAGGTAAAAGAATTACTGATTTATTATTTCAAATTTAAAAATTAAAATCCAAAAAATATGAAAATCCAAGTATTAGGTTCAGGTTGTTCAACCTGTAAAAATCTTTATGAATTAACAAAAACTGCAGTGGCTGAATTGGGGATTGAAGCTGAAGTTGAATATATAACTGATATTTCTAAAATTGTAGAAATGGGAATAATGCAATCTCCGGTTTTAGTTATCGATGGTAAATTAGCAATGACTGGCTCTGGGAATTTAAACAAAATTAAAGAGGTTATTACTAATGGGAAAGAAATTGATTCTTCTGAAAAGAAATTAGTTTGTAGTTGTGGAGGTAAGTGTTAAATTATGGATATTTTCTATCCTATTCAATTATTGGCTGATACTGTTACTTCAAATTGGTTTAATTTGGCCAAAGAATCTTATTTTGGGAGTGCTTTAAATTTTTTTATTTACGACACTATCAAAATTGGAATTTTGTTGATTTTTATCAACTATATTATGGCGATAATTCGTCATTATTTACCGGTAGAAAAAATTAAAGATTTTTTAACCAAAAGAAAATGGTATGGTTTGGACTATTTATTAGCCTCATTTTTTGGAGCAATTACTCCTTTCTGTAGTTGTTCTTCTATTCCATTATTTGTGGGATTTTTGTCAGCCGGAATTCCATTGGGGGTTACTTTATCCTTTCTAATTACTTCACCATTAATCAATGAGGCTTCAATTGCGATATTTATTGGAATATTTGGGTTAAAAATAACTATTGAATATGTTGTTGCTGGAATTATTCTTGGGGTTTTTGGCGGTTTTATTTTAGGAAAGATGAAACTAGAAAGTCATATTGATGGTTCTTTGCAAAAAATTATTAATAATACAAAAATTAATTCAATTGAAGGGGAAAAATCAAAACCATTTTTTTCTTTATTTTTTTATTTTTGGAAAGAGGGTTTGGATTTAACTAAGAAAATTTTTCCATATGTAATTATTGGAGTTGGAATTGGAGCCGTTGTTCATGGTTATGTTCCAATGAATTTTTTTGAAAAATATTTAACAAATGGTAGTTGGTGGTCTGTTCCGTTGGCAACAATTTTAGCTGTGCCACTTTATTCTAATGCAGTGGCGGTTATTCCAATTATGGAAGTCTTAATTACTAAAGGTGTTCCTTTTGGGACAGCATTGGCATTTATGTTGGCCACAGTTGGACTATCTTTACCAGAGGCTTTAATTTTGAAAAAAGCAATGAAACCAAAGCTTTTAATTTCTTTTTTTACGGTTGTAACTATAGGAATTATTTTGATTGGATATCTATTTAATTTTATTCAATAATTAATTGATAAAGTTTTTTTATAGTTTTTAACGGTTGACAGTGGTGATACTATATATAACAATGAAAGATAAAATGAAAAAATTATTAGTCGTCGAATCACCAACAAAAGCAAGAACCATTGGAAAATATTTGGGTAATGAATATGATGTGATTGCCACAGTCGGTCATTTAAGAGATCTACCTTCGAATAAAATGGCGGTTAATTTAGATAATTTTGATATTGATTACGTAGTCGATTCTAAAAAGAAAAAAGTAGTAGAGGAGCTAATTAAATCGGCTAAAAAAGCAGATTTAATTTATTTAGCCTCCGATCCTGATCGTGAAGGGGAAGCTATTTCTTGGCATGTAAAAACTCTTCTGGAAAATCCTAAAAATAAAATTGATAGTAAAAAAATTACCAGAGTAACTTTTCATGAAATAACTAAAGAAGCAGTAGAGGCAGCTTTAAAAAGTAATCGTGATTTGGATATGGATTTGGTTAATGCTCAACAAGGTCGACGAGTATTAGACCGAGTGGTGGGTTATAGTTTGTCACCAATTTTATGGCGAAAAATTAGAAGAGGGTTATCAGCCGGAAGAGTTCAATCGGTGGCAGTGAGATTAATTTGCGAAAGAGAAAGAGAGATAGAAAAATTTACTAAAGAAAAATATTTTACAGTTTTGGCTGATTTGAAAAAGAATAGTCAAAAATTTGAATCAGAATTAATTAAAATTGATGGTAAAAATATTTTTAAAAATGAAAAATTAAAATTATTCGATGGAGAATATAGTTTTACTAAATCTATTTTTGACAATGAAGAAGAAGTTAAAAAGTTTACAGACAATCTAGATGACAACTTTAAGGTTGAAAAAATAGACGAGAGACAAAATACTAGATTACCATTACCAGCTTTTACAACTTCAAAGTTACAGCAAGCCGCTTCACGAAGATTTGGTTGGTCAGGTAAACAAACCATGAGTGTGGCTCAAAGATTATATGAACAGGGTTTAATTAGTTACCATAGAACTGATTCTGTTTATTTGTCTGATAAAGCAATTGCAGAATTTAGAATCTTTATTGAAGAAGAATACGGGAAAGAATATTTAGTGGAAAAAATTAGACTTTATAAAAATACTTCTAAAAATGCTCAAGAAGCTCATGAAGCAATTAGACCAACAAAGGCATCACTCAAAACTTTTAGTGGGGACCCTAGAGAAGTAAAACTTTATGAAATGATTTGGAAGCGAGCAGTGGCGACTCAAGCCTCTGGGGCTAGATTGGCAAGCACAACTATCAGTTTTTCTAATAAAGAGGGTTTATTCCAGTCTAAAGGGGTTAGAACTTTATTTGATGGATTTTTGAAAATTACTGGCGATAAACATGAAGATCAAATCTTACCAGAGTTAAAAATTGGCGAAGAAATTCCAAAAAATAAAATTAAAATTGAAGAATCAGAAACTAATCCACCACCAAGATATAGTGATGCTAGTTTAGTAGCTTCGTTGGAAAAACAAGGAATTGGACGGCCTAGCACTTATGCTCCAATTATTTCCACCGTTTTAGCGAGACAGTATGTGGAAAAAGATGAAGGTAAATTTAAACCAACAGTTTTAGGTAAAGCGACTAATGATTTTTTAGTAACTAATTTTAAAGATATTCTATCTTTACCTTTTACGGCGGAAATGGAAGAAGAGTTGGATAAGGTATCTTTGGGAAAAATGGATTGGAAAGCGATGATGAAAACTTTTTGGAAAAAATTTGAAAAAGATTTGGAAGTGGCTTCGGCTGATGCTCAAAGAGTAAAAATTGAAACAGAAAAATTAGGGGAAAAATGTCCAGAATGTAAGGAAGGGGAATTGGTAATTAGGCTGGGAAAATTTGGAAAATTTGTGTCTTGTAGCCGATTTCCTGAATGTAAATATACTCGACAGTTTCAAGAAGTAGCTGGATTTAAATGTCCTGAATGTGGAGCTGATGGCGTAGTTCGAAGAACTAAAACTGGAAGAAAATTTTATGGTTGTTCAAAATATCCGGTTTGTAAGTGGGCAGGGTGGAAAAAACCATAAATTAGATTTTTTTTATTTTCTCTTTCCCCAACGTTGTTGGGAAGTGGCAATGAGTTTGTCTCGTTGCTGATTCTTGCAAGATAAAGGAGATAAAGTAGTGGCGTAAAATGGTTGAGTAGTTTCAGAATCAATGGAAAGTTTACAAACGATTTGATATTTACCAATTTTAATTAAATCTTCTGGAGGGAAAGCAGGTCCAAATTCTTTAGCTAAGACGAAAGCATCTTGATTGCCAACTACAAAAGACATAATGGAACCAACGTTACCCAAAATAGCATCTTGAATTGGTTTATCTAATTGAGACATATATTGATTGGCGATAATTAGATTTAATTTAAATTTACGAGCTTCGGAAAGAATTTTAATAAAAGATTCAGTGGCAAAGTTTTGAAATTCATCAACATAAAGATAAAAATCAGAACGTTCTTCAGTAGTTTGGAAAACACGATTCATGGCTGAGAGTTGGATTTGAGTAATCAACATAGCGCCAAGTAGAGCAGAGTTATCTTCACCTAAACGACCAGTGGATAAATCGGCAATTAAGATCTTTTTTTCGTCCATTATTTCTTGAATATTTATTTTTGATTTAGCGTGAGCAACGGTGTTTCTGATGTTAGTTGAAGAAATAAATTGACCAACTTTATTTAAGATTGGAGAGACGGCTTCGTTTTGAAATTTAGGATCCATGCGATCAAATTCATTGCGCCAGAAATTAATTAAAGTGGGATTAGTTAATTGAGAAATACATTTTTCACGGAAATTTTTATTGGTTAAAATTTCGACGATATGAGTCATATCAGAACCAGGGACATTGACTAAAGTTAGAACAGCATTTCGTAAAATATGTTCAAGTCGAGGTCCCCAAGAAATATTGCCATAAAGTTTTTTGAAAATTGAGAGAACTCCGGAAGCAATTAATTCTTTTTGAGATTCATTTTTGGCTTCTAAAACGTTTAAAGGATAAACATAATCTGGATCAGCAGGATTAAAATAACAACAATCATTAATACGGTTACTAGGAATATAGTCTAAAATATTGTTACACAAATCGCCGTGGGGATCGATAACCGCCACACCGCGACCTTTACGAATATCATCAATAGCCATATTGGCGATAAGAGTAGTTTTACCAGTACCAGACTTACCAATAATATAAGTATGGCGACGACGATCTTCACCTTCTTTAATTCCAAAAATAGAATCTTTATTTCTAAATTCAGTCTTAGCAAAGAAAGTGATTTTATTCTTTTCTTCTTGAGTTAAATTATCAGCAACTGGAAGATTTTCTGGAGGGTCAGCATAAAGCTTTTTGCCCCAAGTAATATTTGGAATTTTAGTTAACAAATTTGGAAGATGCCAAAGAGCGGATAATTCTTCAGTGTTTAAAACTTGATGTTTAAGTTTGATATTAAAATCACGATTAAAAATAGATTTTAAAAGTTTATTTTTAGTAAAAAAAGTAGGGGAGAAAGCTTTAATAAAATTACCTCGAGGAGAAGCATAAGCTCCAAAAGAAGAAGCAACGGAAGTTAATAATACTTTATCGGTACTAAAAAGATTAATTTGGGTTAAAAGACCAGGAAATTGAACTTTTTGTTCGAGAATAGCTTTATCTGGATGAGCCATTCTAATATTTTTTTCGGCATTAACCAAAATACCATTTTGAATTAAATCAAAAGAAGCACTTTGCCAATTTTTAGGGGCAGAAGCAAGAATAACTTGAAAAACAAAACAATCTTCAGAGCCATTTACTCGAGAAAGTGGAGAAAGAACAGCATTAAGAGGATCAGTATCTTTAAAATCTTTAGTAGTTTTAAGAGGATAATTTTGGCTTTTGTTTAAACCAAGCTGAGTAAAAAAGAAATTATTAGATTCAGTATAAGGAAGAAGATAATCGTCAGATTTACGAATAATAGCACTGGAATATTGAGCCAATATTTGAGATTGAAAAAAATCTAAACTATCAGTAGGAACAGCCATAAAAAAATGAATTTGGCCTTTATTTAAAACGATTTCCAGAGAAGCAATTGTTGATTTTTTACTGCGAAATTTGTCTAAAAATGATTTTTTGGTAAATTGAGTGAAATTAGATAAAAGAGAAGACATAGACTCGAAGCTATATTCATTATCTTGTGGCAGACGAATTTCCAGAAAAGTAAGTTTATTTTCGGTTTCGGACATAAGTTTATTTTAACAATATTTTAGTACAATAGTCGAAATGGGAAAAGAAGTTGATAAAAAATGACTTATATAGTATAATATAGGTTATATTTAGATAAAATTATGAAAGAAATAAAGCATCAAGGTAATTATGAAAGTCAGTTGAATAGACTTTTTATAGAAAGACAATTTAATAAAAAAGGACTTTTAGTGCCAAATGCTGAGGTTGAAGCTGAAAATGAAAAGGCTTCTAAGGTTGATAAAATTAACTCAGCAAATGAAACTAATTTAGATCAAAAATCTGAACCAACTAGAATTCACAGTTTAAATAAATTTTTAAATGAAGATGCTGACATTACTGTGGCTGATGCTATGGGAGTAGAAGAAGGTAGTGAAAGAACAAGTAGAATTTTGTATATTGGTCCAAATTCAGTTCCTGATAATAGTCAATAAAAATAGCTTTGGTTGTGCTATAATTCTCCAATTATAAATTTTGGATTTTTAACACAAGAATCCTGGGGTAAAAACCCGGTGTTAAAAGTTTTAATAAGGAGGATTCCGATTAATCGGAATACAAAAATATGGCAGACAAAAAGAAAGTCGTAACCAAGACAGTCAATCGAACTGGCAAGTCTTTGGTTAAAAAAGCATTAGTGGTTAAAGCTAAAAATCAAAGCAATATCACTACTGAAAATATTAAAAAACTTAACGAAAAAGTTTTGGCTCACAAAGAAGCTTTAAAAAATAAACCAGAAGAAGTAGTCGTAGAAAAGAAAGATTTAACTAAAGAAGATAAAAAATATACCCTTACTGTTGGATTAAAAGATTTATTAAACGCTGGTTGTCATTTAGGACACAAAATTTCTAAAACTCATCCTAAGGCAAAAGAAAATATTTACATTCAAAAAGATGGAATTCAAATTTTTGATTTAATAAAAACTTTAGCCGCTTTAGAAAAAGCTTGTAATTTTGTTTATAACCAAAAAAGAAACGGTAAACAAGTTGTTTTAGTCGGAACTAAAAGACAAGCTCGAGAAGTTGTCCGAAGAGTGGCTATTGATGCTGGAGTTCCTTATATTACTGATCGATGGTTAGGTGGTACAGTTTCTAACTGGGAACAAATTAAAAAACAGATTAAAAAATTAATTGATTTAAGAGATGGTTTAGATAAAGGTAAATTTGCTGAATCAACTAAAAAAGAACTATCAGAAATTAATAAAGAAATTTCTAGACTAGATAGAAATGTCGGTGGTTTGGTTAATTTAGATAAAATGTTTGATGTTTTATTCTTAGTCGATGCTGGTTTTGAAAAAACCGCGGTTAGTGAAGCAAAAATCAAAAAAGTTAAAGTGGTAGCTATCGTTGATAGTGATACTAATCCTTTAAAAATAGATTTTGCTATTCCAGCTAATGATGACAGTGTAAAAAGTGTCACTTTATTGGTCGAAGAAATTGGAAGAGCTATTAAAGCTGCAGGAGTGAAATAGTTAAAAGTTTATTAAGTAAAATTATGGATAATAAAAAAATAATTGAATTAGTTAAAAAACTTAGAGCTGAACTTGGTTTAGGAATGATGGAAATCAAATCGGCTTTGGAAGAAGCTGAAGGTGATGAAACTAAAGCTAAACAAATTTTAAAAGAAAAAGGTTTTAAAAAAGCTGATAGTAAAGCTGAAAGAGAAACTCATCAAGGAAGAGTGGCAACTTATACTCACTCAACTGGAAAAATTGGAGTCATGGTGGAATTTTTATGTGAAACCGATTTTGTGGCTAAACATGAAGATTTTTTAACTTTAACTAAAGAACTTTGTTTACAAGTGGCAGCAATGAATCCAGAAACAGTAGAAGAATTAATGAAACAAGAATTCGTTAAAGATCCAAGCAAAACTATTGAAGAAATGGTTAAAGCTTTGATTGTAAAATTTGGCGAAAACATGAAGATTAATCGCTTTGCTAGATTTGAGATTTAATAAAAATAAGATAAGTGTTTTAAAGCCCTCTGAGAAATCGGAGGGTTTTTTGGTATTGATAATATTTTATATTTTTTAGAAATATTTTGATATACTATGTTCATGAAAGAGGCATTAAATCAACAGTCTCAACAATGCGTTTTTGACAGACTAAGCATTTTAAAAAGTTTAAGTGCAAATTCTGTACCAGAAAATTTGAAAAATAAACTAGACTACCATTTTGATGAATTACTAAGCGGAGCTACTAGGGAGGTTTACTCTGATAGAGTAACTGGTGATAGTTTTGTATATGGTATATTACCTGGATTTCCTTATTGTATTAATTATGGAACCGTAAACACTAAGGTAGGAGAATATAAGTTTTTTTCATATCTTGGAACAGAGGGTTGTGTTGGTAATGATTTTTTCTTTAATGGAACACAAACTGACTATGATACTTTTTTCTTAATTTTAAAACGACAAATACCATTATCTTCTTTTGAAGATAAATAATAGATTTAGATACTCTATTTTTTGGTATAATGAACTATATGATAAATTTCACTGACGTAAACACCCGAATGGAAAAAATATTGTCGTTGTTTGTTAACGACATTGCTTCAATTAGAACTGGAAGAGCAACTCCAGGATTAATAGAAAATGTAGCAGTAGTGGTTTATGGTGGTCAAAAAATGAGATTAATTGAACTTGGATCAATTGGAGTGCCAGATGTTCGAAGCTTAACTTTTGAACCATGGGATCAAGCTTTAATTAGGGAAATTGCTAATGGAATTGCTGCTTCTAATATAGGAATGACTCCAAATGTTGATGGAAATATTATTAGAATGAGTTTGCCAATGTTGACTGTCGAACAAAGAGAAGATTATGTAAAACTTTTGGGAAGAAAGTTAGAGGGGGCTAGAGTGATGATTCGAGATGCTCGAGCTGATTTTAGAAATGATATCCAAAAAGCTAAACAAGATAAATCAATTTCTGAAGATGAATTTAAAAGAGATGAAACTGAATTACAAAAAAGTACAGATTTGTATATAAAAAAATTGGAAGAAACAGCTAAAAAGAAAGAATTGGAAATTCGAGGATAGTTTTTATTCAATATTGTTTATGTTATTTTGTTAAAATCGAATATGGATTTGATAATTTTCGTAATAGCTTTGTCGGTATTAGTTTTAGTTCATGAATTTGGCCACTTTTTTATTGCCAGAAAAACTGGAGTTAAAGTGGAAGAGTTTGGATTAGGTTTACCACCACGAATTATTGGAAAGAAATTTGGAGATACTATATATAGTATAAATTTATTACCAATTGGAGGTTTTTGTAAATTGTATGGTGAAGACGGAGATGGAAAAGGAACAGATGCTTTTAATCATAAGAAACCATGGCAAAAACTATTGATAGTCTTGGGTGGAGTTTTAATGAATTTAGTGTTGGCAGTAGTGATATTTACAATTGTCTATTTATTTACAGGAATTCCTAAAGTAACCGATCAAGTTAAAATTTTAAATGTAGTAGCAAATTCTCCAGCCGCTAGTGTTGGTTTAAAAGAAGGGGATTGGGTTAAAAAAATTGGGGATAAAGAAATTAAAACAGCAGATGAATTGACGACGGAAGTTGGTAAATATAAAGGTCAAAAAATAGATTTAACAATTAATGATAATAAATTAGTAAATATTGAAGTAAGACAAAATCCACCAGAAGGGGAAGGAAGTATGGGAATTGCAATTTCTAATACGGAAATGGTGAAAATTCCTTGGTATAGATTAGATTTATCAATTAAAGCTGGGTTTGAAGAAGCTTATTATTGGGGGAAAATTATTGCCTCTGGGGTTGGTCAAATGATTGGAGGTTTATTAACTGGAAATCCTCCTAAAGATGTAAGTGGTCCAATTGGAATGTATGAAGCGACTTCAGCCATTAAACAAAACCAAGGATTATTGGCAGTAATTCATTTTTTTGGAATAGTGTCGGTTAATTTAGCGATAGTAAATATTTTGCCTTTTCCAGCATTGGATGGTGGGAGAATAATTTTTGTACTTTATGAAATGATTACTCGTAGGAAAGCTAATCAAAAAGTAGAGATAGTTGCTAACAATTTAGGCATGATTTTGCTTTTAGGTCTGATACTTTTGATTACAATTGGGGATATAAGAAGATTTTTCTAAATTCAGCCAAAATTCATCTATTGACGAAGTTTTTTAAAAATGTTTAACTGATACTATATAAACGTATTTTTTAAACAAAATGAAAAAACAAAATGGCTTTTCTCAGATTTTCGTAATGGTGGTAATGTTAATTTTGGCTATAGCTCTCCCAGTAACAGCAAATCTCGTAAAAAAAGTTCAAGATAATAGAAGTAGCGCAGCTCCAAGCGACTTCGTTGGTTGTGTAGATGGTACATCACGATGTGATGGTGAATATTTTCGATTTTGTAGAAGTGGTTATGAAAATAAAATTTTTTGTAACTATGGATGTAGTGCTGGTGAATGTAAAGCTAAACCAGCTCCAATTACTGCTCCTACTGTTGGTAGTTCTGCTTGGACAGCTTTAAATAATATGGGTGGAATATCTTATAAATCAACTACTGTTGCTAAAGGTAATTGTACTGGTGTTAGTGGAGTTTGTGGTACTTTTCCTGGAAAACAAACTTCTGGTACTTGTGCAGTAATTTCTGCTGATTCAGCATCAATTATTAAAGGAAACATAATTACTGGTAAATGTGACGGTGGTGCAGATATAAGATGTTGCAGTGGTTCAGCGTCTGCTCCAGTTGCTGCTCCAGCTGCTCCAGCTGCTGCTGAAAATATTGATTGTGCAGGTAAAGCATATTTAGCTCTTTATTCTGATGTTGCAGCTGATGCCTATTATGGAACACATCCACAAGCACATTATGATCTTCATGATGGAGCCCGAATTTGGCCAGCTAATGGTTGTGTAGGTAACGATGGAACTTACAGTTGTGCTACTGGAAATGCAGTTATTGTAAATTGTGGTGGTCTTGGTTGTAGTAATGGGGTTTGTAATCCAGCTCCAGCTGCTCCTGCACCGGTTACTGAGACTCCTACTTGTGAAGGGCAAGTATATTTAGCTCTTAATCCAGATGTTAAAAATGCTGGATGGCCTCCACAAAAACATTACGATACTGTTCATGCAAGTGAACCTGGTAGAATTTGGCCAACTAATGGTTGTATAGCAAATGATGGAAGTTATTCTTGTGATGCTAGTTTAAATCCAACAATAATAAATTGTGGTGGTCTTGGTTGTAGTAATGGGGCTTGTAATCCAGCTCCTTGTGTTCCAGATAATTCTTGTGCAGCTAATACTTTAGTTGGTCAGACTTGTACTAATAATTGTGATCAAACTGTTAATGGAACTAAACCTGCTCCTTGTGTTCCAGATAATTCTTGTGCAGCTAATACCTTAGTTGGTCAGACTTGTACTAATAATTGTGATCAAGCTGTTAGTGGAGTTAAACCTGTTCCTTGTGTTCCAGATAATTCTTGTGCAGCTAATACCTTAGTTGGTCAGACTTGTACTAATAATTGTGATCAAACGGTTAGTGGAGTTAAACCTATTCCTATAAATGGAGCTTTGGGTCCAGCAAATGGAACTATAGTGACAATTAAACCAACATCAGATGGAGCATGTTCTGCAGGATCTGTTACTTGGATTGATAGTGTAGCTACAGATGGTACTTATGATTGGACATGCACAGGTATAAATGGTGGAACATCACGTGATGGAAGTGCGACAAAGGCTGATTGTACTATTGGTAATCAAAAATGTACTACTAATAATAAATACTATACTTGTACAGATGGTTTGTGGGCTCATTCAACAACTATTACTGATTGTGCTTCTGGACAAATTTGTACCAATGGTGAAATTGGTGCTTGTAGAACTCCTGAATATGCAGCTCCAAACTTAAATATGTTGTTTGCTATATCTGGAGTTAAAGTAGTAAAACCTTGTTTTGGAGACCTTAAATTTAAAATTGATGTGGCTAAAGATGGAGTAGCTGGTATTACAAGAGAGGTTACAGCTATTGTAATGGCTAATAGTTTTAATAAAAATGGTGATCAAGTGTTTAAAATAGCTGATTTTGCTTTAACTAGTAATTATGCTCTAACTGACAAAATAAAAATTTCAGTTGGTGGTAAAAAATCATTAGCCACTTCTTATGGTAAAGATAATCAAACGGCTGGTTTTGCAGCTCTAAATGAAAGCCAATTATTGGTTTCTAGTTTATCAAATAACACTTTAAAACTTTATGAGTATCCAGTCTTAAATGGTGACATTGGAGCTGAAGGTAGTTTGGGAACTGCAGATAACGTGGTTAATGGAATTGACTTTGCCTTCATGAAAAATGAATGGGGAAAAACATGTTCTAATGGTGAAAACTTAGCAGCTGATTTAAACGGAGACTGTAGAGTTGATACTTTTGATTTACAAATTCTAAAGAACGCTATGGGTGAACAATACGCTCAAAAAACATTTTAAAAATTAAAGAAAACAATGGAAAAAAATAATAAAGCCGTAACAATTCTACTACCAATAATAGCTGTAATAATAATTTTTGAGAGTATTACTCTGGTTTCTAAATTAGAAAATAATCAAACCAGCTCTGCTGTTAATAGTAATGTGGTAACAATAACTCCAACTGTGACTGAAGAAAAGAAAGATGCAATGGATTTAGTTTTTGCGACTGAAAATAAAGAGATGGAAGTTGGAAAAAAATATACAGTTAATTTTCAAGGGTATGTTAAAGAAAAGAAGATAGTTGATAGTTTGGAGATTGCAATAAAATTTGATGCTAAAAATTTGGAAGTGAGCAATTTTGTTTATGATTCTAATTTACCTAAACCAGCAATATCAACTGTTTCCAAAAAAGATGGAATGATTATAGTTAAATATCTGATAGAAAATAAATCTGGTTTGACTTTAGATGAGGGGAATACAATACCTCTTTTAACTTTTGATGTTAAACCAATCAAAGCTGGAAATTATAGTTTTGAAGTTGCTACTGGTAATGAAGGAAAAGAATTTGCTACTATGTTTATAGAGAATACTACTGCAAAGGCTTTGTCCTTTTCGAGTAATAAATTAGAAGTTAATGTGGTTGATAAAAAATGAAAAAAATAGGATTAAATTTATTGTTAGGAATGGTTTTTTTAGCTCTATCAACTAGTGTGGTAGCAGCAGCTGATCCAAAATTAAGTTTGTCACCAACCAATGGAACATATAATGTTGGTGATACTTTTAAAGTAACAATGGGAATTGATTCAGCTGGACAAGTGGCTGGGGCTGCGGATGCAGTAGGAACTTTTGATTCAGATAAACTAGAATTAATATCGATAGATACTGCTAGTGACATGATTTTTAATTCAGGGACTAGTACTGGTGGAAGTTGTATGCCAAGCAGTAGTACTGAATGGGCAAGTGGTAAATTTACAATTACTTGTTATTCCAATATGACGGCTGGGGACATGGCTGTTAAAGGAAATTTAGCAGTATTTACTTTTAAGGCTAAAACAACTGGAACTGCTAATGTTAATTTTACTTGTAATGGTCAAACAGGGGATTCTAATATCATTCAATCGGCGACAGTTAAAGATATTATTGTTTGTAGTGCTAATGATAGTGGATCTTATATTATTGTTTCTTCTGGAGCAGTAACTACGACAATAACTCCAACTGTTACTAAAATCGCAACAGCAACTGAATTACCTAAGACTGGGGGAATTGCTTCTACTTTGGGATTGATTGTTTTTGGAGCTGTTAGCTTAGCTTCAGCTTTGTTTTTAAGATTTCTATGAAAGGTAAGATTAACTTAAAAACTATTTTAGTTTTTGGAATTCTAATTCTAGTGATTGTTTTGTCAGTTTTTGCGGTAGGGAAGATTAGAACTATGACAAGTAATGCTAGTGTTGATTATGAACCTCAAGGTTTAGTTTCGACTCCAGCGACTGATGGTAAGAGTGCAGTGGTTTCTTGGGAAACTGATAAATTAGTCAAAGCTTCAGTTTTTTACGGAACAAATATGGCTAGTTTGCTTTTAATGGCTACCGATAGTGAAGAAACTGTAAGCCATAGAATTTCTCTTGGAAGTTTAAAACCTAATACAACTTATTATTATAAAGTGGTGGTTGATGAAAATAATACTTTTGATAATGATGGCTCGATGTTTAGTTTTAAAACTACGGCAGCAGTGACTCCAACTCCAACTATTGAATTACAACCAGAAGTGACCTTAGCCCCAAGTGCGACTTCGTCAGCTAATGGTACTAGTTGTGACAGAACAACAGATTATGACAAAAATGGAGTGGTTAACAGTATTGATTTCATTACTTGTAGTAAAGGAACAGTTACTGGAACTGCTACAGCAGCAGCGACACCAACAATCGCCACAAGTTGTGCTGGTGATTATAATAAAGACGGTGTAATAAACAGTTTGGACAGAATAAAGTGTTTACAAGACGGTAATAAATAGGGTAAAATACCAAATAATTAAAAAGGAGGTGTCAGTTAATTAATGCCAATCATAGTAAAAAAGAAAAAAGGTGAATCAAAAGACGATATTATCGGTAGATTTAGAAGACTTTCCATGGAAGAAGATATTGCTGAAGAAGTTCGAAAAAGAGCTTCTTACATAAAACCTTCTGAAGAAAGATACGCTAAAAAGAAAGTAATCGTCTGGCGAGATAAATGTCGCCGAAAATCTAAAAATTCAAGAAGACATAATGATTCGAGATAAACTACAAAAAGATAGTTTTGAGGCCTTAAAAGCCAGAGATAATCGACTGGTGGATGTTTTGCGTTTTTTAAAATCATTAATTGATAAAAAAGAGATGCAATTGCCACCAGGGTCTTTGACTGAAATTGAAGAAACTAAGATTTTAAACAAAGAATTGAAAGACAAGGAAGAATCTAAAGAAATGTTTGCTAAAGCCGGAAGAAATGATTTAGTGGAGCAATTAGATTATGAAATTGAAATTGTGAAGAGATATTTACCAGAATTAATTAGTGAGGAACAAGTTACAAAGATGGTTGAAGAAGTAATTACCGAAAAAGGTAATAATTTTGGAATGATCATGAAAGAAGTAATGATAAAAACTGCTGGAGCTGTTGATGGAAGTATTATTTCTAGAATAGTGAAAGAGAAGATTAATGGATAATTTAATTTTAATAAATCACAATAAAAATTGGGGTTTGGATGAAGAATTAGTCCAAAAATTGGCTAAAAAAGCCTTGATGGAAAAGAATTTTAATAAAGATGTGGAATTGAGTGTTTATTTTGTGGGAAGAAAAAAAGCTAAAGATTTGAACATAAATTACCGACAAATGAGTTATATTCCTCAAGTTTTAGGGTTCCCAATGTCAATGGAAACTGACGTGGATGGAAAAATTAGACTAGGGGACATTGTGATTTGTACTCAAAAATTAAAGTATGAAGTTAAATTTCAAAAGTCGACTTTAGAGAAAGTTTTGTATGCTTGGTTGGTGCATGGAGTTGAAAATTTAATGAAAGGTTAGATAGTTTGATATAGTTAAAAAAATTATTGATACAGTTGCTATTATTGTAAAAATGTAGCTAATTTGGTTTAATCGTTAGATGTCAGTTTTTCACCTTAAATATAGACCAGTAAAGTTTTCAGACCTAGATTTGGCCGATGTGGCAGAGACTTTAAAGAAGATTTTACAAGCTAAAGATATTCCTCAATCGTTCTTATTTTCTGGACCAAAGGGAGCCGGTAAGACTTCGGCGGCCAGAATTTTAGCTAAGGCAGTCAATTGTTTGAATTTAAAAGATGGCGAACCTTGTGGTGAATGTGAAAATTGTAAAGAAATTGAAAAAGGAAATTCTTTAGATATTATTGAAATCGATGCAGCTTCAAATAGAGGAATTGATGATATAAGATCTTTAAAAGATAAAGCCTATTTATTGCCAAGTAGATTTAGTAAAAAGGTTTTTATTATCGATGAAGTTCATATGTTAACTAAAGATGCTTTTAATGCACTTTTAAAGTTAATAGAAGAACCACCTAAGCATACAATTTTCATTTTATGTACGACTGATGCAGAAAAAATTCCAGAAACGGTCTTATCAAGATTAATAAAGATTGATTTTCGAAAAGGTGAAAAAAAAGAATTACTAAATTCTTTAAAAAAAATTATTAAGGGTGAAAAAATTGAAATTGATGAAGAAACAATTAATTTTGTTTTGGAAAAAAGTGATGGAAGCTTTAGAAATTTGCAAAGAACTTTTAATGAAATTTATTTACAATTGGGCGATAAACTTGGATTTAGTGAAGTAAAAGATTTTTTTGGAAGTAAAAGTGGTGGTTATAATGAAACTAATTTTGAGATGGATTTAAGTGAAGGTAAAACAAAGGTAATTTTAGAAAAATTAGAGAAAATGGCAAATGATGGAGTTGATTTTTCGTTATTTTTACAAAACTTGATAAGTTATTTTCAGAAAAAATTATTGAATTTTTTTGGAATAGGAATTAATAAAAATGAAGGATTAAATTTGAATGAAACAGAATTTTTCATTAATCTTTTAATTAAAGCCGCTAAACAAGAAAAAGATGTGGAAATTGAACAACTGCCATTGGAATTAGCAGTGGTTGATTTTTGTTTACAAAAGAATGGAGGAAAAGTAAAAGAACAGGAAATAAAACCAGAAACTAAAAAAGAGGAGAAAATTGAAGAGATTAAAATTGTTGAAGAGTTGAAAGAGCCTGTCATTGCTGAAGTTACAGTTGATGAAGAAGAGATATTTTTAGTTGTGGATAATAGTAATGTGAATTTAGGATTAGAACAAATTGAGGAAAAATGGGGAAATTTATTAATGGCAGTTAAGCCATTCAATCATTCAGTTGAAGCTTTTTTAAGAGCAGCTAGACCTAGTTCAATTAAAGGAAAAAATTTAACCTTAGAAGTTTTTTATCCATTTCATAAAGAAAGATTAGAAGAAATTAAAAATAGAAAAATAGTAGAGGATGGTTTAACTAAAGTCTTTGGAAAAGATTTATGTTTTGATTGTGTTTTAGGAAAAAGTAAAAAGGAAGCATTGGTAATTAAAAACGATACTCCAGTGGAAAGTATTAGTAATGAATTAATTTCTAAAAGTGAAGATAAAAATAAAGACATTTATGATGTGGCAAAGGAGATATTTGGTTAAACCTAAATTTCTAAATTCTAAATTCTAATATATAATGGTTTTAGATTATTTTTTTAAAAAATACAATTATGTTTGACAAAGCAAAAATGGTTTCTCAGGCTTATAAATTAAAAAAAGCAATTGAGTCTGAAATTTTAGAAATTGAAGAATCAGGAATAAAAATTACGGTTAGTGGAGACCAGAAGGTAAAATTTTTATCAGTAAATGGGGTGGAAAATAAAATTTTATTAGACACTATTAATAAAGCTTTGAAAAAATCCCAAGAGATGGCGGCTAAAAGAATGAAAGATATGGGGGGACTTGAGGGGTTGTTTTAGATCGTCGATTGATTATAAATATATGGCAGATTTACCAAAAAGTATTAAAAATTTAATTTCCTATTTTGAAAGATTGCCAGGGGTTGGCCCAAAAAGTGCCAGTAGATTGGTTTTTTACCTTTTAAATACCCCAGAGAGTTTTGTGAGAGAAATGTCTAATTCACTTTTGGCAATTAAAAAAGAAATTAAAATTTGTAAGGAATGTTTTTCGGTGGCAGAAAGTGATCTTTGTGAAATTTGTAGTGATGAAAGACGAAATAAAAAAATTATTTGTGTAGTGGAAAAAGCGATTGATGTGATGGCAATTGAAAATATTGGAGGATTTAAATGGGTTTATCATGTTTTGGGAGGAGTAGTTAATCCACTTGATCATATTGGCCCAGACGATTTAAAAATAGATGAATTAATTTCTAGAGTGAAAAAATTTGAAGCTGATGATGAAATAGAAATAATCTTGGCGACCAATCCAACCATGGAAGGGGAAGCTACGGCTTTGTATATTAAGAAAAAATTGGAAGATTTGAAAAATGAAAAAATAAGGATAACTAGAATTGGAAGTGGTTTACCAATGGGAGCTGATTTGGAATATGCCGATCAAGCGACTCTAAGTCGAGCTATGGAAGGGAGAAGAGAAATTAGATAAAATAATATAATTATGAATCAAATAGTTAATGACTTTGGGAAAGGATTTAAACAATTAGGTGTAGAAACGGTGGAAAAATTAGTTGAAGAAACTGGAAAAATTGCCGAATCTGTTATTACGGCTGGAGAACTTTTAAGTGATATTAAACCAATGAGTGATAATGAATTGAATCAAAAGAAAGTTGAAGACGAAAGAAAAAAACAAGAAGAAATGAACAAATTGAGAAATCAAATGTCTGGGCGAAATGTAGATAGTGAAGTTAAACAAATATCCGATCAAAAGAAAAAAGAAGAAGATGAAAAAGAAAAAATGTTTTTGGAAAATTTAAGAAGACAAAGGGAAGAAGAAAGACGACAGCAAGAAAATAATGGAATGGATTTAATGGGATCTAAAAAACATCATAAAGATAAAGGTGGTAATAAACATAAAACTCAACAACCAGACGAAACACAAATGTCGCAAACTAGTGAATATAAAGGTAAAATAGATTAAAAAGATGAAAGTTTACAACACAGCTACTAGACAAAAAGAAGAATTCAAATCCATTAAGGAAAATGAAGTGGAGATTTATTCTTGTGGACCAACTGTTTATTGGAATCAACATATTGGGAATATGTATGCCTTTTTAAGCTGGGATATTCTTGCGCGGTCGTTGAGATATTTAGGTTATAAAGTAACTTGGATGATGAATATTACGGATGTAGGACACAATACCTCAGATGAAGATACTGGAGAAGATAAAATGGAAAAAGGAGCAAAAAGAGAAAGTTTGACTCCATGGGAAATTGCTAAAAAGTATGAGGTTCAATTTTTAGATAGTTTGGATTTATTAAATATCGAAAGACCGGATGTTATTTGGAGAGCAACAGATCATATTGAAGAACAAATAGAATTGGCAAAAAAAATTGAAGCCAATGGTTTTACTTATAAAACGAAGACTGGATTAGTATTTGATACTTCTAAATTTCCTGATTATGCAAAATTTGCCAATTTAAAATTAAATGAAATGGAATCTGGTGCTAGGGTGGAAGTGGATGAAGATAAAAAAAATCCATGGGATTTTTTATTGTGGGTGACAAATCAACCAAATCATATTATGAAATGGAATAGTCCTTGGGGTGAAGGATTTCCGGGGTGGCATTTGGAATGTACAGCCATGTCAACAGCTAAATTGGGAGAAACTTTTGATATTCATACTGGTGGAATTGAACATATTGGAGTGCATCATACTAATGAAATTGCCCAAGGGTTTGGTGCTTTTGGTCATAATACGGCTAATTATTGGATGCATAATGCTTGGTTAACTTTAAAAGACGGAAAAATGAGTAAATCATTGGGAAATGTTTATACAATTCAGGATTTAGTAAAAATGGGATATGATCAGTTAGCATTTAGGTATTTAACTTTAACTTCACATTATCGAAACGGTTTAGTATTTTCACTGGATTCTCTTAAGGCTGCAGAAAGTGGATTACGACAGTTATGGAGTAAATTAGGTTTTTTAAAAACGAAAGTTGCCCAGGGGAAAATTCCTAGAGGAAAAATAAATAGTGAATATAAAGAAATGTTTATTAATGTTATTTCAAATGATTTAGCAACGTCAGAAGCGTTGGCTATTACCTGGAAATTATTAAAAGATACTTCTATTTTAGAAGAGGATAGGTTAGAAACTATTTTAGATTTCGATAAAGTTTTAGGGTTGCAATTGGATATGGGGCCTTCTTGGAAAAAAGTTCTTGAAGGAGAAATTGAAAAAGAAGCAATTGAAGAAAAAATTCCTGAAGAGATTGAAAAATTAGCTGAAGAAAGACAAAAGGCGAGAGAAGATAAAAATTGGGCGGAATCGGACAGATTGAGAGAAGTTATAAAAGATAAGGGTTATCTAGTTGAAGATTTAAAAAATACCTGTAAAATACTAAAAATATAAACTAAAAACAATTAAACTAATTGTTAATTATCGCTTAATATGTTAATCTAGTGAGTTCATGAAAGGAAAAAAATATCAATATCAAATCGTCTTAGTTTTAAATCCAAAGACTGAAGACAAAGAAAAAGTTTTAAATAAATTTTACTCTTGGATTGAGGGTACTAAAGCTGAAATAACCAATAAAGACCATACTGGTCTTAAGGAATTAGCTTATGAAATCCAAAAACTAGACAAGGGTGATTTTTGGGTTTTAGATGTTCAATCTGATTCTCCTTTAAAACTTAAAGAATTTAATCTATTATTAGATAGAGAAACAAATATTATTCGTTATATAATTTTGAAAAAGTAAGGAAAAAAATTATGCCAAGTAGATGTTTAAATAGGGTAATGTTAATTGGTAATTTAACTCGTGACCCAGAGTTAAGATATACTCCAGCCGGTATGGCTGTGGCTTCTTTTGGTTTAGCTACCAACAGAGTTTGGGTAACCAAACAAGGTGAAAGAAAAGAAGATGCACAATTTCATCGAGTTGTAGCTTGGAATAAGTTAGCTGAACTTTGTTCACAACTTTTAGCTAAAGGTAGAAGAGTTTATGTTGATGGAAGAATTCAATATAGAGATTTTACTGACCAAGAAAATAATAAAAAACAAATCGCAGAAATTGTTATTGACGATATGATTATTTTAGATAATAAAGGTAATAATGATCATGCTATGGGTGGAGCTGATTTAACTGAAGCCGAACTTCCAATGAATGATACTGTTGTTGCTACTGAAACTGCTGAGCCTCAAATTGAAGATATTGTTATTCCTGACGATTTAGGTGAAGTACCAATTAAGGATGAGGATAATAAGGATGAAATGCCTTTTTAAAAGATTATGATTAAAAAAAGTAAAAAAGAAACAATTTTAGCTGCAAAAAGAAGAGGCCGTGAAAAAGGTTGTTCTTATTGTAAAACTAATACTAATCCATCTTGGATGGATTATGAAAAAATGAGAGAATTCTTATCTCCTAGATCAAGAATTATTGCAGCTCAATTTAGTGGAGTTTGTGCTAAACACCAAAGAAAACTTTCAAAAGCAATTAAACAGGCTAGACATTTGGCTTTATTGCCATTTACAACCCAATAGTTGATTTTTAATT
>Ga0209540_10000140_pt1 | contig 95222 bp, 75 predicted proteins | sample BarGraIncu01121A_FD_184501 | JGI IMG/M metagenome (GOLD analysis project Ga0209540, IMG submission 184501) | Arctic peat soil microbial communities from Barrow, Alaska - Barrow Graham LP Incubations 011-21A (SPAdes) (version 2) | ecosystem: Environmental > Terrestrial > Soil > Wetlands > Peat... | reverse complement strand
AAATCAAAAAGAATGACTTCATTCTCATTCTACTTGACCTCAATTTGCCTGACAGCTCAGGAATAAAGACTTTCGATACAGTAATAAATTTTGCGGAGAATATTCCTGTTGTTTTAGTAAGCGGAATGCAAGATATAGAATTATCATTATCACTGATTAAAGAAGGTGCACAGGATTACATTACAAAACAGGATTTAAACAGTACCCTGCTTGGTAAGACAATTCAATTTGCAATAGAACGGAAAAAACTTCTCAGCGAATTAATCCAAATTTCAGAGGACCTAAAACAAACGAATTCTTACTTTATAGACAGAGAGCTTAAAATGGTGGAGCTTAAGAAGGAAATTAACGAGCTATTGAAAAAATCTGGTGAGGAGAAAAGATATTTATAGCAAAAAGTGATGCCATCACACACGCTGCCGCACGATTGCATCGTGTGGTTCTATATAAAAACAGCTACTATTCTCCCACGCGATGCAATCGCGCGGGAGCAAGGGTGACGCCTTCACTCATAAACATACAATCAGCTGAACTTCATGTATGTAGTTCAGCTGATTGTCAATATTGTTATGTCACTATAACCTATAAAAAAACCACCGTACATGGCGAGTCTTTTTATGTAAAACGAACTTCGTTAAGCAAATTTAAGCGAAGAATCTTGTAATTACTCTTTTTCAGGTAAATAAATGAATAATATGACAAAATATCAGTATCTTTATGAGTGGTAAAGTATTTGATGATTCGTACAGAACAAACAATTACTTTGAAACGATTGAAATGAATGCTCGTATTTGTATTCTAATTTTACATTTTTATATTCACGCCCAATATCTGTATTAACTTATTAGAATTAAACAAACTAATAATTTAACCATATGAACTTTAATAATTTTACACTCAAATCGCAGGAAGCAATTCAACAAGCTATTGAATTGGTACAATCCAATGGTCAACAATTAGTTGAAACGCCCCACTTATTTAAAGCTTTGATGCTTAAAGGAGAAGACCTTACTCAATTTTTATTTGGAAAATTGGGTGTGAATGTAACTTCTTTAAAGGCCGTTATTGATAGTTTGATTGCTGGTTTTCCACGCGTAACAGGCGGCGAACCTTATCTGAGCAGAGAAACCAATGCGGTACTACAAAAAGCTGCTACACTTTCATCTAAAGCCGGTGATCAGTTCGTTTCGTTGGAGTATTTATTATTGGCATTTACGGCTGAAAAGAATGCATTGTCGAAGGTGCTGAAAGATGCCGGAATATCTGAAATAGAATTGCAAAAAGCCATTCTGGAATTACGTAAAGGTGCAAAGGCCGACTCTGCTTCGGCTGAAGAAAGTTACAATGCCCTCAATAAATATGCGATTAATCTTAATGAACAAGCACGTGCCGGTAAACTGGATCCGGTGATAGGTCGTGATGAAGAAATCCGTCGTGTATTACAAATACTGAGTCGTAGAACTAAGAATAATCCGATTTTGATAGGTGAACCCGGAACCGGTAAGACAGCCATTGCCGAAGGTTTGGCACATCGTATTGTGCGTGGTGATGTACCTGAAAACCTTAAATCCAAGCAAATATTTTCATTGGATATGGGTGCTTTGATTGCAGGAGCAAAATACAAAGGAGAATTTGAAGAACGACTAAAATCGGTCGTAAATGAAGTGATAAAAGCCGAAGGAGAAGTGATTTTATTTATCGATGAAATTCATACGCTGGTAGGAGCAGGTAAAAGCGAAGGAGCCATGGATGCTGCCAATATTCTGAAACCGGCTTTGGCACGTGGCGAATTGCGGGCAATTGGTGCAACAACTCTGGATGAATATCAAAAATATTTCGAAAAAGATAAAGCATTGGAACGTCGTTTTCAGATTGTAAATGTGGATGAACCTGATATTGCGAGTTCAATTTCCATTTTGCGTGGATTAAAAGAGCGATATGAAAACCATCATAAAGTTCGAATTAAAGACGATGCCATTATTGCAGCAGTAGAACTGTCAAGTCGCTATATTACCAACCGTTTTTTGCCTGATAAAGCCATAGATTTGATGGACGAAGCAGCAGCTAAACTTCGTTTGGAAGTGGATTCTGTTCCAGAAGAATTAGATAAAATTGATCGTAACATCAAACAATTAGAAATAGAACGTGAAGCCATAAAACGTGAAAACGATACTCGAAAATTAGCACAATTGACCGAAGAAATTGCAAATCTGAAAGAAGAAAGTAAGGAAATGCGTGCCAAATGGTCATCGGAAAAACAATTGATTGACAGTATTCAACAAACTAAAATTGAAATAGAGGACTTAAAATATCAGGCTGAACGTGCCGAACGCGAAGGAGATTATGGACTGGTGGCCGAAATCAGATACGGTAAGATTAAAGTAGCTGAGGAGCAAATAGCTCAATTCCAAACGAAACTAGCTACAATGCAAGGTGCTCACGCATTGATAAAGGAGGAAGTTGACAGTGAAGATATTGCTGATATAGTGAGTCGTTGGACAGGTATACCGGTGAAAAAAATGCTTCAAAGTGAAAAAGATAAATTGCTTAATCTGGAAGATGAATTGCATTTACGCGTGGTGGGACAAGATGAAGCAATTCAGGCTGTCTCTGATGCCGTCAGACGTAGTCGTGCCGGTTTGCAAGATCCAAAACGACCCATTGGTTCATTTATTTTCCTTGGTACAACAGGTGTTGGGAAAACAGAACTGGCTAAGGCCTTGGCTGAATTTCTGTTCGACGACGAAAACATGATGACGCGTATTGATATGAGCGAATATCAGGAGAAATTCTCGGTAACTCGCTTGATTGGTTCTCCTCCGGGATACGTGGGATATGACGAAGGTGGTCAACTTACGGAAGCTATTCGTCGGAAACCATATTCGGTCGTGCTTTTCGATGAAATTGAAAAAGCGCATCCTGATGTTTTTAATGTGTTATTACAAGTTTTGGACGATGGACGTTTAACAGATAATAAAGGTCGAATGGTGAATTTCAAAAATACCATCATCATCATGACTTCCAATATCGGTTCCACTTTGATTCGTGATAATTTTGAAAATATGACTGACTCTAATCAGGAAGAAATTATCGAGAAAACCAAAACTGAGGTTTTTGAATTGCTTAAACAAACTATTCGTCCCGAGTTCTTAAATCGAATCGATGAGCTGGTTATGTTTGCACCGCTCAATATATCACAAATTGAAGAAATTGTGCTTTTACAAATTACTGTACTTCAAAAAACATTGCTTCAAAATGGCATTCGGCTGGAAGTTACGCATAATGCACTCAGTTTGATTGCCAATTTAGGTTTCGATCCGCAATTTGGAGCGCGACCTGTAAAACGTGCTATTCAAAAATATGTACTTAACGATTTATCAAAACAACTCATTGCCGGAAAAGTACATAGCGATCAAACGATAGTGGTAGATACTGACGAAAACGGTTTGACTTTTTTAGAAAAATAACTGACGATTTTAATAGTTTTATGTCGAACAATAAAAAAATCAGCATAGTTTGATCTGTTGGTATCTGAAAGTAAATTTTCAAGCGGTATGGTATCAATTTAAATTGTTGTTTGTATATTTGCAATTAATTAAAAATAGAGATTATGAGAGCAATAGAGATAAATACAATGACAGATAAAAACGGTCATTTGAAAATTAACTACCCTATAAATAAAAAAGAGAGTAATGTTCGTTTAATAATTCTAGTTGATGATTCAAACGATGATGATGATAAGTTGTGGATGAAAGCAGTTACTTCAAATCCGGCATTTGATTTTTTAAATGAACCAACTGAAAATATATATTCTTTAACTGATGGAGAACCATTTAATGATTAAGAACAGCATAGTACTCGTTCCATTTCCGTTTGATGATTTTTCAGTTTTAAAGGTTAGACCAGCTATTTGTTTGACCTCCGAGATAGGGAAGTATAATCATGTAATAATTGCATTTAATAAGTAAAATACCTGACGATTTGATAGATAGTGATTTGATAATAAAAAAACAATCAGCAAATTCTTTAGGTACTGGATTGACTGTTGATTCAGTAATCAGATTGCATAAAATTGTAACAATACCCAAGATATTAATTAAGAGAAAGTTAGGTTCAATAAACAAATCTGTAGAAGTAGAGATGATTCGAAAATTACGGGAATTGTTTGATAATGAATAAGAACACTTTAATTCTCTTCCATCTGGTTGATAAATGATTACTCATCAATTTACTCCGTTAAGGTAAGTTTTTATGCTAAAGAAGCAACTAGAACTCAATATTCAGTTCTAGTTGCTTCTTTTAATTTTAAGAGAAAAAAGCCAATAGCATTCAAAGCTTAAAATTCTATATCATAAAGTCCTTCAGCATCTTTATCAAATTTATCTAAACTCATATCAGTCATTGGATGGCTTCTCAGAAGTTCAATTATTTCATAATTAATGGTGGCTGCATGACTTCCCACCATACTGACTCTGTGTACCTGATCCACAGTTTTGAAACTAGCTGCTAATACTTTAGTATTTAGTTTGTAACGTTCAATATTCTCTACAATATGTTTTACAACTTCAATTCCATGTGATGAAATATTATCAAGTCGGTTAACATAAGGTGCTACCCAGTCGGCTCCGGCTCTGGCAGCAACAAGGGCTTGTTGTTGCGTGAATATAGCTGTAGCAGTTACATTTATACTGGCATCCTTCAACATGGGCATAGCTTTGAAACCTTCTTTCGATACCGGAATTTTTGCAAAATAATTATCACCAAGGCTATATTTTTTTTTGTAGGCTTTGGCTTCTCTTACCATATCTTCAGCCATGTTGCTTATCATTTGCACATGAAGCATTTTATCACCAACAATTTCAATTAGTTCAGGAAGAACATCCGACAGACGTCTTTTTTCAGCAGCAAGAATTGTAGGATTGGTTGTTATACCTGCAAGTGGAAAATAATAAAAAAGCTCCTTGAGCTCTTTTATATTGGCTGTATCAGCTAAATAAATCATAATTATTTATTTTTGTTTATTGACTGCAAAATTAATTCATTCCTGTTTAATTAAGCCCTTTAAGAGTGTAAAAAAGTGTAAATCATACAAGGTAGAATGTATGTTTATTAAAGACAGTAAGTTACAGTTGATTTTCTTTTAATCGCTATAAAAAATTAGATTCCAATATGTTTCATTTGAATCAAAGCAAAAAAAGCTTGCCGAATTTCGACAAGCTTTTCAAAAGTTCTTTTGGGGAGATTTATAATCCTTTTTCCGACAAATATCGTTCTGCTTCTATAGCTGCCTGACAGCCGGTTCCTGCAGCTGTGATAGCTTGGCGGTAGTGTGGGTCGGATACATCTCCCGAAGCGAATATGCCGGGAACATTGGTACGTGGTGTTCCTGCAATGGTTTTGATATAACCTACCTCATCAGTTTCTATCCATGGTTTGAAAATGTCAGAGTTTGGTTTATGACCGATAGCCAAAAAGAATCCGTCAATATCGATATGAACTTGTTTTTCATCAGCTTTTCCACGACGTTTGACCAAATTAGCTCCCTGAACTACTTTGTCGCCGGTTAAACCCAATGTTTCGTGTTCGAAGAGTACTTCAATTTTGGGGTTAGTTAATACACGTTCTTGCATAATTTTAGACGCTCGTAGGAAGGGTTTCCGTACAATCACATAGACTTTGTTAGCTAAACCAGCCAAATATGTAGCTTCCTCGCAGGCAGTATCACCACCACCAACTACAGCTACCGTCATTTTACGATAAAAGAATCCGTCGCAGGTGGCACAAGCCGAAACTCCTGAACCTGAATACTTTTGTTCATCAGGTAACCCCAGATATTGTGCTGTAGCACCAGTTGAGATAATAATGGTTTCAGCTTCAATAGTTTTTTCACCATCGATGGTAACCTTGTATGGAGCAGAAGATAAATCGGTAGCCGTAGCCATTCCGAAACGAATATCAGCACCAAATCGTTCGGCTTGTTTTTTCAAATCTTCCATCATTTCGGGTCCTGTAATTCCCGATGGGTAACCCGGAAAATTTTCCACTTCGTTGGTGGTTGTCAATTGTCCACCTGGTTGCATACCTTCGTATAACACGGGTGAAAGGTTAGCGCGCGAAGCATAAATGGCTGCAGTATATCCGGCCGGTCCTGAGCCTATGATAAGGCAACGTACTTTTTCGTTCATATATTTTTTTCGTTTGTTGATTGGCAATTATACTTTACAAACAAAATCAAAATCAAAAAGTTTTGATTTTTTGATTTTGATGAGTCTATATCAGTATTAATAAAAACAATAGGTTTATCTTAAATCATTCACCACAATTCCTTTGTATTTTCCGGTAATGAAAATAAAACTATTATCGGTAACTTTTACTCCTTTTTGAAAATTACTGAGAGATAGGAGTGAAGTGCTTCCATTTTTATTGATAAGTTTTATTGATACGAGATTATTTGTGCTTTTGTTCACTTGAACTTCGATTTTTGTAATATCTTGATTCTTCAGTTTAGGAAGCATTTCTATGTTATGATTTTGAACTGATTTTAGTTTGGTTGAAAAGCGAATCGTACATTTGGTCTTAAAACCTGACAAAATGGCCATTGGATTTGTTTCGGATAATTCTTTTTCGGAAGGTTCAGTAATTGATACCTCATTGTTTTGCGGAACATAAGCCCATTGTGTTTTACCATCGAAAAAAACTTTCATTTCATCCATCTCCAACACAAACTTACTTCCTTTCAATGTAAATGATCCTGTAGAGACTTGAGCCTGTGGATCGTTTTTTTCAGTTATTGATAATTTAAAATTGGTTTTAATAGCGTTAGTTTTAGCATCAGTAAGAATATTCGTGATGATTTTTTCAGCCTGAACATTACTTTGAGCAGAAATACATTGGAATGAAAATAGAAATAGAGTGATAATGTAAATCGTTATATTTTTCATTTTTGTTGTTTTATTGAAGTTCCCTTTTTACAAGGAATGTGCCAGAAAATTGTTGAATTGTAAAGCAGAACTCAAAACTTTTCAAACCTTTCGAACTACAAATGTTTCAAAATTTGTTCTAAATGATTATTATCCATAATCAATACCTGACGGGCTTTACTACCTTCGAAAGGTCCGATAATACCGACTACTTCCAATTGATCTACAATACGACCTGCACGGTTATAGCCAATTGAGAATTTACGTTGAATTAGAGACGTTGAACCTTGTTGATTGGCTACGATAAGTCGGGCAGCTTCTTCGAAAAGTGGATCGCGTTTGGTCATATCTACTGAGCTGGCATCGATACCTTCGCCATCTGGTCTGACATATTCCGGTAGATAGAAAGCAGTCGGGTAGCTTTGTTGCTGTTTGATATGATGCACGATATTTTCAACTTCAGGCGTATCTACAAAAGCACATTGAACACGAATTAAGTCATTTCCCTGCGAGAATAGCATATCACCACGTCCCACTAATTGATTGGCACCCGGTGAATCGAGAATGGTACGTGAGTCAATCATGGACGAAACTTTGAAAGCTACACGTGCAGGGAAGTTAGCCTTAATCACACCGGTAATAATATTCACCGAAGGACGTTGAGTGGCAATTATCATGTGAATACCTACCGCACGTGCCAATTGGGCAATACGGGCAATCGGCATTTCCACTTCTTTACCGGCTGTCATAATCAAATCGCCGAACTCATCAACAATCACCACAATATAGGGTAAGAAACGGTGTCCTTTTTCGGGATTCAGGTGACGGTTGGTAAACTTTTCGTTGTATTCTTTGAGGTTACGAACATGCGCTTTTTTAAGCAAGTCATAACGATCGTCCATTTCTTTACAAAGTGAATTGAGCGTTTCAACCACTTTGCTGGTATCGGTAATAATGGCATCATCTCCGTCCGGTAATTTTGCCAGAAAATGCTTTTCAATATCGCCGTAGATATTGAATTCTACCTTTTTGGGGTCAACCAAAACAAGTTTCAGTTCGGATGGATGTTTTTTGTAAAGTAAAGAAGTAATAATCGCATTCAGTCCTACCGATTTCCCTTGTCCGGTAGCTCCTGCTACTAACAGGTGAGGCATTTTAGCCAAGTCCACCATGAAAATTTCGTTGGTGATTGTGCGTCCAAAAGCCACCGGAAGATCGAATTTTGATTCCTGAAACTTTTTGGATGCTATTATCGAATGCATGGAAACTACCTGCGGGTCAATATTCGGAACTTCAATACCAATGGTACCTTTTCCCGGAATTGGTGCGATAATACGAATGCCGGTGGCTGCCAGACTTAGCATAATATCGTATTCCAGATTTCTTATTTTCGAAATACGTACACCTGCTTTTGGAACAATTTCGTACAAAGTAATGGTTGGACCTACCGTTGCTTTGATGGTATCAATCTCGATGCCATAGTTTTGCAAGGTGGTAATAATACGATTTTTATTTGTATTCTGTTCCACCATGTCAATTTGTGTTTCGTTGTCGGTTCCGTACACTTTCAGCAAATCGAGGGTTGGCGGGTTGTAGTGCGATAAATCCAGTGTCGGGTCATATTTACCCAATTTGGCTACATTGTAATATGGATCATCGTTGTCAGTATCTTTAATCTCTAATTCTAAATTATCTACAGCTTTACTTTCATCCGGTTCATCGGGTTGTTGTATTACAAACGGAACTTCATCAATTTCAATTGTAAATTCATCCTCTTGTCCGTTAGCTTTCACTATCCAATCTTCAGGAACTATTTCGGTACCTACAGCCACAGTTTGTTCTGATGGTTCATTTTCATCGTAAATTTGTTGTTCATCTACTTCAGATGCTTTGGATTTACGCGAGAAAAGTCTTTTCAAAAATGGAATTGTAGCTTTCCAGGAAACGATGGCATAAATTAAAAAAGTTCCAATCAGAATCATCAAAGTTCCGGGAAAACCTACATAAGAAATAAGCCATAAGTTCACAGAATCACCATGTAGACCACCTGGCGAAAAAAACAAGTAGTCTTTGTAAAAGGGACCGAATACGTATGCAAGTAAAACGGACACCCAAACCAACCAAAAGCTGCTATGAAAAAATGCTTTCCAAAGCGAGGTGATACGTACATTCATTAAACGGAAAGCCAATACGATTCCAAAAAATAAAATGGCAAAAGAAGAAACGCCAAACCATCGGTTGATAAATGTTTCAGAAAAAATGGCTCCGGTAACAGATGCCCAGTTTTGAATATCCGAGCGCATTTTTTGCAATTCGCCCCACGATAAATCCATTTTACTTTGGTCGGCAGCACCCGTAAAGAAATAGGATACGAAAGACAAAAATAAAAATAATACACCAAGAAACAGAGCTAAACCCACAATAAAACGAGTACGTTCATCTGTAACGAATAATTTTAAATTCTCCCAGAAGCCTCGTCCGTTGTTTTTTGTTGACTTATTGTCATACATAGACTGTACTTTTTGCTCGGGCTTGGCTTTAATGGGTTTCTTAGGTGCCATGTATTTTTGGTTACGGATAAAGTAATTACAGATTGTATATTTAATTTGCAAAAATAATAAAAAGGAACGCGCTTATTACATCTTTTGCTATAAATTTGCAGAAAACATTTATTATAGATTTGTTAAACCTATTATTAGTTTACTTGTCCAGTAAGCTGGATGTCGTTTCGCTCCATTTATTTGTTTAATCCTTGAACAGTTTCTTTGATTATTTGTTTATGTGGTTATTTGTAATACGAAATGACAAACCAAATTTTCGTTTGCGGGCAGCCACATAGGTCAGTTTCTACAAATTCTAAACAAACTCATGACTACAAAACAACGATACCAACATATTATTGCCTGGTTTACAGAGAATGTGCCGGTAGCCGAAACAGAATTACATTATACCGATCCATACGGATTGCTGGTGGCTGTGATTTTGTCGGCACAATGCACAGATAAACGGGTGAATATGATTACACCACGTTTGTTGGCCGATTTCCCTACTCCCGAAGTAATGGCGGCATCGAATCCTGACGTTATTTTTGAATATATCCGGAGTATTTCCTATCCCAATAACAAAGCGAAACATTTGGTGGGTATGGCACAAAAACTTGTGTCCGATTTTGGAAGTGTGATGCCTGACGATTTGGAAAAACTCCAAACCTTGCCGGGAGTGGGTCGTAAAACGGCGAATGTAATTGCTTCTGTCGTGTTTAATAAACCTGCTATGGCGGTGGATACCCATGTGTTCCGCATTTCGGAACGATTGGGATTGACTACCAACTCGAAAAATCCTTTACAAACCGAACGAGAACTGGTAAAATATATTCCTGCCAAACTAATTCCCAAAGCCCATCATTGGCTTATTTTGCATGGTCGATATGTATGCGTAGCCCGTAAACCAAAATGCGATGAATGTGGGTTGAAAGAATGGTGCAGGTATTATGGAAATTAGTTAATTAGTTAAATAGTCAATTAGTTAATTAGTTAAATAGTCAATTAGTTAAATAGTTAATTAGTTGACTGGCTGGTTATATGATTGGTTGACTGGTTTATTGGTTAATTAGTTGCTAACTGCTCAACTATACAACTAATTGACTATTTAACTAATAAACAAGTCAACTAATTTACCTTATTCAACAAAAATTATAATCATTGTTCATTATTAATAATTAAATACTTACTACCTTTGTACCTTCAAAAGAACATTTAAATATACATTAATTTATTACCATTATGATAGATGAAGAATTAGTACGTTGCCGTCCCTGCGGCTATGTGATGAAAGCAAGTGAGTTAGGCGATGTTTGCCCGGCTTGCGGATTACCCCGAAATGTGTTTGAGCCTTATCGCGAAAGGGTTTCGCCCAACCGATTGTTTATTTTGGCTCTGGATATTCACCCTATTGCCATTCACCTTTCGCAGACATTTGTAGCTTTAACACCGGTGTTGATTATTTTCCATTTTATTTTCCCAAATTTTCAAGAAGTTATTGTACAGTCTGTCATTAATTTCTCCATTTTCATGCTTCCTTTATCGTTGATTGCTTCAACAATTTCGGGAATAATTGACGGAATAACACGATTCAAAACGCTGAGAACGCCAATGCTAAAGTCGAAAATAATTTTCAGTTCATTGATATTAATTTTGTCCTTTATTCAATTATTTACTTATACTTCCGGCGATTATAATTGGGTTACCATATTAATTTGTTTAGGAGAATTCGCTTGTGCTGTTAAACTGGGACTTTTGGGTAAAGGGCTGCTTGATGTTATTTTACCGGGAAAATACGTGCCACGGAAGAAAAAATCGACAACTGGTTCTATACCAAAAACACCAATTGAACCAAAAGCAAAAGAAGTAAAAGAGGTGACTGAGAATTAAAAATTTATTACCCATAATTCATTCAATTATTCCCGTTTCTGATTATATTGGAAACGGGGATTTTTTTATTTGAATATCAAGGTAAATGAAACTTCCTGACGTAGCTGACTTTGAGACAATATTGCCATTTGTTGAAAACATTTTTTATTTTTATTTACTTTACCCCTTGTTAATTTGTTAACTATTCTTATCTTTACGCCCAATTAACAAATTAATTATCTTGTTACCCTAATTTTCAAATACTAATTTTAAAAATTTACTTCAATGAAAGATTACTTTAAATTCAATTTGACAGGTAAAAAACTTTTACCTATTTGGTTATTGTTTTTGGTGCTTTTTGTAGTACCATATGGCTATGTTCAGTATAAAATTCAAGGATTTCAAGGACATGAAGCTTTACAACAAGAGGCTATGCAGCGTCTCTTTTCAATGCTTCAATGGTATGGGGTAATGTTTTTACTGCTGGTAATCGAGTATGTTTTCATCTTTTTTATTGCAAAAATGTCAATTGAAAACATAGAATTCAAAGAAAAAACCTTTTTATTCAAAGGGAAATTCGGAGAATTTTTTGGTGTTTTCATACTCGGTCTTTTTCTAAGCATTATAACAATAGGAATTTACTCGCCTTGGTTTGTTAAAAATATGTATAATTACTTTGCAAAAAACTCATCATACAATTCGAATGAATTTGAATTTAAGGGTAAAGGTGGTGAATTGTTCTTGATTATATTGTTCACCCTTATTATACCTATGATATTCATTATGGGTGGTTTCTTTATATTTGCATTTACGTTTGCTATAAGTGGAGTTCAAAATTCTGAATTGTTTAAATCCAGCATTTCAATTATTACGATGGTTGTAATTTTCATCTTGATGATACCTTACATGTATTACATTTACAAATGGATGGTAGATGTAAAATATAAGAACTATACTATCAAATGGGAAACAAGTTTTTGGAATTCAAGTGCCAAAATTGCCCTTGAGATTCTATTATCGATTATTACCATAGGAATTTACTCGCCATTAGCATCCCTTAGGTTATATCAATATTTTGCCGAAAGAACTGTGGCTAAGTCGGAAGTAAACAGCAAAAAATTTGGTTATGATATCGAACCATGGCACGATTTTTTATTTATTTGGGGGCAAGTGCTATTGACCATTATTACCCTTGGAGTTTACTATTCGTGGGCATATTGCAAAATAACAAACAGAATTTTGAGCAAAACCTACACGGAGGAAATTGAAATAGTCTAAAATAAAACCAGGTTGAGATAGATGAAAAATCTGTCTCAACCTGATATTTAAACAAGAAAATTAAAATTTATGAAGCAATCGACAGTGATTATTCTTTTAGGATTATTTATTCTTCAACAGGCTTTCGGGCAAGACAAAATTGTAACCAACGACAAAAAGGAACTGCAAGTGCAAATTGTAGAAAAATCCGACCGTTTGGTTAGGTATAAAATGTTAGATTATGATAACAGTCCGCTAATAACTATCAAGTCGAACAGCATTCAGAAAATCGAATATAAAAACGGCGTTATCGACTTGATGGGAAACGAAAATCCCCGTAAAGATAAGCCACTTGGTGTAAGTGCCGGTGTTGCTTTAATGGTTTTGGGCAATGAAGGCGGCATGTTTACAACAACCGTAGATTATTTTATCCTGCCTCAAATTGATGTAGAACTAAATCTGGGATCTAATCTATATGATGGTTATTATTATTCATTTGGAAGTAGGTTTCATTTAAATTCAAATCAAAGTCATAATGCCATTACACCCTTTATTGGATTATTGGTAGGATCGGATAGTGGTCTTTCATTTGTTCAGGTACCTATAGGACTTAGTTATATCTCAAAGTTCGGACTGCAAACTTCATTCAGTATCAATCAAATGCAATATCCTTATTCCAGTTGGGCATCAATCTTCGCAGAACTACGGGTAGGTTGGCGGTTTAGAAGGTAATTGAACACTTTATTCCTAAATAAATATTTTAAAATAAATATGTTGCAAATTATGAAACAAATTTAAAATAATCATCTACTTGTCTTATTTTTTTTTTCTGGTTTTCTGTTCATGTGCTGCATTGAGGGAAAACAGCAACCGACAAAAATTATTATCAACAAACTAATTTAAAATTGAAAATGGGATGTCGAAACTGCAGGACTCTGACAGCGGTCGAAGAAAAACAAAAACGCGAACCGATACACTCGATTCGCGTTTTTTTATCTTGGTTCAATTCCTATTAACCAACAAACGTGAATTTATCTGCCCTAATCCGAAATAGTTTATAAAAAGAAAGCTTTGATAGGAATTATCAGACATTCTTTCCAAACAAATTGAGCAAAGCAAGTGTTTCAGATGGCAAAAACTACAATGAGAAACTTTTTTATTCTATTAATGGCAATAATAAGCCTCAACAGTTTTGGTCAAATCAGTGAAAAGAAATTGACCGGATCAGTTATCGCCTCCAATCAAAAGCATATGCTGAAGATTGTGAACTTTGATGAACTCCAGACGATTCTAAAAAAAAATGATAATAAACTGTATGTGATAAACTTTTGGGCAACCTGGTGTAAACCCTGTGTGGAGGAACTGCCCGGTTTTATGGAAGTAAACAAAAGCTATCGCAATAATCCTGGTTTTAAAATGATTTTAGTAAGTCTTGATCTTGCAACGGAAATTGAATCGGGAGTGAGACCTTTTTTATTAAAAAATAATATTGCGACCGATGTGTATATTTTGAACGATAATAAACGTATGAATGAATGGATACCTGCAATTGATAAAAAATGGAGCGGTGCTATACCGGCTACAGTGATCTATCGAAACGGGAAAAAATTAGAATTCAGAGAGAATAAAATGCAAAAAACTGAACTAGTACAAATTATTAATAAGTATTTAAAACAAGCAATATGAAAAGAATAGGATTTATTTTAAGCGCAATATTATTCCTGGCTGTTACAGTGCAGGTTTATGGTAAAGAATCGGCAAAGACTTCAGAACATAAAGGGTACAAAATTGGAGATATTGCGACCGATTTTCATTTGAAAAATGTTGACAACAAAATGGTTTCGTTATCCGATTATAAAGATGCGAAAGGCTATATCGTTATTTTCACCTGCAATCACTGTCCATTTGCAAAAGCATACCAGGATCGAATCATAGCGTTGAATAAAAAATATGCTACGAAAGGTTATCCGGTAATAGCTATCAACCCGAATGATCCGAAAATGGAACCAATTGACAGCTTTGAGGGCATGCAACAACGTGCTAAAGAAAAAGGATTTACTTTCCCGTATTTATTTGACGATGGACAAAAGATTTTTCCTCAGTATGGAGCAACTAAAACTCCTCATGTTTTTGTGCTGAATAAAGAAAAGGGCAAAAACATTGTTCGTTATATTGGAGCCATCGACGATAATTATGCCAATCCAGCCGATGTAAGCCATAAATATGTAGAAGCAGCTGTAGATGCATTGCTATCCAATAAACCAATCGTACAAGCTACTACAGTAGCCATTGGTTGTGGCATTAAATCCCAAATGTAATAATTGGGAATTGGATATCCAATAACAAACAAAAAACGCGAATCGATAAACTCGATTCGCGTTTTTTTATATATTACCGGGAACCTTATATTACCAACGAAGGTGCCGCAAAAACGCGTGTTGCCAGTTCAGCATCGAGCAGATATAATCCACGGACATCGGTACCAAATAAATCAAAGCGTTTACATAAATCCTCGGAATTTTTTTCTTCTTCGCCTTGTTCTTTCACAAACCAATCCAGAAATTGCTTGGTTTTAAAGTCCTTCAGCGTGTAAGCCTCAGCATAGATAGCGTTGATGGAAGCAGTTATCATTATTTCGTGTTCCAATGTAGCTACCAGGGGTTGTTTGAAATCAGTATACTTTTGAACAGGAGCAGCAATGGTATCCAACACAATTTTTTCACTGTTGTTTTGCACGAATTTCACGAATAACATGGCATGGGCATATTCTTCTTGTGCCTGAATGGCAAACCAATTGCCAAAACCATTCAGGTTTTTGAAGTAATAATAATTGGATATGTCCAAATACAAATAAAATGAATAGAACTCTTTGTTGATTTGACTATTCAATAAGTCGGTAATCTTTTTGTTTAACATAGGGCGTTCCTCCAATAGTAAAGTGTAAATTATTTAAATTCTTTTTATATTTGCTCCCAATGCATTTAATCGTTTGTCTATATCCTGATATCCGCGGTCTATTTGGTCGATATTGTGAATTGTGCTCGTTCCTTCGGCTGAAAGTGCAGCAATCAGTAATGCAATTCCCGCCCGAATGTCCGGTGAACTCATGGTTGATGCCCGTAAGTGTAAATGATTTCCTTGTCCGATAACGGTTGCACGATGAGGATCACATAATATTATCTGAGCACCCATATCGATGAGTTTATCTACAAAAAACAAACGGCTTTCAAACATTTTTTGATGAATCAGCACGCTGCCTTTGGCTTTGGTAGCTACTACCAGCAATACACTCAGCAAATCGGGTGTAAGCCCGGGCCAGGGTGCATCGGCAAAAGTCATAATCGAACCATCGATAAATGATTCTATCGAATAATTCTTTTGGTATGGAATAAAAATATCGTCACCACGTCGTTCAAGCTGAATGCCGAGTCGGCGGAAACTATCAGGAATGATGCCCAATTCATCATAGGCTACATTTTTGATAGTAATTTCGGAAGCTGTCATAGCAGCCATCCCAATAAAACTACCGATTTCAATCATATCGGGTAAAATGCGATGATTGCAACCATTTAATGTTTTTACACCTTCTATGTTCAGCAAATTGGATCCAACCCCGGTGATTTTAGCTCCCATGCTGTTCAGCATACGACAGAGTTGTTGCAAATAGGGTTCGCAGGCAGCGTTGTAAATTGTAGTGATTCCTTCGGCCATAACGGCAGCCATCAAGATATTTGCGGTTCCGGTTACCGATGCTTCATCAAGCAACATATAACATCCGGTAAGCTTTTTGGCTACGATTTCGTAGCGTTTTGCATCAGCATCATAGTGAAAATTGGCTCCGAGTTTCTGTAAACCTACAAAGTGAGTGTCTAAGCGGCGGCGGCCAATTTTATCTCCACCCGGCTTGGGAATTATGGCTTTACCAAATCGTGCTACCAATGGACCTACTATCATTACAGAACCACGAAGTGAAGCACTTTTATGGTAAAAATCTTCAGTTTGAAGATAATCCATGTTTACATTTTCGGCTTTAAAAGTATAAGTGTCGGCACTTGTATGATGCACTTCCACGCCCATATCCACCAATAAACTGATCAGGTTATTGACATCTAAAATATCGGGGATATTACTGATGGTAACGGTTTCGGAAGTAAGCAGGACGGCACAGATTACCTGTAATGCTTCGTTTTTGGCTCCCTGAGGAGTTATTGAACCCGACAGACGACGTCCGCCTTCTATTTGAAATGAAGCCATATATTCTTTGTTTCGGGTTTTGCGTTTATTGTTTCGGGATGAAAGAAAAAAGTAAAAGAGTAGACAAGTAAATAGAGCGAAGCAACATCCGGCTTACGGGATGAGTAGAAAGTATATTTGGTTTAATTTTCAGCGATTTAGATGAATGCGATCTTTAACGCGAAAATGCAGAACTTTTTAAATATTAGGTTTTTGATTTGTCTTGTTGATTCGTGGGTTTCCTTTTTGATCTTTCTTTTTGTTCTTTTTATTATACAACACATCTTTCGATTCCACTAATTTGAAGAAATCTTCTGATATATCCAGTTTGCCTTTAGAAAGTTCGCGTAAATCGTCGAAAATTTTACGATCGTCAACTACTTCTTTGTTCCATGTAAGGAAACACTTTTTCATTTGGTTGGCAATAAGTCGAATGAGTTCATTTTTCTCTTCACCATCTTCATATCCGGCCACTTTCTCTATCATTTCTTCAAGCGTACGACCATAATGTTGGTAACGTATTCTTGATTTTTTATAAGGTATTGATTCAGGACGGGTGTAAAGGTTTTCAGCCAGTAAAATTTCGTAAGGAAAATCGATATCCAACTCAAAGTTCGACATAATAGCCACGTGATCCCATAATTTGTGTTTGAAATCGTTCACATCACGTAAGTAGGGAAACAAATTTCCCATGATATTAATAATTGTCTGAACGCAACGGGTACGTTCTTCGCGGTCTTCAATGGTGTGAGCATATGCCACCAATTGTTGTATGTTTCGCCCATATTCGGGCATAATCAATTTTCCTTGTAAGGTTGGATATTCCATTTTTTTATTGAATATGATGATAGGATGCAAAAGTAACTATTTTTTCTCAGAAATAGCTTTTTAAGTAGCATAATTTTGGTACAACCGACGTTATAGTAATGAAAAAGAGACAGAAAGTATTTATACCTTTTGTCTCTTTCATTTATCTACCGCTAAAATGGTCTTCGTTTTTTATATAGCTTGATTCTCTTTACAACCGCTGTCAGGTTTGATGAACACAAAACACGGAATTGTTCAAACTTTTCTATTTCACTTCTTTTACCAGATAAATCAGGGTAGGATAGTGGTCGCTGTAACCGTTTGTCCATGCACCACCGGCATGAGTACGCCAAGGTGTTCCTTTGTACTTTCCTTCTTGTTGGGTAAGAAAACTACGGTTAAATACTTCTGCTTTCCATAGTTTTAGTTTGCTCCGATCGGCATGTGCTAATTCGGAAGATACAATTATCTGGTCGAACAAGTTCCATTGATCATTGTAAGCCAACGAACCAATGCCCTTATCTAATGTTTTCCACAAAGTATTATATAATTCACCGTCTTTTACATCTTTGATTTCCTTTTTTGCTCCCAATACGGTAGCGCAACTTTCATTAAACGGATCGTCGTTTAAATCACCCATAATAATTATTTTGGCTTTTGGGTCTACACGGAAAAGTGAGTCGGCAATGGAGCGGGTGAGTGCGGCTGCTGCATTACGTTTAGGTCGCGAAGGCAATTCACCATTACTGCGAGATGGCCAGTGATTAACGATAATGTGTACTTTTTCGCCTTGTAAATATCCGCTGACCATTAATTGATCGCGCGTTAGAAAAGTCGGATCTTCAGTATGTAAACGGTACGACTTACTATTGGTAACAATAAATAATTTAGGATTGTAAAGAAGTGCTACATCAATACCACGAAGGTCAGGGCTATCGTAATGAACTATTTGGTATGAACGCTTAGCTAAATCGGGTTGTTTTACCAAATCTTCCAGAACACCCTGGTTTTCAATTTCAGAAACACCAATAATAGCAACGCCAACAGGTGAATAATCCAATCCTATTTGCGAAATGGCGTAGGACATATGCTGTAACTTAGCTTTGTACTTTTGAGTATTCCATTTAATTGGTCCGTTTGGTGTATATTCTTCGTCGTTTACATTTTCGTTATTAATTGTATCAAAGAAGTTTTCCTGATTATAAAATGCTACACAACTGACTTGAACTTTTATTTTTTTGTCGGAATCTGTTGTCGAAATATTTTTAGTAATACCAGCAGAACTAAAAAGAAATGCCATTACTATCACCAAACTAATTGAAAGATTGTTTTTCATGCTTATTTATATTTTTTTTTAATAATAGTATACGAAAACAGGCAACAAAAGTGAGAAAAAAAAGTGAAAGAAAAAAATGCCGGTAGATAAATTCTACAATTTTGATATTAATGGGATTGAACAGATAGATTGCTAAGAAACTAGTTAAATGAAATTGTTTTTGTTGTTTATTATTTCATTATTAGTATGTTAACCTGCATTATAAGCTTTTAATCACGTTCTTTTGGTTGCGATTAGAGTATGTTGCATTGAAATGAATTTCTGATTTAAAAGTTAAATATATGAGCTTTATTATCATTTTGATAGTTGCTCTTAATGTATTGTGATTCAGTTTAGAGATGTCCATTATATAAATACTTTTTGCATAATAAAATAGTTTTTTGGCTATTGAAATGGTAATATCATAAAAAATATCATTGTATAAATATGCGATATTTGATAAAAAGGTTGTAAATTGCGGACCTTTTGTGCTGAAATTTTCGGTTGAAAAATTAAATGTAAGGCGCAATGTATAAATAATTAAGAATTAATTGTATGAGAAAACTATCACTGTTACTTTATGTATCGTTACTGACATCCATTTCACTTTTGGCTCAAACAACTGCCAAGGGTGTTATCAAAGATGCCGGTTCTGAAAGTCCGCTTTCGGGAGTTAAAATCACTTTTTTACAACAAAACATTTCAACACAGACAAATGCCAATGGTGAATTTACCTTAAACTATTTGATAGCAGGTGACGAAGAAGTCAGCATTTCACGTGATGGATATTTTACCCAAATAAAACTAGTCAATTTGAAAGCTAATATAATCAATGATTTAGGCATTTTTTCGCTAAAAGTTGATGTACAGGATGAAGTGAAACAAGAAATTGTACTTCAAATAAGTGAATCTGAATTAAATGAGGACGAAGGTCGCTCAACCCAAAATGTTTCTGCGGCATTGTCATCAAAAGGTGATGTGTATACCGCTCAAACAAGTTTTTCTTTTAGTCCTATGCGTTTTCGTACACGAGGTTATGAAAATGATTACGAATCGACCTATATTAACGGTGTCCATTTCAATGGTCTTGAACGTGGTGGTTTTAATTATTCGATGTTGGGCGGACTGAATGATGCTATGCGGAACAAAGACATTACAACCGGTTTGGGTGCTAATTCATATAGTTACGGAAACCTGGGTAGTAATACCAATATCAACACCTATGCAAGCACTTATGCAGCAGGTAGTAAATTAAGTTTAGCCTACACAAACCGTGCGTATAAAGAACGAATTCAATATACTTATGGTACAGGTTTAATGTCGAATGGCTGGGCTTTTGCTGCTTCGGCAGTTGTACGATATGCCGACAAAGGAATCGTTGATGGAACTTTTTACAATTCGGCAGGTTATTTTCTTTCTGCCGAGAAAGTAATTAATAAACGTCACAGTTTGTCATTGATTACCTTTGGCGCACCAACACAACGTGCTCAACAAGGTGGTGTTACCCAGGAAGTTTACGATTTGGCAGGTTCTATATATTATAATCCAAACTGGGGTTATCAAAATGGAAAAATGAGAAATTCACGTGTTGTGAAAAGTTTTGACCCAACAGTCGTTTTGAATCATAACTTTAAAATTAACGAAAAACAGAGTTTACGTACGGGTTTAGCTTACCATTATAGTTTATATAGCGGTTCTGCAATAGGATTTTATAATGCACCCGATCCTCGTCCGGATTATTACCGTTATTTACCAAGTTTCCAGACTAGTACAAGTATTAAGGATCAAATTACCGAATTGTGGAAAACTGATACAAATGTTTCACAAATTGATTGGGCTTCTTTGTATCAGTCCAATTATCGTAATAATGAGGTTGACCCAAGCGGAAGTGCAAAATACGTTGTTGAACGTCGTCATAACGACCTTATGGAAACGACATTAAATTCGACTTATGTAAATCAACTGAAGAAAGAATTGAAGTTGACAGCAGGAATCGAAGCAAAATTAGCTAAAGGCATTCACTACAAAACCATGGAAGATTTGTTGGGTGGAAAACAATGGATAGACATTGACCAATTTGCGGAACGTGATTTTCCTGCAAACCCCAATATTATTCAAAACGATATACGTAATCCGAATGCCGTTATTAAAACCGGTGATACATTTGGCTATAAATACGATATGAATATAGTACATGCCAGTGCTTTTATTCAAAACGAATGGGTGTTGCCTCAATTAGATTTATATTATGCCGGAAAAATAACCTATACCCAGTTCAATCGGTTTGGTTATATGGAAAACGGCCGTGCGACAGCAATAAACGAAATCTCTTATGGACAAGGCAAAACCTGGTTTTTTACCGATCCTTCGTTGAAAGCAGGTGCCACGTATAAAATTGATGGTCGTAACCGTATTACAGCGAATGCTATTGCCGAGACAAGAGCACCTTTAGTAAGTAATTCATATGTTTCCGAAAGAATTAAAGATACTCGGGTTCCAAATTTACAAAGTGAACAAATTCTGTCGTACGATTTGAGTTATTCTTTCACATATCCTAATGTACGAGGCAGAATAAGCGGATTCAGAACCCATGTTTTGGGAAGTATAGATATGTTAGGTTATTACGATGATGAATACAGAACCTTTATTAATCATATTCTAACCAAGTCAAATAAAATTCATCAAGGTGTAGAAGCAGGTCTTTCGGTAAAATTGAATAACAGTTTCTCGGTTTCAATGGCCGGTACTTATGCCGATTATCATTATACAAATGATGCAGTTGGAATTAAAAGTCCGGAGAACGGAGCTTTCAAAGATGTTACCGAAACTGTTTTGACTAAGGACTTAAAAGTAAGTACAGGTCCTCAATTGGCAGCTAATATTACACTGGATTATTTCCATCCCAAAATGTGGTTTGCCGATATAACTTTAAATTATTTTGATAATAATTATCTCGATTTTGCTCCAAACCGTTTCACGGTTAGCAATATGGCTAAATATACAACAACTGAAGCTATGACAGCCTTTGGTAAACAGGAGAAATTAAATCCGGGTTTCATGTTGGATGCATCGTTGGGAAAATTGATTTATCTGAAAAACCGTAAATCTTTAAATTTCAACTTAAGTATAAGCAATATACTCAATAATACCAAAATGATTACCGGTGGTTACCAACAAGCCCGTTTGCCTTTATTAAGCGGAGTATTAGATCAATCACCAGAAGCACTGAATAGATTTCCCTCTAAATATTATTATGCATGGGGATTCAATTTGTTCTTTAACATAGGGTATAAATTCTAATGAAATCTTGTTTCTAATAATATAACGATTAAAATCAAATGAATATGAAATATAATAAGATAGTTGCTGTTTACATTACACTCACAGCCTTGTTAACCGGTTGTGCTCAAACAGAATTTGATCCTATTTCACCCGATAGCTTATTGGGTCAAAAATGGGAGTCAACTTATACGATAGCGCAGTTAAAAAGTGAATACATGAAAACAACCGGATTGTTTAGTGCTGATTTAATATCTTCACAAACTGATATTGTTATCAATGGAATAGTAACTTCATCTGATAATGAAGGTAATGTATATAAATACATTGTGGTTCAGGAGGAAGGAGCGAATGCACAAGCAATGAAAATTTCAATCGATGCCGGTAGCCTTTCGGGTATTTATCCTTTAGGACAAAGGGTTTCGGTTCGTTGTAACGATTTATATATTGGTAAATATGCTGAAGGTCCTCAAATGGGCATCACTTATTTTAATACCGAGAAAAGTCGTACAGAACCCGGACGTATTCCAAAACTGATTTCAGATATTCATATATCGGCTTACGGATTACCTGTGCCGGCTGATGTGAAACCTGATACCATGACCATTGCCCAGATAAAAGCTGCCGGACTTACGGTTGCGAATAAACTTGTTTGTATCAAAAATGCCTTTTTTACAGGAAAAGGTGCTAATTATGGTTTACCATCAACTATTTCAGAAGCCGAACTAATATTTGCTCCATCCACCAATGGAATCGGATATCCACAGTCGCGCGAAATACAGGATGGCAGCGGTGCTTCCGTATTTGTTTCAACCAGTGAATATGCTAAGTTTGCCTCTAAAAAATTACCTGCATCAACTTATAAAGGCAATATCACTGCCATAGTTGGTTGGTATAACGATAAGGATGCAACCGCTTCGTCTTCAAAAATTTATCACCAACTTACTTTGCGTTCTATCAAGGACCTTGGAAAAGGATTCGAAGGATATCTGGCTGGAAATTAATTATACAACAATACAATCAAAATAAATTTAAATTTTTATGATTATGAAGAAAACAAGATTTTTTGGAATGTTGCTATTTGCGCTTGCGCTTGCAACAACCGCCTGTACCAATGTAAATGATCCGCAACCGGAACCATCTACAGCACTTCCTGTCTCTGAAACATTTGAAACAGGCTTAGGCAAATTCACAACTCAAAGTGTTTCCGGTGATCAGGTTTGGGCTTTCGATAGTCACAAATATGTTACTATTTCCGGTTATGTAGCTACAGTCAATAATGCAAACGAAGATTGGTTGATTTCTCCGGAAATTGACTTATCGAAAGTTACAGCTGCAAAATTATCTTTCGATCATGTAGCCCGTTACTTTGCAGATGCAAAAAATGAAGCTACCGTTTGGGTATCATCTAATTATATTGATGGTTTGCCTGCAACTGCCACCTGGACGCAATTACCTACAAAGACCTTTACAGATCCAGGAAGTTGGCCGACAGTGTTACCAACTTCTGGCGAAATTAGTCTGACATCTTATGCCGGCAAAAAAATTAAAATAGCCTTCAAATATGTTTCTACAGCTACTAAAGCAGGAACATGGGAATTAAAAAACTTTTTGGTTTCCGAAGGCGAAGCAACTGTAGATCCAACTGATGTGGTAACTGGTGACGGAAGCGAAGCAACTCCTTATAATGTAGCCGGTGGTATTGCCAATCAGGGAGCATCTAAATGGGTAAAAGGTTATATAGTTGGATATGCAACAGCAGGAGCTACTGCTACAATTTATACTTTTACCACCGATACCTGTACACAAGCTACTAATATTCTGATAGCAGGTTCTAAAACTGTTACTGACCCTACAAAATGTATCGCCGTTCAATTGCCAACCGGAGCAGTTCGTACAGGTTTGAATTTGAAAGATGTAAAAGCAAATTTGGGCAAAGAAGTAACGCTTTATGGGTCTTTGGAAGCTTATTTCAGTAAACCGGGTTTGAAAGCCACTTCGTATTATGTTTTAGAAGGTGGTACAACCGGTGGAACAAAACCTGTTGATACATCAAATGCAATATTCTCTGAAACATTTGCAACCTCAAGTCAGGGTAGTTTTACAGTTGAAAACGTAGTATTACCTGCCGGATTCACTTCTGTATGGTTACCTACTGCCACTTATGGAATGGCTGCTACAGGTTTTAAATTGACAAATTTTGCTTCAGAAGGTTGGTTGATTTCACCGGCAATAAATTTAGCAGGAAAATCAAATGTAACTCTTTCATTTGAACATGCCATTGGACCTGCAGCTCAATTAAGTATTGACAAATCATTCTTTACAGTTTGGGTTAGTAATAATTATACTTCCGGAGCTCCATCTACAGCTACATGGACTAAAATTGATTTAACTGTATTTAGTACAACTGCCTGGGGATATGTTATAGCTAATTTGACAATTCCTTCGGCTAATTTAGCTGCAAATGCAAAATTTGCATTCAAATATATGAGTACAAGTTCAGCTTCTGCAACATGGGAAATTAAAAATGTAGTTGTAAAATGACAATTTAGTTATTCCAATTCAAAATTAAGCGGCTGGTTCTTCAAAAAAGAGCTAGCCGTTTTTTTTTCAAATAGAACTGTATTTGTGAATTTTGAGAATATATTTCGAAAAAATCATTTATTTTAAACATATAGAATAATTGAATTGTTTTATACTTAATTTCATGGATGTTCGTTCTGCTTTCTCATTCGAATATTTATTTTGATAATAATTATTAATCTTTTAAATTTGAAAGAAAATGAAAAACGTTAGTTCAGTTGCAACGCTGCTCTTTGTAGTGGTTGCATGCATTGGATTTGGTTTAGCTTTTGCTATTAGCAGTGATTTATCTTCTTCAGCAAGTCAAACTGTGTTGATTGTATTCCTTTTGTTGGGTGCCATCCTTGCCTGGTCTACCAAAGTGGCAAACCAATGGAGTAGGGCCATTGTACTTCGGTTGGGAAAGTTTCAGTCACTCAAAGGACCCGGAATATTCTTTATCATTCCCATTATCGATTATATTCCTTACTGGATCGATATCCGGGTAATAAGCACTTCATTTAAGGCTGAAAAAACCCTTACTAAAGATACAGTTCCGGTTGATGTAGATGCAGTTCTTTTCTGGAAAGTCATTGATCCAAAAAAGGCGGCATTGGATGTTGCAGATTATTATAGTGCTATTAGTTGGGCTTCGCAAACTGCACTTCGCGATGTTATTGGTAAAACTATGTTGGCCGACATGCTCGAAGGGCGAGATAAAATCAGCTCTCTTTTGCAGGTAATTATCGACGAACGAACTGAACCCTGGGGAATCAATGTAATTTCAGTAGAAGTGAAGGATGTACTTATACCACAAGGTTTGGAAGCTGCCATGTCTATGCAGGCACAGGCAGAACGCGAACGACAAGCCAGGGTGATTCTGGGTGACTCCGAACGACAGATTGCCAATATGTTCAACGAAGCTGCCAAAAGTTATGAAGATAATCCGACCGCTTTCCATCTTCGTGCTATGAATATGCTTTACGAAGGTTTGAAAACAAACTCTACCATCGTTATTGTACCAAGTACTGCTGTTGAAACCATGGGGCTTGGTGGTATCAACGGAACCCTGGGTTTAGTAAAAGGCATTCAGAATGAAAAGAAAGACCAAAAATAGTGTGTAATTTCCTGCATCCATAATTCTTTAAAATAAAAGACTCCGGATATTTTGTTCGGAGTCTTTTATTGTCAACTATCAACTGTTAACTATCAACTATCAACTAATTTCCACTATCTTTGTACCCATGCAAAATAATTCAACAATTATAGAAAATACGCTTACCAGCATGGGCATCGAAACCCTCAATGCCATGCAGTTAGCAACGCTTGCCGCAAACGAAAAGGGAAAAGATATGATTATGTTGTCGCCAACCGGTTCAGGCAAAACACTGGCTTATTTGTTGCCTGTGTTGATGAGTCTGAATCCCGACAGTCAGAAAGTGCAGGCATTGATATTGGCACCATCTCGTGAGTTGGCTCAACAAATAGAACAAGTTTGGCGGAGCATGAGCACCGGATATAAAGTAAATGCCTGTTTTGGCGGTCGTCCGTCAAATGGTGAAAAACGTGATCTTGCTATTCCTCCTGCCGTATTGATTGGTACGCCCGGCCGGCTACAGGACCATGTGGAGCGGGAAAATTTCGAGTTAAGCGATATTCGGGTATTGGTGCTCGATGAGTTTGATAAATCGCTTGAAATGGGCTTTACAGAACAAATGGAAGCAATTATCAGTCGCATTCCTTCTCTCAATAAAAGAATTCTCACTTCGGCTACCGATGCTGTTACTATACCTGCTTTTACAGGGATTAAAAACCCTGTTAAACTTGATTTTTCTGAAAAAGACAATGTGCTGAAAGGTTTGAAAATCTATTCGGTTAAAGGGAAAAGCAACGATAAGATGGATTTACTCTATCAACTCTTATGTTACCTGGGAAATGACTCAACCCTTATTTTTTGCAACCAACGTGAGACTGTGGAGAAAGTAAGTGTTTACCTGCGCTCGCGGAATGTGGCGAATGAATTCTTTCACGGTAAACTGGAACAACCGGATCGCGAACGAGCCCTTTCGAAGTTCCGTAATGGAAGTTGCACCGCTTTTATTTCAACTGATCTGGCTTCACGAGGTTTAGATATTCCTGAAATAAAAAACATTATTCACTTTGATGCGCCTGTGCGTTCCGATGAGTTTTTACACCGTAACGGTCGTACAGCCCGTATGGAAGCCGAAGGTTCGTCTTATGTATTATTAGCTGAAAAAGAAGATATACCTGAATTTATAACTCCACTGCCTTCGCCATTGTCTTTGCCTGTTCTCAGTTCTATGCCTCCAAAACCCGATTGGGTAACACTTTATATTGGTAAAGGAAAAAAGGACAAATTGAGCAAAATGGATATAGTTGGCTTTATGTTCAAAAAAGGACAATTAGCCAAAGATGAACTTGGTATGGTGGAAGTGAAAGAATATTATTCATTCGTAGCCATTAAAGTAAACAAAGTAAAGGATGTACTCCGGTTGGTCGAAGACGAGAAAATCAAGAATATGAAGGTGCGGATAGAATTGGCGGAATGATATTTAAAAGTTATTTGCTACGCGTTGTTAATAGTTATTTGCTAAGCGATATTATATAGAAACATTCTTCTATTATTTTTTGTTTTGAATCTTTGTTCTTGGCTCTTTAATCTTAATTCTAAAAATAATATCATGAAAATTAAATTTATAGGAGCTGCCCGCGAAGTAACCGGCAGCAAACATCTGATTACAACCAACGAAGGTAAACGTATCTTGCTTGATTGTGGTATGTTTCAGGGTAAAGGTATGGAAACAGATGGCATGAATCGTAACCTTGGTTTCGACCCTGCCACCATCGATCATCTTATTCTTTCTCACGCACATATCGATCACTCCGGACTGATTCCTTATCTTTATAAAGGTGGTTTTCGTGGTTCAATAATCTGTACCAATGCTACCCGTGACCTATGTTCTATCATGTTGGCCGATAGTGCGCATATTCAGGAAGTTGACGTACAGCATTTCAATGAGAAGCGTGCAAAACAAGGTTTGTATCCTATTGAACCGATCTATAGTACTCAAGATGCCGAAGAAAGTCTGAAACTCTTTATATCTGTGGCTTACGATCGTCGTTTCTATATTAACGATAAGATAAATGTGAAGTTCACCAATACCGGTCACATGCTTGGTGGTGCTGTTATCAATCTGGAATTACTCGAAAACGGACAGAAAGTGCATCTTGCTTACACGGGTGATATAGGGCGTCAACACAACCGAATTCTACATCCACCAACCGCATTTCCACAATGCGATTACCTCATTACCGAATCAACTTATGGCGATCGTTTACATCCAGCCGATAAGGAAATCGAAGAAGATTTGTTGAGAATTGTTGAGGAAACCTGCGTAACCAATCAAGGTAAATTGATTATTCCTTCTTTTGCCATAGGCAGAACTCAGGAAATTGTTTATGTGCTTAACGATTTATATAATAAAGGCAAGTTGCCCAAGATTGATGTTTTTGTTGACAGTCCGCTTTCGGTAAATGCTACCGAAATTTTCCGTATGCACACCGATGGTATGAACGAAGAGGTTAAAGCCTTGATAAAATACGATTCCGATCCGTTTGGATTTAACTCTTTACATTATATTAAAAAATTAGAGGAGTCCAAAGCCCTGAATAGTTATGATAAGCCTTGTATTATCATTTCTTCGTCGGGCATGATGGAAGCCGGACGTGTTAAACACCATGTGGCTAATAATGTATCCGATTCCAGAAATACAATTTTAATTGTCGGATATTGTACGCCGACATCATTGGGTGCACGAATTCAGGAACCCGGTCTGCGCGAGATTTCGATATTCGGAACGAAACATTCCGTAAAAGCACGGATCGCCAAAATTGAAGCATTCTCGGGTCATGCTGATTATAGAGAAATGATGATGTTTCTCAGTTGTCAAACTGCGAACCTGATCAAAAAGACTTTTTTAGTACATGGCGAGTATCAGGTACAAAAGTTCTATGCTGAAGAATTGAAGAAAGCGGGATTTCAGGATATTGAGATTCCTGTTTCCGGTGAAGAGTTTGAATTATAAAAAATGCAATTAAACTTTAGATATTCAATAAATTAATGTTAGCCAATTATTTTAAAAAAAATATTGATTCATTAATAGCTTCTGCGGTTGGATTTACTATTATTATGCTTTTTACTCACTATGGAGGAATCGGCATATCACCCGATTCAATAGCCTATACCAGTGTTTCGCGAAGTTTAATATCAGGAAACGGATTTACAGAGTTTTCAGGTGGCCCGTTGGTCGCTTTTCCACTTTTTTATCCTTTTTTTCTTGGATTGGTCATGTTTGTAACTCAAACTGATATTATCCTGATTGCACCTGTTTTGAACGGATTGATGTTTGCAACCATTATATTTTTAAGTGGAACTCTGCTGGAACACTTTAAATATAAAACCAATTGGTATAAGCGAATTATTTTGGTCATCATTACCTTAAGTCCTTCGTTGATTGAAATTTATAGCATGCTTTGGTCAGAAACACTATTTATACTTTTGGCGGTAATTTTCATTCTTTTATTTCACCGGTATTTTAAAACTCACACCACTACATCGCTTGTCATTGCAGCTCTTGTGGCTGCCATGACATTCGATACACGTTATGCCGGAATTACTCTTATCGCTACAGGTTGTGTTTTAATCTTTTTCGATAAAAATCTGAGTTGGAAGAGAAAGCTGAATCATACACTCATTTTTGGTAGCATTGGTATTTCCTTTACCGTGTTAAATTTAATACGCAATTATTTTGAGACTCAATCAGTAACCGGAATGAGGCAGAAAGGGATAACAGCACTTTCTGAAAATATAGAATATTCAGGTAATGTATTTTCCGACTGGTTTACATTCCATTTTGAAGGACATCTGTTCTTCGAAATAATTGCCGTTTCTGTCATGGTGTTATTTCTTGTTTTTTTTATTCGAAATATCAATCACTGGAAATCTTATTATACTTACGAAAACATTGCTGTGTCCTTTTTTATCGTATATGTATTGTTTATTGTAATATCTTCCACCATTTCAAGATACGAAACCATTAATAACCGGTTACTTGCACCTGCATTTCTTCCGATACTTTGGATTTCAACTTGTCAGATTCCGAAATGGAGAAATTATATGCCTCACCAAAAACTAAAGTGGATATTTTTTGCATTTTCTCTTGGAATTGGGATTGTGATTATTGGAAGTTATTTCGCCATTAACAGGGAGAATTTATCATACATTAATGAGACAGGAATACCCGGATACAGCGAGGATATCTGGAGAAAATCTCAAATTGTAAATTATCTTCAAAAACATGATGAACTCTTCGAAAGCGATTCGACTATTTATACCAATCATAGTCCGGCCGTTTATTTTCTGACAAAACATTCGGTCAGTACTCTTCCCGAACGTGTTTACAAAAATGAAGTAGATGAGTTTAAGCAAACATCTTATTGCTTACTAGTCTGGTTTAATCTTGATAATGATCCCGATCTGCTAACCCTGAAAGAAATACGTAAGTATAAAAAAGTGGAACAGATTAAATCATTTTCTGATGGGGCAATATTCGTCCTGAGGAATTGATGAAATATAATGTCACTTTATTAAAAACTATATTACTGGTTCTTCCTGGGCGCTGTAGTATGGAATTCCTTCAAATAGAAGGGCTCGAAATAAGCCACATCTTCAAATCGTTTTTCAGTAAAAGCTTTTTCGGCTAATGAAATCATATTTTCAGCCAATGGAACCAAGTCCTTAATAAAGCGTGCATTGGGGTGGGTGAGAGAGATTTTACATTTTTCGGCACCATTTCCGAAGAAATAAACTACATGATTCTCAAGTATTTCTGAATAAGTCTCAGCATCAATAATATCTGCTGCTATTTCACGCTGAATTTTGCCTTTTGAGTTATAAAATGCAGCATATACTTCCATTCGTCGGGCATCTATCATAGGGCAAAACAAGAAATTCTCTGCATCTTCAACTGAATTCAAAGCCTCAGCAGTCAACACTTCCAGCGTACTTACTGCTATCAACGGAATATCCAGACCGTAACACAATCCTTTAGCGGTAGAAACGCCAATACGTAAACCTGTATAAGAACCGGGACCGCTGCTTACAGCTACCGCATCCAATTTTCTCGAAGAGGTTTTCAAAAACTCCATTGCTTCGGCTATAAAAACACTCAGCAAAGCCGCGTGATTCATTCCATCACCATTCGATTTAGAAAAAAGGCAAATACCATTCTCACTTAAAGCAATGGAACAAACATTAGTAGAGGTTTCTAAATGGAGAATTAGCATATTTTTAATTTACGATTTTAAAATGTACAATTTACAATTTCTTGCAAAATTAAGCATTTTCCGCGAATGAAAAAACAAATCCTCGTTTCCATATGAAAACGAGGATTTATAGTATTTATCTGAAGTTTACTTTAAAGAAACTTTCAACGGATTTTTTACCGTTTCGCTGAAGCGATTCAGAACTTTGAACCAGTCATTGTCTGTAGGATAGCCCCATTTGTTCCATCCGCCGCCGAAATAATAAGTAAAAGTATCACCTACTTTATAAGAACTTAACATCAATGCGTGTTCGCCTTTTGTATGTGCAGCATTTACTTTGGCAGGAATAAATACGCCAATATAATTACGGCCCGAAGGAACTTTCGCATCCGAAACTGCATTTTCTGCATATCCTGCGGTGCCATTCTCAGCGTTTAGTTTTAAATTACCGACTTCATCATGAAGATATATACCGGCTGCCAAATCCATTTTTTTAGCCGGACCTTTAAACTTTACAATTCCTTTATTAAGCATGGACCCTGCATTCGTTGTTATGGTAATTTCCTGTTTATAATAGGTATTACCCACTTTTACAGAATCATAAGTCAATTTGAATACCGATTGTAACGGACCGTTTTCGATTACTTTATAAGTGCTATAATGATTCCCAATCCACAATGAATCAGATGTATAGGGAGCGATTCCTCCACAACCTAATGTATGACCGACTTTATAACAGTCCAATCCCTGACCATGATCTACATGATACGATATTTCGTGTTTCAGATCATTATTATAGAATTTATCAACAATCAACTCATCAGTACTTTTCAACCATAAATCCACACCATTACTGGGGTTTTCATTTGCCAAAGCCGGACCGTACATACGATAAGCTGCCAGATCATTCTCCCAGGCAAAATCATCTTTACGTTCAGGCACAAAGCGTGCAGAGGTTTTAGCCTTCACAACAGCCGGTTTTCCTTCGCTTAAAGTGTAGATTCTGGAAGTATTTGCTTTTATATCGGCTTGAAATATTAATGCTTTTGGTTTTTTCTTTCCTTTAAAAATTAATTGATAAGCGACTTCTTCATTTTTGTCGTTTTTCAACACATAGGATTTCTTTTGAAAGCAGGCTCCCAAACCACAGGTTTTTACTTCTACCATTTCAGCTTTCCTGTCTATCCCGCTATTGTTTGTCACAACGATAGAACGTTGAGCAAAAGCACTTGAAAAGAGTAGGAGTGAAGCAAATAGAGAAAATGCTAGTTTCTTCATTATCGATTTTTTTAATTGAAAATTGGAAAATTATTCCGGTTGTTTACCTATAGAAGCAAGAATTCCACCGTCCACGTACAATATATGTCCGTTTACAAAATTGGATGCATCGGATGCAAGGAAAATGGCAGGACCTTCTAAATCTTCTGTTTTTCCCCAACGGGCAGCCGGTGTTTTAGCAATGATAAAATCGTTGAACGCATTACCTTTTACTCGTAATGGAGCGGTTTGTGGAGTTTCAATATAACCCGGGCCGAGGCCGTTACACTGAATGTTGAATTCACCATATTCAGCAGCAATATTTCTGGTCAGCATTTTCAAACCGCCTTTAGCTGCAGCATAAGCAGAAACGGTTTCACGACCTAATTCACTCATCATAGAGCAGATGTTGATGATTTTACCATGTCCTTTTTTTATCATACTTGGAATAACAGCTTTTGCAACAATAAAAGGACCATTCAAATCGATGTCGATTACCTGACGAAATTCTGCAGCAGTCATATCAACCATAGGAATACGTTTGATAATACCGGCATTATTTACCAAAATATCAATTACTCCCACTTCTTTTTCAATTTGTGCAACCATAGCATTAATTTGCTCTTCATTAGTTACATCGGCCACATAGCCGTGAGCTTTGATGCCATCAGCAGTATAAGCAGCCAGTCCTTTATCAACTAAAGTCTGATTAATATCATTAAAAACAATAGTTGCTCCAGCTTTTGCATATCCCGAAGCAATAGAAAATCCAATACCGTATGAAGCTCCTGTTACAAGAGCAATTTTTCCTTTTAAATCAAATTGGTTCATAATTCTAATGTGTTTGAAAGTTTGAAAAAATTAAATAATTCGAGAATTTAGCAATGTTCTTATTAATGATCTATCAACCAATTACCTAGTTAACCAATCAACTAAAAACCAATTACCTCAGTTCAGTATGTTTGAAAAAATTCTGGTCGCTATAATCAAGATTTTCGCCGGCCATACCCCAGATAAAAGTATAATTACTGGTTGCAGCAGCAGAGTGAATCGACCATTCAGGTGAAATCACCGCTTCGTCACCCTTCATCCAAATATGACGAGTTTCAGTTGGTTCGCCCATAAAGTGACATACAGCTTGTCCTTCGGGAACTTCGAAATAAAAATAGGCTTCCATACGACGGCTATGAGTATGAGCAGGCATGGTATTCCAAACACTTCCGGGTTCAAGTTCGGTCATACCCATTTGTAACTGGCAAGTCTCCAATACCTGACAAACCAACATTTTATTAATATTTCGGTGGTTTGAGCCTTCTAATGAACCTAATTCCATCACTATAGCATCTGCTTTGGTGATTTTTCTGTCAGGGAAAGTTTTATGTGCAGGAGCTGAATTGAAGTAAAATTTTGCAGGATTTGCAGCATCAATACTTTCGAATGTTACATTTCGGTCTCCTGCCCCTAAGTACAATGCTTCTTTGTAACCCAGTTCGAATACAATTCCATCGACGCTGATTTTTCCAGCTCCACCAACGTTGAATGTTCCAAATTCACGACGTGAAAGGAAAAATTCTGATTTCAACGGGTCAATAGCGTCGAGCGTAAGCACTTCCTTTGTAGGCATGGCACCACCAACAATCAGACGATCGAATAAGCTGTAAACCATGTTTACTTCGTCAGTACTAAAAATTTTCTCTATTAAATATTCTTTGCGCAGACGTGTTGTGTCATACTTTTTCGCATCTTCGGGGTGCGAAGCGTAACGAATTTCATAGTTTGTTTTCATTTTATGATAAATGTGTTTATTTTAGTTGTAAATCAATATCTTATAATAATAATTACTGTTTTATTGATAAATTGGTTGACCAAAGGTAGTGCATATTCTCGTTTTGGAAAACATAAAAAAATATAAATGTCATTTTATGGCCAATAACTATCAATCTATACGATTATTTCAACGATTTCACCTGGAGTTTTTGAAGATATTATAAACTTTAAACTATTCATAGAAAGCCAATACAAAAGCCAAAGGGATTATAATTTAATTTGAGAAAGTGTCCTTTTTGACTCAATGAATGGAAAAAATAAATTTTGGAAGGGTAGGGAAATTATTTTATTTGCAACATCCAAGCCAGATTAACCGAAACATTCAGATTATTGGAAGTGGCAAAATAGTCTCGTTTATCATTCGAAAAGACATCGCTTAATGCATAATAAGCTCGTGTATCGAGTTGATAAACTGTTCCTTTGATATTAAACAGAAATCCTAATCCTCCACAAAGACCGTAGTCAAAAGGATTCTGTATTAATGTTATATGTTGTGTGTCGATGTTAGTTGTTCCGTTTGTAAGCACCTTTTCTGATAATAAATAACTTATTTTCGGACCGATATTAAAAAATATACGACCTTTTTTACCTAAATAAAAATGAGTCAAAAAAGGAAGTTCGACATAATTCAATTGTCGTGCATATAAACCTGATTTTTCAGTCCATCCACGTTGCGAAAAATTGAGTTCAGCTTGAACACCTGCATATTTGTCACCAACATATCGAAAAATGATACCACCATTATATCCTAACAAAAAACCCTGACTTACAGAAGGATTGAAAGCAACCATTGATTCTGTAACTCCAAAGTTTCCACCGATATACATTTCAGGTTTATCTAAACGTTGTTGAGCCAATAAGGAGTTAGAAAATGCTAAAAAGAGGAAAATCCAGAGCTTATGCATAAAATAAGTTTCATAAATTAATAAGAGTTTATTCAGCTTTATCTTCTCCTAAATAGAGACGTTGATTGATAAATCCGGATCCGTTCGATGTACGTTCAAATTGCGGTTGGGATTGTATATCATTTGAATAATTATAAGAACCAATTTTGTCAATAAATTTATTTCCGTAACGGTGTAACAATGAAATAAAATAGCCGGACAAATCATAACCCAATAAATCGAAACGTGGTGAGTCTATACTAACATCTTTGCTGAAGAGTTGAATAAATTGTTCATTGTAGTTAGTAAGTTTCGTCGAATTTTCATTGATTCTAAAGGGTGAAATATAAATGCTTAAAGGCATTTTAGTATCTTGATTTTTCCAACTGTATTGTTTCAACAAAATAATATCATATTCATCGACTTGAGTTTGTAAATGTCCGATAAATGGACTAATATATGCAAATTTATCTGTGTTGAATATGACGATATTTTTTTCTCCTTTTTTTAATCCGGTTTTAAAATCTGCATAATCGGAAGTTGTCAATTCGATTTTCGAAAATGACTTTCGTTCTTTATTTAGCTCTTTTTGTAATGTTTCAACGCGGATTCTTCCTTCGTCAAATGAACTGACGCCTGGAATTTCAGCAAACATGATATGTGCGTTTTTATATTTCCCGTTTAATAAATCGAAAGTAAATTTTAAATCGGAATCGGTTCCCGGATTGAATTGAAATAAATACGGATTATATTCAATTTCAGGGACTTTCGATGTGAAAGGTATCAATGTATTTATTTTATTCTCTTTTGCAAAGTCAGCCACAAGCGATACCTGGTTGCTGAATGCCGGACCTATGATTAAATCCATATTTTTGAGTTCAGGATTGCTTAAAATCGCTGTTATTTTTTCTTCCGATTTTTCGGTATCGTAGGTATAAATTTCTAACGAAATACCTTTCTGTTTGGCTTCTTCTATAGCCAAAAGAGCGCCGGCATAAAAATCGACAAATCGTTCGATAGTGGGATCTTGTTTGTCCTGGTCGAGCATAAATGGAAGTAAAAAAGCAATTTGAATTACTTTGTTGTTGAGCTCTGTTTTTGGAGTATTGTTATTGGCCAACTGGTTATTAATGTCTGCAATATAATTTGAACTACCTTCATTTTGTCCCCTAAGTTTTAAATTACTTTCATTGGCCGGTATTTTCAAATCAGAACCAACAACTAATTTAACTGCAGATCCAGGATTTAACCGAATGATATCAATGACTTTAACCTTATATAGACGACCAAGAGAATACAAGGTTTCTTTGGGTTGAACCTGATGTAAAAAGAAGGTTTTATTTACGTCAACGCTACCGTTTTTAGGTTGAGTTGACGATTGAATTGAAACAGTGTTCTCTTTCTCTTTTTTCTTTTTTTCTTTTACTTCTTTTGGAATTTGTAAAACAATTCCTTCGCGTAAACCTTTCTCTATTTCAGGATTGTATTTTATAATTTCCTCCTGACTAATATTATACTTATTACTGATAGCAAAAAGCGTTTGATTTTTTTTTACTTTATGCTGTTTAAACTCCTGTACTGAATTGGTATCGTTTACGGATTTTTCTTTAATTTTTTCAATGCTTTTCTTTTGTATTGGAATAAGAACTTGTTGCCCAACTTTGAGGCCACTCTGAATCTCGGGGTTAGCTTTGCTTATGTCTGCCGGCGAAACTTCAAATTTGCGACCAATTGCATACAAACCTTCACTGGTTTGCACGGTATATATATAATACTCTATACCATTAATTTTTTTTGTAGGATAATTATTGTTTTGTCCAACAAGCGAGAGAGTAATCAGGGAAAATCCTGCAATTATAAAAAATATTATCTTCTTTTTCATGTTTCAATTGCTACTATTTGATTTCTGTTTACAAATACAAAAGTACAAAAAATATAGTTCAACATTTGAAATAGCGTAATAATTGAGCATTTTTTTTGTTATTGATAAGAAAGATGTACATTTGCATACTTTATAAAAAATGCGGGTTATAATTACTGTTCCATCCATGAGAAAAATTATTTTGTCCATTTGTGTTTGCATAATTACTATTGTAGCTTCTGCTCAACTGACGGTATCAGGAAACCATTTCAAGTTTGATAAAATTACCGGAAAAGTTACTGTTACTGTTATTATTTTTGACAGTATCAGAACTTCTTCTGAAATAACGTATAACCCAACTTACACTAACTTAAATTGGTATAAATATACCGATAAAAATACATCCATTAGCAATCAGGCTTCTTTATCACCCGAAGATGCTACCGGATATATATTGGTAGTGGATGGTGACAGTACATACATTTGGGTAATTGATTATAAAAAAAATCTTCCGGATTTTAAGTCATTCGTAGCTGAAAGTAAACCTAATGACCAATGTGATGAAGTAAAACTTATGATAAATGCCACTGTACCGCTTTTAAGCTATCAAACTCCTGATAGTGTTCCACATAATCTTCAAAGAATTTTTACGATAAAATATCAAACATCGAAATGGACTGACAAATGGACAACTATTCCTGCTTCCCTGCAAGAAATAATCTTGCCAGAGACTCAAATATCGGTTCCTGCTCCACTCTGCGATACCTATTTTACTTTATATGGCGACCAGTATGCTAATGATTTAGGCTTATCAATAGACAGCATTACTAGTCCATTGTACAATGCAGTTGCAGTGGAATGTCATATTACAACTGCTGTTACATCTCCTCGTAAGCATGATAAAAACAATGAATCAGAAGCTCCATACGATATAACACAACTAAGCATTTCGGCTCCATTTGATGTTCAGTTTACTGGCAATGCCAACGAACCTGTTGCTGAAACCTACAAATGGGAAATTTATAAAGATAATTCTAATCAACCCTTGATAATCCGCACTGATAAAGATCATCTATATTCATTTACGGAGAAAGGAACTTATAATGTGAAATTTGTTGCAAGTAATAAGTATTGTTCTAATACAGATTCAATCAAAATTACCGTTTCTGAATCTGAAATTTCCGCACCCAACGTTTTTACTCCAAATGGAGATGGTTTTAATGATGAGTTTCGGGTGGCATATAAATCTATTATCAGTTTTGAGGCCTGGGTTTACAATCGCTGGGGACGACTTGTGTTTCATTGGACGGATCCTCAAAAAGGATGGGATGGAACAATTAATGGACGAAAAGCAGCTACCGGTCCTTATTATTATGTCATCAAAGCCTTAGGATCTGATTTTGATCCGAATTCAAAGCCTATAGGTAATACGAAATTGAGATTAGGAGAGTATTTATTAAAAGGCGATATTAATTTACTCAGAGGGAAAGAGTAGTTTATAGTCGGTAGTTTATAGTTAGAATAAGAGGCAAGGAGTAAGAGCTAAGTAATTTGTTCCTGTTTTATAAAACTATTTCAGATCCAAACTTACGTCTTACTCCTTGCCTCTTACCTCTTTCTTCTTAGCTCTTATTTCTGAACCAGGTACATGCTGCATACTCCAAAAGTAAAATTACGGTATATATTTAATTTAAAGCCATTCTCAGCCAAAATATCAATTAGTCGTTCTCTGTTCGGAAAGGCATGCATGGATGCAGAAAGGTAATCGTAAGCTTTTTTGTCGCTGGACAATAACTTCGCTGACATTTGTACAAAAACCCGTGTATAAAGCTGATAACCTTTTAATAACAATCCTTTTTTTGGTTCATTCATTTCCAGTATCAATAAATGTCCACCTGGCTTCAGCACCCGATAAATTTGTTGTAAACTTTCATCTAATTTTTCAAAATTTCGTATGCCAAACGCGATGGTTGCTGCATCGAAAGTTGCATTTGCAAAAGTCAATGATGAGCAATCCTGAACTTCTAAATCAATAATATCGCTTAGGTTTGCTTTCGCAACCTTTACACGACCCATATCCAGCATCTTATTTGAAATGTCAACACCGGTAACATGTTCAGGTTTCAAATACTGATTAGCTTTAATACACATATCGGCTGTTCCTGCTGCAATATCTAGAATCTGTTGCGGATGATAGGGTTTTAAAGTCAACAATGACTGTTTCCGCCATACGCGAGCCATTCCCCACGACATAATATCATTGAATTTATCGTATTTATCCGAAATAGTGTTGAACATACGGGCCAATTGCTCCGTTTTCTCTTCGTGTTGGTTATATGGTTTTACTTTCGTAAAGTCAATATCTGCTTTATTTTTAGCCATTTAAATCTAGTTTTAAATTTCAGAACTTATAACAAACATAGAGTCCGGTTTGTTGAGGATCAATTATTGGTGAAATAGTGAGTTTTTTTGGAAAAAGTTTCATTACACCATCATAAGCCCAGTAAGTGGCATTGGTCATAATAATACCGACTGCAGCTCCCATCAATATATCACTGGTCCAGTGATCGTTGTTGGCCACGCGTGCAATGCCAACCCATGTTGCTGCTGCATAGCCACCTACTGAAATCCATGGACTTATATATCCCAATTCGTGATCTAAAAAGGTAGCTGCTACAAAAGCCATAGCAGTATGTTGAGAAGGTAGCGAATAACTATCCTTGGAAGTTGCATCTCGCCCGGGACGGAGCGATTTGGTTAAGTTTTTAGTATTATTCACAACAAAATCGCTGGCAATATAGGAAACTACCAAAATTACAGAACGGTCTATAAAGCGGTGTTTCGATTTTAAACCGCATAGGCTTAAGGCATAAGCAGCTACTGCAGGTGCATAACGAATTTCATTTTCTAATAAAAAGTCATGGGGTAATCCATCCAATGACAAGTTGATAGTATGTGAAGAATTCCAACTGAGTGGTCTTTGTAAGTCTACTTTTAAACCGGGAATGGTAATAATGGCAACACTTCCTAAAACTAGACTTGCAGGAACAATGCTTTCATGAACATATTGTGATTGATACCATTTTTTAGGTAAATCATTAGAACTTACTGATATTGAATCTAATACTTTTACCGAATCGGTTTGTGCAACCGTTTTTGTAAACAATAGAAAAGTAAAGACTAAAATCAATAAAATTCTCATAAATGGATGCCTGAAATGAAAGATTTATACTGATTTTGGAATTCTTGTACTTCTGATAATCAAACCAATTCCCCAGATAATAAAAGGTAAACTGAGCCATTGACCCATATTCAACACCATATTTGATTCAAAAGCTTCTTGGTTGAGTTTAATAAATTCCAATAAAAAACGTGATCCAAAAACTCCAATTAGAAAAATTCCGAATAATAAGCCGTTTTTCTTATAAGCATCTTTTTTCCAGTACATCCACCACATTATGGAAAATGTTATAAGACAATAGAGTATTTCGTAAATTTGAGTCGGATGCATGGGTTGTGTTTCACCGGTACGAAGAAAAATAAAACCCCAGGGTAGGGAAGTGGCATTACCATAAATTTCGGAATTCATCAAATTACCCAAACGAATAAAGGCACCACAAATGGCAACTCCAATCAGCAACCGATCGAAAATCCAGTTAATTCCTTTTTTGGAAACGTTTTTATTGAATAAAATCATAGCAATCAAAATACCAATGGCTCCTCCATGACTGGCTAATCCACCTCGCCAGACGTACAATAACTCCCAGGGATGTGACAGATAATGATTTCCGTATTTAAAAGTTATACCCAAAAGCGTAACAGGTTCCGGTAGTAATCGCCATTCATAAAAGAAACAATGACCAAGACGCGCACCAACTATGGCTCCGATTACTGTATATATAAACAATTTGTCGACCCAGACTTCAGGTAATTTTTCATGCTTGAAGATTCGTTGTGTAATCAACAAGGTCGCCCAAATACCCAATGCCCACATTAACCCGTACCATCGAACAGTAAGCGGTCCTAAATGAAAAAGTACAGGGTCAACATTCCATGTAATATAATTTAATAGCATAATATTTTTTTTAGTTACAAGAAAATTAATATATTAGCTTCACGATATTTGTTAATATTAGCCTATGGCGATATTTTTATCTAATATTGAAATAATATTTTATCGCAAAACAATCAAATCACCAGAAAATTTTAAATTTACATTTAGGCGTTAGCTCCGTGACAATTTTTAAATTTTTTACCGCTACCACACGGACATGGATCATTGCGTCCCACTTTTTTATCCACATGAATAGGTTGAGTCTTCTGTAGTTCACGAGTATCCTGTTTAGTTGGATCACCACTGCCAATTTCGTCCTTTTGGGTTTTGTATTTACTAAAATCCTGATGTTGTACTATTTTAGCTTCACGCACTTGTTCCGGTTCTCGCATTGGAATTTGACCACGCATTAATACAGCTAAAACTTTACGGTTAATGGTATCAATCATTTCTTTGAACAAACCGAACGATTCAAGTTTGTAAATCAAAAGCGGATCTTTTTGTTCATAGCTCGCATTTTGAACCGAATTACGCAATTCATCCAACTGACGAAGATGTTCTTTCCATTCATCATCAATAATATATAACAATGTTTGCTTTTCGAATGCTTTTACAACTTCACGTGCTTCGGTGTTGTATGCTGTTTCCAAATGTGCGGTAACATTGAATACTCGTTTCCCATCGCTAACAGGAATCAGAATATTTTCATACTGTTGACCCTGTTTTTCGTAAACCTGTTTGATAACCGGATAGGCAATAATAGCTAATCTATCCATTTTACGTTTGAAAGTTCCCAGTGAAGCTTCAGCTACGCGGTTGCATAGATCATTCGTTTTACCGGAATTAAATTCTTCTTCGTTAAATGGAACATCCATGGCAAATGTTTTCAGCAAAGATTCCTGCAATTCATCGAAATCGCCATTATTTTTGGCTATTTCCACTGCACTATCAGATGCATCGTATATCATATTGGTGATATCCACCCCAATTCGTTCACCCATCAAGGCATGTCGACGTTTGGAGTAAACCACTTCACGTTGAGAATTCATAACGTCATCGTACTCGAGTAAACGTTTCCGGATACCAAAGTTGTTTTCTTCCACTTTCTTTTGCGCACGTTCAATTGATTTCGAAATCATTGAATGCTCAATCATTTCACCTTCTTCGAAACCGAGTTTATCCATAATGCCCGAAATACGTTCCGAACCGAATAAACGCATCAAATCATCTTCCAATGATACATAAAATATAGAAGATCCCGGATCACCCTGACGACCGGCACGTCCGCGCAACTGGCGGTCGACACGACGGCTCTCGTGACGTTCAGTACCAATAATGGCTAAACCACCGGCATCTCTTACTTCTGCAGTTAGTTTAATGTCGGTACCACGACCGGCCATATTGGTTGCAATAGTAACTGTTCCTTTTTGTCCTGCTTCAGCCACAATTTCCGCTTCGCGTTGGTGTAGCTTTGCATTCAAAACATTGTGTCTGATTTTCCGTCCGGTAAGCATACGGCTCAATAATTCGGAAATTTCCACTGAAGTTGTACCAACCAATACAGGACGTCCGGCTTCCACCAAACGTACAACTTCTTCGATAACAGCTGTATATTTTTCGCGTTTTGTTTTGTAAACGCGGTCTTCCATATCTTTACGTACTATGGGGCGATTGGTTGGAATTACCACCACATCCAGTTTATAGATATCCCAAAGCTCACCTGCTTCAGTTTCAGCAGTACCAGTCATTCCTGAAAGTTTGTGATACATACGGAAATAGTTTTGCAAAGTAATTGTGGCAAAAGTTTGTGTAGCAGCTTCTACGGTCACTTTTTCTTTTGCTTCAATAGCCTGATGCAAACCGTCGGAATAACGACGGCCGTCCATAATACGACCGGTTTGTTCGTCTACAATTTTTACCTTATTTTCCATTACAACATACTCTACATCTTTTTCGAATAAAGTGTATGCTTTCAATAATTGGTTAATGGTATGAACACGTTCCGATTTGACAGAATAATTTTGAAGTATTTCGTCTTTTTGTGATTGTTTTTCTTCGGATGAAAGTTCTTTGTTTTTTTCTAAATCGGCAATTTCGCTTCCTACATCAGGCAATACAAAGAAATAAGGATCATCAGTGCTATCGGTAATTAAATCAATACCTTTATCAGTAAGCTCAATTGAATTTTGTTTCTCATCAATTACAAAATAAAGTGGATCGGTAGCAATGTACATGTTCCGATTGTTTTCCTGCATGTAAAACTCTTCGGTTTTCAATAAAAGAGCTTTCATACCCTGTTCGCTGAGATACTTTATCAAAGGAGTATTTTTTGGCATACCTTTGTACGAACGGAATAAAGCCAATGCACCTTCTTCCTGTACTTTTTTATCTTCCGATTTCAATAAATTACGTGCATCGGACAGGTATTTGGTGGCCAATGTTTTTTGGGTATTTACCAAGCGTTCTACTTTAGGACGTAAGTCTTCGAACAATTGATCTTCACCTTTTGGCACAGGACCTGAAATAATCAAAGGGGTACGGGCATCGTCAATCAGAACCGAGTCAACCTCATCCACAATGGCATAATTGTGTTTGCGTTGTACCAAATCCATTGGGCTGGTAGCCATATTATCGCGCAAATAATCGAAACCAAATTCATTATTTGTTCCGAATGTAATATCGGCAAGATATGCCAGACGACGTTCTTCAGAATTGGGGCGATGTTTATCGATACAATCTACCGACAGACCATGGAACATATAAAGCGGTCCCATCCATTCCGAGTCACGTTTCGATAAGTAATCGTTCACGGTTACAAGGTGCACACCGTTGCGGGTCAATGCATTCAGGAATACAGGAAGGGTAGCTACCAGAGTTTTACCTTCACCAGTACCCATCTCCGAGATTTTACCTTTATGGAGTACCACACCACCGAATAATTGTACATCGTAATGCACCATTTCCCATTTAATAAGGTTTCCTCCGGCTGTCCATTCGTTTTTGTAATTAGCTTTATCGCCAACGATACTTACAAAATCATGTTTGGTAGCTAAATCACGGTCAAAATCATTGGCCGTAACTTCTAATATCGAATTTTCAGAAATACGGCGCGCCGTATCTTTCATAATGCTAAATGCTTCGGGTAAAACGTCATCCAGCACTTCTTCGTATTTGGCTGTGATTTCTTTTTCGAGTTTATCAATTTCTGTGTAAATTTTTTCCCGTAAATTGATTTCAGTTTCTTCAATGACTGCTTTCAATTCAGCAATCCTTGCAACTTCCGGTGCAACGAAATCTTGAATACGCGTTTTAAGTGTTTCTGTCCGGGCCCGCAATTCATCGTTTGTAAGGGTCGTAATTTCATCATAAACCGCTTTGATTTTATCAACAAACGGCGTGATTTCTTTTAAATCACGTTGTCCTTTACTACCGAAAACTTTACCTAAAAATTCATTAAATCCCATATATTTCAATGTTTTATCTATTAATATCGTAGTATGTTTTTCCTCTTTCAGAATATTATCTGCAAAAGAATGACAAAGATACAATTTATTACTTGTATTTTCTCTATTTTAAAAGTTGTCAAAGTTCTATTTCTGTTAAAAAATACAAAGTGAAAAAATGTTTCGTGTTTCTTGTTTTGGGAAGAGACAAGTCGCGACCTGTCATTTCAAAATATGTTTTATAAAAAAACCTCCCCAAAAAATGGAGAGGTTTAGATATTCGAAAATTGTTAATTGTTAATGTCTTAAGTATTCATTCCACCACATACATTGATAACTTGTCCACTTACATAACTTGATAAGTCTGAAGCAAGGAATAGAGTTACTTTAGCCACTTCGTCAGGACTTCCACCACGACGCAATGGAATTTGTTCGTTCCATTTGGCACGTTGATCATCGCTTAACGCGTGAGTCATTTCAGTTTCAATAAATCCAGGAGCAATAGCATTGGCACGGATACCGCGTGAACCTAATTCTTTTGCAACCGATTTAGCCAAACCAATCATACCGGCTTTTGAAGCCGAATAGTTAGATTGTCCTGCATTACCGGAAACACCAACTACTGAACTCATATTGATAATGCTACCCGTTTTTTGTTTCATCATAATAGGTGTACATGCATGGATAAAGTTGAAAGCTGATTTCAGGTTTACATTGATAACAGCATCCCATTGACCTTCGCTCATGCGCATCATCAAACCATCTTTGGTGATTCCGGCATTGTTTACCAAAACATCGATGCGTCCGAATTCTTTAAGAATTTCTTCAACTACAACATGTGTTTCGTCAAAATTAGCTGCGTTCGAAGCATATCCTTTGGCTTTTACGCCCAAAGCTTCAATTTCTTTTTGAGTAATCAAAGCATTTTCATCGATATTCAAATCGGTAAATGCAATGTTAGCACCTTCGCTTGCCAATTTGAGGGCAATTGCTTTTCCAATACCACGGGCAGCACCGGTTACGATGGCTACTTTTCCTTCTAATAATTTCATATAAGTCTATGTTTCTAAAAAATGAATTATAAAAATTTCAGAGACAAAGGTAGTACTTTTTTCCTAAAATCGTAAAAAACCTGCATGATTTGCTCACTTTTGTGCATAAAAAAGCACATTCAGGGTGATGAATGTGCTTTTCAGTATTTGAGATATTTTAATATGACGTTTTATTCTCTCATTTTCGAATCAAATAAATTAAACGCTGATTCAGGTGTTATGGTTTTAAACACACTCTTTGTTGCTGAAGGTGGTGTAGTAGTTGCAGTAGTTTCATCAAAATATCTTAATGTACCCTGATAGGTTCCATAAATTTTATTTCTATAGAAATCAAAAAAATCATATTCTAAGGTATAAATACCATTCGATGTCGAAACGTTTATATTACCTTCTACAATTGATTGTTGAATAGAGCCATAATACCATGAGTTATAATTTTTCCCATTAAGTTTATTTCCTGGCATTATCGTAAAGGGAGCAATATCTTCAACTCTGGATATTACTGTTAAAACCTGATATTTTCCGACTGGCAAACTATTGGACACCGATAATGAAGTATTAATCTGTAACACCAATGTGTCACTTTTACTATACAAAATTACAAAAAATGCATTCGATACCTTTGCTTTGAAAGCATCACCTAAATAATGTATTTCACCTAAAGTTGTAACCGGATAGATTTCATTACTAACCGCCACAACACAAGTAGCTTCTTTTTCTCCTGATTTAGCAGTAATAGTGGCATTTCCTTTTGATTTAGCAATAATTTTTCCATTTGTTACAGAAACCACACTGCTATTACTCGTTGTCCACATAACCGGGAATTTACTGATATCACCACTGCCGGTTACTGTTGCAATTAATGAATCGGTTTGACCAATATTAAAACTTTTTGTTGCGTTACTCAGTGTAAGACTAGTTATTTCGTTTTTTACACAAGAAGCAAGTAATACTAAAGCAATTAAGGGAATGAAAAGACTTAATTTCATTTTTTGTTTCATAATAGTTTTTTTAAAGTTATACGAACTGCAAATATATGATAAATATTTTAATTAAAATCCACTTAAATCCACTTATTCTAATTTATTTGTGAATTGATTGATTATATCAGTTAATTATAAGGCAATTGTTTTTAATGAAACTCACCAAAATAAACTTTTTATAGTGTTATTATCAACCTACTGACATGAAATGATTCCTACTAAAGAATGTTTAAAGTAATAACTGCCGGAAAATCTTTAGCTTTAGACATAAAAAAGAGCGCACAACTGAATGAACACTCTTTTCAAAAAAGTTTTTTCTATTGAAATTGTTAAAAGTATCTGGTTTTCAATTTCAACAATTTATCAAAAGTATTTATTTGTTTATTTTTCGAATTACTTTTTATTGCAGCAGGTACATTCTGAATAGTTCCATCGTAAAATGTCAAGGTGCCTTGATAGGTTCCTGAAATGGAATTTCCGTAATAATCAATCAATTTATATTCAATAGTATAAATTTTATTTATGACTGAAACAATTGCATTTCCAGTGCTAATGGGATTATTATTATTAACACCGAAATACCATGAACCATAGTAGTAATTTCCATCTGAGAAAACAGGATTTAGAGTATTGGGAAGAAACTTTAAATCAGTCTGTATCTCATAGGTTCCTGCCGGTAAATTATCAATTACTGTTGAATCAGTATTAAAATCTAATAACAGAGTATCGGTATTGTTTCTCAAAGAAACTACAAAATTATTTGATAATTTAGTGTTGTAATAATCACCCCAGTAAACTAATATCCCTTTTGTGAAAACCGGAAAAATTTTATTATCAACGGTCACTTCACAAGTAGCTGTTTTTTCACCTGCCTGAACGGTAATAGTAACTATTCCTGACGACACTGCGGTGACTATACCTTCTTTAATTGTTGCCACAGCGGTATTGCTGGTTGTCCATGTTTGTGGAAGTTTACTAATGTCCCCGGTTGATGTAACTGTTGCAGCCAACGAATCGATTTGCCCAATAGTTAAATTGATGGTTGCTTTATTGAGTGTGATTTTTGTCACTTCATTTTTTATACATGATGTGAGAAAACCAAAAGCAATAATAGTAATCAACGAATACATTTTCATTCTTTGTTTCATTTTGATTTATTTTAATTATTCAAATAGACAGCAAATGTAGAATAAATATTTTAATTAACAATTAAAATTGCATAACTTTTTCAATATTATCAATAGAAAGCTTGATTTTACTTGTTATAAAAAGAAATCGTCCGATTTCTCAGACGATTTCGTTATAAAATGCAATAATTTGGAAAACAGTTTATTGTTTAACTGTTCATCGAAACTAAAAACTCATCATTATTTTCCGTACGTTCAATACGATCTTTCAAAAATTCCATGGCTTCCATTGAATTCATATCGGCCAAGTGACGACGTAGTATCCACATGCGGTTCAGCGTGTCTTTGTCGAGCAATAAATCGTCGCGACGGGTACTAGAAGCCATAATATCTACAGCCGGGAATACACGTTTGTTTGATAATTTACGGTCGAGTTGAAGCTCCATATTGCCGGTTCCTTTGAATTCTTCAAAAATAACTTCATCCATTTTTGAGCCGGTTTCAGTCAAGGCTGTAGCAATAATGGTTAAACTTCCACCATTTTCAATATTTCGGGCTGCACCAAAGAATCGTTTTGGTTTGTGTAATGCATTGGCATCCACACCACCTGAAAGAATCTTTCCTGAAGCAGGTGAAACAGTATTGTAAGCACGTGCCAGACGTGTAATTGAATCGAGTAAAATCACCACATCATGTCCACATTCAACCATGCGTTTGGCTTTTTCGTGTACCATGCTGGCTACTTTTACGTGGCGTTCAGCTGGTTCGTCAAAAGTGGAAGAAACCACTTCGGCACGTACACTACGTGCCATATCGGTAACTTCTTCAGGACGTTCATCAATCAGTAATACTATCATGTAAACTTCCGGATGATTGGCAGCAATGGCATTAGCAATTTCCTTCAATAAAACTGTTTTACCTGTTTTAGGCTGCGCAACAATTAATCCACGTTGGCCTTTTCCTATTGGACAGAATAAATCCACAATGCGAGTTGAAAGTGTATCGTTTTTACCACTGCAAAGGTTGAACTTAACATCCGGAAAAAGGGGAGTCAGATGTTCAAAAGGCACGCGGTCACGAACATATTCAGGTGATCGGCCATTGATTCTGCCAACCTTAATAAGTGGAAAATATTTTTCTCCTTCTTTTGGTGGGCGAATGGCTCCGCTTACCGTGTCACCGGTTTTTAATCCGAAAAGTTTGATTTGTGATTGCGATACATAAATATCGTCGGGTGAAGCCAGATAATTATAATCAGCAGAACGTAGAAATCCATAACCATCAGCCATCATTTCCAGTGTTCCGGTTCCTTCCAGAATACCATCAAAGTCGAATTGTTTTTCTCCTTTATCTGGTCGTTGATTGAATTTATTCCTGTTATTATTGACATTATTTCCGTTGTTACCGCTAATAATGGCCTTATTATGTTTAATTTCAGGCAATTCCGGTTTTGTCTTTATATTTTCATCAACACCTTCAACTATTCCTTCAATTATCGGTTCTATTGCAATTTCGGGAACAAACAATGTTTCTTCAGTACCAAAGTCAATTTCCGGTTTATCTTCCAAAACAAATACCCTTGTCGGCGGTGCTATAATTTCTGATTCTGTTTTTTCAACAGATGGTTTTATTACTAAGGGTTTAGGGGCTTTTGGTTTGGGCTTATTGGTTTTTTTTGTTGGTTTGACTTCCGTTGTAGGAACGGTTTCTGTTGGGGTAACATTTACATGAGGTTCGGCAACTTTTACAATAGCTTTTGCTGGTTCAGTATGATCTTTGATTACAATTTTTTGAACCGTTTTATCTATGGGTTTTGTAGTGTTACCTTGGGGAACAAAAACTTTTTGTTCAGTGTTTTTCTTAACCGGAACACGTAAGCGTTTTTTTCGATCAATTTCTTGACTTTCGTTTGAAATGGTTTTTCGTTGTGCATTAACAACTGCCTGTTGGTCGAGGATGTCATATACCAATGATTCTTTTTTTGTTGAATTAGAAACTTTTAGTCCTAATTCTGTTGCGATGTCCTTCAATTCGGACAGTTCTTTCGCATTCAATTGCAAAATGTTGTAATTACTCATAAAATGATGGATGAACGCTTCTGGTGAGATTTTCCAAATGGAAAAATAAACGTTATTGTTGTTGTGAATGTTATTTTTTGATTGTTGAAACAAAAGCAGGACAGCTTTTGTCATTAGAAAACATTGCAAATTTACGACTAAATTTCGATTGCACAAATAATAATCGTATTTTTATTTATTTTTTATATAAGGGGTGAATTTATTTCGTCTAATTAAGGTATTCAAGATGTGAATATGATCCAACGTTTTACAGAATAAAAACCTCCTGAACTTTCGTTAGAGAGGTTTTTTTTATAACTATCTTATTCAGAGTCAGTTTGCTAATTAAAGTAAATATTGTTCGCTGATGGATTTGTTTTCTTGTACACGATAAATAGTGTCGGCAAACATTTTCGATATTGATAAAATATTGGCTTTCGAACATAATGCTTTGTCGAAAGGAATAGAATCAGTAAAAGCAATTTCAGTTAGCGCCGATTGACAAATTCTTTGCGAAGCTGTTCCCGACATAACGCCATGTGATACAATGGCCCGAACGCTTCTGGCACCTTTTGACATCATTAAATCGGCTGCTTTACAAAGTGTTCCGGCTGTATCCACCATATCATCGCATATAATCACATCCTTACCGTATACTTCCCCAATAATGGTCATTTCTCCAATTACGTTTGCTTTTTCACGTGTTTTGTAACAAATAACCATAGGTACTCCCAAGTGTTTTGAGTATGAACCTGCACGTTTCGAACCACCGACATCGGGCGAAGCAATAACCAGATTTTTCAATTTCAATGATTTGATATAAGGTACAAAAATGGTCGATGCATAGAGATGATCAACAGGAATATTGAAAAAACCCTGAATTTGATCGGCATGTAAGTCCATCGTGATAATTCGATCAACACCTGCAACACTCAGCATGTCAGCTATCAATTTGGCTCCGATAGAAACCCTTGGCTTATCTTTTCTATCCTGACGTGCCCAACCAAAATAAGGAATAACAGCAATCACTTTGTATGCTGATGCACGCTTTGCAGCATCTATCATCAAAAGTAATTCCATTAAATTGTCCGAATTTGGGAAAGTGGATTGAATCAAATAAATGTATTGACCACGAATAGATTCCTCGTACGAGACAGAAAATTCGCCATCTGAAAAATGCTCAATTTTCATATTTCCCAGCGGACACTCTAAACTTTCACAAATTTTTTCAGCAAGATAACGACTTTTTGTGCCCGAAAACACTTTAAAAGGTGAAGTTGAAACTGACATGGATTGAAGTGTATTAGTGTTGGAGAATTTTCTGCAAAAGTACGGATTTTTATTATAAAATGGTCACTATAACTATTAAAAATATAATGAATATTTATTACTCAAAAATACAAAAGGCATTGTTTAACCGAAAAATACTAACCTGTTTTCAACATTTAGAACTTTAAAGGTCGATTATATTTTACATTTTTAATAAGTTTCCGCAAACGTTTGAAATCAATTTAAGTGATTTATTAAGCATGATAAACTTAATTTAGTGAATTTACCATTACTTTTGGTTTTTTAAAAATACATGCATTCTAATTGTCTACAATACAATAATCTATGAAAATACACTTTAAAATCCCTTATTATACATATTGGGGTCAACGAATGATGGTAAGCGGTAATATTCCGGAATTGGGAAATGGAGATATAACCAAATCATTTGCTCTCAATTTCCAGTCACCCGAAGATTGGACAGTGGAAATTGAAGTAAATCGAAATGAAATTTTCCAATTGAATTACAAGTATATTTTATTTACCGAAAAAGATGGCCAGTATAATCAGGAATGGGGTGATGATCGTAATATCACGCTCGATCCATTGAAAATGGATCATTTTTTCTGTATTGATACATGGAATTCACCTGGTAGTCTTGAGAATGTTTTTCTGACTACACCTTTTCAAAAGGTATTGTTGCGTGATGATAAAATCCCTGTAATTTTAAAACCAACGATGAATTACACACATGTTTTCAAAGTAAAAGTACCTTTATTGAAGAAAAATGAAGTGCTCTGTTTGATAGGTGATTGTGAAACTTTGGGTAATTGGTCTACAAATAAACCAATTGTAATGAATAAAACAGTTGGTAATTGGTGGACTGTCGCTGTCGATTTAAGTAAAGCACAAGCTGAAGTTCATTATAAATATGGGATTTATGACCCGGATAATAATCAGTTTCGCTATTTTGAATCGGGATCGGATCGTATTGCGCCTATTATTAATTCTAAAAGAACTTTTGTTCAGATCTCTGATGGTTTTGTTCGAATAGCTAATAATACATGGAAAGGTGCCGGAGTGAGTTTACCTGTTTTCAGTATTAGAACTAAAAAAAGTCTAGGTGTTGGCGATTTTGCTGATATGAAATTATTCGTTGATTGGGCTGAAAAAGTGGGCTTGAAACTAATTCAGGTACTTCCACTTAATGATACAATTGGAACTCACACCGATGCCGATGTGTTGCCTTATGCCGCTATTTCAGCTTTTGCACTTAATCCGCTTTTTCTGAATTTACCAGCAATGGGTAAACTTCCAATAAAACATCCTTTGCAAAAAGAATATAAAACCAAACAAGCCGAATGGAATGCTTTGGATTTAATAGCTTTTTTAGATATAATAAATTACAAATTGCAGTATGCTAAAGAATTATATCTTCTTGAAAAAGAAAAATTCTTGCAAAATAAAAACTTTAAAACCTTTTTTACTGATAATGAATATTGGTTGGTTCCTTATGCAGCCTATTGTGTGTTGCGCGATCAATTTGGTACGTTCGATTATCGTAAATGGAAGGATTTTGCACATTATGATGCACTAAAAATGGTTGAATTCTCATCGCCTGATCAAGTTCATTTTGATGATATTGCTGTAAATTATTTTATACAATATCATTTGCATATTCAATTGTCCGAAGCAGCTGCATATGCCCATGAACATGGCGTTGTACTCAAAGGTGATATTCCGATAGGTGTAAATAGAAATAGTGTAGATACCTGGGTATCGCCAGAACTATTTCATATGGATATGCAAGCAGGAGCGCCACCCGATATGTTTTCTGTTAAAGGTCAAAACTGGGAATTACCGACTTACAATTGGGAGGCAATGAAGCGAACCGGATATGATTGGTGGAAAAAACGTTTTGGACAAATGTCAAATTATTTTGATACCTTCCGCATTGATCATATTTTGGGTTTTTTCAGAATATGGCAAATTCCTGCTAATCAGGTTGAAGGAATTATGGGACATTTAAATCCTTCAATACCTATCCACGTGAATGAATTTGCCGAAAAAGGATTGTGGCTTGATTACAATCGTTTTTGCAAACCTTATATTACCGATGCAATTCTATGGGATTTCTTTGGAGAAGAAGCTTCCTGGGTGAAAGCTAATTGTCTTCAAATTGAAGATGGTTGGATTTTCAGATTAAAAGTGCCTTATCAAAGTCAGTTGGCTGTGGAGAAGCTATTTACAGAAGGAAAAATATCCGAACGTGTGAAATGTGGCTTATTTGATATAATTTCCAACGTGCTTTTATTTGAGGTTGAAGGTAGTCACGGTACTCAGTTTTATCCACGTTTCGGTATGGAAAGTCTGCGCACCTTTCGTGATTTGGATAATTATAGTAAAGATCGCCTACAGGAATTATATGTAGATTATTTTTATCGCCGTCAGGATGATGCTTGGTATAAATCGGGCATGGAAAAATTGCCTGCTCTCAAAAGAGCTACAAATATGATGATATGTGGTGAAGACCTGGGCATGATGACGCCTTGTGTTACTTCAGTGATGAAAGAATTGGGGATATTAAGTTTGGAAGTACAAAGGGCACCAAAATCGAATAAAAGGGAGTTTTTCCATCCATCTAAGGCACCTTATTTATCTGTTGTAACACCATCGACACATGATATGAGCACTATACGTGGTTGGTGGGAAGAAGATCGAGCAGTAACGCAACGTTTCTATAATTCGCAACTAGGATATTGGGGAGAAGCACCTTACTTCTGCGATTGGTGGATTTGTCGCGATATTATACTACAACACCTGTATTCACCTGCTATGTGGACCATTTTCCAAATGCAGGATTTATTGAGCATTTCCGAAACTATTCGTCGTTCAAACCCCAACGAAGAGAGAATCAATGTACCTTCAAACTCGATGAGTAGTTGGCGATATCGTTTGCATTTGAATATGGAAGATTTGTTGGGGAAAGAAGATTTCAATGCAGAATTAAGAAATTATATAACACAATCAGGAAGGTAAGCCGTTTTAAAGTTAGATAAATTGAGTTTGTAGAGATCTTGCATGCAAGGTCTCTATTTTATTTCATCTGCGTTTATGTGTTTGTGCAAGTACTGATAATACTGATATGGAGTCATGAAAATTCCTCGATTGCCATCTTTATAAAAATGGATTAATTGCTCAAATTTTTTAAAACTGTCATCGTTCCATGCTGCCGGATGAATTTGAATGAGTATATATGGTTTATTTTTATCATGGTTGTAATTATACATAATTTTTTCTGCCGGAAATTTGAAAAAATATAGATAGTCAACATTTAAAATTATATGTTCGTCGGTGGCATTTATAACCCGTTTATTGGGGTCCTTCCATTCTTTCTGATATTGATTTTCGATTTTTTCATAACACATCCAAACATTTATTTCGGGGAAATGAGTTATTTCAGAGGCAGTTTCTTTGGATGTTCTGTTAAATGGAGCACCAAAACTATGGCATGTGAAATTCAAGGATTTAGAAAAGAAATTTTGTGCCAATTGAATGTGATCGAATTGAAAATTATAATCAGTTCCCTGAAATTCATATTTGTTATCAAAATGCGAATGATCATACCCATGATTCCAAAATTCAATGATTGGGAATTTATTAGGTTGTAAAAGACTTGAGATTCTCTGTATTTCGGAAATTGAGCTTTCTGTTGTTACTTTTTTAGAAATTACACCAACTCCTGCACAAATATCGTTATCGGCCACCATTTTCATAAATCGATTCCAATTTGCTGTTGTGTCTCCCAAGTCATCAGCTTTTAGAATGACTATCAATCCATTGGGTGAGTTTAAAGAGACATCTTCCCGACAAGAGCTGAATAATAGTATAGGAATTAACCATACTGCAATAAATATGTACTTTTTACCTAACAAAGGAAATAATGACATAATTTGTATTTGTTATAAGACTGCTAATGAAATTTTTACGACTAAATTTGGGCCTCTATTTCAATTGAAGATTAAATTGTGATTACAACAGATTGACAATAGAAAAGTTTAGGGTGTCTGGGTTTAAATCAAATAATTATTCAGTCTTCAACTTTTTTTTGAAGGTTCTTTTTGTGTTTTAGCACAAGAAAATTATGAAATAATTGAGCCAATCCAAAATATTTGTATCTGACTAACAGAAGCATTAGTTTTTCTCCTCTTTTAAAGTCTGAAATGCAGTTAGTTTCTTCATCGTGAAACATGTTGGCAAATTCTTTTCGAAGTTTCGAAGAATGTGTATCAATCATTAATCTGACTTTGCTTTGTATTTTTGATATTTCTATTACTTGTTTATACTTCTCAAATTCATTATGTTCTTTTAAAAATGTATCTAAAAGCTCCCAAAACTGAACTACATTTTCGAAATGCATATGATTTATAGTTTTGGTTATAGAATTCTTATTATATTGAATATAATGATAATACGCTTGATTTATTTTTACTATTTTATTTGCATAAAAAAATAATCTAGTCATAATATGCCAGTCTTCACAATAATTTAGTGTCTCTGTTACTCTACAATCATCTCGTTTATATAGAGTGCTTTTTACCAGTTTATTACACATCGAAGATGAGGTTTGTTCGTGTTTAATCATATTGATGAAATTATTTTCCTTTATTTCAGAGATATAATCGCATACAATTATTGATTTTTTTTTGGATTCAATAAAGAAGTCCGAAACAACAATATCTGCATTTTCAGCTTTTGCTTTCATATAAAGTACTTCAATCATTTCAGGTTCAATATAATCGTCACTATCCACAAATGAAATATAACAACCAGTAGAATTATCTATGGCTGTATTTTTAGCAGCAGCCGATCCTTTGTTTATTAAATGATGAAATATTTTAATTTGATTCTTACGTTCTGGATATTGTTCAATTACATTAAGCAATTTTTCAATACTTGTATCCAAACTGCCATCATTAACAAAAATGTATTCAATGTCTGTAAATGTCTGATTGAAAAGACTATGAGCACATTTTTCAATGTATTCCGATACATTGTATATTGCTATCAATATGGAGACTTTTGGAATCATAGTAATTTATGTTTTTTAATCAGATAGTTGCAATAGGCAATTTCACTCAAACCGGAGAGTGTTAAAGCAACGACTACAACCAATATATTATGAAAAATGAAAATACCAGGTATGCAGAAAAGGAAAAAACTACCGAATGCAACAAATTGATTTCGGGTAACAAAATAATATCGTTTGGTTGGTACAAAAACAAAACTTATATAACAACCTACTACCAACCAGACCAATACCGTAACGCTTAGTATCACTGCCAATGGATAAGAACCTAACATAGCCGTTCCACCTAATATCAAAATTATCCAGCGACCGAATAATGCAATACCAGCAATTACACCAAAACCAATCAGGGTTTCGTATCGGAGAATTTTTTGTACTACCGTTTTTTGAACATTTTCAATGATTTTTGGGAATAGCGCACCATTAATACTCATGGTCAACATTCGAGGTAATATAATAATTTTATTGGCTAAATCGTACAGGGCAACATCCCTCATGCCAAAGAAGGCACCAATAATAATGGTTACACTCTCTTGCTTGATTGTACCGGTTGATGATGACCAAAAGAAGGGCATGGCATCCCGAAAGTAAATCTTTAATGATTGAATAGACACAAAACGAATTGTAATATTTTCCTTTGTTTTTAGAAAAAGTATAGATGAAATTCCTCCTGAAATAACTGAGAATGTAGCAATCAGAACGTAGATCCAGCAATCAGATGATGTTTTGATAAATAAAAAAATAAAAGGTAAAGAAAGTATTCTAAATCCCAATTGGATAAAGGTGACAATGCGCATTTTTTGTACACCCTGAAAATACCAAACAGGGAAAAGAACTTCTGCAATAATTTGTGTATAGCAAATTCCAAAAATAATCCAGTTGTCACGCATTATAGGTATGGTGAAAAGCAATACCGAAAATATTATCGTCGAAATTATAGCTAAATAGCTTTTAGCTGTAAATACACTTGAAACAATTTCATTTTTAACTTGTTGATTGTCCTTATTCTCTATGATTGCTTTCAATGCGGGGAAACTGAATCCAAATGAAACTAGTCCGATGAAATATGAAGTTATCGAAAGTGCAAAAACGTATAAACCGTAACTTTCCGCACCCAGAACGCGAATTAAATAGGGGTAAATTAGAATTCCAAACAACGAGTTTATAATTTGAAGAGCTGTCATAAAGAAGTAATTCTCAATCACTTTAGTATTGTTTGAGATTTTACTTCTTATCGATTGGAAACTACTCTTTCGCATTGAAAAATAATTAAAGTGTTGATTATTTTATGCTTCGAAAGGACTATTGTCGAAACTAATACGGAAAACTTTGTTTGGTTTAACTGGTGATTCCTGTAAAGTAGCTTTCAGGTTTCTTTTGGTGTATATGGCACAAATAGTATTGGAAACATGATATAAATACTGATGAGCTTCGGAAGGTAGTCCGTCCAAAATAGCTGCAATAACTGAATGACGAGGCGTTTCGGGATTATAACCGTAATCATGCCAAACAATTATTGAATTATCATCTTTTAATAATTCATACACCTTACATGTATCAGATTTTACACCTTCATAGGAGTGATCACCATCTACAAAGATAAAATCAAATTTTTGGTTTAATGTTGAAAAGTCGAAATATAAAGAATTAGCATGTACGCTTAAAATATTCTTTTGTTCTTTAATTAGACATCCGTGTAATTGGGCATATTTTTCGGGTAACCCCATTGCTATTATGTCTTCGGGTGATAAATTGATAGATGTACAATGTGCTGCACTTTCAGCTACATTCATGATACTTTCCCCTCTCCATGTGCCAATTTCTAAATATTCGCAATTTGGAATTGATTTGGCAATAGATTTAAGCAATGCTAAATCAGTAATTAGTGAAGAACCGTCTAAAAAAGTATAATGGTCAATTTGTCCTTTTCCATCAACAAGAAACTGGTTGATGTCTGCAGTTGGGAATTGAGTTCTTCCATACTTATTTTTTAAATTATCCTCAAATTCAGTTTCATCCTTCAAAACTAAAAAAAATGAGGAAGGTTTTATTGTTATTTTACGCAGAATGCGCAGAATGGCTTTGATGCGTTGACTATTGGTCATGTCTGTAAATTTTTATAAATGTTCAGAATTTAATACTTTCTTGTATATTTCCATAATTTTCATTCCCACACTTTCGTAACAACATCTATTTTTTACAGATACTTGAATGGTTTTAGAATCGTAGTTTTGAAAGTGGTCGAGCAAATAATTCATTTTTTCGAGCAATGCATGTTCGTCTTGAGGCTCAATTATAAAGCCATTTTTTTCATTTATATAGTCTTCTGCAATTCCCACGCGGGTTGTTAAAACGGGTTTACCTAATGCTAAGCTTTCTGTAATCACAATTCCTGCAGTTTCATAGTTCGAAAAAAGCACAAAATAGTCACTATTATATATCCATTCGGCAACTTCTAGTGAAGTTTTTTCGCCAAAAAATTGAACAATTTCATTTGTTAATCCAATACTTGCAGCATATTTTGTTATCGGCAGGTAATCGATGCCTGTACCTATAATAATGAGCTCAAAATCATTTCTTTGTTTAGATAATTGTGATACTGTTCGTAAAATGCCACTGACGTTCTTCGCAGTTTCTAAAAAACATGAAACAAGTATTATACGTTTTTTGATGCGATAAGTTATTGGATATGTTTTAAAAAAAGCAGGATCAATCACGTTATCAACAATAATATATTGAGTATTATGTAAATTGTAGGATAGCATGGCATCTTTTAACATGATAGAAACGGGAAGAATTGCTTTAGCATTTTTCACTACAATTTTTGTAATAAATTTACGTATAATTCCATTAAATGCATTTCTATTAGGTAAATACCGTGTCCAATGCTCAGTTATAATATAGGGAGTACCTTTCCATAATTTATATAGGTAAGCCATAAATCCAGTGCGTGTGAGAATATTGGCGTGTATAATTTCTGGAATAAATCCTTGAGACGTAATGCGTTTATATCCTTTTATATAAGCTCTTAAATAGTTGATTGCTTTGATAACTTTGTGAAAGAAACCGCTTTTTGGATAGGGATAATAAATTATGGTTTCGGTTACATTTTTTTGTTTTCTTTCTTCTGTTTCATAAGTCCGTATATTTTCATCTGCATGTACATAAAGCACTCTGACATCACAATACAAGCTAACTGCTTGGGCATGTTTTTGTACAAATAAACCGGCCATAGGATCATATCGATGTGGATACCATTGAGATAGAAAAAGAACTTTTATCATTTTTTGCTTGGTTTACGTATTAGAAACGATGGACGGAATTGTTTTAGTATGTAATAAGGTTGGTTCTTTGCCCCAAATCCCTTGTAAAAACGCGCAATTCCTTCAATGCTAGAACCCTCAAAGTCTAAAATACAGTTACATCCTGCTTTTTCATGAATAAGTTTATCGATAAGTAAAAACATGGCCGACGTGGCTTTTCCTTCTGAATTAGAAATTGGAAGTAAATAGGTGATTCTATGAGTGGAATACATTATGCAAAGTGCTGCTATTAAATTATTTTCAGAAGAATATACGCCATATAATGTCATAGCATTTTCGGCAATACCTTTTTCAATAAGTTCTTTTACAACTGATTGTTGTGCTGAAATGAAATTTTTATTGACTGAATAATAGAAAGATAAAAAAACGTCTTGTTGTATTCCAATTTTAACGTTTAATTTTAGTTTGGTAGATTTGTCAATATTCCGTTGTGTATTTTTTGAATAATAAGAAGCTATTTTTTCATAAGGTTGGTTCAGATTTAAAATATAATTGGGAAAAGCGACAGCATTGGAATGAAAATTCTGCTCATTCAAATTTAACTCGTAACTGAAAGATGGAAGTTCCTTTATAAAGTGCTGAACAACATTCTCATCAATAAGCTGTTTTGAAAAAATGCCTAATTGTTGGGTGAGAATAGGTTGAACCAAATAAGGTAATCCATATCTATGTTTAACGGGCAGTGGCATTATATATTCGTAATCTTCTGTTACCAATGCTTCCCAATTGGGCGATACTATATCCAAATACCAGGTGAAAGCATAAGTTAATTGATTCTTTGATTCCAAGATGTATTTATCCCAACGCGCGTATTCAATTTCTTTATGTTGAAGATGTTTTACCAGCATGAAAAGTTGTTTAACAAAAATCAAAACAAAAGTAAGGAATTTTCGCTACAAAACAGCAGAAATAGGATGTTAATTTGCAATAAGTGAAAAATTGTACAGGATAATTATTGGCTGTTTTATAATTGTATTTTTTATAAAATAATTTTTTTATTCAAAAAAAATGCAGTATTTTTGACATTCAAAATTAAAGTTAGAAAATTTATGGCTAAAGAAATTGTAATTAATACGGGTGCAATGTACAATGCACTTACCAATGGTAGTAAGATTGTTGGAAAGATTTTCGCTGATAGTGATTTTAGAATTGATGGTGAAGTTGAAGGAACAATAACTTGTAGCGGAAAAGTTGTAATTGGACAAAAAGGTTTTCTGAAAGGTTCGATTTCCTGTGTTAATGCTGAAATAATTGGAACCGTAGAAGGTGATATTGTTGTTTCAGAAACATTATCGATACGCAGTACATCTATTATTAATGGAGAGGTTAAAACAAAAGTTTTGGTTGTAGAACCTAATGCGGTTTTCAATGGAACTTGCTCTATGCTAGATACAACAGTCTCTTCTGTAATAGAATAATTTTAGATTCTTTCAAAATTGAGGAAAAAGATTTATTATGTTTTTTGCAAATAATTATAATAATACAGCGTTGAGGTAAGAATTTACTTCAACGTTTTTTGCTTAAATTTACATATTCATTTTTTTTATGGAAAACATTCAATATAAAGCGCTTGTGATTGATGAGATTGATGGAAAATTCATACAAAGTATACAAAAGCTTGATACAGATAATTTACCTATAGGTGATGTACTTATTCGAGTACATTATTCATCGATTAATTATAAAGATGCCCTTTCGGCTTCTGGAAATAAAGGTGTAACTAAGAAATATCCACATACACCAGGCATTGATGCAGCAGGTGTTGTAGTTGAATCAATAAATGAACAATTTAGGGTAGGAGATGAGGTGATTGTGACTGGATACGATTTGGGAATGAATATTTCGGGCGGTTTTGGTCAATATATTCGTGTTCCTGCCAATTGGGTTATTAAACTTCCGGTAGGTTTAAGTTTGAAAGAAGCTATGATTATTGGAACTGCGGGTTTTACTGCGGGTATATCAGTTTTCCGATTGACTGAATTAGTAAAACCAACTGATGGAAAAATCATTGTTTCAGGTGCAACCGGTGGTGTTGGTTCTGTAGCACTATCGTTACTTTCAAAACTTGGATATCAAATTGTTGCAATTTCCGGAAAAAAATCAGAATATCCATTTTTGAAAAATTTAGGTGCTTTAGATATTATTTCGCGATTTGAGTTTCAAGAAATTGATAAACGTCCCATGCTCTCAGCTTTATATGCTGGTGGTATCGATACAGTGGGCGGACCCATTTTGGAGAATATATTGAAAACGCTTCAACCCCTGGGTGCTGTTACAACTTGTGGAAGCGTTTCATCTACGCAACTTAATATGACGGTTTTTCCATTTATATTACGTGGAATATCGTTGATTGGTATTTCGTCACAAAATTATCCAATGTCACTTCGTCAGAACCTGTGGAATAAATTAGCCAATGAATGGAAACCGAATAACTTGTTGGATATTTTTACCGAAATATCGTTGGAAGATGTACTAAACGCATTGGATGCTATTTTGGAAGGAAAACTGAAAGGCAGAACGATAGTAAAAATGAAAGATTAATTTTTTTTATTACAAGATATTCGTTATTTTTTTTCTAAAAACTCTTGGTTATTTGTTAACCAATAAGGGAAATAAATAAATTTTAAAAAATCAATTGATTCAAATTCAGGTTATAAACAAAGAAAAGCAGAATTGTGTTTGTTAATTAATCTTTCATGAAGTTTCAATATCGGTTAAAGTTCCAATCTTTTGATCAAAAGACTTTTATTAATCAAAAAAAAAGTGCAATTTTGCACTTTAATTCAGATTACTTTTCTACTTCACTTTTTAACCCTTCTCCCGAATGGCTTTAGCGAACGAGAATTATTTAAAAACTCCCGAAATCTATTGTTTTGACGAAATAGAGAAGCGCGTTAACGCCTTTAAAGTACTACATCCAACTTCAAAAATTATCCGTTTAGGTGTAGGTGATGTGACTCGTCCTTTACCCAATGAAGTGGTGCTAGCCATGCATCATGCAATTGATGAGATGGCTCAAACTGAAAGTTTTAAAGGCTATAGTCCACCTCAGGGATACGATTTTTTGATTGAAAAAATTCTAAAAGATTATCGCACTTTTGGTGTTTCTTTGGACAAAGAAAGTGTTTTTGTGAATGATGGAGCTAAGTCAGATATTGGTAACATAGGTCATGTGTTGGGTCGCGATAATATCATAGCAATTGCCGATCCTGTATATCCAGTGTATGAGAATGCAACCATAATGAGTGGGCGTGCCGGCGTGATAAATGATGATCAGAAATGGAGTAATGTGGTTTATTTGCGATGTACTGCTGAAACAGAATTTGTTCCGGAATTACCCACAGAGAAAGTAGATGTCATTTATTTGTGTAATCCCAATAATCCAACCGGAACCGTTTTAAACAAAATTGAGTTGAAACGCTGGGTTGATTATGCTATTGAACATCATAGTATCATTGTTTACGATGGAGCATATCAGGCATATATAAACGAACCAAATGTACCACATAGTATATACGAAATAAAAGGGGCAAAAAAGGTTGCTATAGAAATAAGAAGTTATTCAAAAACAGCTGGTTTTACTGGTTTACGTTGTGGATATTCAGTTTTTCCTCAAGAATTAATGGTTTACACCAAAATGGGTGACGAAGTCCCACTTATTAAACTGTGGAATAGACGAATCACAAATTATACAAATGGTGTTTCGTATGTAGTACAACGTGCTGCTGAGGCCATTTATTCAAAAAAAGGTAAAAGTGAAATCCAGGAATTGGTTAACTATTACATCACAAACGCAGCACTTATCAGAAAGGAATTATTATCGCTAGGATTTGAAGTTTACGGTGGCATTAGTTCTCCTTATGTTTGGTTCAAAACGCCGGATGATCTACCTTCCTGGAAATTTTTTCATAAATTATTATATGAATATAACGTGATAGGGACACCTGGGATAGTTTTTGGTTCATCGGGTGAAGGGTATATGCGTTTTACCGGATTTAGTAGCCGCGAAAATACACTTGAAGCGTTAGATAGAATACGAAAAGGGAAATATTAAATATCTTAACTAAATAAAAAATTAAATTATGTGTGGAATTGTAGGTTACATAGGAAATAAACAAGCTTATCCAATTCTTATTAAAGGTCTTCAACGACTTGAATACAGAGGATATGACAGTGCCGGAATTGCATTAATAAATGGTAACAAGTTAAATGTATATAAAGCAAAAGGAAAGGTTTCGGACTTAATTCATTTTGCTGAACAAAAAGACATAGAAGGTACCATAGGTATTGCTCATACTCGTTGGGCAACTCATGGTGAACCTAATCAAGTGAATGCACACCCACATTATTCGCAATCTGAAGAGTTAGCGTTGATTCACAATGGAATCATTGAAAATTATGCTGTTTTAAAAGAAGGTTTGAAAGAACAAGGTTATACCTTTTCAAGTCAAACTGATACTGAAGTTTTAGTTCAACTGATCGAGTTTGTTAAAAAGTCAAATAAAGTTGATCTGACTACAGCCGTTCAACTTGCACTTAATCAGGTTGTTGGCGCATATGCAATTGCTATTATTGAAAAAGGACATCCAGATGTAATTGTTGCTGCCCGTAAAGGTAGTCCTTTAGTTATAGGAATTGGCGAGGATGAATTTTTTATTGCTTCAGATGCAACTCCAATCGTTGAATTTACTGATCAGGTAGTTTATTTAGGCGAAGAAGAAATTGTAACTTTAGAACGTGGCAAGCAATTAAAGATCAAGACAATAGGAAATGTAGAAAAAACGCCAGAAATTAAAAAACTCGAAATGACTCTGACTCAGTTAGAGAAGGGTGGTTATCCTCATTTTATGATTAAGGAAATTTTTGAACAACCAAATACCCTGAGTGATAGTATGCGGGGAAGAATAAATATTGATGAAAACCACATTACATTGGCGGGTTTCATTGATAACAAAGAAAAATTCCTGAATGCCAAACGAATTATCATCATTGCCTGTGGAACATCATGGCATGCCGGATTAATTGGTAAGTATGCTATTGAAGAATTTGCCCGTATTCCGGTTGAAGTTGAATATTCATCTGAGTTTCGCTATCGTAAACCTGTAATTAATTCCGATGATTTAGTTATTGCTATTTCTCAATCGGGTGAAACTGCTGATACTTTGGCAGCTGTAGAGTTAGCTAAATCGCATGGAGCATTTATTTTTGGAATTTGTAATGTTGTAGGTTCATCTATACCACGTAATACACATTCAGGTTGTTATACACATGCAGGACCGGAAATTGGTGTGGCTTCGACCAAAGCATTTACAGCGCAAGTAACTGTTCTTACGATGTTAGCTTTGATGATTGGAAAAGAGAAAGGAACACTTGAAAATGAAAAATATTTGAAAATTGTGTATGAACTGGCACGTATTCCAGAAAAGATTAAAGAAATTTTAAAACAGGACGCAACTATTGCAGAATTTTCTAAAACCTTTACATACGCTCAGAACTTTATTTATTTAGGTCGTGGTTATAATTTCCCTGTTGCACTCGAAGGTGCATTAAAGCTTAAAGAAATATCTTACATTCACGCTGAAGGTTATCCTGCAGCCGAAATGAAACATGGACCTATTGCATTGATTAGTCAGGAAATGCCCGTTGTTGTTATTGCTACAAGTGCAGGAATGTACGAAAAAGTGGTAAGTAATATCCAGGAAATAAAAGCACGTAAAGGTAAAATTATTTCGATAGTTACCGAAGGCGATGTAGTAGTTAAAAATCTGTCCGATTATACTATTAGCATTCCCGATACAGAAGAGTGTCTGGTACCTTTGTTGGCAGCCATTCCACTTCAATTATTAGCATATCATATTGCAGTTGTAAAAGGTTGCAACGTTGATCAACCGCGAAATTTAGCTAAATCAGTAACTGTTGAATAATGTGAAAAAACAGCCCCTTCGTCAATCGTTGGGGTTTTTTATTTGTTATGTTATTTATAGGAGTTGATTTAGTTGATTGAGTTTATTAATATATTGATTCATTGGTTCATTTTTTAAATTTTCAAATTCAGTTTTATGTGCGGAATAGCAATGATTAGGCTTTTAAAGCCATTGGAATTTTATCAGGAAAAATACGGCTCATGGCAGTATGGTTTGCAAAAAATGTACTTGCTGATGGAAAAACAGCATAATCGTGGTCAGGAAGGTGCCGGTATAGCTACCGTGAAACTTGATATGCCTTCCGGTGAAGAATATATCTGGCGTGAACGTATGGAAGGTAAAAATGCAATTCAGGAAATATTTGCCGAAATTAATAAAAAGATGTCAACTGTTTCGGATGAAGTCTATAATGATGTCGCAAGATCAAAAGCTGAACTGCCTTTTGCAGGCGAATTATATATGGGACATGTCCGTTACAGTACCACCGGAAAGAGCGGTTTATCCTATGTTCATCCGTTTTTACGCCGTCATAACTGGAAAAACAGAACCTTGGTACTTGCGGGTAACTTCAATTTGACCAATGTAGATGAACTATTCGAACAATTAACGTTGAAAGGGCAACATCCACGCGATAAGGGAGATACTTTCCTAATGTTGGAATCACTTGGTTTTAGACTCGATCAGGAAGTACAAAAAGAATATGATAAAATCAAACAACGTTACTCAAATGATTTAGTAATTACAAAAAAAATTGAGGAAAATCTCGATATAGCTTCATTTATACGTAAATCAGAAAAAACCTGGGATGGTGGTTATGTGATTTGTGGTATGTTAGGACATGGCGATTCATTTGTTTTCCGCGATCCTAAGGGCATTCGTCCCGTTTTTTATTATGCTGACGATGAAATAGTGGTAACTGCTTCCGAACGTCCGGTAATTCAAACAGCAATGAATTTAAAAGAGGAAGATATCAAGGAATTGAATCCTGGTGAAGCCATGATTATCAAGAAGAACGGTACGATTACATTTGAAACCATTCGTCCAGCTGCTGCTGAACTGGCAAAATGTTCCTTCGAACGCATTTATTTCTCACGAGGTAGTGATATCGATATTTATCGCGAACGAAAATTATTGGGCGAATCATTGGCTCAACCTATATTGAAGGCAATTGATAATGATATGGAAAACACTGTTTTTTCATTTATACCCAATACGGCAGAAGTGGCATTTTTTGGAATGAAAGATGGAATAAAAGCAGCAACAAATAAACCTATTCGTGTTGAAAAAGTTCTGATTAAAGACATAAAACTAAGAACTTTTATTTCAAATAATGACGAACGGAATGACCTGGCAACTCACGTTTATGATGTGACTTACGGATCCATTCGTCGGGGAAAAGTGGATAATCTGGTGGCCATTGACGATTCCATTGTGAGAGGTACTACCCTTAAACAAAGTATTCTAAAGATATTGAACCGGCTCGAACCGAAGAAAATTGTTATCGTTTCTTCGTCCCCTCAAATCCGTTATCCCGATTACTATGGTATCGATATGCCTCGTATGAATGAATTTTGTGCTTTCCGTGCTGCTATTGAATTATTGAAGGAAACAGGTAAACAAAATGTTATTGACGAAGTTTACCGTAAATCTAAAGCACAGGAAATGTTACCTAAAGAAGAGGTGATTAATTATGTGACGGAAATTTACCAACCTTTCACTCAGGACGAAGTTTCAGTGAAAATAGCTGAAATGCTTACACCACCTGATGTCGATTGTCCGGTGGAATTGGTTTATCAAACCATCGATGGATTACACAAGGCCTGTCCAAATCATAAAGGCGATTGGTACTTCTCTGGAAATTATCCGACTCCGGGTGGTAACCGTTTAGTAAATCAAGCTTTTATCAACTATTACGAAGGTAGAGATAACTAGTACTTTCCTTTTACCTCAAAAAAAGCCTCTTCCTTATCGGTTGAGGCTTTTTTATTAATATGGGAAGAAAGGATTATACTAACTGATCTCTCAATCGTTTCATATCCAGTATTCTGAATTCCTTTTTATTAATGCCTATAATTCCTTCGTGAACCATTTCCGATATACTTCTGGCTAGCGATGGTCGTGCCACACCAAAGAAATCGGCTAACTCGGTTTGATTACGATTGAGTGTAAATGTTTTCTCTGTTCCAACAACTTGTTCCAATAAAAAATGCGCTAGTTTTCCTTTAATCGTCTTGATGGAAAGTAATTGCAATCGATTGGTTAGAAATTGAGTTCGATTCGAATTATGAGTCAAAAACTGCTTCATAAAATCGGGATTCGTCATCATCAAGCGCATGATTTCGTCTTTCGGAATCTTCATAATTTCCACTTCTTCCAAAGTCGTTACATCCACCGGAAAATGATTATTATCCGAAAATAAAAAGGCAGGTGCCAGTGGGCGAGGTGCTTTTATAATTTCGATTCCCAACAGACTTCCATTTTCAGTAATCATTTCCGTCTTCACCGATCCCAATGTAAGCATATAAAGTGCATCACAGACATCGCCCTGTCGAATAATCAATTCATTTTTTGGATAGGCTTTGACGCTACATTTTAAATCCAACAAAAAATCATCCTCATCCTCAATATTTAAACTACTACAAATCGGACATGCCGATAAATCTACATTTTTCATTTGTTGTTTTCATTATAAATCGAACAAAAATACAAATAATCTTTTGGAGTGTAACAACTGTTACACTTTTATTGTTTCAACTACTGTACTTTTGCAGCATAATTAATAATACAACATAACATTATGGCCGATTACACATTCAATAAAGAAAATAAAGGATTTCCCAAAGCGCAAAAATTCAATTTCAACGAAAGCGTTGCTTATGCAGAAGGTTCTGTTGTAAGTAAAATTCTCCTTAGAAACGATAAAGGTAATGTAACCCTGTTTGCTTTCGATAAAGGCGAAATGCTGAGCGAACATACTGCTCCATTCGATGCGATCGTTCAGGTATTGGATGGCTCTGCCGAAATTGTCATTGACAAAGTATCGCATTTGATAGTCACCGGCGAAAGTATCATTATGCCGGCCAATATTCCACATGCAGTAATGGCTGTCGAAAAATTCAAAATGATGCTGATTATGGTGAAAGGCTAAAACATTTACAATTTAAACATTTACAATTTACAATTGCAGCAAGAATTATTCTCTATGTAACCAACCAATTAACCATATGAAACGAACAATAATAAAAATAGACGAGGATCTTTGCAATGGTTGCGAAGCCTGCGTAAGCGGCTGCCACGAAGGAGCGCTGCAAATGATAGATGGTAAAGCCCGCATGGTGAGCGAGTTATTTTGCGACGGTCTGGGAGCCTGCATAGGTGAATGTCCGGTAGGAGCAATAACACTAGAAGAACGTGAAGCTGAACCTTACGACGAGATTGCCACTATTCAACGCATGGTTCCAAAAGGAGAAAAAACCATATTGGCTCACCTTCGACACCTAAAAGACCATGGCGAATTCGTATTTCTAAAACAAGGCGTTATGTGGTTGAAAGAAAACAATATTGATATCGACTTTGCTTCTGTACACAATGTACCGGCACCGGCTCCAAAAGCTCCATCTGTTTGCGCCTGTCCCGGTAGTAATGAAATGTCTTTTGCTCCGGCAGCAGCTAAAACTACTACTTTTCGCATGGCTTCTCCAACTAGTTCCACTGTCAAAGAAAATGCTTCACAATTACGTCAATGGCCTGTGCAATTACATTTGTTGAATTCGGAAGCAGCCTACTTTAAAAGTGCCGATGTGGTACTGGCAGCTGACTGTGTTGCTTTTAGTTTTGCCGATTTTCACAACCGTTTTCTGGCGGGAAAGATCCTGGCTATTGCCTGTCCGAAACTTGACAGCAACAAGGAATCCTATATCGAAAAATTGAAAGTTATGATTCAACGTTCGTCTATTAATACACTTACCGTTATTATTATGGAAGTGCCATGTTGCGGAGGTTTATTGCAGTTAGCTACCAAAGCTGTTGCCGAATCCGGCAAGAAAATTCCACTTAAACTCATTGTTATCGGCACGAGAGGTGACATACTTAAAGAAGAATGGGTGTAAATCAGTTTATAGTTACCCCGGACTTTACTTTCTAAATGTTAATAATTTGTTCAACCTCAAAATGGGTTGAACAATTATCGAACATTCTATTATTTAAAAATCACAACTTAAGATTTTAAAAACTCACAATCAACAATTTTATATTATTGATTGTGATATATTTAAAGCGATTAATATAATCGTTTAAGGATTTCTGTTTTTTATTTTATCAGTTATTTTATTAAATTAAAATTTAATCAGCTCAATTACGACCAATAAAATCAATTTTTTAAGGAATGCTGATATTCGAAATTTTATTAAAACATGGATGGCAAATCAGTGCCAGCATGGGTTGAGTTTTCATGTGTTATTCTCTTTTTAGTAATTAAATAAAATGAATATGACCTTGAATATTTGGTAATGATGAAAAACATCACGAACTTTGCAAAATAGTAACTAAAAAAAAACATAAACAGATAAATATGAAAACTGCAAAAATTATTACTGAAAAAGGGGAGATGCAGCTTGAGTTTTTTGAGCAGGATGCTCCAAAAACAGTAGCTAACTTTATTAAATTGGCTACCAGTGGCTTCTACGATGGATTAACTTTCCATCGCGTTATTCCTGATTTCGTCATCCAGGGTGGATGTCCTGACGGTACAGGTGCAGGTGGTCCGGGTTATACTATCCCCTGCGAGTTGGATGGTGGCAATCAGTATCACGACAGAGGTGTATTGTCTATGGCACATGCAGGACGTAATACAGGTGGTTCTCAGTTTTTTATATGTCATTCAAGGAAAAACACATCTCATTTGGACCGCCAACACACTTGTTTTGCTAAGGTAGTTGAAGGTTTGGAAGTGATTGACCTGATTCGTCAAGGGGATAAAATCCTGAAAATTGAAGTTTCGGAATAAGCTTGTAATATAGCTTTATCAATACAAAGGTCGGAAAGAATTATTCTTTCCGACCTTTTGCGTTGATACATCTTTACAAACAATTCATTCTCTCACTACACCTACAGATCCTTCACTTCCCGGTACCAACTCGAAGATCTTATCAGGCTTTAAGTCAGGTTCATCGCGGTGTGAGACATACAGAATGGCTATCTTTTTATCGGTTGCAATGGCATTCACCATTTCAATAAAAAGTCGGCTGTTCACATCATCCAGTTCTATGGTCGGTTCGTCGAGAATCAGCAACGGTGGATGTTTTACCATGGCTCTGGCCACCATTACCATGCGTTGTTGCCCCAGCGAAAGATTTTGAAAAGTTTTATTGTGGTACGATTTCCCTAACATTTCCATCCAACTTTTGGCAATATTCATTTGCATATCAGACGGTTTTGTATAAAGTCCTACCGAATCTACTAAACCCGAGATAATCATATTTTCCACCGAATCAACATGTTTAAATTGGTCTATCATCGAAGGGCTGAAATAGCCAATCTGGCGTTTGATATCCCATATCGATTCCCCAGAACCTTTTTTCTTGCCAAAAAGAATCATATCCTGACCATAACCGCGTGGATTATCGCCCGTAATAATCGTCAACAAGGTACTTTTCCCTGAACCATTTGGTCCAACCAATTGCCAAAACTCACCTTTTTGAATAGTCCAGTTCACCTTATTCAACACCGGTTTTTCTACATATTGCACCGACACCGAATTCAGTTGCACCAACGGATTTATATCAATATGATGCTCGTCATACTCTTTCGGAAGTCTAAAATTGTGAAGACTTTTTTCGTGTTTCGGTTCCAATGCTTGAAAAGTTTCGGCATCTTGTTCATTTACAATGTGGTTGTTTTCGTCAACTGTAAAAATCCTTCCAATACAAGGTAACCTGTCTCGTTTTCGGAAAAAGACCTGAATCAACAAAGTTGTTTCAGCCAATAGTGCAAGTATTGCGGTAATAGACTCTTGCGTAGCTTTATCAATATTGCTATACACATCGTCAAGAACCATATATTGAGGCTTTTGTGCAATCAGGTAATTGAGCAACGCTTTTTTTTGCTGACCGCTGGACATTGATGCCAAACTCGAATTTTCCTTTGTTTGAATAAGAAAATGATCGTGACGTAACTCGTCTTCCACAAATCGGTTTATGGTTATAGACGAATGTAATAATCCCTGCAACGAACTCAAATCGATATACTCCTGCAAAAAAATATTTTTCATTATTTGCTCAAGAATATGATTCTTATTTGCAGTGTTCGATAAATAAAGTCCTATACTGGTTTGATGGTTCATTCGTAATATTTAGTTGTATTATAAATGCTTGCTATTAAGGGCTATAGCTGTATTGCGATTTGAAGTCCTTGTAATTCAGTGTTCAAAAATATCCCTTATCTAAACCCCAATAACTGAATAAAAAATGAAGTTAGACCGCTCACTAATTCCGAAATATGCAAGATATTGATATGAAACTGACTTTCGGCAATAATGATGGCAAACAGCCCGAGCGTTCCATACTGGTAGATATGCATCATGATTTTGGGATGAATTTCTTTTAAAAAAGTCAGATATACATGCGAACCATCTAGCGGTGGGAGTGGAATCAGATTAAAAATAAACAGGCTGAAATTTATCACGCCCCATATCATAACCATATTAATGATTTGAAGTCCAAATGCAGTAGAATTAAAAAATTCCATAGAATAAAATATCCGTGCTGTAACAAAGAAAAGCAAGGCAATCACAAAATTGGAGAAAGGACCTGCTAAAGAAATCAAAATCTCATCGCGGTGTTTATGTTTCAAATTATCCGGGTTGAACATCACCGGTTTAGCCCAACCAAATCCCGCAACAACGATCAGAAAGAATCCCATCCAGTCGATATGTTTCAAAGGATTCAAGGTAATTCTACCCTGTTCTTTAGCTGTATTATCGCCCAATTTGTAGGCGGTGTAAGCATGTGCAAACTCATGAACCGTCAGTCCGATTATTGCAGCAGGTATAATTTTTAATGACTCTATTAAATCCATCCCATTAATTTATTTGTAATTCTGTTTACTTTTCCACAAAGGTACTAATTATCCGACTCACTATTACTCGCTAACGTCCAACCTCGTCCAAAGATCCGAAAAACAAGTGAAGACGACGTAGAAAACTTTTTTGTTTGAGTCCTGACTTATTCCGTCAGACCGATCCCGATAGCTATTGGGATTAGGGGCAAAGCCCCTGTTAATTAAATATGTATTGTGATAGGAACAATATCAGGTAATCATATTTTTATTTTATTTACATTCATCAAAAAATCCCTTTGGCAATAAGCTTTTATCAATTCTATCACCATCTTTAAATTTTTCGGTATCAACATATTCAATTACAATTTGTGGCGTCGTGAAACCGGTAATCTTTGCTTCTGTACGTCTGTTTACCTGATGTTCTGCTTCAGTGCAATTTACTCCATCTGCACATTTATTAAGTAGTTGATATTCACCATAACCTTTGGCAATAATTCTACTCGGATCAATGTTGTGTTTTACAAGATATTCAACAACCGACTTTGACCGTTCTTCCGAGAGCCGATTATTATATTCAAATGTTCCCCGTGAGTCGGTATGCGATCCGATTTCTATCGTTATTGGTTTTTCCCTCAACACTGTTACCAGACTATCCAGCGTTATAGAATATTTGTAAGTTAAATTTACCAGACTATCTAAAATAGGCATTGCATCCTGACGAATATTTGATTTGTCAAAATCATAATGGGTATCTGTAATTCTCCAGGAAAAACCGATTTTATATTTATCAAGCAATAAATCCCTTGGAGCCATAAAGGTAGTGTCCATTTCCAAAGGGTCAAAAATAATTCTTGACGATAAACAGTCGCTTAAGTGTTTGTTGTCAACTGCTTTTAGGATCAGTTTGCCTGTTGAAAAGACGGGAAACCGATATTTGCCGTTTTTGTTGGATTTTGCTACATACACCAGGTCTTCTTTAACACTATACATAAAAACTGTTGCACCTTCGATAGGATATAACGATTCTTTATCAATCACTGCACCTTCGAAGTATGAATATCGGGGATTAAAGCTAAAGCTATACAAATTATCGTCACTGTTTAGGCGATCGGAAGTAAAGTAACCCTTTTTTCCTTTATTGTCTGTCTCAGTCCATCCAAAATCATCGGCCGCACTATTAATGGGATAGCTCAACTGTTGCACATCGTCCCCTTGCGCCAATGCTTCTTTCATCCTGATACGATAAATATCCAGACCACCTAAGCCGGGCAACCCATCACTGCTAAAAAACAAATAGTCCTTTGCTGTGATACATGGAAATACTTCGTTTCCAGCAGTATTGATATTGTTGCCGAAAGCCCTGAGCGTATCCCAGACTTGTTTGATATCCCTGCGTTTCGAATAATAAAGATCAAAACCGCCTTTTCCACCTTTTTTATCGCTGCTGCAAATCAGAAAAGTTCCATCCGCATTGATGGCCGGATGCATAACCGAATAAGACCGGGCATCCCCAAATGGCAATTCCTTGATTTGCTGTATTCCTTTTGACGAATAAATGCCCTCCATCAGGCGGATTCTGTTCACACCCTTCCTGTCGGGTTTTGCATAGTTGGCCGAAAAGTAAATATGATTATTTTTATCGATAGAGATCGATCCGGCATTAAACTTTAATTTTTCCAGACCTTTTACAATATTACCCATGGGGTTGGCATCAGCAGGGGCATATTGTTGGTTTAATGCTAAGTGAAGCAGATCATTTCCAGGTTTGGTGTCACCGTATTCGTATATATCCGCCAGTTTTCGCTCCGCCTTTTTATTTGTTGTTATCGTCTTTAAAGTTTTATCTTTCCATATGTTTATATCCACAGTATCGATTTTGGAAACAGCAATTTCCCATAAATGGCTGTAATTATTTCCATCCAAGCTAAAAGCTTTTTCTCTGTTTTTTTGAGCTTTATTACTGCTGAATAATAAATTGCCGTTTTTATAATATGGCGAAAATTCTCGGTATGAACTATTGATATTCAGAAATCCAAGTCTCCAGTCGAGCGAATCTCTTTTCATATCGTTCAGGCTTTCCTTTACTGCAAAAGCAGCTGCTTTCTTTTCATAACCCGCTATACCTTTCAACCATTCTGCAGCAAGTTGATAGTCACCCAGCCGGGCATAAAGTCCGGCTATACGAATCTGATCCTTTTTGTCGGCTTCTTTACTTAGCTTGGGATATATTTGTTGGTAAATTCGTAAAGCATTTTCGTAATCTCTTATTTGCCAGTAGCAATCGGCCAATTTTTGGAGCGTTTTAAACTGAAGATTTACCGGATGCTCTAAGTAGTTCTCGTAGAATGCTGCAGCAACGGCATATTTCATATCGCGATAAGCTGTTTCTGCTTTTTTCAGTAACAGGCCCGACTTGTGTAGTTCCTTTTTGGGTGAGTTAGCCTGTGCCGGAAGTATACCCGTATTAAACAAAAGCATAGCTATCAGCAGGATAGAAACCGGATATTTTATTTTAGATAAACTCATTCGATCAATAATAACGGGGTGATAAAATTCGTTGTTTCTTCTCACTGTCAAATTCGTATCTCAGCATTAGTTCGTGCGTGCCTTTACTATAAGTTTTTAAATTTGATATAATGTAATCGTAAGCATATCCGAGCCTGAATTCGCGCGAAATCTGTATCTCGAACATTCCTACGAAAGCATCATTGGTCCGATAACTGGCACCCAGTCCCACTACATCATTTATCCAGGCATTCAGATTAAAATCATATTGCAAGGGCGCCCCTTCAACGGCTTTCAGTAAAACCGACGGCTTCAGTTTAAATATTTCCGATACTTCAAATATGTATCCACTGGTTAAAAATAAATGGTGGTTGCCACTCAGTACCTGAATACCGTCAACTGTTATTTTTGTATTTAAAATGGAGGGTAAAGATAGGCCGGCATACCAGTATTTTGTGGCATAAAGTGCACCAAATCCTGCTGTAGGAAGCCATCCGTTTACATTTTCCTGAAATAGGGGATCGTTACCGTCTGAGGTATTGACCTTGGTGAATTCCGCACGATAGTTGAGTACCCCACCACTCAACCCCAGCGATAAGGATGACTTCCGGAAAGGAATATGAAAGGAATAAAATCCCTGAATGCCCGAAGTCGACTCGATTCCTAGTTGATCGTTATATATTTGCAGGCCATAACCCACATTGCTACCCTCTCTGCGTTTGTCCCACGAAAGGGATGCAGTGGTTGGAGCACCTTCCACATTGATCCATTGTTTTCGGTAAAGCGAAGTGATATTATTGGTGGTACGGTTACCCGCATAGGCCGGATTAATTTGCGTCATATTAAACATGTATTGCGAATACATGGGTTCTTGCTGCGCCCTGAGCGAACGGCCCGATAGCATAGCTAATAAAAGGAGAACGAACCGTATTTTATGCAAATTGAACCTCATTGGTTTCTTCGGAATTTAATAGAATATATTTCAGAATTATCTTCGTAAAGTAATGTATTTGATACCGTTATTTATCACTTCGCCTGTTGAAGTATTTATCACTTTGTAAGTGCAATAATAGGTACCACTTGGCAAATCCTGTCCTAAGAAATTGTCGGTTCCTTTACCATCCCAGTTGTTCTGGTAGTCGGTGCTTTTATATACCGGGTTTCCCCAGCGATTAAATACTTCGATGTCGATCTTCACCAGATTAGTGTGCGTAATGACATAATATTTGTTGATATCATCAGCTTGGTTTGGTGAGAAAGCATCGGGAATAAATACATCAACCACCGGTATATCGGTTTGTGTCGGTTCAAAAGCAGTGGTCAACGGATCTGCATCCGATGGAATACTGAGTTCGTTTGATAAAAACCGGCAGGATAACAAAGCCTGATTGTAGACCGTTATGGCATTTTCTTGTTTGTGCGTGTCAATTTCCAATTTAATCACAATGGAATCCTGCTGATGGGCACCCAACGATTTTCCGGCAATTAATGTGGCTGTTGTGCCGGAACCATTGAATAATCCATTGGCAATTAAATCGCCCGATGCAATGATACCGTTTACTTTATAGCTGCAACCGTTATTATTAAATACATTATCCAGGTTCTCAAATACCTGCACCGAATCAATTGGCTGGTCCGAATTGTTGATTAGTTTTAGGGTATAGTCCAGATTAAAAGTACCATTATTGTTCATGTTGGCCTTGCTTGCAGTTTTGATGATGCTCACCAATGGGTTAGGATTAACGGTTACGGTCGCAATCAGCGGATTTCCATCGCAAAAAGTTGCAGTGGGACCCATAGGAATAATGGTGTAGGTTACAGTTATCGGTGAACTTGTGGCGTTTACAAATACAGCACCTGGAATAATGCCATCCGTCGAAACTGTTCCGCTCATTGGCTGATCAGATGTAATACCTGCCGGATTTGTCCTTGTCCAGTGGTAAGTAGTCCCCTCCAGTAAACTGGATAAAACAATGTTCTGACTGGCCAGCCCGGTATAAATACTCTGAATCTGTGTTGTCGATGTGGCTACCGGAAGTGGATTCACGGTAATTTCATGCGATACGGAAGCAACACAACCACTATCGGTCAATTGATTGCTAACAGTTAAAGTGATCGTATATTTGCCGGGAGTATCATAAATATGTGTCGGATTTTCAATCTTCGAATGCGCTGTTCCATCTCCAAAATCCCAATTCCAGCTTGAAATAGCATAACGTGGATCTACTTTGCTGGATTCATCGGTAAATTGCAGACTGAATTTCTCACAGGTGAAACCCGAAACAGTGGCTGCATTGAATGCTGAGATTGGAGTTTCACTGATATTGATACGTTTTTTTGTGTCGTAATATGAAAATGCACCGCAGGTGGTATCGCGTAATATCAAAACAGGCAACCTACTTCCATAAGTTAAATAAGTATAGCTGATTGTTTTTGAAGTATCTTTGGACAGAATCACTTCAGTTTTTGTCGTCCCATCACCAAAATCCCAGATTAGTTCCGATACACTTGATAAGTTATCGGCATGAAAAGTGCTTGTATATGGCGCACATCCCGAAGCATTATCGTAGCTGAAAGTGCCTACTGCGCCTGCAATAACGATAGGCATGTAGCTTGTTTTTGTACAACCCCCGGTGAGTATTTCGGTAAGTGTAACTGTGTATTTTCCTGGTCTCAGGAAATCGTGTGATGGATTTCGGAGGGTAGAAGTGACTCCATCACCAAATTTCCATAAATAATCGGATACGATGAATGCTGAATCAATGGCTTCAAAGGCTGTAGTGACCGGGGCGCAGCCGATACTCTTATAAGTCAGGTTAATTCCTGCACTGCCATTCACTATGCTGATAGCTTTGCTGAAAGTGTTCTCACAACCTAAACTGTTTTTTACCCTTTGTTTAATATTAAATATTCCCGCTGTAGGAAAAATCCTGGATTGACTTGCAGTTCCGTTTATTATTTCAAATATTCCATCTCCGTCAAGATCCCAATCGTAAGAAGTGATTGTACCCGAAGCGGTATTTTTGAATGTGATATTAGTCGTGGAATCAGTACAATAAGCATTTCGGGTGGTTGAAAATCCGGCAAACATAGGTGCTATTATTATCGAATCGAGCACCGTTTTCGTTCCCACACAGCCATTATTGTCAGTAACCTGTAAACTGACGGTGAATTTTCCGTTCCCCGTAAAAATATGAGTTGGACTTGCTATACCTGAAGTTTCACCATCACCGAAATTCCAGAGATAGATATTCTGCAAAGGGTCAGCATCATCGCCCGGTGCTTTTGTGGTTGCATCAGTAAAGGTGACCAATGTTCCGCTACAAATCTGGGTTTTGTCTTTTGTGAAGTTAACAATAGGTCCACGCACATTCAGGTAGTTCGTTTTGCTGATTGAATCCGTACAACCGTTTACTTCGGCAACTTTTAAACTGACACTGTACAATCCGGGACTAGTATAAATATGAATTGGATTTGCGTCGGTTGAGGTTTTTCCATCACCGAAATCCCATAAATATGATGCCACAGTATAATTGGGAGAGGAGTATAATGCAATCTGATTTGTGAATTCTACCGGTGAACCTGCGCAGGTTATCGAATCTTTTGCTGTAAACCGGGGATTGGAAGTGTTGATAAAGATCGCATTTTGAGCATCTGCCGTACAACCCGTTGCTGTATTTGTTACAGTGAGTTTCACATTAAAATTACCTGCCGAATTGTATATATGAGTAGGATCCTGTTCGTTTGAAAGTGAAGAACCATCACCGAAATCCCATTCCCAAATGGTATTCGCAGGGTTACTGATACTTGAATTAGTGAAGCTGACGGTAGCCGGTAATGAACATTCCGAAGTTGATGAAGGTGTAAATGAGGCTGTTGGCTCGTTAATTACAATGCCACTTTTGCTGAAAGAACTTGTCGATTGACAACCGTCGCACCAGGCATCTACAGTCACTGAATAGGTTCCGGGTTTTGGATAAGTATAGGTCGTAGTAGCTGTTCCACCACTGACTTCTTGTTCCATAGCCGGACTTCCATCATTGAAATTCCAGATTAATTTATCTACAGAGTCATCAAATTTTGCTTCGAAATTGACCGGCGATTTCTGGCATAGATCTGTTTGTGTGAATTCCAGACTGCTTAATGTTTTAACTGTCCCAACTTTAACAAGCTCTGATTTTGTTTTAACTAATGTGCAGCCTCTTTTTGTAAAAGCAGTTAGCGTTACATCATATTCGCCGGTAGTATTGTAAATATGTGTAGGGTTTATATTGGTTGATGTATTATTTTCACCCGATTCTTCATCACCAAATGTCCAGCTATAACTAAGGATTGTATCTGTAGTATTCAAGTAGATTGGTGAAAATGCTGTACTTAACGGAGCACAACCTTTTGATAATGTATTTGAAAAGTCAATGCTAGCATCGGGAATAACTACATTATTGATGATCGTATCGGTACAGCCTTCGGAAGTGCTGACAATAAGCCGAACCGGAAATGTACCCGATGCATTAAAGTTGTGGATTGGATTTGGTATGGTTTCGTCGGTTACCTGATCGTTGTTGAAATCCCATGCATAACTACTTATTGTTGAACCTGTAGTAACAGTCGAAGTTGAATTAAAAGCAATTGAATAAGTAGGAGCACAGGATGAATTTGCATTCATACTAAAATCAGATTTTACTTCCGGTATAAAAATGGATTTGGTGGTTTCCATTTCGCAACCGTCGTTAAACACTACTTTAAGTTTTGAAATTTTTTCACCCTGTGTTTTATACGTATGAACAGGGTTTTGTATTGAATCATCTGTTTTTCCGTCATTATCAAAATCCCATAACCACTTTATAACTTTATAGCTCGATTTATCGGTAAAGTTGACAGCTTGATTTATACAACCACCTTCAAAAGAAAAATCGACTTTATTATCACTATTAAAAGTAACCTGCTTGACAACTTTGTCTGATGTGCAGCCTTCGTCGGAAGTTACTGTAAGTGCAATATCATAAGTTCCGGCCGAAGTATAAGTGTACGAAAAATCTTTTTGAGTTGATTCAATCGTTCCATCATTCCCAATATCCCAGGCGTAACCGGCAATCGTTCCGCTACTTACTGTAGAAGTTCCGGAGAAAGTTACTTTGCCTAATCCGCAGATATTTTCTTTTGTAATTTTGAAATCTGCTTTAGGTTTTGGACTGACATAAATTGCATTTTGCTTAAATACAGAGTTTGAACAACCATGTTCGTCGGTCACAGTTAGCAATACATCGTATGATCCGGCAGAAATATTTGTAAGATATAGATCTGGAGTACTCTGTGTTACTGAAGGTAAAGCACCGGCAAAATTCCATGAGAAGATTTTAGCAACCCCTCCGGTTATACCGCCAACATGGGTGCCGCCTATCGTAAAAGGTTGAGTAGTTACCGGTGTGGCATCGGCAGATAATGTCCCCGAAAATGGTTCGCAACCTTTTATAGTTGCAGGAATCGTTGGATTAGGCGCCGGATAAACATTAATAGTTTTAGAAGTAATAAAATTTTGATTACTACCTCCGTTAATGGTTAGGCTTACAGTGTAAACTCCCGGTAGTATATAAGTTAGTGAAGCATTTTGCGAATTTGTATTATTAGAGTTTCCAAGATCCCACCGCCACGAAGTAGCTCCACTTGAATTGTCGGTCAGATCGACACTTAAAGGAGTACAAGTGCCTGAAGAATTGATACTAAATGCAGCAGTTTGGGCAACTGCCTGATTCAATAATGAAAAGCATAAAACAATTATAAAACTTAAAATCAGTCGTTTGACAGAATTATTATTGGTTTGCATCGTTCGTTTGAAAACCAATATCATCTCAATTACCATAATTATGCTAGTTTGAAATCGAGATGCAATGCCTTGGCAGTTGACTCAAAATATAAAAATTTATAAATTTAAGAATGTGAGTTTTTCAGTGTCGAAACACTTGAACTTGTTTTTTAATTTGATATTTAATAGATTGCAAATATAGCTGATTTTGGTCAAAGAAATTAGTTAATTGTAGATTAATTTTTGATTTATAAATAAGTTTTTTTGATGAGATTTGTGCATTTCTTCCTTTATGAGTACTTTTGTAAAGCTATTGAAGCATTGAAAAAAAATATAATCCCCGACTCTTTAAATTTTATCTTTAACTTCTTATTTTCGTGATAGAAATTATTCCTGCCATTGACCTGATTGATGGAAAATGTGTTCGCCTTTCGCAAGGCGATTATGCTCAAAAAATTATTTACAACGAGAATCCGCTCGAAGTAGCCAAAATGTTTGCCGATGCCGGAATTCGTCGTTTACACCTGGTGGATTTGGATGGCGCTAAGGCTCATCATATTGTGAATCATAAAGTATTGGAAAAAATCACTTCTTCCACCAATTTGATTGTTGACTTTGGAGGTGGATTGAAATCGGATGATGATTTGCGTATCGCCTTCGAATGTGGTGCTGCCATGGTAACGGGTGGGAGTATAGCTGTTAAAAATCCGGAATTGTTTTTATCGTGGATAACCAAATATGGCGGCGATAAAATCATTTTGGGTGCTGATGTAAAAGATGAAAAAATTGCCGTTGGAGGATGGTTGGAAACAACTGAACTTGAATTGTTGCCATTTATAAAAAACTATATCAACAAGGGAATTGACAAAATTATTTGTACCGATATTAGTAAAGATGGTATGCTACAAGGTGTTGCTATCGATCTTTACAAAAAAATACTGGCCGCTCAACCCGGTATATATCTTATTGCAAGCGGTGGCGTAAGTTCCATACATGATATTGAATTGTTGGAGGCAGCATCTGTACCGGCTGTTATTACCGGAAAAGCCATTTACGAAGGTAGAATAAAATTAAATGAACTAAGTAAATTCATAATTGAAAATTGAAAAATTGATATTATATTTGTCGGTTCGAAAAAATATATTTACATATAAACCCTTAATAATTTAAATTGAATAATTGATTTTAAGATATTTAATTACAAATTGTTAATTGCAAATTATTAATTAAACGCATTATGCTGAAAGAAATTTTATCCATTCCCGGTAAACCAGGACTTTTTAAACACATCTCGCAAGGTAAAAACATGTTGATTGTTGAGTCGTTAATCGATGGTAAACGCATTCCTGCATATACCAAAGATAAAGCGGTTTCATTGGGCGATATTGCTATTTTTACTGAAGATGCCGAAATTCCATTGGCACAGGTACTTGAAAATGTAAAAGCCAAAGAAAACGGCGCACTTTGTTCTATCGATACAAAATCTCCAAATGATATACTTCGCAAATATATGGCGGAAGTTTTACCGGAGTATGACCGCGAACGAGTTTATCCAAGTGATATTCGTAAATTAATTACCTGGTATAATATTCTTATCAAAAGTGAGATTACCACTTTTGTTGAAGAAGTAAAAGAAGAAGAAAAACCTCAAACTCCTAAAGGGAAAGAAGAAAAACCCTTAACCCCTAAAGAGGAATAAGATTAGCACTGTCAAAACTTTGCAAGTATCTAACATATAATACGAAACTAGCTTCAACCCACTTTAGGGGTTGGGGGTTATTATATTATTTATGACCGTAAAATCTATTTGTGAACTCATTGAAGAAGTCGCACCATTGGCTTTACAGGAAAGCTATGACAACGCCGGACTCCTTGTGGGAAACTCACAAATGGAAGTTACATATGTACTTGTTTGTATAGATATTACTGAGGAAGTGATTGAGGAAGCAATTCAGAAAAATTGTAACCTGATAATTTCGCATCATCCACTTATTTTCAGTGGTTTAAAACGATTAACCGGTCAAAATGAGGTTCAACGATGTGTAGCGAAAGCAATTAAAAATGATATTGCTATTTATGCAGCTCATACCAACCTGGACAATGTTTTACAAGGTGTTAATGGAAAAATTGCTGAAAAAATCGGACTTGTAAACACCCGGATTCTTCAACCCAAACAGAACGCTTTACTAAAATTGATAACCTACGTTCCCCGACTTCATTCTTATGCTGTACGTCAGGCATTATTTAATGCAGGTGCCGGTGAAATTGGAAATTATGATAGTTGTAGTTTCAATATGGAAGGAGTAGGAACTTTTCAGGCAAATGATAAAGCAAATCCATTTGTTGGAAATTCAAATGAATTACATTCTGAGCCTGAAACCCGAATTGAAGTAATTCTCCCTGAATATTTAAAATTTAAAGTACTCGAAGTATTGCTCAAAACGCATCCTTACGAAGAACCTGCTTATGACTTTATTGCATTGCAAAATTCATGGAATCAGGTAGGAGCGGGGCTTATAGGAGAATTGGATGTGGAAGAAGATGAATTGTTTTTTTTAAATCGTATAAAAACCATTTTCAATCAATCTGGTATACGTTATACCAATTTGTTAGGAAAAAAAATTAAACGGGTTGCAGTGTGTGGAGGTTCGGGAAGTTCATTTTTGTCCGATGCTATTTCTGCCAAAGCAGATGTGTATATTTCAGGTGATTTTAAGTACCACGAGTTTTTCGATGCCCAAAATCGCATTCTTATCGCCGATATTGGACATTTTGAAAGTGAACAGTTCACAAAAGACATTTTTTTCGAGATAATTACAAAAAAAATGCCTACATTTGCAGTCCAAATTTCAGATATTAAAACAAATCCCATAAATTATTTGTAATCGATATGGCTACCGAATTAAAAGCAGAAAAAGAAATCACCGTTGAAGAAAAACTAAAGGCACTTTATGAACTTCAAAAAGCGGTTTCAAAAATAGATGAAATTAAAATCTTACGTGGTGAACTCCCATTGGAAGTTCAGGATTTAGAAGACGAAATTATCGGTTTAAACACACGTTTAGAAAACTACGAAACTGAAATTGCTGATACAATAGCTATTATTGCAAGCAAAAAAATCGAGATTGAAGAGTCTCGTATGAAAATTGCAAAATACAAAGAGCAACAAGACAACGTACGTAACAATCGTGAATACGACAACCTTTCCAAAGAAATTGAATTTCAAACCCTGGAAATTGAATTGTGCGAGAAACGTATCCGTGAATTTTCAGGTTCTCAAGAAAGCAAACAAGTAGAACAAAAAACGACTGCAGAACAATTGTCCGAACGTAAACTGGACATGGATCAAAAGAAAGGTGAACTAAACGAAATTGTATCAGAAACCAAACACGAAGAAGAAATTCTACGCGAACATGCTAAGCAAATAGAATTGCTTATCGAACCACGTTTGTTGACTGCCTTTAAACGTATTCGTAAAAATGCCCGTAATGGCTTAGCTGTTGTATATGTTCAACGTGATGCTTGCGGTGGTTGTTTTAATAAAATCCCGGCTCAACGTCAATTGGATATTCGCTTACGCAAAAAAATTATTGTATGCGAATATTGTGGCCGCATTTTAGTCGATCAGGAATTGGCAGGAGTAGCTGTTACTACTGAAAGCTAAATTCAATATTTCTAAAAGTATACAAAAAGAGTTCGAATTAATTTTCGGACTTTTTTTTTTGTGCCTTAGAATCATATTTTTCTGTACAACGGGCAATAAAACAATGAATATCAAATTCTCAGAAGCCTTTATTTGATGTAAATGCTTTTGAATGTAATTGTTATGTCATTTTTTCACACTCTCTACTTTCTCAAAATAAATAAAATCCAATTCAGGAGCTATTTTCTCCCCGATTTTCTATTCAAAATCTATCTGTTAGAATAATTTTTCTAAAAATTAAAAATCATCCTTTATTGTCAATTAAATTAATTTCTATTAGCCATTAGGATTGAAGTGTACTAGAGTGAATTAAATCGAGGCTGTTATAAAATTCAGCTTTATGTAATTTAAATCTACGTTTTTGAATTCATTCAAGTAAATTTCAAAATGTACTTTTGAATGATATATACATTTGTGAAATATGATTAATTCACAATATAATTGTAATAATACACAGATGTAAAAGTTAATAATTTGAATCAAATTTACAGATCTAATTTACAATAAGTAGTATAATTACATTTGACAATCTGTTATTAAATACAAGTGTGAATCAATGCATTAACGGCATTATATATACATTAAATATCTTATAACCAGTTAAATAGAGTATATTTATAATACTTTAGTTCAATATATTATATATGTTTGTGAAAATTAGTCCTATATCGAACATTATATCCTATATTATAAATATATCTATCTGATAACTTGGATATTTGATCATATATATCTAATCATCTAGTTTAAGTATTATATTACTTCAATTATACTTTATATACCCTTTATTTATAAGTGAAATATCATCTCTTATTTATATTTTTAAAGTATAAATCGTAATTACAAATGTATATTTACAAATGTGGTATATCACAAATGTAATTGATTTGCAAATGTAAAACAATTCACATATCTTTGTATCGTAAATACAATTCTACATTTCACAAAAATACCCTGCGTTATGGAAGTAAAAGAGAAAATTGAAAAGATTATGGAGAGAGAACAAATGAATTCTCTTCAATTTGCGGCTGAGATAGGCATTCAGGGTTCTACTCTCTCCCACATTCTCAATGAACGAAACAAACCAAGTTTAGATGTACTTAAAAAAATACTAAACCGCTTCCGTACAATTAGCTCAGATTGGCTTATTCTGGACGTTGGATCGATGTATCGCACTGAAAAGCAATCTCAGGCACCTACTTTATTCGATTCTATTGATGAAAATATCTCAAAATCAAGTACTTTAGAGACAAAAACCGTCGAAAAAATAGATATCCCTTTTTCTACTATCCAGCAAAAAACGGTACAAACACCTGAAGTGGCTGCTCAACCATTATCTGAAAATCAACAAAACTATATGCCCATCATCGAATCGCCTTCAAAATCGGTTCATAAAATAATTGTCTACTATACCGACAATACTTTTCAGGAATTTGAATCGAAATAGAGTTTTATTGAAAATAATTAATCAGGATTTTATTAATCAAATTATTTTAATTTATTCTTTATAATCAGCCTGACAAAGAATTATTAATTATTAATTCTTCATTGTTAATTCTTTTTGCCTTGCAGTTTCGAGATAATTGTGTAATTTTGTAGGCAGTATCAACTGCTTTTCATTACCTATATCAGTTTCTATAGATTATTGATATACAACATTATATACATGATGAAGAAATTCATGCTCGATTTAGTTATTAAGAAAAATGTGACTTTGAGCAATCAATATTCGCTCCTTATTCTTACTTCCCCTGATAAACTTCCCGAAATGCTTCCCGGTCAATTTGCCGAAGTGCGTGTTGATGGTTCATCAACTGTATTTTTACGTCGTGCAATATCTATTCATTACATTGATTACGAGACAAATGAGTTGTGGTTATTGATTCAGATAGTAGGTGATGGTACAAAACGACTTGCAGAATTGAAATCCGGTGAAAATGTAAACTTACTTCTACCACTTGGAAATAGCTTTAATTTACCAGCCAGCAAGGATGCTAAGGTTTTATTGATAGGTGGTGGAGTTGGTGTAGCACCATTACTTTTTCTTGGAGATTACATGAAAAAGAAGGGTTTTGAAGTTAACTTCCTGCTTGGAGCACGTTCAAAAGCCGATTTATTGCAACTTTGTGAATTTGAACGATTCGGAAATGTATTTACAACTACCGAAGATGGTTCACATGGTGAAAGTGGATATGTAACCCAGCATTCGCTCTTAAAAGGGGCAAATTTCGATTATATTTATACTTGTGGACCAACTCCCATGATGAAGGCTGTGGCTTCTTATGCGGCTCAAACAAAGACTAATTGCGAAGTTTCTCTGGAAAATACAATGGCTTGCGGAATTGGTGCTTGTTTATGTTGTGTAACCGATACAACCGAAGGACATTTATGTGTGTGTACCGAAGGACCTGTTTTTAATATTACAAAGTTGAAATGGCAAATTTAAATATCAATATTGGCAAATTACAACTGAAAAATCCGGTGATGACTGCTTCGGGTACATTCGGTTATGGTTCAGAGTATTCAGACTTTATTGACATATCGCGAATTGGCGGTATAATTGTGAAAGGAACAACACTTCGCGAACGTCAGGGGAACCCATATCCCCGTATGGCAGAAACACCTTCTGGCATGTTAAATGCTGTAGGTCTGCAAAATAAGGGTGTTGAATACTTTATTAATCATATATATCCAACTGTAAAGGACATCGATACAAATATAATTGTGAATTTGTCCGGATCGACCTTGGAAGACTATATTGAAGCAGCAGAAATGCTAAATGAGTTAGATAAAATTCCTGGAATTGAATTAAACATATCTTGCCCCAATGTTAAGGAGGGTGGAATGGCTTTCGGAACAAGTTGTTTATCTGCTGCTCAGGTAGTTAATGCTGTGCGAAGGGCATATAAAAAAGATTTGATGGTGAAGCTTTCGCCGAATGTAACCAGTATTTCGGAGATTGCATTAGCAGTTGAGGCTGAAGGAGCCGATTCGGTGTCGCTTATCAATACTTTGTTGGGTATGGCTATCAATTCGGAAAAAAGAAAACCACTTTTATCTACAATTACCGGGGGACTTTCAGGTCCGGCTGTAAAACCAATTGCGCTTTGCATGGTTTGGCAAGTCGCAAAAGCCGTCAAAATACCGGTGATTGGATTGGGTGGAATAATGAACGCGGCAGATGCCATAGAATTTATACTTGCCGGTGCTTCGGCTATTCAAATTGGAACTGCAAACTTTATTGACCCGACAGTATCTGTCAAAGTTATAGATGGTATAGATGATTATTTGAACCGAAATGGATATCAATCTGTTACAGATATTATTGGTGCTTTGGAAATATAAAAGTTACAAATTGCTGTAACATAAATTTAAAGTTATATTATTGAAATATAGAGTTTTAATGTTGAGATAATTGTTATTAAACTTCAACAAAATTTAATATGGACGCTATGAAAAAATATTTACTTTTAATTGCGGCCATATTTCTGTTTTGTAGTTTTATTTTAAACGATGTTGACAACATTATTCCTGTAACCAAAGATGATACAGTGTCGTTTATTTTTGCCGGCGACATAATGGGTCATTCGCCACAATATAATGCCGCCTACAACCCTAAGACCAAATCCTACAATTACGATATTTGTTTTCAATCAGTTAAGCCCTATATCGAAGCTGCAGATTTTGCTGTTGTCAATTTAGAAGTACCTTTAGCGGGATTACCTTATAGTGGTTATCCTAATTTTTCGAGTCCGGATGCATTGCTGGATGGACTTAAAAATGCTGGTTATGATGTTATCTTAACTGCTAATAACCATGCGCTTGATCGTGGAAAAAGCGGCTTAGAGCGTACAATTCGAACTATAAAAAAACGCAATTTGTTATTTGCCGGAAGTTATGTAGATAAATTACAGCGCGATAGCACATATCCAATTATCTTGGAGCAAAAAGGACTAAAAATTGCCTTACTTAACTGCACGTATGGAACAAATTGGGGCGTTACAACCTATCCAAATATCGTTAACTATCTGGACACTATTCAAATATTAAATGATATACGTCAAGCTGAAGCCAAAAATGCTGACATACTAATCATGACGGTTCATTGGGGAACTGAGTATGAAATGAAAAGTAACCCAATACAAAAAAATTATGCTCGTTTTTTTGTGCAAAATGGTATAGATTTAGTAATTGGCAGCCATCCACATGTTGTTCAAAATGCCGAATTTTTAATTGGAAAGGACAGTATAAGAGTTCCAGTGTTTTATTCCTTAGGAAATTCACTTACTAATCAGCGAGATACCAATACCGACGGAGGAATAATGGTAAAAGTTGAAATTGGTTGTAATTCCAAAAAAATATTGAATACATCATACTTGCCTGTTTATGTCTACAAAGGTGTATTAAATGCTGTATATCAATATCATTTAATTCCAACAACAGATTTTATAACTCACCCTACCCGTTTCCAAATTAATAAAGCTGATAGTGCTGCATTGATATATTTCGATAAGGAAACAAGAAAACAATTATCTAATATCCAAATTTTTCAATAAATTATTTGAACATGACAGTTTCGGATATCTTTGAAGAATTAAATACATTATCTACTCCCGAGCATTTTGCAAAATTGGCTCACTTTGGTATAAAGAATACAAATGCACTTGGTATTAAAGTACCATTATTGAGAAAATTAGCAAAAACTATTGGTATAAATCATGAACTTGCGTTAGAACTTTGGGCTACAGAGATACACGAAGCTCGTTTATTGGCTTCAATGATAGAAAACCCGAAATCGATAACTGAAATTCAATTTGATGAATGGGTAAATGATTTTGATTCCTGGGATATATGCGATCAAACCTGTAGTTTATTAGCTCGAACTTCTTTTGTACGCAGAAAAATTGATGAATATTCTACTCGGGAGGAAGAATTTGCAAAACGAACAGCTTTTACATTAATATGTGTATTGGCATTTCACGATAAGAAAGCAACAGATGAATCATACTTTCATTTTTTTGAACTAATTGAGCGAGAAGCATGGGATAGTCGTAATTTTGTTAGAAAAGCAGTGAATTGGGCATTACGACAAATTGGAAAAAGAAACGAAACCTTGCGTATAAAGGCAATTGAAACTGCTGAACGGATTTTAAATCAAGGAACAAAGTCAGCGAGGTGGATTGCAACAGATGCTTTGCGTGAGCTTAATAATGAGAAAGTTATAACTAGAGTAAATATAACGCGAAATTTGAAATAATTAAATCAAAAAACAGAATAAAAAGAGGATGCTCAAAATCAATTTTGTGCATCCTCTATTATAAAGATTTGTTTCCGGCTTATTTTATTAATTTTCACTTAATGACTTTTCATTGTTGTTGTTGTAAATTGATACGTTAAGTGCAACTAAATATTTTTTGTACTGTTTGTCAGACAAAATAGATTTAGCATTTTTCAAATTATACCACAATACATTTTCTGCTATAGCTTGGTTTTCTGATTTCAAAGCTGATTTCATTACGTCCTCTGTAACTGAAAACACATTTTTCAATTGATCTACTTGATTATTATCTACATCTAAATAACGAACCAAAGCTTTAAAAGTAGATTTGTTATTCAATTTGCTAAATACATCGTAATCATTCTGATTAAAAGCAAACACACTGGAAGCAGTAGCAACCATAACCATAACTAAAACTAAAATCTTTTTCATAACCTTAAAAAATTAAATTTTACAATCTTATTACTTATTTGATAAAAAAAAACAAAGAATTCCCTAGTGATTTTTACTGGGTATTCTTTGTATTAGATTTGTCATATCAATTTATCCTTGATTGACGATGCAAAATTACATGTTATACAACATATAAATCGAATATTACATGTTAAATGTTGTTATTATGCTTTATCTTTAACTATTGCTTAAATAGAATTATAAGTTTAATAAATTGTTATATAGCTACTTATGTTGTGTTTTAGAACTAATCTGCTTAGAGTACTATTTCTTGAAAAAGAATATTATTAAAAAGACAATTCTGATATAAAGAATTCACTTATATCTTATAAAGTATTTATATTAAATTAATTACGTTATTGTTGAAGATAAAATTTTTCAAAAAAAGAATAATCAGGAATTGCGGGTAAATACTCATATCGGGCATTTTCGGTATCCACCCGACAGCAATAATGCTCAAATCCATTACTCACCATAAAAAAATCAACTTTTAATTTGGCATTGTATACTGCAACCTGATCGAAAGTAGCTTGTGAAATAGGCACATTTGGTGCTTTTAGTTCAATAATCAGCAACGGAAGTGCGTATTCGTTGTATAGAATGGCATCACAACGTTTTTTCATTCCATTCATATTCAATTGTTTTTCAATAGCCAGACGAGCAGCCGGATAATCTTTTTCCTGAATTAAAAACTGTATAAAATGTTGACGTACCCACTCTTCGGGAGTTAGAGATACGTATCGTTTTCGTTGGGAATCGAAAATGACAAGTTTTTCATGCTGTTTTTTTATCCGAAAGTTATATTCAGGTAGGTTAAGTTGCAACATTTTTTAGTATTTTTGTTTCCAGTAATTTTTGAGAGCTTAAGCACTCAATAAAATGTTGGCGAAGTTACAAAAACAATATTTAATTTCCATAAATATGAAAACAAAAAAAGAAATTGTAGAAAACTGGCTTCCACGATATACAAAACGCCCATTAAATGAATTCACTGAATATATTTTACTAACCAATTTTAATAATTACGTAGAATTATTTGCCGAATGGAATAATGTTCCGGTTGTGGGTCGTGACGGTAATATGCTTAACGCCTCTGCAAATGGAATAACCATTATTAATTTTGGTATGGGTAGTCCCAATGCAGCCATAATAATGGATATATTGTCAGCCATTCACCCGCAAGCAGTATTGTTTTTAGGAAAATGTGGAGGATTGAAAGATAGAAATAAACTGGGCGATTACATTTTGCCAAGTGCAGCAATACGTGGCGAAGGAACTTCCAACGATTATTTTCCACCTGAAATACCTGCTCTACCTGCATTTAATTTACAACGTGCCGTTTCGTCGAACATTCGTGATTTTGGAAAAGATTATTGGACAGGAACGGTTTATACTACCAATCGTCGTGTGTGGGAACATGATGAAAAATTCAAAGACTATTTACGTTCTACAAGGGCATTGGCCATTGATATGGAAACAGCTACTCTATTTTCGGCCGGTTTTTACAATGGTATTCCAATTGGTGCTTTGCTGTTGGTTTCGGATATGCCTTTGCACGAAGAAGGAGTTAAAACGGTAGAAAGCGACAAACAAGTGACAGTCAGTTTTGTGGAAGAACACCTGAAAATTGGTATAAAATCACTTTCATCCATTATGAATAATAGTAAGACAATCAAGCATTTACGATTTGAATAATATAGTTGGTAGTTTATAGTTAATAGTTGGTAGTAAATATTATATGGCAAAACAAGATTCAATATCTTATGATCAAATTCTAGTTGATCTCAGGAAAAAGGTTTATGCTCCTGTGTATTTTCTTATGGGAGAAGAACCTTATTATATAGATTTAATATCTGATTTTATTCAAAATAATGTATTGGGAGATGCAGAAAAAGAATTTGATCAGACAATATTGTATGGAAAAGATGTGGAAATCAGCACGGTAATTAATGCAGCCAAACGTTATCCGATGATGGGCTCATATCAGGTGTTGATAGTAAAAGAAGCACAATTGATTAAAGAATGGGATAATCTGATTCATTATCTATCAAATCCATTAAAATCCACTATATTAGTGTTTTGCTATAAATATGGAACACCCGACAAACGAAAAAAATGGTTTCAGGAGTTGGGTAAAATTGCAACAATTTACGAATCGACCAAATTGCGCGACTATGAAATTGGACCCTGGATTTCAAGATATGCCAAATCAAAAAATGTAGTTATTGAAGATAAAGCAGTAGCAATGTTGTCGGAATACTTAGGAACAGATTTAAGTAAACTGGTGAACGAGATGGAGAAATTGATTCTTACAAAACCTGCTGATTTAAAAAGTATTACACCTGATTTGATAGAGAAGAATATTGGTATTAGTAAGGATTTCAATGTGTTTGAATTACAAAATGCCCTTATTAATAAAGATGTAGTTAAATCGAATCGAATTATTCGTTATTTTGCCGAAAACAAAAAAGCCAATCCTATGGTTGTAATTCTGTCTCAATTATTTAAGTATTTCAGCGATTTGATGATGTACCATTATTTACCCGACAAAACACCGGCAACTGTAGCATCCGAATTGAGAATTCACCCATATTTTGTAAAAGATTATCAAAAGGCTGCTCAAACATTTGGAGCATGGAAAACCATGAATATTATTTCTTATATCAGGGAAACCGATGCGCGAAGTAAGGGCATAGATAATCCTAGTACCGATGATGGGGATTTATTAAAAGAATTGATATTTAAGATATTACATTGAAATTTTAAATTACTCCAAATCCCATAAGGGGTGAAAGATACAATATCCTTAAACCCGGAACGTTGAACGCCAAACTTTTCAAACTTTACCATAAATGTCTACTGAAAATACTACCATTCCCGCGAAATTTATTTCGCTAATCTCTTCTGCGCTTCAATTATCAGAAAAACAAACTCGAAGCGCCATTCAGTTATTTATAGAAGGTTCTACTATACCATTTATAAGTCGTTACCGTAAAGAAATGACAGACGGAATGGATGAAGTACAATTGGGCGATACGAAAGAACAATACGATAAATTGTGTGAGTTGTCCAAACGAAAAATAGCTGTACTGAAATCGATAGAAGAGCAGGAGAAACTTACGGATGAACTGAAAGCAAGAATTGACAATTGTTGGAATATTACCGAGTTGGAAGACATATACCTGCCTTATAAGCCCAAACGCCGTACAAGGGCTGAAATTGCGCGAGAACGGGGTTTAGAACCGCTTGCAAAGATGTTGATGAAACAACAGTCGGATGATATTGAACGCATGGCGCAATCCTTTGTAAAGGGAGATGTAAACGATGTGGAAGAGGCATTGAAGGGAGCAAGGGATATAATTGCCGAATGGGTAAATGAAAGTGAATCAGCTCGTAATGCAGTTCGTAGTATTTTTGCACGCGAAGCGGTGATTTCATCAAAATTAGTAAAAGGAAAAGTCGAAGAAGCTCAAAAATACCGCGATTATTTTGATATGAGTGAAAAACTGGCTCGATGTTCATCGCATCGTTTACTGGCTATGCGTCGTGCAGAAGCAGAAGGCTTTTTGCGAGTAAATATTACGCCTGAAGATGAGCATTGCCTGGAAAGGTTAGAACGAATTTTTGTAAAAGGGAAATATACATCGTCTATGCAAGTGGCTGAAGCTGTGAATGATGCTTATAAACGATTGTTGAAACCCAGCATAGAAACCGAATTTGCTTCGGAAAGCAAAGCTAAAGCCGATACTGAAGCCATTCGTGTGTTTGCCGAAAATTTGCGTCAATTGCTGCTTGCACCGCCATTGGGACAAAAACGGGTGTTGGGAATTGATCCCGGATTCCGTAGTGGTTGTAAAGTTGTGTGTCTCGATGCACAAGGAAATTTACTGCATAATGAAACCATTTATCCGCACGCACCTCAAAATGAGACTTCGCAAGCCATGCGCAAAATACAAAAAATGGTAGAAGCGTATAATATTGAAGCTATTGCCATTGGAAATGGTACAGCAGGACGTGAAACCGAACAGTTTATCCAAAATACGAGTTTTGATCGCAAAGTGCAGCTTTATGTGGTAAGTGAAAATGGTGCTTCTATTTATTCAGCTTCTAAAATTGCACGTGATGAATTTCCTGAATACGATGTTACCGTACGTGGTTCGGTTTCTATCGGTCGCCGATTGATGGATCCGTTAGCCGAATTGGTAAAAATAGATCCAAAATCTATTGGTGTAGGTCAGTATCAACACGATGTAGATCAAATACAATTGAAAAGGGCTTTGGATCAAACAGTTGCAAATGCGGTGAATAAGGTAGGAGTGAACCTAAATACTGCCAGCAAACATCTATTGACATATATTTCGGGACTTGGACCTCAATTGGCACAGAACATTGTAGATTTCCGTACTGAAAACGGTGCGTTTAAAAATCGAAAACAATTGATGAAAGTGCCCAAAATGGGAGCGAAGACCTTTGAACAATGTGCCGGTTTCTTACGTATCCCCGATAGTGAGAATCTGCTTGATAATTCCGCTGTTCACCCTGAGAGTTATGGAATTGTGGAAGCTATGGCAAAAGATTTACAAACGGATGTAAAGGAATTGATTCAAAATAAAGAATTAAAGAAAAGCATTGATTTACAGAAATATATTACAGCAAAAGTTGGTTTGCCGACTTTGAACGATATTTTACAGGAGTTGGATAAACCTGGTCGTGATCCGCGAAGTGGTATTCAGGTTTTTGAATTCGATGCCAATGTGAAAACCATTGGAGATTTACAAAGTGGAATGGAATTACCGGGCATTGTTACTAATATTACTAATTTTGGTGCATTTGTGGATGTTGGCATCAAAGAAAACGGATTGATACATGTATCGAATATGGCCGATCGTTATATTAGCAATCCGGCTGAGGTCGTGTCAGTACATCAGCATGTAAAAGTACGTGTAATTGAAGTAGATATTGAACGAAAACGAGTGCAATTGAAACTTTTGTAACTATCCACAATCCTCATTAAGAGTACTTTTTTTGCATTCAATAATCACTTTTTCTTCGTTTGCCAAAATACAAGCAAATAAATAGATGTCGCCTCCATCTTTGATTTTAAGCTTCTTACGTAATTCTTCAACGCTTAAGGGGTAATTTCTGGT
>Ga0209540_10000137_pt1 | contig 96364 bp, 84 predicted proteins | sample BarGraIncu01121A_FD_184501 | JGI IMG/M metagenome (GOLD analysis project Ga0209540, IMG submission 184501) | Arctic peat soil microbial communities from Barrow, Alaska - Barrow Graham LP Incubations 011-21A (SPAdes) (version 2) | ecosystem: Environmental > Terrestrial > Soil > Wetlands > Peat... | reverse complement strand
GTGAGCCCAGAGTCGGATAGTTGCCTGTTCTTGAGGATCTAAAGTAATGCGTTCCGATATATTCATTTGAAACAAGCATAACATATATCCTTTTAAATGTCAAGTTATTAGTGACGCACTACACTAGTTTGCGACGTTTGTCGTCGCTACTGAAGTTCGCATAATTAATATTTCTAAAAAAATCCTCTGCATTCTCTGACCATCGAGCCCATTCTAAAATGGTGCGAGTATCATTTGTGTCTGTTGTATTTAATGGCCCTGTGATTAGAGCAATGAGATCGCGACTTTTAACAAATAATTCTGCATTATTGAAATCATCCCATGCAGCCTTTATAACTTCTCCAAAAGTTGGGTTATTTTTTGTGATATTGATCGAGTGTTTTATTTGTCCAAGAATCTTACGTTTCTCTTGTGTGCCTGAGTTTTCAGCGAAAATTATTAAATCATCTGTGTTATAACCGGCTGATTTAGCCTGCAATTGGATTTTTTTAATAGGCCAGCAAGGCAAGCAGGGGGCATACCCACCCGTTAGCATCAAAGCAACAAACGAAGCTTGAACATGGGCTTCAAAATGGCCGCCACCACCTCCGGTTGAAAAAGGGTTATTGAGTTGCTTGCTGCCCTTGCTCATTTAGCCGCTTCCATTGTGATGATCAACGCGACGGCTCAGGCGCGCGGTCTTCCGCGTTGCCTGCAGCCGATTTTTTGGCAGCTTCATTGTAACTATTTACCTTCCACAATTTTTATTTCCTCTTCCGTAAGGCCGTACAGTTCGTACACCAGACGGTCGATCTCCGCGTCGGTCGTCGTGACGGCGTTCTGCAATGCGGCTTTTTCGGATTCTGATTTGGCCCCGCGCAGCTTCGGCGTCAGCGCCAGCATCTTCTCCACCAGTTCCACCAAGCGGGCTTCCGCTTTTTCATTCTCGTTAGGCGGAAGCGGAAACGCTAGAATGTCTTTAATCAAAACCTTTGGAAACGCACCTTTGAACGCGTTGGCTGATGTGTTCGAGTTGTAAAAGGACAAAACTTTTGAGTTAAGTAGCGCCAGAAAAAGTTTAAGCGGAATTTTAACTTTTGGCTTCAATCTCAATCCATCTACTGAATTGGAAAAAACAAAAGGTTCTTTTGTTATTACAGCTTGAATGCATCCATTAGCAGTTACTTCGCGAATCAATACGCGTTCACTTTCAAACCAATCAAGAGTGCGTGGTTCGGCGAGCCAAATACCGTAGTCCACCCAACCGCCTTGCCAATCCAAGTCATAACGACGGACTTCTCTGCCACCAAGAAGTTTCCTGTGTGTAGCCTTGGATTTCTTTTCTGCATGAAAACACCGTGATTCTGACTCTGGGCCTTTTTGCCGGGGTTTGCCTTTGCCCTTTTGATAAACTTTGACTCCCCAAACTACTTCAGCAAAGTTTTCAAAACGTCTTTCCGTCGCTGACAATTTGGCGATGAACCTATCCACTTCTGGCTCGCGATAGATTGGGAAAATGTTTGCTGGCTCTTCGATGGCACGCTTGAACGGAAGGATGTAATTCTTTTTAGGAGAAGTATCCCATCTTTCAATTTTAATTTCTGAAACATCACGCAAACCCTTTTGGCAAGTCATCACCACAGTTTCAACCGTTGCATCTTTAAAGACATCCTTTTGAGCGACCACGATGGTTGTCGGTTGAAGGGCTTGACAAAGGAATTGGCGAAATTTGATGTTGTATTTAGAGGCAACCCATGCCGAGGGAATGATTACTCCAAGAAATGCACCGTTCTTGATTAAACCGTGAGCGCGTTCTGCAAAAATTGGATAAGTATCAATTTGATATTCTGCCGATTGATATTGACCGCGAAGATATTTCATTTCGCTTTCAGATAACAATGCTCCGTACGGTGGATTGCCGATGATGGCATCGAAGCCGCCGGATTTCATGGCGTCGGGGAACTGCGCGGGCCAGTCGAAGGCGTGGACGCGGACGAGGTCTTCGGGAAGCATGGAGAAGTCGGAGGAAATCAGGGAGTTGCCGCACTTGATGTTATCAGAAAGATTAGGCAAGGCGCGTTCGTGGAAGAGGGACATTTGTTGCGAGAGAGAGGAGTCATTTTCGCCTTCGAGGGCTTTCAGCAGCAAAGAGAGCTTGGTGGTTTCCACGGCCTGGCGGTCGATATCGACGCCGAAGATGTGGCTGGTGAGGATGCGTTTGCGTTCACTTATGGAGAGACAGGTTTCGTTTTTAGCATTCTGGTAGACGGCATTGTCGTGCTTTTTGGTTGGGTTGGCTTGATACCATTGCAGGCAATGGTCGAGGAGGAACTGATAGGCGCCGAGGAGGAAGGAGCCGCTGCCGCAGGCCATGTCGAGAACGCGGAAAGGGGGCTTGGTTTTGCCGCCGGCGAGATCGACGGGGCTTTTGCCCGCAATCTGTTTGCCGATGGTGTTAAGGACGATGTAGTTCACGATATAGGCGGGAGTGTAGTAGACACCGCCGGCCTTGCGCACTTCGGGTTTTTCCTCGACTTTGGCCTGATGCCCGGCGGTCAGGCGGATGACTTTGCCCAGGAAGCGTTCGTAAACCGTACCCAGAATTTCCACGGGCAAAACGCCGAAGTGGTATGGGCATCCGTGCTCGAAGTAGAGGCTTTGCAAGATTGGCTTGAGCACATTGTCGTCTACTGCCAAACGCGGCGTGAGCGTGTCCGGCGCATCGGAGACGCCGGGTTCTTTCTGGAAGTGGAACAGGCCGGAGTTGTATTTCTGATCGGCCTTACGGCACAATCCGCTCATGAAACGGTCGTAGATGTCCGGCTGCTCACAGAGTTTGTGCAGTTGCCCGTAAGACTCCAGGCCGCGATCCTCGGCCATGCGCAGGAAAATGATGCGGTCAATGATCTTTTGAACGGCGGCGTTGAGATCATCGGCCGACAAATCGCTGTTGCGAATGGCGAGGTTGCGGGCCAGCACATCGCGCCAGCCTTCGATATCCTTCAGAAACTCGCTGTCCACCTCGGAGGTGCCGCGCTTGCGCTTGGAAGCGGCGTACTGGTCGAATGTCCCGGACCAGACGGCCTCGCGCGAGAACACGTTCCAAATTTCGCGCCAGCGGTCGGGATACTCGGCAAACCTGAAATACTGGATACGGCCATGGCTGGCCTTGTCGCCTGGGCGTGGGCGCGAGGCGCAATCGTACACGCCCAGTTCCTCGAAGTCGGTCAGGATGGACAGGGCAAGCCTGGCGCTGAAGCCGTAGCGGCGCAGTTGATAGGCCGGTCCCATATCGACGTTGATATTGATGCCGCACTTCTTGGCTTCGACGTAGAATTTCGCCAAAGTGCCGACGCGGAAGGTGTAATCGGGCGCCTTTTGCTGGCCTTCGACATCCAGGCTGTCTTCGGTTATGACTTCGCGATATTGCGGCGCGGCCATGGCGGCGTTGCGCATGTCCCAGCCCAGGGCCTCGAAAAACGGATCGATGAGCGATTGGCGGATATGGGCTTCCTTGACGCCGGGGGCGAGGAAGGATTTCCGGTTAATGGTGAAATACTGACACAACTTGGCGATTTCATCTTTGCTTTGGTCGAATGTCTTACTCATATGTGTTCAATCCTTATCCCCGTTTAGCGGCAATATTCAATTGATTAACATATTTGCCTTAAGTAGTAAAGGTTTATTAGTAACTTAAAGCAAATTAACTTGGTAAAAAAACAAGATAATTTGCTTTCTACCCAACCAAGCTGCGAAGTCCCCTGAAAGGGGGGATAAGAGCATTAGATAGCAAATTCTATAATTTGTTTGAGTATTAAAACAAATTTTGAATTTGCTATAATGCTCTTAAGTTACTTATCCTGCGCAGCAGGGTTAGCTAAAATAAAATTATTTCGAAAGCTGGTGGTGAATGTGGAGAAAGAATTAAGAAAAATGAAATTGTTATGATGAGGGTCGATAATGATTTTTGGAACCTGGAGGTTCCTAAGGCTTTCCTTAATAGGCGTCTTTCCGCTGTTCAATAGAGAGTACCTTGACTATACGATCTTTCTCAGCGATGAGATAAAAAACGCGGAATCTTCCAATCCGATATCTCCAAGTCTCCGGATCGTAGCCTCTCAATTTCCTGATGTTCAGACCGAAATGCGGTTCCTGCTTGAGTTGCGGCCCCACATAAGTAAGAAATTTCTTTTCGATTCCTTCTCTGGCGGACTTGGAAATTTTTCCCAGGCAGCGATCGAATTCTTCTGTCAGGAACAAGCGGTACATCAAACAAACCTGCCGCGTTTTGCTTTTGCATCGGCAAGTCCTCTTTTTAAACTTGCGTTCAGTTCCTTGTTTTGCCGGATCTCCGCCATTTCAAACTCATCAGCGTATTCCGTAGATTCTATATAGCGCAATGTAGCGGTTTCGATGAAGTTGGAAAGCGGACGGTTCTCTTGGTCGGCAAGGTTCTTGAAAACTTTGTATCTGGCTTCATCAAGCCGAATGGTTATGGTTTTATGCATGGTTACTTCCTGAATATATTATATTCTATAATATTCAATATTGCAATTTATATATTTTATTCATTCACAAATTGAAGCGGTTATTTTATTAAATATTTTACCTGGAAGATGAAATTTTGCAGAGATATGCGGGCCGAGTCTTCGCCGCTGGTTTTGGATTCATAATCTAGCCGGTAAATCAATTTGAGCACTTCCTGGATTTTAAAATCGGGGAAATTATTGACCAGGGCAATAAATTTATTCAAAATAAAAGAAGGCTGCTGCAGCACCTTGCCGATGTCGGGGATTGAAAAATGGTGTTTCAACAGGAACTTGGCCGTGTAAATTTTATGGTAATAGGAAATCAGTGTGCCGATGATAAAGCTTGGCTTTATGCCGTTGATGAACAGATATTTCAAAATGTCCAAATAGGCGCTGGCGTCTTCTCTTTCAATGGCTTCGGTCAGGTCCCAGATGGAATGCGAGTTGATGCCGGTAATCAGTTCGTCCACTTCCTCGTTGTCGATGCTCAGGCTTTTGGCGGCGGCCGCTTCCAGCTTGGGCAGCTGCTGGATAATGGAAATAAAATCATCGCCCTTGATTTCCTGGATTTTTTCCATGGCTCCAACCGTGATGGTAATTTTCCTTTCTTTCAGATATTGTTTGATATAGTTTTTTATTTCAGCATCCGGGGTTTTGTCCAAGTCAATGGCAACGGTCTGTGCCGAGTGGAAACATTTCAGCAGGCTTTCGATTTTGCTTTTTTTTAACTGCTTGTAGTCGTCGCGACTGACATCCAGGGAGACATAAACGATCAGGGTGGCATGAGGATTGGGTTTTGCTAAATAGCGGCCTATGGCTTCCTTGCCGGCGGCGTTCAAACTCAATTTTTTTTCGTTACGAATCGCCACGGTGATGATTTTTTGGGCGCCGATGAAAAAACTCGAGCTGTTGGCTTCGTTCAGGATATCTTCCCAGCTGTTTTCTTCTTCACTGTCGAAATAATATCTCTTGAAATTAAAGTCGTTTTTTTCCTGGCCGAAAATGTGGCTGATCTCACGGATTACGTGCTCTCCCAAAAATTCATTGAAACCATAAAGTATGAGTATGGGCGGAGAAGTTTTTTCATTGCGGATGCGGTTGATGAAATTGAAAAAAGTAGTTTCGGGCATTAAAAATTATCGAGGATGGAAGAAACGACGCTGGAAGCGAATTTAGCGGCTATTTTAATCAGGGAACCGGTATCCTGGGAAAAAAAATCAGCGGCAGCAGTTTCGTAGGTTTCACGGAAAACCAGTCCGTCTCCTTTATAAAACAATTCATTTTTTTTCATGTCGATCAGGCGGACATTGATGGTGATGCTGACTTCGTACAGATTGGCCACCCCGCGGTTGCTATAGGAAATGGGCACAGTTTCAAAAGCGCTGATTCTGCCTTCAAGTACCAGATCGGCCTTATCTACGGATGCGCTCAGGCGCAGGCGGCTTCTCTTGATGAATTCTTCCTTGATCGCGGCGGTTACGAAACGTTCTGCCTGATAGCGCAAGGTTTCATTTTTGAAGTCGGGAATGGCGATAGTTTGAGCCGTTGCCGGCAGGTTTCGGCCCCGGCCTGATAAGCGATAGCCACACTGCAAGTTCAGTAAGGAAATCAGTAGCAAGAGCCATGAGGTGTGTTTCATTTGCTGACAATGCTAAGCATCTTGTTTTTTACAAAAATCATTTTTATAATACTCCTGCCTGAGATTGACTCCTTAATTTTTTCCGACTGCATAGCGGCTTTTTTCACGGATTCTTCGTCACTGTCGAGGGGGACGCTTATCTTGTCCCTGATTTTTCCATTGATTTGAATCATGATGTTGACATTGTCTTCAGCAATTTGCTTGGGGTCAAATTCCGGCCAGGGGGTTTCCTCTAATATTGTTTGCCGGCCCAGTTTTTGCCAGAGTTCGTTGGCAAAATGCGGTGTGAATGGCGCCAGCAGTTTGAGCATTGTTTCCACGGCAATAGTGATCAGCCCGCCGTTGCCTGAATTTTTAAGTTCCTCGGCCTGTGCTGAAAGGTCATTGTAAAATTCCATCAGGGCGGCGATGGCCGTGTTTAGATGGTAACGGATCTCGATATCTTCGCTGACTTTCTTTATTGTCCGGTTCAACTTGATGCCAATTTCCCTGGTTACAGGCGTTTGCGGATCGTAGTGCTTGTCGGCGGGGAGGGGCTGCATGTACTTGTGGAAAAAATTCCAGAGGCGCTGCAGGAAACGGTAACAGCCTTCAACTCCCGAATCGCTCCATTCCAGGCCCTTATCCGGCGGCGCGGCAAACAGAATAAACAGGCGGACCGTGTCGGCCCCGAATTTTTGGATCAACTGATCGGGATCGACCACGTTGCCCTTGGATTTGGACATGGCCGATCCTCCCAAAGTGACCATGCCTTGGGTTAAAAGATGGGGAAATGGTTCGGAAAGATTTGTCCAACCAAAATCCCGGAATACCTTGGTAAAAAAACGGGAATAAATAAGGTGCAGAATGGCGTGTTCCACTCCGCCGATATAAATATCCACCGGCATCCAGTGCCTGGCTTCTTCCTGGTTGAAAGGCTGGGAGGTGGAAGGACCGGCATAGCGGAAAAAATACCAGGATGAATCGAAGAAGGTGTCCATGGTGTCGGTTTCACGCCGGGCCGGTTCGCCGCAACGCGGGCAGGTGGTATTGACAAAAGCGCTGCTTTTTTCCAAAGGCGATCCATCTTCAGGTGTCAAATCAATGTTTTTCGGCAGCCGGACAGGCAGGTTTTCCAAGGCTTCGGGGACCACGCCGCAGCTGGGGCAGTAGATGACCGGGATAGGAGTTCCCCAATAGCGCTGCCGCGAAATTCCCCAATCGCGGAGACGGAATATGGTTTTCAGTTCACCGATCTTTTTCTGGCTTAGATATTGCCCCATTTCTTCTATGGCGCGATCCGAAGCCAGACCAGAATATTGCGCGGAGTTGATCAGAAAACCTTTTTCGGAAACGGCGGCCGGAACGGCTTCGCAGCCATCTAATCCTGGTTGCGGGACAATGACCCGGCGGATCGGTAAATTGTATTTTGTGGCGAAATTGAAATCCCTTTCGTCGTGAGCTGGAACCGACATGATGGCGCCGGTGCCGTATTCCAGCAAAACGAAATTGGCGATCCAGACGGGCATTTTTTCTCCGGAAAAAGGATTGATGGCCTGCCGGCCTGTAGCCATGCCTTTTTTTTCGGCCGGTTCACGGGTGAGTTTGCTTTCCTGTTCGATTTTTTTCATGAAGGTTTCAATTTTTTTCTTTTCCGGGTTAGCGTTGATCAAGTGCTTGATCAGTTGATGTTTAGGGGAAATGGCGATGAAAGTGGCCCCGAAAATGGTGTCCAGACGGGTGGTGAAAACTTTTAAATCCAGATCTGAATCAGCAATTTTAAAGATAATCTCAGCTCCCTGGCTCTTGCCGATCCAATTTTTTTGCATGGCAATGACTTTGGCCGGCCATTGGCTGAGTTCGGCATGGGTAGACAAAAGCTCTTCGGCATAGGCCGTGATTTTTAAAAACCACTGTTCCAGTTCCTTGTTGCTGACCTGGGAATCGCAGCGCCAGCACTTGCCGTCGATGACCTGTTCGTTGGCCAGAACGGTCAGGCAGGAAGGGCACCAGTTCACTTCCGATTTTTTCTTGTAGACCAACCCTTTTTCCAGCATTTGGATGAAAATATACTGGTTCCATTTGTAATATTCGGGAGCACAGGTAGCCAGCTCACGCTTCCAGTCATAGCTGAACCCCATTCTTTGCAGTTGTTTTTTCATGAAAACAATATTGCTCAGGGTCCAATCCTCGGGGTGCAGGTGGTGTTTGATGGCGGCGTTCTCTGCAGGTAAACCCAGAGCGTCCCAACCCATGGGATGGATAACCTGATAGCCCTTCATTTTTTTGAAGCGGGCGATCACATCACCGATCGAATAATTCCGCACGTGGCCCATATGTATTTTTCCGGAAGGGTAGGGAAACATTTCCAGGCAGTAAAATTTTTTATCTTGATTTTTATAAAGCGTATTAAAAATTTGGCGCTCCTGCCAGATTTTCTGCCATTTCATTTCGATTTCTGCAAAATTATAATTCATTGTCTTTCCTTGACCAATGGTCAATTTTTAATTATACCGGAAAAAGGCTGGCGCGACAACGGTGAAAATATTTTTCATACGGCCGTTACGGCCCTGGCGGCCTTTAAACCAATTGCGGTCTGTTTCGTATAACTGTATTCATTAGAAATGACGGCGAAATCATTAAAAAAGAAATATTAGGAGAGGCGAAATGAACGAATTTTTGGATGATTTTATGGGCGTGATCGGCAGTCCCGGCCCCACCATCGGTAAACTCATGGATAAAAAACGTTGGCTGGCGGTTTTCATTCTTATTTTGTTGACCGCAGCCATCGTTACCTATCTATCCTATCCCATCACCAAAGTGGAAGGAGCGAAATTCATTCGTGATTCGGAAATGGCCAACAAGTTAAGTGAAGAACAACTGGCCAATCTGGATAAATTCACTCCTACCCAGCGCCTCATTGATGCGCTGACCCAACTACCTCTGGCGGCACTGATGATGCTGTTGGCCGCCTTTTTTGTGTACTTGTTTTTCAAGGTGGCCGGTGTCGAAGGAAATTTCAGCAATTATTTTTCCGGGGTAGTACACGCTTCAGTGCTGGATATGCTTTTGGGCGGAATATTAAAAGCCGCCTTGATTTCAATCAAAAAAACCATGTTTGTCCATACCGGGCTGACCATGTTTTTTCCTGCTTTGGACTTCAGAAGCCTGCCATTCCTCATTCTTTCCCAGTTTGATTTTTTTTCTATCTGGTATCTTTTAGCCCTGGCTCTGGGTATCGCTTATTTTACCAAGATCAGTCCGCAAAAAAGTATCACCATTGTAGTCTTGTATTTTCTTTTTAAAAGCCTGGTTTTTGTCTCATTTTCCTATTTCAGCATGAAATTGATGGGCATGTGAGCTGAAGTTTATTTTTCCTTATTGCCCGGCCGCAAATTTTTCAGCGCATTCGCCGTTAAACTTGACAAATATTTGTTTTTGATTTATTAAAGCTAATATAATGGTAAAAAATGTCCAGGTATGGCAATTCCAAGCAAAGAGGAGAGAATAAAATAAAAAAAATACTTTTTATTGTCATTTTCATTTTTTTAGCTTTCGCACTGACGGCTGATGTGAAAGAATCCAAGAAAATTTATAAACTTCAGAAAGCTTATGTTTTTTTAGATGAATCACTGCTGATTTCAGATACGGATTTGAATTGTTCTTATTTTATTAAGGATAGTATGCCGCAGGATATCAAGATTGTGGCTTCGTATCAGTCTATTGAGCAACGGAAGGATTTTTCGGATAATGACAATCTTATTATTGATAAAGGCTCGAAGGATGGACTCAAAGCAGGAGACCTGCTTCTGATAATGAGTCAGGGAAAACTCGTTAAGAACCTGGGCCGCTATTACCTGAAAAAATCGCTGGCTGAAATTACCGATATCTATGAACAGCAGTCTGTAATTCAGTTGAAAGGCGGCTGCAACCCTGTTAATATCGGTGATTTTGCCATTCTTTTCAAACCCGAAAAAACTGTTTTTGCAAAAAAAATTGATTATATGCTTGCTCGTATTCCGGAAAATCCAGTCAGCGGCAATATCGTATACACTGATTTATCATTAGGTATACCAGCTTCAATTACTGCCACTTCCCAATATGTCACCGTGGACCTGGGTGCAGAAGTGGTTGCCAAAGGGACTTCCTTGTTAATCTACCGGATTTTAAAAAGTGATTTGCCGCCGCTGATCATCGGATCAGGTATTGTTATTCAAGCCGAAAACACCAATTCCACCGTGAAAATACTCGATTCCAATGCAGATATCAAGCTTAATGATCAGGTCTTGATTCTGCCTGCGGTCATGGAAAAGGAAAGCATTCCAATTATCGAGACGCTGCAGGGTGAGAATCAGGATAAGGAAAATGCCCGGCCAGGAGAAGTGCAACCGCCAGAGCAAAAAGGGGACACGCTGACCGTGGATGTACTTTTTTATTTTGACAGCAAACAGCCCAAGGACGATCATAGCGGTGATTTTACGGCCATCAAGGAGTTTATTAATGCCAAGTCGGAATATTTAGTTACCCTGCGCGGCTATACCTGCAGCATCGGCCGTGAAGAATATAATCTACGGCTGGCTCAGGAACGCGTGGAAGCGATAAAGAATATTTTAGTTTCCCAGTATGGAGTAGATGCCGCCCATGTGGAAACGTTTTTCTACGGCGAAAAGGAACCCAACTTTGACAACAGCAGTGAAGTCGAGCGCCTGAAAAACCGGCTGGTAAAAATCGAAGTGAACGGAAAATGAAATTTTCAGTGTGGGTGTTGCTGGCTTGCTTTGCTTTATCAGGATTTTCGCCAATCTTCGGCAAAGGGGCAATTGACCTGGTCGCTTTAAAAAAGCAAGAGGAAGAAAGGAGAAAAAAAATTTCCAAGTCCAAACAAGCGATCAACGATACCAATGTGAACACGATTAGCAGCGGTGGTAAAAGCTACGGGTTTGTGCAAATGGAATCCGCAGGACCGCCAGCGGCAGAAAATATTTCCCCGGTTTCTAATAGTGACAATCAAACCACTGAGAAAAAGCAACCTGATTTTTGGAAAAAACAGCAGATTGAGTTGGAAACACGGATCGCTGAACTGAAAAAAGGCATTGATGGTGAGCAGAACGAGTTGCGTAAGTTGTGGTCAGATTTTTATATCAAAAATATCCCGGCTGAGCAAGATGCCATCAAAATGCAAATTTCCCAACTTACCAATCAAATCGAACAAAAAAAACTGTTCTTAAGCCAATCCGAAACGCAACTGGTGGAATTTTACGAAAAAGCCAGAAAAGCCGGAGTCCCTCCGGGCTGGCTGAGATAATTTTATTTTCCAGAAGGTGATGGTAGAATAAACCCAACTTACATGGATTATATTAAAGTGCAGGAACCTGTTCTTCCTTTACTCAGATCAATGGAAAAGGTTCTATCCAGGCAGATCGGCAGCAAAGTCCCTTTGATTGCCGAATTGCAGCGTTGCACTCCGGTTGGCAAAGGGAAAAAAATACGGGCGGCATTTTTTTTTCTCCTGGCCGGAATGAACAGCCTCCAGGGCGATGATCTGCCGCGACTGGCCGCGGCCATTGAGATGCTTCATTTATCAAGCCTGGTACATGACGATATCGTGGATAATTCCAGCCGGCGCCGGGGTGTAAAAACCCCCAATCATCATTTTGGCAATTACCTTTCGGTGCTTTGGGGAGATTACCTGTTTATTAACTCGTTGCACATGCTGACTCCTGACAGGCGAAATTCAACCATGAATATGTTACTCGAAGTCTCCAAGCAGATGATCGAAGGACAGATACTGGAATTCGAAAATAATTTTAATTACCAGATCCAGACCCGGACCTATTTCGCAATCATTCGCAAAAAAACATCCTCCATGTTTGCCGGCATTGCCGGCCTGGTGGCGCAAATGAAAACTGGTCAAGTTCGTCCGGCCATTGATTTTTACCATTTTGGCAGTGATTTCGGCATGATCTTTCAAATCAGCGACGATTTACTGGATATTTTTTCCGACCATGCCGGTAAGGATCGGTTCCAGGATTTGAAAGAAGGAAAAGTGACTTTGCCTTATATCCTGCTGTTGCGGCACGACGCGTTGCCGCTCATAAAAAACTTCGCGCCTTCACGACCGCAGCCTTTGTTGGAGTACTGCCAAAAATTCAATATTAAAGAGCAAACGCTGCATATCATAGACCGTTATTGCAGGAAGTGTGCCGCATTTTTAAGATCTTTTCCGCCTTCTCCGCACCGTGAATCCATGGAATATTTGTTGGAGTTTATCCGCTACCGTGAATACTGAAAACCGGCTGGAAATTGAGGTGAAAATCAAGGTGCAATTACTGGATCCTTGGCGCCAAAAAATCAAACTTCTGCCGGCCGCTTTGGAAGCGGCGCGTGTTTTTGAAGAAAATATTGTTTTTGACACAACCCAAAAAAGATTGAAAAAGCGGGGTATTCTTTTGCGTTTGCGACGGCAGGGCGTGCAAGCCATTTTGACTATGAAAATGCCGGTTCAAGGAAATTCTGTTTACAAGGTCAGGGAAGAAACCGAAGTGGAAATCTCTGATTTTGCCAGTATGGAAAAAATAATACAGGCCATTGGTTTTCGGGTATTTTTTATTTATGAAAAATACCGGGAAGTCTTCAATGTGCCGGGGGCGCGCATTATGATCGACGAGACACCGATCGGGAATTTTATTGAAATTGAAGGCAACCCCGATCGCATAGACGCCGTGGCCGTTCGCTTGGGATTCACAGCGGCCGATTATATTACCGATTCCTATTATCAGCTTTTTCTCCGTTCCGGACGCTCCGGGCATATGGTATTTTCGGAGTGAAATTTTTCATCCTGGCCGGCGGGTATGGCAAAAGGGCCGAGCCCCTTTCCTTGATCAAACCGAAAACAGTTTTCCCGTTGAACGGCACCCCTCTGCTGCGTCTGTTGCTGAAACAATTGCAGGCTCGGCAGCACCTGGAAGGATTTATCAATCCGCACTACCTTGGGGAGCAGATTGTGCAAACCGCGGGCCTTAATGGCAAGATTGATTTTATTTATGAAAAAGAATTGAGCGGCAGCATGGTTCTGCGCCAGGCGCTGCCTTTTTTTTCCGATTGGCTTCTGGTGATCAATGGTGACACTTTTCTGGAAATACCGCTGCCCGCTTTACTTAAAAAAATAGTCGATCCGGACGTCGATGGCGCCTTGTTGGTGCGGCTCGATCCATCTGGCAATTACGTTCACTTGCGGAGCAGTGGCGATGTTTTTTTGGATGTTTCCCATCCTAGCCATGGCCCGGGGGTGATGTATGCCGGTGTGGCTTTGTTTAAAAAGAGAGCGATTGAGAAAATTAATGATTTGAATTTTTTTACCAGCATCAACAAATACCATTTGCATTTTAAAATCATTTTTTATGATGGTATTTGGCTTGACATCGGTACTCCCGAATCTTATTTGCGAGCCAATTGGGCATACCAGGCGCATGTTATGGAGCCACGTTCCAATTCACTGTCTGAAAACGTAGAAATTTCCCCGCGGGCGCAAGTCGAGAAATCGGTGCTCTGGGAAAACACACTGCTAATGGACAAGGTGTCATTGTCGGAGTGCATTGTCACCGGTAATGTGGTGTTGGAAAACATTTCTCAACAGCGGTGCATAATTTCCCAGCAAGGGATTTTCCCGCTTCATTGAATTTGTGGTGGAAATTATTTTTCCCCTTGTTTTTATTTTAGAAAAATATTATTATTATAATGGGGGATAATATGAAAGATATCAATTTATTGATCGAAAAATTAAAAATGGTTACCAGTGCCGGCCATTCGGCTACAGCTTTCAAGTCGGTCGTTGACGACATTACCAAGTTTTATTGCGATAATTTTGAACTGCAAACCGATGAAGTGGCTATACTGCTTACCGATAAGGACAATATGGTTTTATCCTTTGCTTCCCCCGAACACCTGGTCAATGCTGGGATGATACCGATTTCTTCACCAGATGCCTTTGCGGCCCGTGTTTTTAAATTAAGCCGGGGACTGATTGAAAACAATTTCAATCAAATGAAGCATTTGCATCTTTTTGAATTCATCAAAGGCCCCGGTGATAAGATCAGGAAAATATGGAAAATGATGAGCACGGTCCTGCGCAGCGGTGACGTCAAATTTGGCATCATTGAACTTTCCCGCAAAGGCGCGGCCATTAATGATGCTGGTGAGGATTTCAGCCCGAAAAACCTTGAATTTCTTGAAAGCTCCATCAGTGAATTTGCTCCGTATTTTTTAAAAGTTCTGCCCGGTGATTTCAGGGGGAAGCTCATTTGAAAAACCGCTTGCGGGAAATACTGCTGAAAAAATCAGTGGTGTTGGGCCGGGAGTTCACCCTGGCTTCGGGCAAAACCAGCAATTTTTATGTCGACGCCCGCATTACCACGCTCGATCCCGAAGGGGCGACCCTGTGCGGAAAGATTTTTCTGCAGATGCTTGGCGAGTTTAAGGTGGACTCAGTGGGCGGTTATTCGATTGGTGCCGATCCCATCGTCACGGCCATCGCCGTCATCAGCTACCTGGAAAACCGTCCCCTTCCGGCTTTTATCATCCGCAAGGAAGAAAAAGCTCACGGTACGCGTAGGATGATTGAAGGCAATTTCCATCCGGGCGACTGGGTGGCCCTTTTTGACGATGTCATCACCTCGGGGGGATCGATTATCAAGGGCGCCAAGCTGGTCGAAGCCCAGGGCGGCAAGGTCGAAGTGATTATGGCTGTGCTCGACCGCGAGGAAGGCGGCCGCGAAATGATCGAATCTCACGGCCACCAATTTTTTTCGATTTTTACCAAAAAAGATCTGTTGTAAAACAATAATCTCATTTGCGCTTTACAGTTGACGGGCAAATGCTTCGGCGCTAAAATTCCGCCAGGTGAGCCATGAACTATGCTGCTGTGCTTTTCGACCTTGATGGAACACTGCTTAACAGCCTGGAAGGTATTGCCCAGGCTATGAATTCGGTACTGAGTGAACAGGGTTGGGCTACGCACCCCACACCGGCATATGCAACCATGGTCGGTAATGGCATCGAAGCGCTGGTCGTGCGCGCCATAAGTCCGCACCAGCCAAATGGCGAAACTATTAACAAGCTTGTCTCAGGTTATTGCCGGCATTACAACCAACTCTGGTTACACCACAGTCCGCCCTATCCAGGTATCGAAGAGTTACTGGCCTTCTTGGTAAAACAAGGCATAGCCCTGGCTGTCCTCTCGAATAAGCGCGACGATTTTTGCAAAACAATGGTGGCTCACTTTTTTCCCCGGATTAAATTCGCCGAGGTGCGCGGAGCGCTCTCCGGGGTTGCGCAAAAACCCGATCCAAGCGGTGCCCTGGCCATCGCAAAAAAAATGGCTATCGCTTCGGAAAGCTTTCTCTACCTTGGCGATAGCGATGTTGATATGGAAACAGCCGGCGCCGCCAAAATGTTTGTCGGCGGTGTAGCTTGGGGCTTCCGCAGTGCCGCGGAATTGAAAGCTGCCGGCGCCCGGAAAATTTTTGACCATCCGTGCGATGTCATTACTTTTCTTTCATGATGATATTAAGGGCTTCCATTATATAGGAATTGGCAGTTTCAAAGTGCTTTTTCTAATAACATCGAAGCCGTCTATCGCAAAATGACCGCGCCCGTTCAGGAGAAAGAAAGGCCCATGCAATAAAGTCGGGGTTGTCATCCCACCTGCTAAAAACTTGACTTGCTGACTGCACCGCGCTAAACTCTTGCGTTGATGCGAAACAGGAGAAACAAATCATGATTGTCGTGGAAAATTTAACCAAATCGTTCCGCTTGAGCAAAGAACAGAAAAAGGAAAAAGTCGTGCACGCTCAAGGCAACAAGGTAGATGCTGTTGCCGACGTCAGCTTCAGCTGCAAACCCGGCCGTATTTTTTCCCTGCTCGGCCCCAACGGTGCCGGCAAAACCACGGCTCTGCGTTTGATCGCCACCATGCTGCGGCCCAGTTCGGGCCGTATTTCCGTGGCCGGTTTTGATACGGTAAAGGAGGCCGGGCAGGTGCGCCAGCACATCGGTTTCCTGACCGGCTCCACCGGGCTCTACGAGCGGCTGACGCCGACGGAGATGATTGAATACTACGGCCGTCTGCACGGCATGGAACCAGCGCTCCTGGAGAAGCGGAAAGGGGACCTCTTCCGCCTGCTGGGCATCGAGGAGTTCGCCGGGAGGCGCATCGGCAAACTCTCATCGGGCATGAAGCAGAAAGTCTCGATTGCCCGCACCATGATCCACGACCCCCAGGTCCTGGTATTCGATGAACCGACGGTTGGCCTGGACGTGATCACCGCCAAAAGCATCCTCCAGTTGATCCGCCAGTGCCGTACGGATGGGAAAACTGTGATTTTTTCCACCCATATCATGGGCGAGGTTAGCCTGCTCAGCGACGATCTGGCCATCATTCACCGGGGGCGCCTACTCTACAACGACACCTACGACGCCTTTATCAGGGTGATGAAGACGAAATCACTTGAGGACGAATTTATCCGCCGCGTAGAGGAGGCGTAAAATGAAACTATTGACCATTATTTTCAGAAAAGAATTGCGGGATATGCTGCGCGATCGGCGCACGCTTTTTTTCATGATCGTCATGCCCTTTCTGGTGATTTTCCTGATTTTCAACTTGTCGATGCGCCTGGGCATGGATATGGAAAAACGGGCGCAGGAAAAGGAATTGCAAGTGGCCGTATTTGCAGCCGGACCGCTGCCGGAATTCATCAACATGTTGCAAGTTAGTAAAAAAGTGAAAATCAACACAACCGTGAATAAAAAAGAGATCGAGCAAACGGTGCAAAATGGCCGGCTCGATTTTGCCATCTCCTTCGCGGAAGATTTTTCCGAAACCGTCGACCGGGAGGGGACGAACGAGGTGCAAATCTATTACAAGGCCTCCACCTCGGAAAACGAAATGGCCCTGGAACGAATCCGTAAAGTTATGGAAAAATACAAGCAACAATTGCTGGAGCGGCGCCTGCAGAAAAAAAATATGACCGCCGCTTTTGTGGAACCAATAAAAATTGTTGAGAAAGATGTTTCCTCGATTCGGGAAAAAATGGGCCAACGCCTCGGTGGCATGCTCCCTTACTTTTTAGTCATCTTTTGTTTTCTTGGCGCCATGTATCCGGCCATCGACCTGGCGGCCGGGGAAAAGGAACGGGGCACCATGGAGACGCTGCTGGTCTCACCGGCATCGCGCCTGCAGATCGTCGTGGGCAAATTCCTGGTGGTTACCGCTTCCGGCATATTCACGGCCCTGTCCTCGGTGCTCTGGCTGTACCTGGTTTTCCGGCAGAGCCGGATGATTCCCCCGGGAGTTTTGGGTGTGATTCTCAAGTTGATCGAGTGGAAGTCGCTGCTGCTGCTATTTTCGATGATTATCCCCCTCTGCGCCTTTTTCGCCGCCATCCTGCTCTCGGTTTCGGTTTTTGCCAAATCGTACAAGGAGGCCCAGAGCATCATCACCCCGCTTAATATTATGATCATTATCCCCGTCCTCATCGGCATATTCCCGGGCATCAAATTGAACGCAACCACGGCACTGATTCCCATACTCAACATCTCGCTGGCCACCAAGGAGATCATCGCCGGCACGATTTCGCCACTGCTGATGGTAGAGGTCTTTCTGGTCCTCTTTGTTTTGGCGGCACTGGGATTGATCTTCTGCACCCGCTGGTTCAACCGGGAAGCGGTCATATTCCGCGGCGTGTGAATTTGTGGCTGCCATTTCAAGTTTAAAAATCGAGCCACATACCTCAGGGAACGTTAGATATTGAAACCGCTTGCGCAAGCATGCGCTGGATCTTGAAATAAAATGAATTCCATGAAAAGAATATGTGTTTTCTGCGGTTCTAGCCCGGGCGCCAAGCCCGAGTTTGTTCAGGCGGCGCGGCAGCTGGGGGCCATTCTCGCCCAAAGGAAAATCGGTCTGGTATTCGGCGGCGGCAGGGTCGGCATGATGGGCCAGCTGGCTCAAGCCGCCCTGGAAAACGGCGGCGAAGTCATCGGGGTGATTCCCAAAGAGCTTCATGAAAGGAAAGTGGCTTTTGCCGGACTCTCTGATCTGCGGGTGGTGGGATCAATGCACGAGCGCAAAGCACTGATGGCCGAACTTGCCGATGGCTTCATGGCATTGCCGGGCGGGCTGGGCACTCTGGAGGAGATCTTCGAAATATTGACCTGGGCGCAATTGGGGATGCATCACAAGCCCTGCGGCCTGCTCAATGTCGGACAGTACTACACCCAATTGCTTGCTTTTCTTGACCAGATCGTGGCGCAGCGATTTCTGGAAGCGGCGCATCGTTCCATGATATTGACCGCCGAACATCCGGAGGAGTTGCTCAGGCAGTTTGAAACCTACCGGCCGTCGACTGCCGACAAGGCGGCTTGGGCATTGCAAATGGAACATGTGTAACAGATTGCCCTTTGCTGATTTCAGCGCAAAGACAGTTCGGCGATGATGTCCAAAACCCGCTGGTGAATTTTGCCGTTGGTAGCCAGAATGCCGCGGTTCTGGCACAGGGTTTTTCCAACCGTGAAATCAAGTTTTTTCCCTTCAATGTCGCTAACCATGCCGCCCGCTTCTTCAACAATCAGGCTGCCGGCGGCATGATCCCAGATTTTTTCGCGGTAATTGGGGGTGGCCGGGTTGGGGATGCGCAGGTAAATGTCAGCGGCACCCGCGGCCACGATCCCGTACTTGACCTGGCTGTCCATTTGTTCGGGCGCATGTTCGATTTGCAAAAGCCGGGAAATGGTCAATTGCGTGTCCTTGTCACTGTGCGAGGACTCGTAGCTTTCGACGAATTTCATTTGCCGGGAATCGCTCAAAGTCGAGACCTGGGCCGGCTCGGTTTTGCCGTTCGCCGCTTCCATTTTCCAGCTGCCGCCATTTTTCGTAGTCCAGAACAAGGTGCCGCCGGCTCCCAAATTGGGACAGCCGAGGATGCCCAGGTTCACCCGGCCGTCCATGATCATGGCCAAAGCGATGGCGAATTGTTCGCCGCGCAAAAAACCCTTGGTACCGTCAATGGGATCGAGAGTCCAGAATGTTCCATTCGGTTCGCCGCTGCCCAGGTCGATATAATCCCATATTTGTTGTGCGGAAAGGTTGTCATCGCGGCGCCGCAGGTAAGAGCAGATCTTGTCCGACAGGCCGCGGTTTTCCACTTGGCGGATGGCCAGCGAATCTTCCTCACCCACGATGGGGAGGCGGGGAAAATGGCTGCTTAGGATTTTGCAGATTAAGGCCTGGACAGCGAAGTCGGCGATGGTTACCGGACTGCGGTCGGTCTTGGTCAGGGTGTCGTGGCCGGTCATTTCCCTTTGAATGCTGCCGGCCAGGGCCATAGCACTGCCGACAGCTTGCAAGCCTATTTCTTTCTCTTTTTGCAACATGAGTGTTTCTTTTAATATTCTTCAAGCACGGAAATAAATTGGCTAACAGCGGTCGAAGTCGTCCTGAAAGCGGGTGATGTCATCTTCACCCAGATAAGTCCCGGTCTGTACTTCGATAAAAACCAGATCTTCCTGGCCCGGATTTTCCATGCGATGCTTGGTTTTTTCCGGAATTGAGACCATCTGCCTTTTCCCCAGCTTAACCATTTCCTCACCAAGGGTGACCAGTGCCTGCCCCTGCACTACCACCCAGTTCTCGGCGCGGTGCTCATGACTTTGCAGGGAAAGTCTTTTTCCCGGCTTGACCAGGATGCGCTTGATTTTCAGCTGCGCTTCTTCGAAAAGGATTTCAAACCAGCCCCAGGGCCGCTCTTCCTTATAGTTCATAAACGGTAGTCCTTTTTAATCATGGCTAGGTCGGAGTCAACCATCATTTTGATCAATTCGGCGAAATGCACCTGCGGCTGCCAGCCCAATATTTTTTTGGCTTTGCTGTAATCGCCGCTGAGCAGGTCCACTTCGGCCGGGCGTATGAATTTTTTATCCAGGACTACAAAATCCCGGTAATCGAGACCGACATGGGAAAAGGCGATTTCGACCAACTCTTTGACCGAATGGGTTTCACCGCTGGCGATGACAAAATCGTCAGGCTTATCCTGCTGTAACATCAGCCACATGGCTTTCACATAATCCAGGGCGTAGCCCCAATCCCTTTGGGCATCGAGATTTCCCAGGCGCAGTTCCTTGCTCAGGCCCAATTTGATTTTGGCCACGTTGTAAGTGACTTTGCGGGTGACGAATTCGATGCCGCGCCGCGGCGACTCATGGTTGAAGAGAATGCCCGAAACAGCGAAAATATCATAACTTTCCCGGTAATTGACCGTGATCCAATGGCCGTACACTTTAGCCACTCCGTAGGGGCTGCGGGGATGGAAAGGCGTCTTTTCATTTTGGGGGATTTCCTTGACCAGGCCGAACATTTCCGAAGAGGAGGCCTGATAAAAACGGATGCGGGGGTTGACGGCGCGGACGGCTTCCAGCATGCGGGTGACGCCGATGGCTGTGAATTCAGCGGTCAGCACCGGTTGAGTCCATGAGGTGGGGACAAAACTCATGGCTGCCAGGTTGTAAACTTCATCCGGTTGCACTGCTTCGATTAATTTGATGATGGAATACTGATCGAGCAGATCGGCCTGCCCGATTTTGATCCGGTCCTTGATATGTTCAATGCGGTCAAATTTTTCCATGCTGGAACGACGGACCATGCCATACACATCATAGCCTTTTTCAAGTAGAAAATCGGCCAAATAGGAACCATCCTGCCCGGTGATGCCTGAAATCAATGCTTTTTTGGTCATTGGCGCTCCTCTTAGAAAAGATATTTTAGCGGAATTGCGCCAGAGTGTCAAATAAAAACTAGGCGGTCGGCCAAGCGGGCGTGACAGAAATTTGAAAAACGTTGGCAAAAGTTTTATAATTTTAAAAGAGAAAGCACATGAAACTGGATGATTATATTGAAATCTTGTTGGTCAAGGTTAAATTATCACGAAAAAAAACGAATAACCAGTTATTGCAATGGCTGCTGGAATTAAGAACATTACGCGGGCAGATCAGGTACCTTGATGATGAAAACAAGCGCCTGAAACAAGATTATGAAAAACTTTTGCGCCAAAGCGGAAACAGTTAAAGCCCGGTTCTGGCCCCAATTACAATATTTTATTTATCTCTGCTTTCAATAATGGAACAATGGTAAACAAATCACCGACGATGCCATAATCAGCTTTCTTGAAAATAGGTGCCTCAGGATCCTTGTTGATGGCCACGATGATTTTGGAAGTTTTCATGCCCACAAAATGCTGAATGGCTCCGGAAATGCCGCAGGCAATATACAGTTTGGGATTGACAACTTTCCCGGTTTGTCCGACTTGCATGTCGGACGAGGCGTATTCCGCGTCAACCGCCGCTCGCGAAGCCCCAACTCCGGCTTTTAGAACCGCGGCCAGTTCTTCCAGAATGGCGAAATTTTCCCTGTTTTTCATGGCTCGGCCCCCAGAAACAATAATTTCAGCTTCGTTCAAATCGATTTTTTTAGCAGGGCTTTTCACTATGCGCACGATATTTGTTTTCACAGCATTGGCGCTGATCTGAAACGATTTGACTTCGGGCGGGTTGACTGCCGGGGATTCTTCCACTGCGATGACATTGGGCCTGATGGTGAACATGGCTATCTCGTCGTTGTTCTGATACTCGGCCAGCAGTTTTCCGGAATACACTGGCTTGACAGCCCGGCGGTTGTTGATATCGACCCTCAGGCAGTCGTTGACCAGGCTGGCCTTGGCCTTGGCGGTCAGGCGCGGGAACAGGTCCTTGCCCTGAGCGGAAAAAATGCCGCAAAAAACTGCAAGTTTGAACTCAGCAATGATGTCGGCCAGGGTCTGGGCATAGCGGTCTGGTTGATAGGTGAGATCGGCTCCCTTGACTTGGATGACGGTTTGAATTCCCCGTAGTTCCGGCAAATAGGGTTGCAGGTCGGCGCAAAAAATCACGGCATGAACGCTCTGGCCGCTTTTCCTGGCCAGGCTGAGCAATTCCCGGTTCGATTTCTTAAAAATCTCTTCTTTCAATTCGATATAGAGACCGATGTTGGCCATGGTTGCCTCCTAAAGCACTTTGGCTTCTTCGCGCAGAAGCCGGACCAATTCCCTGACCGCGTCGGCCGGTTCGCCAGGGATGATTCTTCCCTGGGGTTTTTCAGCCGGAGCCGAAAGTTTGAGCAGCTGGACTTTGTTCTGAGTTTCGCTGATGCCGATTTCACTTAAAGTGATTTTTTTTATTTCAGTTTTTTTGGCTTTCATGATCCCCATCATCGAAGCGTAGCGGGGGGTGTTCAAGCCTTTGGCGGCCGCTACCACACATGGTATGGACATTTGGATCATCTCCTTGGCTCCTTCATCGATTTCCCTTTGGACTTCCACCTTTTGTCCTTCAACGGCAAAAGCGGTGACATTGGTGGCCACCGGGATGGCCAGATTTTCAGCGAGCAGGATATGCAGTTGATAGGAGTCGTTGTCGATGGCTTGCTTACCGGTAAAGATAACGCCGAAAGTGGTGTCGGCCTTGATCACCGCGGCCAGGGCCCGGGCCGTATTTTGATCGTCCAGGTAGCTGTTGCTTTCGATATGAACGGCTTTGTCAGCGCCCATGGCCAACGCGGTGCGCAAAGCGTTTTGCACCCTTTCTGGCCCCAGGCATACGGCGGTCACCGTGGAACCGGGGATTTTTTCCTTGAGTTTCAGCGCTTCTTCGATGGCGTATTCATCGTAGGGACTGACGATCCATTTGATGGTTGCTTCCTGGATCGATTTCCCATCCTTGATTAAAATACTGGCTTCAGTATCGGGAACTTGCTTGATGCAAGCGTATATGTTCATTTTGACCTCCTGACCCAGCAGAGCTGGATAAGAGCCTTAGATAGCAAATTCAAAATTTGTTTTAAAAAGCTAACAAATTTTAGAATTTGCTATAAGGCTCTTATATGAAAAAAATGGCTTGATTATGAGATTCTTGCCTGGGGAAAGCATATTTATAGCCTAAAAACGATAAAAAGTCAACTATTACAGGTGAATGAAAATTCCGCCGCTGACGCGGGTGTTATCGATGTCGGAAAAATGGAGGAAGCGCAGGTCGAAACGCAGGGAGAACATTGAGGAGAAAAAAATATGAAAGCCGCCGCCCAACATGGTATAGAAGTTGTATTCGCTGAAACTGAAGTTGAGCTTTTCGAATTTGCTGCCCGCACCCAGAAACACGTACGGGGCGAAACTCCCGAATTTGGGCCGGAATTTGATAGCCGCGCTCAGGCTATTCAGCCCCGGCTCCTTGATCCTGTAGCCTTCAAACTCTAATTTGAGCATGGGCACGATCAATCCCATTCCGGCCGATAGACCATAGCAGAAGCTGGATGGTTGGCTGATGGAACCGGCGATCAATCCGGCTTCCAGGGCTGGGGCATTCAAGGCTAGAAGCAGACAGCCGGTCAGGAAAATAGTTTTTTTAATCATTGATTTTGCTCGCCTTATGAAAAAGCGGCCTCCCGTAATAATCGATTTCCACAGCCTGCCAATAATTGCGGATGTACAAAGAATAGTTTTTCTGAAACAGGGGGAAAATAAAGCCGTCATTGATGATGGTTTCGCTGATGCTGGCAATCTGTTCCATCAAAAGTTCCTGGGAATTGCTGTATTTGACTTCATCCAGCTCGCCGAGCATGCGTAAATACTTGACGTTGAATTGATTGAAACTGGATTCTTTGAGGATGCGGCTGATTTTTTCTTCAACGGGAGTTTTTATTTGAAAGATTTTATCGATCAGAACGTACTTGACCTCGGTAGAATTTAAAAAATTCATCATCTGGCTGTCATCGATAAAAAGCGTTTCTATTTTCAGATTGCTATCCTTTAAAAAATCAGTCAAATCTTTTTCCAGGTAGGAAAGCGAAGCCAGTATATACAGCTTGATATCTGAAGATTTGAGGATTGACGCTGTTTTTTGCGGAGAAATGGTTTTAATTTGGATAGAAACAGGCGATTCTTCATCGCTGGTCAGGGTGTGCAGTGCTTTATATTTGAATCCCGAAGCCTCGTTGAATTTTTTCAACAACGTGTACAAGGCAATCTTGGTGTTTTGGCCGACATCGCTTTGAAGAAAACAAAGATAGATATTCTGATATATTCCCGAATCGAATTCCTGAAAGTTTTCCTTGAGTGACTTCGGGCTGGATAGAAAAACATCGGGGATCGAGTCGTCGGTAAATACGATTTTAACCGCATCCAGATAGGTTCTGCCTCCGGCATAAAACGGATTGGCTTTCAGGGTCAGTTGCTTGCTTTTTTCCCATTCTTCGGGATAGAAGGGACCTGAGAAAGACTGCTCGTTTTCGGCTAACACCACCAGCTCGGGGGCGGTCATCATGGCTAGGATATCGGGATTGTCGGTCAGTAATTCGATCAGAATTTGATTTTCATTAATGCGGATGTTTTTGATTATTCTGTTCAGCTTACTGGCCACGAAAAGGTTGGAACCCAGAAACATTTTCAGGGATACCTGGATGTTTTTGGCGGTCAGCGGTTTGCCGTTGGAAAAACTGAGATTATCCTTGATGGTCAGGCTCAAGGTTTTGCTGCCGGCATCGTAGTGGTAATCATCAAAAACATGGGTCGAGATTGCGCCGTCTTTTTGCAAATAAAAGAAATTCTCATAAATCAGGGAATAGAGAATCAAATTGGAATAATTGGCGGTGTTCAAGGTGAATGATGTGGGCTCATTCAGTTTAATGCTGATTTCCCCCCCGTAGTAAGGTTTGATGGCATAGACCAGCAAAAAAGCCAGCGGCAGGGTTAGAACCTTAAAATAAATTATCTGCATTTTTTGTGTCGATAATTTATTTTTAAAGGTTCTTATCCAGCAAAGCAGGGTTAGAACCTTAAAATAAATTATCTGCATTTTTTGTGTCGATAATTTATTTTTAAAGGTTCTTATCCAGCAAAGCTGGGTCAGTAGCTTTTGTTTAGTCATTGCGTTTTCCCCAGAATTGCAGCACTGATCTGCCATAGCCATCCTGTGGCAACTGGATGCAGACCCAAAAGCCCTTGACCATTTGCCAAATTCCGGCTGCGATGAACTGAATTTCACCCGGAATTTTTCCCGTATACACCGGTCGTTGCCCGCCGGCTTTGATGTCATAAAAAAATATTTGGTCTGTTTGCCGGGAATAGTCGCTGACAGCAAGCCATTGACCTTCGCTGGCCGCCAGGCTGGCACCTTTTTTATTCAGCTCCGGAGTCTTTTCTGTAAAATCGGCAGTCAGTAAGTGGTAATTGTAATTCCGATCGATCAGGTGGACGCCTTGCAACTGGCCTTCCTGGGTTGAAAAATCAATGGCGTAAGCGGGAAAGGCTTTTTTTTCATATATTCCCGAATTAATGGTGAGGTCAGTGAAAGGCATGAAATAAATTTTGTCCTTGAAATAGTTTTTGCCTTCATCATAACGGGCCCCGACCAGGTAAGGATTCTGGTTGAAAGCGAGTTGTTTAAAGGGCACAAAACTGATTTTGGCAGTTTCCAGCCATTGGTTGTTGCTGAAGGTCCAAAGCTGGGCGTAGGGTGAGAAATTGTTGCCAACCGTCAGGAACAACTCTTGTTTGAAAGTAAACAACAGGAGCTTGCCTAGGTAATTCAACACCGGGTAAAGCGGCCGGGTCCATTTGAGTTTGAATGATGAGTTTTTTTCCAGTCGCTCTTCCTTGGCCAGGTAGATGGCAATTTCATCCGGATAGTAAAAAAAATACTGGATTTGCCCATCAGCGCTGTTTATGCTTTGAATATCCATTAAATTTTTTTTGGTTTCAAACTCGGCCAGCTTGGAAAATCCCAGTTCGGAAAACGCGAAAATTTTGGCATTCAGGAACTCCATTTCGCCTTTGCCAAGATTTTTTTCAACATATTTTATGGAAACTAGTTTATCTTGCCAGCGAGAAAATATGATCATACCAAGGCCGGTTTTGCTTTTGTTCTGAATGAATTTCAGATAGAGCAGATAATCAAGCTCGTTCACCTTGCTTAAATTGAATTCACCCCGGCCATTGGCAAAATTGATCAGCAGGTCGGAAATTTTGATATTTTTTTCATTTTCCAGGCGTGCTGTAAGTGTTTGATAAATTTTTTGCATGGCCAGATCGGTCAATTCGGAATAATTCTCGAATTGCACTACCGCCACTCGCGCTTCGGCTTTGTTTTTAAAAAACGCTTGCAGGTGGTCGGCGACTTCCTGTACCAGTGATTCGGCGCTTGACTGGGGAAAGCTGAAGCAGGGATATAAAAAAAGAATTAGCAATAACCGCATTACTTTTTTCATTCCGTTCAGTTTATTTTTTTGATGGTGAGTTTCAAGTTGAGATTTATTTGGACGTCACCAGGGCCTTTGGAAATATCCAGTGTAATCGGCAGATCAATATTTCTAATTTCCCCCTGGACTTTCATCGATCGCTTATCGGTGTCTTTATCGGCAGTAATGACTTCGAAGACTCTGCTGGGAGCGGTATCTTTCTTTTCTTCATCTTCGAAACTCATTTCTGGAATCTCGATGTCAGATTTTTCATTTTTTATTTCCTGAGCATCTTCCAGATTGAATATGTCATCCTCGGTTATGGGTTTTAGTGAATCTTCGGCGTCCACCATGGGTGAGGAGAGTTCGAATATTTCCTCTTTATCGGTATCGCCGGCCCCTATTTTCACGGATGGTTCCGTGAAAACTACTTTATTGTCTTCGGGTTTGGGAGTGGAAGAAGTGATTTCCTCTCGGGAAAACATGATCGTTTTGTCTTTTTGAAAAATAGACAGCTGGTTTTTCAGGTGCATAATGACCAGCTTGATGATGGCATATAAACTTTCCAGAACGTTCTCGCCACTGGTAGCCACGGTGGGGAAAAAAGATTTGTTGTCTGAATTCAAATCTTTGTTCAGGGAGTTGATGGGCAGGATTTCTTTCAAATCTCTTTTATTGAAATGAAAAACAAGTGGTATTTTGTCAAATTGCAGGTTATTGAGTTTTAAATTCTTTTTTAAATTGGTAAAACTTTCAATGTTTTGTTCGCGCATGACCACCTGTGAATCGGCGACGAAAACTACACCGTCAGCTCCCTGGAGAACAAGTTTCCTGGTGGTGTCGTAGGCTACCTGGCCGGGAACCGTATAGAGTTGAATTTTGATGGAATAGTTCCCCAGTTTGCCGATCTCCAGGGGCAGGAAATCAAAAAACAGGGTGCGGTCGCCGTCGGTGTCCAGGGTGATCAACTTACCCTTGTTTTCGATTTCATCGCAATTGAAAATATAGCGTAAACATGTAGTTTTACCGCTTAAAGCTGGCCCGTAGTAAACAATTTTGGCGGTGATTTCCTTATTATTATAATTGACAAAGGCCATTAGAAGGGATCCTCCTCCTCATAAGCGGCATCTTCTCCTTCCTGAGCGGTCGCAAAAGGCGGGGTGCCTGGTTCGCTGTTGTCAGGGAAGGCGTTCTTGTTGGTTTTTCCGGAGGGATAGGGCGTGCCAGCTCCGGCGGACTGATCTTTATTGCGGCGGTCCAAGACAGTGATATTATCGGCCTGGATGTCGGTGTTCCACCTGTCCTGGCCACTCTTGTCTTGCCATTTACGCGTGTGGATGCTGCCTTCGACCAGCACCATGTCGCCCTTGCCTACGCTTTTTTCGACTTTCTGGGCCAGCACTCTCCAGGCGACAATGTTGTGCCACTCGGTCGGCAAGTCCTTCCAGGCGTTGCTGTTCTTGTCGAAATACCCTTCATTGGTGGCTAAGCTGAACTTGGCCAACTGCTGGCCGCTTTTGGGCATAACCGTGACTTCAGGATCTTTCCCCACCCGGCCGACCAGGATGACGCGATTCAAACTTCGAACTTGGCTCATGTTATTCGCTGAACTCCTTGATTTTTTGTCCTGCCAGTGAGGCTTCTTCGGATAAAGGGAAACGGGAGATCAATTCCTTCAGAATGGCGAGGCCTTCGTTTTGCCGGCCCATTTCGATTAAGGCGTAGCCCTTTTTGAGAATGGCAGCCGGGGCCTTGTCGCCGTCCTTGTACTTTACCAGCAGCTCATTGAAGGTATTGATGGCGTCCTGGTATTTTTTCTTGGCGTAAAAACATTCACCGATCCAGTACAGGGAATTATCGGCCAGGCCGCTTTCCGGATAATTTCGGATAAATTGTCTGAAACCTTCAATGGCCAAATCAAAATTTTCCTTGATGTAATCGGAATAGGCGGCGTAATAGATACTGGAAGGATCCTGGGTCAGGGAGGTTTCATTGGTGTTGGCGCTATTGGGTTTATTGTCAGCCGCTCCCGCAATATTCCCTCCGGCAGTGGCGGGAATGTTCATGATTTTGTCGTTCAGTTTGTTCAAGGAATTCTTAATATCGTTCAATTCTTCCTTGAAAAACTGAATGCTGAGGAGTAAATTTTCCCTGTTTTGGGTCATGTCGGCCTGGTTGCGGGACATGGCGCCGATTCGTTCTTCGCTGATGTCCGATTTTTTGATCATTCCATTCAATTCAGCGGCCATGGCATTAATTTTATTATCCAGAGCAATAACGGTATCGGCTAGTTTTTGAATTTCCTCTAAAATCAGTTTGGTGTCTTTTTTTACCGCAGGCAGGGGCAAAGAGCTCAGCAGCAGCGCAATCAATACCAATATGACCGTTCGCTTCATGCGGACTATTTTTTGGTTATGACAAATTCAGCACGGCGATTCTGGAAATAGGTGGCTTCATCGACACCCTGAACCAGGGGTTTGCTTTTGCCGTAGGAAACGATTTTAATCTTGGCGGCGTTCACGCCCAGTGAAGCCAGGTAATTTTTTGCAGCTTCGGCTCTTTTTTCGCCTAAAGCGATGTTATACTCAATGGTTCCCCTTTCATCACAATGACCTTCGATCAAGATTTGCACGGCCGAAAATTTGAGTATCCAGTTGGCATTGGCTTGTATAATTGATTTCATGTCTTCCCTGACCTGGTATTTGTCAAAATCGAAGTTGATCATTTTCAATATCTGATATTTGTTTAGCTCTTCGATGGTTTTCTGCTGATAGATTTCCTCTTCACTCAGTATTGGTTTTTCAACCAGGGTAGTGGGTTCTTCCACTTTTTCAACCACTGGACCCTTTTTTACCGGCTCGACTTTAGCGGCCTTTTTGCCGCAGGCAGCGAGCAATAGGATTAACGACAGCGCTACAAAAAGAACTAATATTTTTTTCATGAATCCTCCTTAAATTTATATTAACTAAAAATATAATATATTAATGATATTTTGTCAAATAATTTTTTGCCTGTTATTTGAGCAGTTTCTGCCATTTGGGCATTTTATTTTCCCCGGCGGAGGTGATTTGCCGGATGTTGCGACCGTCGTAATCGACCAGATACAATTGGTATTTACCGCTGCGGTTGGAAGAAAAAACCAGGTGCCGGCCGTCTGGTGACCAGGAGGGGTTTTCGTTGCGCCCGGCGTTCTCGGTTAGTTTGCTGATGTCATTGCTTTTCAGGTTGAAAACGTAAATATCGAACCGGCCTTCAATGCGGGAAACATAAGCGATGCGCATGCCGTCCGGGGACCAGGCCGGAGAATCGTGGTAGGAACCCTCAGTGGTGATGCGGCGGATATTGCTGCCTTCGGCGTCCATGACGTAGATTTGCGGTGTGCCGTTTCTTTGCGAGGTGAAAGCGATTTCCCGGCCGTTGGGACTCCAGCATGGCGATGTATCTATGGCCGGGTTAAAGGTCAGCCTCTTGTCCTGGCCGGTTTTCATGTCCTTGAGATAGATTTCGGTGTTGCCATTTTTTGAGGAAGTATAGACGATCTGATCGGCGCTGGGAGACCAATCGGCCGCGTAATTAACACCTCCGGAAGACAGCAGCTCCGTTTTTCCCGAATAAATATCAAATATGTAGAGGTCGGGATTTAGGCGCCGGTATGCTGTATAGATGATTTTTTCATTGTTTGCGCTCCAGGAAGGTAGCATGTCAATGTAATTGTTGAACGTGATGCGCGTCGGCCGGAAACCGTCATAGTCCATGATATAGATTTCCTTGTCGCTGCCTGTTTCGGAGACATAAACGATTTTTGAAGTGAACAGGGGTTTTTCACCGAAATGCTTCATCATTTCATCGGCAACTTTGTGGGCGATCATGCGACCGAGGTCTTTTTTGCCGCCGTAATTTCTGCCGAAAATGAATCTGGCGCTGTTTACTTCGTATACCTTGAGTGAAAAAATGATGCGTTCGTCGGCCGCTACTTCTAATTGCCCGGAAATGAGGATATTGGCCTGTATCGACGCCCAATCCTTGAAATTGATGGCGTTGGCGTTGAAACGGGAAATATAGGAATAATGCTCGCGCGGCACCAGCTTAAAGACCCTGGAAAATTCCAAGTCTTTCCACAGGGTTTCATAAATCATGTTTTTGATTTCATTGTTTGGCAGCGATGTCTCCGTGAACTGGAAATCAGGCAAAGCCACCGGAATCATGGGCATTCCCTCTTTGATGCGGATGGTGATTTCCTCCTGGCTGCTTAGCTGCCCGCTTATAAAAAAAACGAACGCCACAAGGATGGTTAGCTTGATTTTCATTATTTCTCCCACTCAAATTCGAAATGCACGACCAGATATTGTGAAGGGAAATCGGGGGGCAGGGGCGCAAACGGCGCGGCGTTCTCAATTGCCCGCCGGGCGGATAAATCCAGTGAATCGATACCGCTGGAATTTTCCAGGCGTAGATCGCTGACTTCACCGTCGCGGCGGACGATGAAATAGACGCCGGCGACATATTTCCCCTTCAGCCCGGGGGCGACCAGGGAATTGTACCAGGAAGACGAAATTCGGTTGCGCAAAAGGTCGACATAGTAGGCGTAGGGAAAATAACCGCCGATACCACCGCTGCCGGGGCCATAACCGCCGCCGCTGCCATCGCCATCTCCGCTGCCGCCACCTCCTCCTCCGCCTCCGCCACTGGAAATGCCTGTCTTCAGTCCATCTCCTATTGTGGTGCCCTTGACCAAAGTTTCGCCTTTAATCAGCGGCCGGTCTTTGCGGATGACCGAAATCATTTTTTCCGGTTCAACATTTTTCCGGCCTTCACTGTCCGGGTAGCGCAAAGGCGATTGGTATTTTTTTTCAACAGTCAGATTTTTAACACTGCCGCCTTTTTCTTCAATAAGGGCAGCCTGGGCGGCCGTTTCCTGTTGGATTGGCAGCAAAGAATTTCCTTTGCCACCACCCGCGCCTCCGGCGCTGCCGCCGCCGCCACCACTACCACCACTGCCACCACTGCCGAGATTGATCAAGTCAACATAGTAGGTCATGTTGCTGCTCTTTTGGGATGGTTGGATGATAAAAAGTGCAGCCAGGGACAGGTGCAGGCCGAGGGAAATGAGCAGGGTGGCTTTGAACTTCATGGGCGCGATTTTGGTTCGACGATCATGCCGACCGTATCGACGCCGGCGTTTTTAATGATATCCATCACCTCGATGATATATCCGTAGGTCAGGCTTTTATCGGCTTTAAGAAACACCACTTTTTTTTCGCGATTGAAAAAAAAGTTTTTCAGGCGTGCTTCCAAAAAATACAAATTGACAATTTGATCGTTCATATACACGTAGCGATCCTTGGTCAGTGTCAAAACCAGACCGCCTGCACTCGGAGTGTTGCGGGTTTCGGCCGAAGGCAGTTTGACCGCTATTCCGGATTGCATCATCGGGGTTGTGACCATAAAGATGATCAGCAGCACCAGCATGACATCAACCAGCGGTGTAATATTGATTTCAGCCAAGTTGCTGGTCAGCCTTTGTGAATTTTGAACTTTCATCGGCCCAGTTTTTCACTCAGATTTAAAAATTCCAGGACAAAATCTTCCATCATGGCAATCAGTATTTTGAGCTTGTTGAGCAGCAGGTTGTAAAAGATAACCGCCGGAATGGCGGCGAAAAGTCCCAGAGCTGTTGCGATCAGGGCTTCGGCAATCCCGGGAGCCACGGTGGCCAGGTTGGCGTTCATTTGAATCCCGATCTGCTGGAATGAGCTCATGATTCCCCAAACCGTCCCGAAAAGTCCGATGAATGGCGTAGACGTCGCGCAGGTGGCCAGAAATCCGTTCAGCCGTTCAAAACGCGTAATTTCAGAATTGGAAGCCCTGAGCAGGGCCCGGTGCACGCTTTCCAGGTCCAGCTTCGCCAATGTCTTTGAGCTGCCCATTTGCAGGGAAATTTCTCGGTAGCCGAAACGGAATATTTCACCTAAAGGGTTGTTGCCGTAAAGGGATGTGTTGTTATTGATTTCGCTGAAATTCTTGTTTTTTTTAAAGAATTCCAAAAACCGCAGGCTATTTTTTCTGGCCCGCCTATATTCCATGAGCTTGAAAATAATGACTGCCCAGGATATGATGGAAAAAGCCAGCAGCAGCAGCAAGACCAATTTGACCACAACAGACGCGTTTTTGATCAAATAGATAAAATCGCCATTATGATTGACGGGATTAATCAAGAATAATATGTGTTTCATTGCTCTATTTTTACCACATATTTCCACTTTTTACAATCAGCAAGGCGGTTTTATTTCCCCAAATGGCAGTTTTTCTGCCGAAAGCACAAGTCATCCACCCCCGCAGGTTGCTCTCACTATGAATTTCAACCTGAATTTCATATCGTTGAAATCATATAGTGAGACAATCCTCGGGAGAGGCGGATTTGATTTTTATTGCAATTGAATATACAATCGACTTCCAGGGGAATGAAATGAAAACCAAAATCAAGGAATTACTCAAACTGCGTGAAGAAAGAGACGCGGGCGGGGGGCTGGATAAATTGGCCCAACGCCGGGCCCGCGGCCTGATGACAGCCAGGGACCGCATCGAGTACTTGTTTGATCCCAATACTTTTGTGGAATTGCAAGGGTATGTTGTGCACCATTCCGGGAATTTCGGCCTGGACAAAAAAAAATTCCTCGGTGACGGCGTGATCACCGGTTTCGGGAAAATCAACGATCGGGTGGTTTATGTCTATTCCCAGGATTTTACCGTCCTTGGGGGTTCTCTGGGCGAGATGCATTCCCGCAAAATCGTCAACGTCCAGGATTTGGCCTTGAAGGCCGGAGCGCCGATTATCGGTATCAATGATTCGGGCGGCGCCCGCATCCAGGAAGGGATAAACAGCCTGGCTGGTTACGGCGACATTTTTTATCGCAACACCATTTCATCCGGAGTCATTCCCCAGATTTCGGTCATCATGGGCCCCTGCGCCGGCGGCGCCGTGTATTCTCCAGGCATCACCGATTTCGTGTTCATGGTCGACAAATCCAGTTACATGTTTGTCACCGGTCCCGAAGTCATCAGGGCGGTGAACAAGGAGGAAGTGAGCTTTGAGGCCCTGGGCGGAGCTGAAAGCCATGCGACGGTTTCCGGGGTCGCTCATTTCGTCGGGCACGATGAAAAAGATACCCTCGATATGGTCAAGGAATTGCTCAGTTACCTGCCATCATCCAACATGGAACCGCCTCCGGCCGCCGTGACCGATGATCCTTTTGACCGCATGGACGACAAGCTGAACGAAATTGTGCCGGTCAATTCCAACAAGCCGTATGAAGTAAAAGAATTGCTCACCCTGCTGGTGGATCACCAGAAGTTTCTTGAAGTCCACAAGGGATATGCCCAGAACCTGGTGGTCGGTTTTGCCCGCCTGGGCGGGAAAACGGTTGGTATCGTTGCCAATAATCCCGGCATTTTTGCCGGGACTCTCGATGTTCAGGCATCCTTGAAAGGGGCGCGTTTTATCCGTTTTTGCGACGCCTTTAACATTCCGCTGGTCAGCTTTGTCGATGTTCCCGGTTTTTTGCCCGGGCGAGACCAGGAACAACTGGGAATTATCAAGCACGGCGCCAAAATGCTCTATGCCTATTCCGAGGCCACGGTACCCAAACTCACAGTGATCACCCGCAAGGCCTATGGCGGAGCTTACATTGTCATGAGTTCCAAACATTTGGGCGCCGACGTCGTCTGCGCCTGGCCCACGGCTGAAATCGCCGTCATGGGACCGCAGGGGGCCATCAATATCATTTTTAAAAAAGATATTTCCGAAGCCGTAGAGCCTGAAACCGTCCGCGAACGGCTGATCATGGAATACAAGGAAAAGTTCGCCAATCCCAAGGAACCAGCGGCTTACGGGTATGTGGATGACATCATCCTGCCAGTTGAAACGCGGCCTTTCCTGATCAAAAACCTGGAAGCACTGGCCAACAAGTCCCAGAAGCTGCCCCCGAAAAAGCACGGCAATATTCCTTTATAAGGAGCAGCCATGAAAGAAAAGGTACTGATCCCCACTCGCGGCGTCATTGCCCTGGATATTATCAATTCCCTGAACAGCATGGGCATGGAGACCCTACTCATGCATTCCCCGGAAGATTCGCTGAGCCTGCCGGTCAAGTTGGCCGACCGCAGTTTCAAATTTTACTCCTCGCGCCTGGAAGACAGCTACCTGGATATGGAAGCCATCGTCGAAAAAGCCCGTGAAGTCCATGCCGATTATCTTCATCCGGGCTACGGATTTCTGGCCGAAAGCCCGGAATTCGCCAAGCTCTGCCGGGGCAACAATATCCGCTTCGTCGGCCCTGAGAGTTCGGTGCTGGCCGCTGTGGAGAACAAGATCAAATTGCGGGAGACCGCCGCTTCCCTGGGGCTGCCGGTCTTGAAATTCTCCGAATTGATCAAGAGCCCCCTCGATTTCGAGGCCTGCAACGGCGATTGTAATTACCCGATCATCATCAAACCGCTGAAGGGATTGGGCGGGCACGGCATCCGCGTGGCCGATTACCGGCGTGACGCCCAGGAACAGATCGCCAACCTGTTGAAACGGGAAGAGAATACCCGCAACGGCGTGTTTTTCGAAGAGTTCAGGCCCTACGCCCGCCATATCGAGATCCCGTTTTTCCGCGACGTCAAGGACAACATCCTCTTTCTGCCTGAAATCGAGTCGTCGATCCAGCGCCGTTTTCAAAAGATATTCCAGGAATCGCCTTCGCCGAACCTGGATGAGCGCTTGCGTGGCTGTCTCTACGAACGTTCCCAGATGCTGCTCAAAAAAATCAACTATGTCGGTCTCGGATATGTCGAGTTCATAGTGGAAAACAACGAATGCCTGTTTTCCGAAATCAATCCCACTTTCCAGATCAACACCTTGATCTCCGAGGTGCATCTGACTTCGAATTTCCTGAAGAAGCAGGTGGTGATCTCGCGCGGCGAGCTGCTGCACAATGTGCAGGGAGTGAATATAATCAAGCCCAAGCACCATGTGCTGCTGATCTCGCTGATGGCCGAGGACCCCTACAACAACTTCCTGCCCTCCACCGGCCAGATCAGCCATTTTTTCCACTATTCGACCATCCGCAACGTCTTCAAGACCACACTCTACACCGGGGCGCGGGTAACGCCGATGTATGATCCTTTCATCGGCAAGATCCTTACCTATGCGGTCGAACGGCCGAACGCCATCAACGACATGCGCATCTTCCTGGACAACATCATTATCCGCGGCATCCGCACCAACCTGGTTTTTTTCAAGCATCTGCTTGAAAATGAGGCCCTGCGCAACGGCGAGACCATCATCGATTTCCTGCACCTGAAATACGACTTCAGCAAATTGAAAAATACCGAGGAACAATCGCTGGTCGCCGCCGCCCTGCTGGCCGCCGACTTTCACATCGATAACCGCAAAAAAGACTACAAGGCCAAGCTGGAAAAGATGAAGCAGCCTGGGTTCTTCAAGCGGCTTTTCGGCGGCTATTGAGGTGAACGATGAAGTACAAATTTCATGTGGACAAGAAGATCGTGGAGGCCGAGATTGCCAACAGCGCCACCTTCCATTCGCCGACCGAGATCAAGATCGACAAGAATCGACTCGAAATACTGATCGGGGAGGTCAAGGACGAGGAAGTGCTTTCATTCTTTGTCGACAACAAGCTGCACCAGGTGGAGATCGTCCGCGACGAGGGAGGTTATCCCCAGGGGATCTATGTCAACGATGAATTCTATTCCGCCTCCCTGCTCAAGATCGACAGCCTCTTCTACTATAAGGAAAAGCCGGTCAGCGCCTCCAAGTCCGGCGTAGTCAAAAGCTTCATCCCCGGTTACATCAAAAAGATCTATTTCCAGCAGCACGACCGGGTCGAAGAAAACGACATTGTCCTGATCCACGAAGCCATGAAGATGGAAAACGAAATCCGCGCCCCCAAGTCGGGTGTGATCAAAACCCTGGGCGTCCAGGAAGGCGACAACATCCTGGCTAACCACCTGCTGTTCGAAATCGAATAGATTTTTTTAAAAGCTGGCTTTTAAATATGACTCGTTTTATTGATTGGTTAGCATGAAGCCTTGCGGTTTTTCAGCGCCACAAAATCAGCAGGAGCAGAAATTAATTTTATACTACCTCGGTCTGGGCTCCAACCTGGGAGACCGCAAGCGGCACATTGAAGATGCGATCACATTTCTGCAAAGCTGCGGCCGGGTGAAGAAGAAATCGGCTTTGTATGAGACTTCACCACTCGCTATGCCTGCGGCCGGTCTGTTTCTAAACATGGTCCTGGCGCTGGAGTCGGCGCTGGGTCCGCAAGAGCTCCTGGCGGTGTGCAAGAAATATGAAGCTTCCCAGGGCCGCGACCTGCGCGATTCTCATAACCGTCCGCGCTGCATCGATATCGACATCCTGCTGGCCGGAGATCAGGTCATTGCCACTCGGGAATTGGCTGTGCCCCATCCGCGGCTGTGCGCGAGGGGTTTTGTGCTGGTGCCCTTGTTTGAAATCGCTCCCAAGATGGTTCATCCCCTGGAAAAAATCACGGTGACGCGACTCCTTTCCCGCTTGCGTAGTTCGGAAAAAATCAGACGGTTGGATTGAATTTTAGCCCTGGGGGTAGTTCTCCAGTTTGAGGATATGGGCTTCGTCGGCCAGGTTCAGGCTGGCGAATAATTGCTTTATTTGCGGATCAATGACATTTATGAAAAAAGTGCGGTGTTTTTCCACCAGATTGCGCTCCAAGTCGAGGGCCAGGTTTATAAGAGCAGTAGGTTTTAATTCCTGATGCTTTTCGTTAAAATATTTTTCGGTTTTTTGCAATAATTGCAGGAAATCAGCAATCATTTTTTCAGCTTCGGGGTTCTCCACAAAAGCGTCTTTGCTTTGTAGAAAGATGTTCTGAATCAATTCGATCTGCTTGCAGTGCATTTTTTCTTCTGCGGAAAGTTCCATGAACAGGTCTGAAAGCGTTGGTTGTGAAACGGAGATGCTCAAGCCGATCAGGGTATAGAGTTCGGCGGCGTTTGTTTCAACGGCCTTCAACAGGTAAAAAGTTTTTTCCAGTGACATGTTTTAAGGAGCTCCTTATTTGTTGCGGGTGAGATAAAGATAGCGCTTGACCTTGTTGGTCGGTGTCTTTTCGAACGGTTCCGGGTGTTCGCTGATCTTGCTGATCTGCGAGAAGGTCGGGAGCTGGGTGTTGAACCGCTGCCGTGCCTGCTCCAGGATGTCTTCGGTCAACTTGCGGGCTTCGGCGTCGTTGAGTTTGTTGCGTTCGAATTCGCGGTCCAACACGTCATAATCCAAATAGGCTTTGACCAGCAGCTTGCCGTTGCTTTCAAAAACCACGGCTTCCTGGAAATAGGGTTCCTGCAGGATTTTTTGCTCGATGGCTTCGGGGTAGATGTTTTCCCCGGAAGGGCCGATGATGACGTTCTTGCAGCGCCCCTTGATGAACAGGTAGCCTTCAGCGTCGAAAAATCCCAGGTCGCCGGTTTTCAGCCAGCCGTCTTTCAGGAAAACCTCGGCCGTGGCGTCGGGGTTTTTGTAATAGCCGGACATGACGATGGGGCCGCGGACGATGATCTCGCCGATGCCGCTCTGGGTGTCGGGTTCATGGATCGACATTTCGATGCCCGGGATCGGCTTGCCGCAGGAGCCGACCTTGACCTGGCCGAAGGGGTTGATGGTCATGATCGGGGCGGTTTCGGTCATGCCGTAGCCGGTGGAATAGCTAATGCCGGCGTCGCGCAGGAAGACCTCCACATCCTCGTTCAGGGAAGCGCCGCCGAACATGAAGAAGCGCAATTTGTTGCCAAAGGATTCTATTAGTTTCCTGCCGGCCACACGGTGCAGTTTTTTTCGGAAAAAAGCCAACGGGTATAGTTTGTTGATGATAAACTTGTTCTGAATCTGCGGCAGAATTTTTTTGCGGAAGATCTTGTCGATGACCAATGGTACGGTCAGTACCGCGGTCGGTTTCACAATTTCCATGGCCGCCAGGAGTTTTTGCGGTGTGGGTAGGCCGCGCATGTAATATATGCTGGCCCCGATGGCGATCGGGCAGAGCATACCGCCCGTGGCTTCGAAAGTGTGGGCCAGGGGCAAAATGGAAAGAAAACGGTCGCTGGAATTGAGCGGGAAGCGTTCGATGCCGTTGACCACGTCGGAAACGATGTTGCGCTGGCTGAGCATGACCCCCTTGGAATGGCCGGTGGTGCCGGAGGTGTAAATGATGACCGCCAGGTCTTCGGCTTCAGGGTCAGGCACATCGGCCTGGACGTCGGCGTCGGCAGCGCTCTTTGGCCGGCCGCGCTTGAACAGGGCTAGGGTTTTTCCAATAAAACCGACATGCGGCTTTTGCAGATCCTCGAACTCCATGTTCTCAAGGTCGCAGATGAACTTCAGGGTTGAGTCGTCCATGCCTTCCAGTTTGACGCGCTGCTTTTGCTCGCTGAAGATGCCCTGGGCTTCGGAATTGCGCAGGATATGGCGGGTGTCGGTATCCGGGAAACCGGTCAGGATCGGCACGGCCACGGCGCCCATGGAGGTTAGGGCCAAGTAGGCGATGACCCAATTCGGGCAGTTCTCGCCCATGATGGCCACCCGGTCGCCCTTCTTGATGCCGCGTGCCAGCAAGCTGGCGGCGACCTCCTGGATTTGCTGCTTCAGCTGCAGGTAGACAATGGGCTGCTCTTCGACTGAGGCGATGGAGGGCAGGCTGCCGTATTGATCGAAAGTCCTTTCCAAAAGACATTTTACCGTCAGTTTTTCCAGTTCTACGATCATGGGCTCTCCTTACCCTGAATAGTAAAGAATTGGAAAATAATTGTCAAATTGTCAAGGTGAATGCTAATTGTAGGGGCGATTCGGTGAATCGCCCTGGATCGGTCGTTTTATAAACAGGGCGACCCGCCTCCTTCGGAGACAGACAAATCAGATCCGCCACGGTGGATGATTTGTGCTGCCGGGTCGCCCCTACTGATTCTTGAAAATGTCGTTGAAAAAGTATACCGGAATGGGCAGGCTTTCTTTCAGCTGCATGAAGCAGCCGGGACATGACGTGACCACGGCGCCGGCGCCGATTTCATTCAATTTTGTTGTTTTTTTGGCCAGGATTTTGGCAGACGTTGAAGGGAAGCCGACCTTGAAAATGCCGCCGAAGCCGCAGCACAGGGCCGAAACGTCATCGATGTAGCGGTCGCCGAATTGCTCTAGAAAATGGCGTGCCTCCTTCTGCAGCCTCAATGATTTGAGGTTGTGGCAGGGGTCGTGGTAGGTGAAGGGGCCCGGAAATTGCCTGGCGAATTCCGGGTCGACGGCGGCTTCGGGGCGGAATTTGTATAGGAATTCGCCAAATTCGAATATTTCGATTCCCGGCAGATCGTAATATTTTTTGAAAGCCAGCACGCCGGTCGAGCAGGGAACGACCAGACACTTAAAATTATAAGTGGCGAATATTTTCTGGTTTTTTTTCTTCAGGGAAACGAATTTTTTCCCCCAACCCTGAGAAAGATAAGGGAAACCGCAGCATTGCAACTTTGGAGGATAGGCCACGGAAAATCCCTGTTTTTCGAGCAGAGCTTTGATAGCGGCTATTTTTTCCGAATAAAAATAGGTCAGCACACAGCCGGGGAAAAGCAGGACGTCGTATTCCTTTGTGCGGTTACTGCTGCGGATCTTTTTCAAATTCGTATTCTGGAAAGAAGGCAGGAATAACTTTTTTTTCAATGGCGTGCGCGCCAGCAGTTTAGGCAGCCAGAGCAGTTTGCGCAGCACAAAGCTCTGGTAAAAAAAGAGGAGCAGTTTTTTTAGCAACGGGATGCGGTGGCGGTTCGCGATCCGATTGCGGTAGTCAATCATCATGGATGTGAATTCCACGCCGTTGGGACAGGCCTGCTCGCAGCCGCCGCAGACCAGGCACTGGTAGAAAAGTTTGCGGTTCAGGGCGTTGGCGGGAAGGCGACCGTCATCAACGGCTTTGATCAAGTTGACCTTGCCGCGTGGTGAATTCGGTTCGCTCAGCTCGGCCCCGTAGACCGGGCAGGCCGACTGGCAGGTGCCGCAGTCGGCGCAGAGGCGGGCGATTTCGGTGATTGTTTTTTCAGCAGCCATCGGTTGCATTATAGCAGAAACCAGCCTGAGACCAAATCTGCGCCTGCCTTCGACCTTATCCCGGTCAACGCTCCCAAGGCCAGTCCAATGAACGGCTATCAAAGAGACGGTGCCATGCTTAATATAAAGCAAGCAGATCTGATTCCCCAGCAAGTATATTCAAACTTGCTGGAGAATTGCAAAGCGGGTCCTTGACTTTTGCGTGAATATGACCAAAAATACTTATATGAATAAAATTGATTTTCCTATTGATGCTATTCGATCCATAACAGGAGGTCGGCAATGAAAAAGACGGTTTCTATCCTCTCAGTTTTTGTTTTGGTTCTTTTCTTTTTCAGCGGCTATAATTCCGCGGCAGAAAAGACAATAAAAAATCCTTGGGTATACCCGCAAACCAAAAAAGTTGCCCAGATTGACGATTATCACGGCGTAAAGGTGGCCGATCCCTTTCGCTGGCTAGAAGACGACAATGCTCCTGAAGTCAAGGCCTGGGTAGAAGAACAGAACCGGCTGACTTTCGGCTATTTGGAAAAGATCCCCTACCGCTCCGCGATACTCAAACGACTGCAGCAGTTGTATGACTATCCCCGCTATTCTGCCCCATTCAGAGTGGGGGAATATTACTTTTTTGCCAAAAACGATGGGCTGCAGAACCAGAGTGTTTACTATTTTCAGAAGGGACTGGACGGGGAAGCCGCGATTTTTATTGATCCCAATACTCTTTCAGCGGATGGGACAGTGAAAATTTCACTTAGCGGTGAATCCCAGGATAAAAAATACATGGCTGTTTCCAGAGGTGAATCTGGTTCAGATTGGAGTGAGATCCGGGTGCTGGAAATTGCCAGCCGCCAGGAATTGCCGGACCGGCTGAAGTGGGTGAAGTTCTCCGGCGTGGCCTGGCATAAAGACGGCTTTTTCTACAGCCGCTACGATGCTCCGGAAAAAGGCAGCGAACTCTCAGCCCTAAACAGCAATCAGAAGATTTATTATCATAAACTGCGGGAAGTGCAGGAAAAAGATATGCTGGTCTTTGAGGATGCGGCGCATCCTTTACGTTATTTTGGTGTATCTGTAACCGAAGACAAGCGCTATCTGATCGTCTCGGTCTCTGAAGGCACCAGCGGCTCGGAAATTCTCTATCAAGACCTGCAAAGCGGCAAGGGTGAATTCAAGGTGCTCTGCCCGGGATTCGCATGGAATTATGAAGTGCTCAACACCTGCAATGAAAAATTTCTGGTCTATGCCAATACTGACGCTCCCAACTACCGGGTCGTGCTTATCGATCCGCAGCAGCCGCAAAAAGAAAACTGGCAGGATGTGGTAAAGGAAAACGAATATGTCTTGTCCGCAGCTTCCACGGCCGGAGGCAAACTTTTCTGCCACTATCTGCAAAATGTCAGCAGCCATATCTATCAATACTCTCTGGATGGAAAACTTGAGCGGGAAATAGCACTCCCGGCTATCGGCAGCGCCAACGGTTTTTACGGCGAGAAAGACGATAAAACCATCTTTTATACTTTCAGCTCCTTCACCTATCCACCGACCATTTACCGCTATGACATCGTTCAGGCAAAGAGTGAGATTTTCCGCAAAACTGAAGTTCCCTTTAATCCGGCCGTTTACGAGACAAAGCAGCTTTTTTATCCCAGCAAGGACGGTACTCTGGTGCCTATGTTTTTGGTATATAAAAAAGGACTGAAAGCGGACGGCAAACGACCGACTTATCTCTATGCCTACGGCGGTTTCAACATCAGTGAGACCCCGGGCTTCAGCCCTGCCAATATCGTACTTTTGGAACAGGGTGGTATTTATGCCATAGCCAATATCCGCGGTGGGGGGGAATTTGGTGAAAAGTGGCATCGAGCAGGAATGCTGGAACATAAGCAGAATGTTTTCGACGATTTTATCGCGGCCGGGGAATTTTTGATCAAAGAGGGCTACACTTCAAAAGATTACCTGGCCATCGCCGGCGGCTCCAATGGCGGCTTGCTGGTCGGAGCCTGCATTACGCAGCGCCCAGAGCTTTTCAAAGTGGCCTTTCCGGCGGTTGGCGTCATGGATATGCTACGCTTCCATAAATTCACCGTGGGTTGGGGCTGGGCTGTGGAATACGGTTCCAGTGATGATCCCGGGCAGTTCAAATACCTGTATGCCTATTCCCCCCTACAAAATATCAAACCCGGTGTCAGCTATCCGGCAACACTTGTGACTACCGCCGATCATGACGATCGCGTGGTTCCGGCCCATTCTTTTAAATTCATCGCCACGCTGCAGGAGCAAAATAGCGGCCCAAACCCGGTTTTAATCAGAATCGAAACCCGCTCCGGCCACGGTTCTTCTTCCTTAAGCAAAAGGCTTGAAGCAACCGCTGACGCCTGGGCTTTTATGTTTCATAATATGAAGGTTGATTATAAACCGGTCAAATAAATCAAAAAATCAGCTTATGGATAAAGCATTTTGTCAGCGCTGTGATTTGCGACTTCCCTGGGGCGCTTATGTCATTACCAGCGGCGACCACCTGCGTCTGGCCCGGGAAGCCTGCCGGGGCGGCGCCCGCATCATTCAGTATCGCGACAAGGAAGCTCATTCCGCCCGGAGGCTCGATATCGCCCGACAAATCCGCGCTGTCACCCGCGAGCATGGGACATTGTTTGTGGTCAACGATCAGATCGATATCGCCATGCTCAGTGAAGCCGACGGGGTGCACCTGGGCCAGGAAGATATTGCTATCGCCGAAGCCCGCTCCCTGCTCCCGCCCGGGATGATCATTGGTATCTCCTGCTCTTCGCTTGCCCAGGTCTTGGCAGCCGAGTGCCATGGCGCCGATTACCTGGGCATAGGGGCCGTGTTCGCCACACCGACCAAGGCGGAATATTCCGTAGTCGGACTGGAATTGCTGCGCCGGATCGCAACTGAAGTTTCCATTCCGTTGGTGGCCATCGGCGGCATCAACCTGGACAATATGGCCGAAGTGAAAGCGGCCGGGGTCAGGAACGTGGCCATGGTGCGCGAGTTCCAGGAAGATACCGCGGCCAAGGTCGCCGCCATTAATTCCTTTTTTAATTAATTAAATTACTTTTATTTGTAGGGACAGGTTTAAAACCTGTCCCTACTTAAGAAAAAGAATTTATCCCTGATTTCGATAGAGATTCTTGTCAAATTATCGGCGCTCAGGCAATTTTCAAACGCTTCTCGATCTCTTCGCCTGTCATGTGGAATAGGGTGTCCAAAAAATGCACCTGCAGGCTGGCCGGGCCCTGAGCTTTTCCCGCGGCGATCTCCCCGGCTATGCCCATCACGGCCATGGCGGCAGTGGTGGCTGCAAAATAATCGGGGTTGACGGCGGCGAAAGCGGCGCACATGGCCGAGGCCGTGCAGCCCAGGCCAGTGACTTTTGGCATCAACTCGTGCCCGTTTTTGATCATGGTCACACTTTTTTTGTCGACGATATAATCGGTTTCACCGCTGACGCAAACCACGCAGTCGTACTGTTCGCTTATGTGGCGGGCGCTGTCCAGAGCTTTGTCAACTGCGGCGGCGCTGTCCACGCCTTTGGTTTTTGCGTGGCCGCCAGCGACGGCCATAATTTCCGAGGCATTACCGCGCACGATGGTCGGCGGAACAGCTTGGATGAGCTCGCGGATGGTTCGCGTGCGGTAGGGGGTGGCGCCGGCGCCCACCGGGTCATAAATAATGGGGATGCCTTTTTTTTTGGCCTGGTGGGCCGCCTTGAACATAGCTTCAACCCAATGCCCGCTCAAAGTCCCGATGTTGATGACCAGGGCCGAGGCGATGTTCACCATATCTTCAACCTCTTCCGGGGCATGGGCCATGACCGGCGAGGCGCCGACGGCCAGCAGGGCGTTGGCGGTCAGGTTCATGGCCACGTAATTAGTGATGTTGTGCACCAGCGGTGATTTCTGGCGCACTTTCTCGAGATTTTGGTAAATATCCTTGGCTGTTATTGTCATGATTTATTTTACTCCCAGCATAAACAATGATATCAAGTATAAAGTATAAAGTAAAAAGTATAAAGTAAGAAAAAGAACTTGAGAGAATTTTTACTTTTCTTTGGCCGTAATTTCTTCACTCTTACTTTTTCCTTTTTCCTTTGTACTTTATACTTTGTGATTGGATCAGTGGCTGCGGACGATTTCTTTGACCCGCATCAGGCGGACTAGGTTGCCGCGTTCGAATTCGTTCAGCTTCTGGGTGATGTAGCGGATGGTTTCCTCGATGGAAGGAATCAGCATGTAGCGCAGGGCGTTGACCCGGCGGCGGCCGCGTTCGATTTCAGCGGCCAGGATGTCCAGGGTTTTCAATAACTGGGCCAGTTTTAAAAGTGATTGGATATATGCGCCGGCGCCATCGACCACCATATCCAGCTGCGGGGAAGTGTGGAAGAAGTCGTAATTTTTGGCAACGGAAATTTTCTCGATTTTTAAAACCGGGACACGGACATTCATCACCCTCTCGGTGCTGACACTGATTGAAATCTGGTGCTGGATCTGTTCCAGGGCGGCATTGAATTCGCCGGCCGGGCTGGTGACGCGGCTGTAAATCAAGTCACCGATCACTTTTTGACTGCGTTGCTGAAAGTTTTTGTTGGCCTGATCAATTTCTTTGAGCAGCAGCAGGAAGCGGCGCATCATTTCTTCCAGCTTGTCCTGCAGCAGCTTGTGTCCGCGCCGGGCCAGGACCAGGCGCTTGCGTAAGCGCAGCAGTTCCATGCGATTGGGATTGACGCGCAGGATCATGGTTCTACCTTGGGATTATTTTCCAGGGGGTAATATTCATCCAGATATTCTGTGCGGATGCGTTTCAGTTCCGGGCGCGGAATGATTTTCAGCAAGTCCCAGCCGATTTCCAGGGTTTGCTGTATGGAGCGGTCCTCGTCCTCGGCCTGGCGGACAAAACGGCTTTCGAACTGGTCGGCGAATTTCAAGTACAAACGGTCCAGTTCGGACAAGGCGCCCTCGCCCAGGATCACGGCCAGTTCCCTGGACTCCTTGCCTTTGGCATAGCAGGCGAACAACTGGTTGAGTACATCGGAATGGTCGCCGCGGGTTTTTTCATGGCCGATCCCCTTATCCTTCAGGCGCGACAGGCTGGGCAGCACGTCGACCGGCGGATAAATACCTTTGCGGTGGAGTTCCCGCGCCAGCATGATCTGCCCTTCGGTAATGTAGCCGGTCAGGTCGGGAATGGGATGGGTTTTGTCGTCTTCGGGCATGGTCAACACCGGCAGCAGGGTGATGGACCCTTTTTTGCCCTTGATGCGGCCGGCCCGCTCGTAGAGCGTGGCCAGATCGGTGTATAAATAACCGGGATAACCGCGCCGGCCGGGAATTTCCTTGCGTGCCGCCGCTATTTCGCGCAGTGATTCGCAGTAAAAAGTCATGTCGATCAAAATAACCAGCACGTGCATGTCCAGGTCAAAAGCCAGGTATTCGGCGCAGGTCAGGGCCAGGCGCGGCGTGGAAATGCGTTCGATGGCCGGGTCATTGGCCAGGTTGATGAACAGGACGCTGCGTTCAATGGCCCCGGTTTTGCGGAAATCGTTCATGAAGAAATCGGCTTCTTCGAAAGTGATGCCCATGGCGCCGAACACAACCGCGAAATTTTCTTCTTTGCCGAGCACCTTGGCCTGGCGGGCAATTTGGGCTGTAAGGCGTGCGTGGGGCAGGCCGGCACCGGAAAATATCGGCAGTTTTTGGCCACGCACCAGGGGGTTCATGCCGTCAATAGTCGAGATACCGGTCTGGATGAATTCGGAAGGGTAAGCCCGGGAACTGGGATTGATCGGATCGCCGTTGATGTCCAGACGTTTTTCGGCGATGATCTGCGGACTGGCGTCACGCGGCCGGCCGGCGCCGTCAAAAATGCGCCCGACCAGGTCGGGAGAAACGGCCAGTTCCTGGGTCCGTCCCAGGAAACGTACTTTGGAATGATGGACATCCAGGCCGATGGTTCCTTCGAACATCTGCACCAGGGCCTTGTCCTGGGAAATCTCCAGCACCTTGCCGCGGCGGATCTGGCCGTTGGCAAACTGGACTTCGACCAGTTCGGCGTAGGTGACGTCGGTAATTTTATCCACCACCACCAATGGCCCTGAAATCGATGAAATCGTCATGTATTCTTTAAGCATAGCTATTCTTCAGCTCCTCTTCGATTTTGGCGAATTCTTCCGGCTGCGCTTCGGGGATGTATTTCAGCCGGCTGATTTTTTCCCGCACTGGCAGGCTGATGATTTTATCGAAATCCATGCCAATGGCGATTTTTTCCTTGCTCAGGTTGTAAAAGAGCATGATGACTTTGAGCATCAGGTATTGCTTGCGCAGCGACGTGTAGGTGTCCACTTCATGAAAAGCGTTTTGATGGAGAAAATCCTCGCGTATTGATTTGGCTGTTTCCAGGATCAGGCGGTCATTGAAAGAAAGCGATTCATTGCCCACCAGGCGGGCGATTTCCAGCAGCGAAGCTTCTTCTTCCAACAGGCGCATGGCATCCTGGCGCAGAGTGCCGAATTCGCTGGCTATGTTTTCCCGGAGAAACGGCCCCAGGTTGTCATGGTACAGCGAATAACTGGTAAGCCAGTTGATGGCCGGGAAATGGCGGGCGTTGGCCAGTTTGTCATCGAGCCCCCAGAAAACTTTCACTACGCGCAGGGTGGCCTGGACCACCGGGTCAGAGAGGTCGCCGCCCGGGGGGGAAACCGCGCCCATGATACTGAGCGCTCCCTGGCGGGAATCACCGCCCAGGCAGGTAATTTTGCCGGCCCGCTCGTAAAATTCGGCCAGCCGTGAAGACAAATAGGCCGGATAGCCTTCCTCGCCGGGCATTTCTTCCAAACGGCCCGACATTTCGCGCAGGGCCTCGGCCCAGCGGCTGGTCGAATCGGCCATCAGGGCCACCGAATAGCCCATATCGCGAAAATATTCAGCGATGGTGACGCCGGTGTAGATCGAGGCTTCACGGGCGGCCACAGGCATGTTGGAGGTATTGGCCACGATCACGGTGCGTTCAAGGAGCGGCCGGCCGCTACGTGGATCTTTCAGTTCGGGAAAGCTTAAAAGTAGGTCGGCGCACTCGTTGCCCCTTTCGCCGCAGGCCACGTAAACAATGATCTGGGCATCGGACCATTTGGCGATTTCATGCATGGCCACGGTTTTGCCGGCGCCGAAAGGACCGGGAATACAGGCCGTTCCACCCTTGGCAATGGGGAAAAAAGTGTCTATCACCCTTTGGCCGGTGGTCAACGGTTCCATGGGGGCGAATTTTTCCTTGACCGGCCTTGATTTGCGGACCGGCCAGCGTTGGGCCATGGTTATGGCCATGGTTGCGGTTGCAGTTTTGATCGAGGCCACGGTATCTCTAACCGTGAAATCGCCTTCTTTGATAACGGTAATTTTACCGCTGATGCCAGGCGGCACCATGATTTTATGCTTGAGTAGAACTGTTTCTTCCACAGTTCCCAAAATGTCTCCTTCCTGCACCTGGCTTCCCTTTTCAACCTGAGGCAAAAATTGCCAGCGTTTGGCCAGGTCAAGGCCGGCCATTTCCACGCCGCGAGGGATGAAATCGCCGGTCTGCTGGCGCAGCACGTTGAGCGGCCGCTGGATGCCGTCATAAATGGAACCGATCAGTCCCGGTCCGAGTTCGACACTTAACGGTTCCTGGGTAAGGAGCACCGGTTCGCCGGGGCCGATGCCGCTGGTTTCTTCATAGACTTGGATAAACGCCTGATCGCCTTTCAATTCAACGATTTCACCGATCAGTTTTTTCTTTCCCACCCGCACCATGTCGAACATTTTTGCGCCCAGGCAGCCGCCGGCCACCACCAGCGGGCCCGAAACTTTGATTATTTTGGCTTTATTCATGTCACACAACTCCTGTGGCTTTCAAGCGAATTTCTTTCACCAGCTTGTCCAGCAAGTTGGTTTTGCCATCTCTGGCAAAGGGGATGAATATGGGATAGGGCAGATTTTTATAGCGGCCGATATCCAGCGGCGCGCCTTGGTACAGGCTTTCCTCAACCAGGCAGACGACTGCTCCCTTTTCCACGGCAGCGGGCAGAATGGCTTTGAATTCAGCCGCGTCATTGACCGGATAGGTGTGAAACCCCAGGGCTTTGAATCCCAGGATCACATCTTCGGCTCCAAAAATCACCAGCGGTTGCAGCGCTTTTGTTTCAGGCGTAGGCGGCATTGGCGCGTTCCTTGATCATTTCGTCCCGGACTCGGTTCATCTTGCCGAGAATCAGCAGGCGGATCAGGCTGATTTCGTTGACGCGGGCGAAAAAGTAGGCCAAAACTGGTTCGGGTCCGAAGGGGATGCGTTTGGCTTGGCGCAGCTGGGTAATTAAAAAATCAGCCTGGTTTTTTTCCAAAGCGGCAAACGATTTTTCATTCATGGCTTTTTCCATGGCCTGTTGAAAATAATGGCTGTAATCGATGACCTGTCCGTGTTTGTGAATATATTTGAGTTTACTTATAAATGTGCCCAATCCGGCGGTATAGCTCTGTAAAAAGACATGTCTGCTTATAAATCCTTCCAGGGAGATTTGCTTTTCAAGCACCGTTTGCGGTTCATTCAGAACCAACAAGCGCAGATAAGTTTTGATATTGTGCATATCGATCAGATGCCTGATATAGTCGTTGATAAACAGGTTCGGGTAATCCTGCAAAATAGCGGCAATGTCCTTGAGTGACTTCATTTCCAGGAGCGGCCACAGGGACCTGTCAAGAAGCAATACCTGTATCAGCCGCTTCAGTGCGCCCAGGGAATTTTCCAGTGCCGCTTCCAGTTCCCCGCTGGTCTGCGCCCGGGCCAAGGCGTCACCGTATTGCCCGGCTTCGGCAAGCAAGCGCAGCGCCGCGCCGGCTTCCAATTGCGCAGCCTGCTCAAAGGCATCGTTGCCGATCAGGTGCTTTTCCAGCGTGCGGATCTTGGCCACGGCAAAGATATAGTCAGCGGCAGGTCTTATTTTCATGAAAACAGCATTTGGGCAAGTTCGGTTTCAATATCCCGGCGCAGATCGTTCAAAAAGAAATCGATGTTTTCGCTTTCTTCCGTACACCCCTGGGCCGCGACCACTTGTTTTTTGATCCGGTTTTTTTTCAGCTCGCTTTTCGTTTTCGCGAACAAGGCGTCAAGTATTTCCTGCTTGACTTGCAGAATTTTTTTCCTATTTTCCAGGCGGCAAATAACCAATGCCCTTTGTTTTTTTTGCGCGGCGAGGTTTTGGGCCGCGCGCATGATTTCGCGGTATAATTTATCCGTTTCCTGCCGGCCGGCTTCAACCGATTTTTCCGCTTGCTGCCGGGCTTCCTGAACGATGGCGCGCGCCTGGGCAGCGGTCTCGTCCTGGATACGGGCTAGAATGGAATCCAGGGCCATTAAATTTTTACCACCGACAGCAGCAGGAAACCGGTAACGAGTCCCAGAACAGCATAGATCTCGACGAATATCGGCAGGACCATGGCTTTTCCCAATTCCTCTGGCCTTTTGGCAACGAGGTAAATGGAGGTAACGGAAACCTTGCCCTGCCACACCGCAGAAATGCATTCCACCACGCTGACAAAGGCGCAGATGGCCAGGATCTGCAATCCCTGGCTGGTGGTGGGAATTTTGATGCTGGCTGAAAGCAGGTTCAACTTGTTCAGGACCAGGAAGCCAGTCAAAAAACCATAAAATCCCTGCGTGCCCGGAATGCCGATCAACGGGATCATGCGGCCGAATTTTTCCGGGTCCTCACTCAGGACGCCGGCGGCGGCCTGGCCCGCATACGCGACACCGATCGACGAACCCGTGCCGGAAATGGCCATGACAATGGCGGCTCCGGCGACTGCGCAAATTAAGCCTAGTTCCATATTGATCTCCTTTTATTACTTGACATTGAAATATTTATTGTCGGCCCTGAAAGGCCGGAAACGCTCGCCCCCCGGTTTGAAAAACTTAGAGAAAAATTCGACAAACTGCAACCGCAGGGGATGGACAAAGGCGCCGAGCAGATTCATCAGTAAGGAACCCAGATGACCCAGGATAAATATCAAGGCCATGATCACGATGCTGATCAGGGTTTTCAGCCAGGGGATCTTTCCTGTCAACGGGAACGCCGCGGGCAGCATTTGGCCGAAAGTGATGGTCAGCAGATTGATGGTCATGGCCATGACGCCGGTGACCAGGGCCAGGGCCCATAAGCGGCTGTAGGAAAGAGTATCGCTGAGATAACCAGATAACGCCATGTAAAAATTGTAGATGCCGTAAAAAAGCTTTGCGCCGATGCCTTTTTCGGCCCGGCCCTGGGTCAATATCAGGCCGGCGGCACCGCTGATGGCGGCGTATTTGAAGACGGCGACCGGCATGCCGATCCCCATATTGAGAAAAAGCAAGGCCAGTCCGGTTATCCCGAAAAGAAACGCTATTGTGGGCACTTGGTCGTAGAGGATATCCAGGTAGCGTCTGTTCTTCCAGTTTCCCAATGCCGCCACGATGCTGCCGAACCAGATCTGCACGATGCCGAAGATCAAGGCAATGCCAAGCAGTTTGGTGGTTTCCCGGAACGGATCGAGGAGGATCAAGGAGTCCAGGAAACGCTTGATGGGAACGAAAAAACTGCTGTTTTCAGCCAGCAGGGCGGGCAGGTTGCCGAACCAGCTGCCGGTGATGACTCCGACAAAAATGGTCGACAGGCCGCAATAGAGGAACATTTTCCAGAAGCGGGTGCCGGTCGGGCCCAGCTTGAATTTTTTCGGTACCAGCCAGGAAGCCAGTGTCAGGATCAGGCCGTACCCGGCATCCGACACGCAGAAGCCGAAATAAATAAAGAAAAACGGCGCCAAAAACGGCGTGGGGTCGATTTCGTTGTACTTGGGCATGCCGTATATCTGGGTGATGAACTCGAAAGGCTGGACCAGTTTCCAGTTCTGCAGGATCACCGGCACATCATCATCGGGTCCGGGATCGGAAAAAAACAGGGCGATTTCATGGCCGTGAGCCAGAATTGCTTTTTCAAATTCCGGGATGTCGGTCTGGCAAATCCAGCCGCTCAAGCTGAAGGTAAATTGCTGTTGAGCAAGATCCCGGCCGGCTTCTCTGATTTTATGGCCGCTGGCCAGATGATGATAGACCATTTTCAGCCTGAAAATGTCCTCACTGAAAGCGTTGATTTGTTCGGCCATATCTTTATTTTGCGCCTGCAAGCGCAAATTCTCGTTTTCGATGTCGGTTAAAAGCTCTTTAACTGTCGCCGCTTCTTGACCCAAAATGCTGACGGTAAAACTAAGGTTTTTTAGAATTTTTTCCAGAGCGGCAGCAATGGATTTATGATAAACGAGCATCAGGAAGATGGTGTTGGAAGTTTGCTTGACGACGTAATGATAAAATTCGACTCCGTCTGCGGTGCACTGTGTCAAAAAATTTGGATATTCCCGAAGAGGCATAAATCCCAACTGCATATTGCAGTGAACAGTGGCCTGCAGTTCGGCCAGTGGAATGGCAAGGGATTGCCAGGGAGCCAGCAGCAGTTTCCGTTGGGTCAGCTGCTCCTTCTCGTGGGCGATATCCTTAAGCCGGGCGCGCCGGCGAGTGAGTTCGTTTAATTTTTCGCGCCAGGGGAAAGCGCTGATCGTTGTCTTGATGTCTTGTTGGGAAATAAATGGCTTGAGGTTGGTCATGCTTTCCAGAAAATTACTTTGATGGGAAAAAGTAATGAGAAAAGTGATGGCTTCCTCGATTTCACTCAAGTTGCTTTCGTTCGCTTCTTCGGGTGGGAATGATTTGGTTGTTTCGTTTGCCGCGGGAACAAGCTGAATTTTAGCCTGTTTTTGCAGAAGATCGAGCAAGTTGTTCTTTTCCTGCTTGCTGGCAAGCAGTTCGATTTTCTTGATCCTGGCAATGGCCATGGCTAGCGATCCAGCTTGGAAATAACAAAATCCAGAGCCTTGTCTTTGGCCCGGGCCGCTTTTTCCCTGATCTTTTTTATTTCCACTTCGGTTTCCTTTTCGCTGCGTTGTGTTTCTTCCCGCGCTTCCTTGTCGCTCAACTCCTGAAGTTTCGCGCCCTCGGCCTCGGCCTTTTTTCCGGCGGCGGTCAGCGCCGCGGTGTTTTCTTTTTTGGCTTTTTCCAGGATCGCCAAGGCTTCTTGCCTGGCCAGCGCTACGTCAGCTTCGGCTTTCAGCTCGGCGGCCTTGATTTTTTCCAATGCCTCTTTGGCGTCCATGGTTCAATTTCCCCCGCGTCTGCGCATGTTTGTGAATGATAAAATTATCAAAATTGGCCTCGGTTATAATATCGCGATTTTTGCTGTACAATACGGATTCTATATATTATCTATTTTTTCGTTCTGCGTCAAGGGTCTGGGATTATCCGGCGGCTGGGTGCCTTTCAGGAATATTGACTGTCCTGTTGATAGCGCCTTCTTTACTTCCGCAGAGACGCTTTTGAAAAAATGTAGTCGGGGATATTTTCATCGAACTCGATCGAATCGACGATCATTTCAGTCCCGGCCCCTTCTTTTAATGCATCCTTGTATAATGCATTTTTGGGGACCCATCTTCCTTGAACCTGCATCATCTCCCGTACATCGATTTGCTTGAGCAGCGTGCCGCTTTTTGCATAAAGATTTTCTTTCAGTATGACGAAGCGTTCTTTATCCACCCAAATCTTTCTTGTGTTGTAGGCTATTTCTTTCTTTTTTGCTTTTAACTCCAGGATCCAGGCTGATCTGTTTATGACCGTGTCGTTGCCTGCGATTTCCGCTTCATACATATTTTGCAGTAAGGGGTCTTCCATCATGTCTTCGTAAGATAAATCCGAACCCATCACCGATTGGCGCAGCATGTGCCCGCAGATTAAAATGGTCCTGTCCGTCGCTGGCGAATAGGTCCAAAGCTGGTCGCCCAGCTTCAGCATCTTTGTTCCCTTTTCTCGGGGCGGGGCAAGGTACTCGGTAAGCGAATCGACTATATTTCTCTGCCAGGATTTTGCTTCGATGCTTCTTTCGCCTCGTCGGCCGTGTATGATCAGTTTGGACACAACAATTTTACTGTCTGCTACTATGTTTTTATCCACTCTTTTAATTATCTCTTCTGCCGACGGCGTTTGCGAAAAAAGCAGTGCCGGCAAAAGCAATATCAAAACGATTACTGCCTGTTTCATACTTCAAGCTCCTTGAATAGTTGTGATGTTTGTCTTTTATAAATGCCGATTCCGGCAATTGCTGTTCCCAGAACGGTTGAAATAATTCCCGGTGCGAAGCCGATAACAAAGCTGCCGAAAGTCACCCGAGCATGATAAACGCTTGGTATCATCATCGCTGAATTTTTAAAAAGAAAACTTAAATCAAGCCCATAAACCTGCATCAGGTAGGCGACACCGGCGCCGGCGAGCGTTCCCAAAACAGAGCCAAAAATACCGATCATCGTAGATTCCAGAATCAGGGTTTTATAAATGTGGCCATTGTCTTCACCAATTGCCAGCCGTACGCCGATTTCACCGTAGCGGCGCAGGCTGCCCATCAGTCCGGCATTCCACAAAACGATCGACATGGCCACTACAAAGATCGCAATTATAATAATTGCCATGGAATCGATCATGGCCAGATAGTCGCTCAGTCCGCTTTCGTTTGGCAGCGTTCCCATCTGCGGTGAAAATTGGTCGTTCAGATTTTTAAACTCTTTGTTGAATGATGTCGCCATGAGTGATGCTTGTTTATCGTAATAGTTGTCATCTGGGAAGAATCCCAATATTTCGCTGGCCGCATCCTGCATGTCCAGGGCATATTGAATATCGGAAATATCAGTGAATATCACGGCGCGATCCATGGCCGCGATTCCGAACTGAACGGTTCCCGTGATTTTAAAATTCGCCATGGTCATGCTGCCGTACATCGTGGAGCTGATCAAGGTCGCCGTAGCGCCGGGAGCAACCTTTAGCTTTTTTGCGAAATCATCGCCGATTAAAATTTCGCCGGCCTGCTTGGGCAGGCGTCCGCGCCTGATCGCTTTCTTTATATTGAGCAGTTTTGGTTCGGGGCTGGTTTCAGAAAACAAATTGACCGCCACGCCGCTGACCGGCCCCTGGGTTTTTGTTTCCCTGTTTTCGTCGGGGATATCCAATAATCCGCCGAATTTGATTCGCGGCGTCCAGATCATTCCAGGATATTTTTCATTCAACGATGCAAGCAACTTATCGACCCCAATGAATGCCAGGTCATTGGGATTTTGATTGGCTTCCTTGGCATACGCCTGGGTCATGATTCGCAAGTGCCCTGTTTGGTAATGGGCGGTGGACTTGACCATATCCGCTAAAACACCATTTAGGAACGAGTACATGAAGACGGTCAGAAAAACGCCGATAAAAACAGTCAATACCGGAAAGAGCGACCTTGAGCGGTCGCGCATCAGGCCTTTCAACAGAAATTTTATCATGTCATTTTCCCTCTTAAGGCATCCGTCGGTTTGAGTTTGGCGATTCTTCTGGTCGGCAGGTAGCTGACAATCGTGGTCACAATTAATACAAGCAATGTCGTGCCGATGACCAGGCCGGCGGTGAACATCGGGAAGATCCTGTTCCCCATTGCATAGCCGAAACTATCTGCCGCTTGCGGCAAACCAAATCCGGTGGTCGCGTAATGAATAAGCAGGGGAAGTCCGTATGCAGCGGCCACAACTGCCGCCAAAACAGCGTGTATGGCGCCTTCCAGGGTAAACAGTTGAATAATTTTTGAACGGGCCATGCCCAAAGCCATCAAGGTACCCATCTCTTTTCTTCTGCGGAAGATGGATAGTATTTGGGTGTCAAAAATGGCCAGCATGGCCAAAAGCAATAAGACAATATAGAAAATGCTGCCGCCTATCGATTTTGTCAAAAAAAGCGCCCTTACATCCTGCAGCAAAAATTCAAGGTCTTTGCGTTGCCAATGATCAACCTTGGTTTTGAATTGTGAACCTTTTTCCAGCACAATGATCGTTGCTTCATTGGGCATGGCCATCATGGCGCGCATTTTTTCGATTGGGATCCATAACTGCCCGTTATCGATGTCCGAAACATCGGTTTTCATCACTTCCACTATTTTTATTTCATCGGCATCAAAGGTGCCGTTGGCGTCCCGCCACCTCACGGTAACATTATCGCCAATTTTCAGGCCGGTGCTCTTTGCCATGCGGCTGCCAATAAGTGCCGGGATAGATTCCGTATTGGGTGCCAGTACAGAAGATGGAATGGATAAAATGTTTTGTTCCGGCGCTATTCCTTTCAGCAGGGCGTTTTGAAAGCGGCCATTGGGATAGATCGTTGCCTGCCGGATCAGGATGGGCATTGCTTCTTTTTCTGATATTAATTTTTGCAGCTCATCCGGGATCTTTCTATGGGCATCGTTCAGCGTCAACGGATCGAACGGGTCATAGTCATTTTCCCAATATTGTCCGCCGGCGTATTGGGCGTCCATGGTCGCTTTTTCGACTTGGTCACTCATGCCATTGTAAAGCCCCTGCAAAAATATGATGGCCACGAATGAAAACGAAAGCGCGATCACATTCAGCCAGGTGCGCAGGCCGGCACCGTAAATATTTTTTAAGGCAAGTTTGGGAATGATCATTTTGTTGCCTCCGGTTTAAAAATTTCATCCCTTTCGACTTTGCCGTCATTCAATGAGATTTTTCTTTTCAGATAGCGCATGACTTTTTCATCGTGGGTGGCGAAGATGAATGTCGTCTGGAGGTTCTCATTTAAATTAACCATTGTTTTCATGATGTTGTGGGAATTTTTTGCATCGAGATTTGCGGTGGGTTCATCGGCCAGAACGAGCTCCGGATTTTTGACAATCGCCCGGGCGATGGCCACGCGCTGGCTCTCCCCGCCTGACAATTGCGAGGGCCGTGAGCCGGCCCGGTCGGCCAGGCCGACCCAGTCCAGGGCATCCATGACCATCTTCCGCCGCTGACCGGCCGGCGTTTTCAGCAGCAGCAGCGGGAATTCGACGTTTTCGTAAGCCGTGTAGACCGGCAGCAGGTTAAACGTTTGAAAAATGAAGCCGATGGAACGGTTGCGCAGCTCCGCCGCTTCGCGGTGGGACAACGTCTCAATTTTGCAACCCAGCACTTCGACGCTGCCGGAAGTAGGCGAATCCAAGGAGCCGATGATGTTGAGCAGGGTGGTTTTTCCCGAACCGCTCGGGCCGACCAGTCCGGCGAATTCACCAGCCAGGAAAGCCAGACTGACCTTGTTCAGGGCCGTGATCTGCGATGATCCCATTGGATATATCTTGACCAGGTTTTTCGTCAGGATCAGATTGCCTTCAGCCACTTGTCACCTCCGCTATTTTTATGTCAAATATTCCATAGCGCCATCAACTGGAAACCTTTGCCGTTGAACGTGTTGTTCCCGGATTGGACACTGATGATTTCCGCCTGCCGGGGATTCCAGAACACCATCACGTTGAATTGCCAGCGGTCGTAGGTCCGCTGCCAGCTTGCGAAACTATAAATCTGATCGTGCCGCCAGTCAAAATAGATGACTGTGCCAAGGTTGTCCAGTAACCCGAGGGGATAGTGGGCCAGCAGGGCCGAGAAAGAAATTCCGCCTTCGCCCCTCCCCAAAAGGGAGGGTGCGCTCTGAGAAAAAAATTGCTCGGCCAGCAGGTAGAGGCCATTCCCCAGCTTGAAGGTATAATCGACACCCAGAGCGAACGAACGCTGCCAGGAAAAGATTGCAGCGGGATCATCCTGGCGGATGAATGCCGCCTCGGCCCATAGGCCTACACCCAGGTCCCATTTCCCGTCCAGGGCGAAGCGGTCCTCGGTTATCTTGATGGATTCGGCATCACTGCCGGGATCGAGTCGGCGATGATGAACCGTTATCCCTGCTTCACCCGAGAACAGGGGCGCTTGGAGCCGTCCTCCGAATTCCGGGGTATGGTCGGCTGTCGGTTGTGTTTCCCAGCCTTTGGTTTCCTGGTTGCCGTAAAGCCCCCAGAGCCAGGCATTGGCGTTATTTTTGAAATAGTAGCGCAGCAGCAGTCCATAAACGCCGGTGCTGATCTGCAGCGGATCGCGGGGATCGATACGGTCGAACCACATCAGCGGGCGAAAAATTGTCGCTGATCCGAAATTGATCTTTTGCAGCCCCAACCGGGCTTCGAATCGGGAAGAGGAAAGGCGCAGCCACAGGCGATAGGGTTTTATATCGCCCGCAAAATCTGGAGATCGCCAGGCCGCGGCCGAGGTGGACGCAACCATGTCCAGGGACAATTCGCTGTCGAGTTTCCATTGCGTACCCAGGGCTTTTGCCAGCGATAGGGTCGGCTGGTAACGCAGGCCGAAGTGGGGGGTCGAAGGTTTATCGTCATTCAGTGAGAACCAGGCGCTGAATTGCTGCTCAAGTTCAATCTCAACCGCAAGCAGTGCACTATCCAGCCACGTCATCAGGACAATTGCAAGGCAAAGGCTGCGAATTTTCATTGTCGGTGATCAGTTGTACTTTTTTTTAAGGCCATGAAGAATGTTAAGAAACGGTCTGCTGACAGCTGCTCGGCACGCGCACGGTCTGAAAGTCCGCTGGCGGCGGCTATGGCTGATAGGACCTGTTTTTCAAAATACGGCGTCAAATTGTTCCACAGCGTCTTGCGGCGCTCGGCGAAGCACAGTTTTACGAAATCGTAAAATTCATCGGCTGCGGCCTGAAGCGGCGAGTCCACGGGGTGGACGGCGAGCACTGTTGAGGTGATCTTCGGCGTTGGTGTGAAAGCGCCTGCCGGCACGTTGAAGCAGCGGCGAGTCCGGAATAGCACTTGAAAGACTACCGACTGGGCGTTGTATTTCTTGCCTCCGCAGGGAGACAGCAGCTTGTCGACAAAATCTTTTTGCAGCATTAAAATCGCTGCGCTTATTTTGGCGCGCTGGGCGATGAACCAGTCGATTAAATCTTTGGAAATATGGTAGGGCAAATTGCCGATGATGCCGACTTGGCCTTGCGGGTACATCCGGGCCAAATCAATGTCCAGGATATCATTTTCCATGATTTTCAGTTGGCTCTTAAAACGCTGCCTAAGCCCTTGGGCCAGGAGCGGATCTATTTCCACCAGAGTAAGCAGGCTGGCGGGAATTTTTTCCATGAGCAGCTCGCTCAATATCCCGTAACCGGCGCCGATTTCCAGGACCGGACCCGGCTGCGGCAGGAATTCATTGACGATTTTTGCGGCGATATTCTTGTTGCGCAAAAAATTCTGACCGAGTTTTGCCGCTTTAGCCACAGTTGATATGCTTGATGATGTAATTGAACGCGCGCTCGAATTCGCGCTGGAACTTTTGCTTTTCGGCAAAGGGGCGGATTCCCGAGGGCTCGACCTGGTCGCTGAGCACCACCAGGGCATGGAAGGATTTTTGCAAAAACCAGCGCAAAGTGAACAACTCCATTTCCACGATGGCGATTTTTCCCAACCGTTGTTCGGCCAACCAGGACGGTGTTTCGCGCTGGATGATGTCCACGCTTACCCCGGGCACGCTGGGGAAAGAGCCATCCGGGAAAACCTTGAGCGGGAAGCTGCTTTTTCTGGAAAACCTTTTCAGGATTGAGCTGGAATATATCTTGCTCACTTGCAGGGCTGCCGGTTCCTTGAAGCGGCGAGCGATCGCTCCCGCTGATCCCAAAAAATAAATTTCCTTATCCGCCAAACCGGCGATCATTTGTAAAAGCGTAAGCAGGTGCGGGTAACCGATGAACCCGCAGATAACTGCCATGTTCTCGAACCACAGCAAAGATGAATGCAAAAAATTTTGTTGGCGCAGGGCTTGTTTTTGCAGGGCGGCGAACAGGGAGTCTTGCGGGAAATACGGGACCAGTACCAGGGAGGGCGGGGTGGCAAACTGCCGAGGGCGGAATAGTGATGGCTTCATGATTAAAAAATGGGCGATAGAGGATTTGAACCTCTGACTTCTACCGTGTGAAGGTAGCACTCTAGCCGCTGAGTTAATCGCCCAGGGCGCCATTATAAGATGAAATTGCCCGGCGGTCAAGAGGCCTGAGAATTGCAGCCCGGCGTCCCCAGGGGGGACAGACAAATTAAATCCACCAAGGTCGGTGGATAATTTGAGTTGCCTTGACTTGAAGGAATCTTTCACTTAGAATGCGCTTATCATGGCAGCAAACAGGCTCAAACATTTCTTCAAATATGTGGTCATCGATATCCTGCTGGCGGCGCTGATCTCCTTTTTCCTGATCAATTACGTGGTTTCGGCCTATAGGATCGAGGGCGATTCCATGAAGCCGCTGCTCTGCGATCAGCAGCGTATCCTGATTTCGAAGCTGGCTATCAACAAGAAAAACTTGCACCGTTTCGACATCGTGGTGTTATTCAAACCAGACGAACCTGAAAAATCTCTGGTTAAACGTATTATCGGACTGCCCGAGGAAATTATCGAAATTCGCGCCGGCGACGTTTATATCAATGATAAACCGTTGAAACAGTCTTTGAACAGCGATAACCCGGAGGCCATGAAATCTCCCGACGACATGAAAGCGCTGCTCATTCCGCAAGGCATGTTTTTTGTCCTGGGCGACAACCGCCGGATCAGCCTGGATTCGCGCCTGTTCGGTCCGGTGCCGCAAAAATACATCTTCGGCAAGGCTTTTTTCCGCTACTGGCCCTTCGCCGTAATCGGCAAGATCGAGTAGGCGTCGCATAAAAAAAAGTCGGGAATAAAGGCGTTTGACATCACAAAGGAGTCACATGATTAAAGCACTGGGAATCGTTCTGGTTGTCTTTCTTTTCCTGTCCGTGCCAGCCGTTGCCGCAGAAGGAGCGCGGGTTGCGGTGATGAACCCCGGGTTCGAAGTGAACGAACCCCAGGGGCTACCGGTTGGTTGGCGGGTTACAGGACAGTCTGAGCGTGTGGCCGCAGATCAGGGTGTGTTTCATGCCGGTCATGCCAGCTTGAGGCTTTCCCAGAATGAGGTCGCAAAAACCAGCGTTTTCTCCGAGCCGCTCAACCTGCGGGTGGGCCGTTTTTATCGTTTGCGTGCCTGGGTGCGTACTGTTGATGCCTTTACCAACCCGGCTGACCGCTACCCCACACCGGTGGCTGCATGCCTGACCATGGCATCCTTCCCCTTCACCAACCATTCGCCGGCAGTCGGTGCCACCGCGGAGTGGCGCGAAGTGGAAACCGTGTTTGTGGCCACGCGTGCTGCTGACCGCATCGGCCTGCACCTTGGCTACAACGGCGGAGCCAGCGGCACGGCATGGTTTGATGATATCCAACTTGAGGAAGTTGAAGATATTTCTACCGTTGTTCCCGCCGAAACCATTCGGCGTTATGGCCAAGCCTTCCGCTTCACCGACCGCGGCTGGATTTTTTTACATATTGAGGGCAAGCCCTATTCCCGCGGCTTCCAACATGGCTACTTAATGGCCGATGAAATCGCCGCCTATATGGAAAAGCTGGCAATACTGCAGAATACCGCCAACCCCGTGCAAGGATGGACACAACTGCGGCTGCTGACCGATGCCCTGCTGCTGCGCCAGTACGAAGAAGAATACCTGCTGGAGATGCGGGGCATGGCCGAGGGCATGAATGCCCGCAAAGTGACCATGAAACACAAAAGTGGGCCCATGGAGTTATTGGACATTGTGGCTGTCAATTCGGCCATTGACCTGGGACAGATGGATAGCGCCCTGTCCAAAACCGCAACACCGCTCAGCGGCCGCGATTTTCCCCCGGCCGGCGAAGATCAGATTCCTGACCGTCTGCACAAGTGCTCAGGGCTGTTGGCCAACCGCACGGCGACCATTGACGGTGATCTGGTTTTTTTCCAAATGTTCATGTGGAATGGCTATACCGGCGTTAATTTCAATGTCATTTGCGATGTGGCTCCCGAACGCGGGAAGCGCCTGGTTTACCAGACTTTTCCCGGCGGCATCCACTCCGGGACCGATTTTTATCTCAATGATGCCGGGATCATGATCGGTGAAACCACGGTCCAGCAGACCGCCTTCGATATCACCGGCATTCCCCAGTCCGATCGTATCCGCAAGGCGGCCCAGTATGCCGCTTCCGTCGATGATGTGGTGCGCATTCTAACTACCCGCAACAATGGCCTCTATACAAATGATTGGCTGATCGGTGATGCCCGCAGCAACGAGATCGCTGTGCTGCTGCAGGGTACGAAAAAGTATAAATTATGGCGCGGCCGCAACCGGGAGTTCCCCGGCGATACAACGGATTTCTACTGGTGTGTAAACAATGCCAAGGATCCAGAGGTGCGCAAGGAATATATCCCCGATCCGCAAAACAGCCCCTTTGACCTGAATTTCAGTCCATCCAACCGCGATATTTCCATGTTCAACTTTTTCCAGCAGAACCGGGGCAAGATTGACGTGAATGCAGCGATCGGCCTGATGGCGTCCTCTCCGATCAATCGTCCCCATGCCTGCGACGGCAAGATCACAACCGGCGAGATGGCCAAGGAGATGGTTTTCATGATCCATTTCGGGAAAACCACGTTGCGGGAAAAATTCCCCGGGGAAACCCCGCGCATGCCGCTGCTGCCCGATGCTGTTCCCCATTTGACCCTGGGATATTCGATTTTTTCACCCAAGGTGGTAACCGAGAAAATCCAAGCGCTTAAAACCGTTGCCGAGGAGAACCGCGGCAAGCCGGCGCCTGATATTTCCGCGGTTTCCGCCATTTATTCCTTTGCCGCAGAGAATCTCTGGAGCAATACCGTTTATCCCGCATCAGCAAAGGAAAACTGGTTTGTTAGCGCGACTGCCGCTTACCATGGTTTGCTGCGGCGTATTCCAGCAAAGAGCGAAGATGCGATCACTCATGTGCGGGATTCACTGGCCGAGATGAACAACCGCCTGCTTTTCCTGATGCGCACGGAAGGAAACCTGGTACCCGTGCAAACCGAGCGCAGTTATGATCGCTATGGCCCCTACCAGATTCCCCGCATCCGCGGCACCTTCCTTCTGCATCAGCTGCGCCTGGCTCTGGGTAATCAAGCTTTTTCCAGTTTGATGAAGGATTTCCATGCCCGCTTCCAAAATAGAGCCATGACCAATCTCCAATTTAAGGAGTGGTTGCAGAAGGCCTCTCCGGCTCTGGCCTTGCAGGATATTGCGGATCAATGGCTGACACGCCTCGATTTGCCGGCGCCCATGGTTAAGGCCAGCTCCAAGCCTGACGGAGATAAGTGGAAGGTAACCCTGGAAATCGATCAGCCCAAGGATCATCATTTCCGCTTTTGGACCACGGTGCGCCTGGAGACGGAAAAGAAATCGATCTGGAAGCTCATCGAAGTCAAGGATAAGCGCCAGACCGTTGAATTTGTCCTGGCTGAAAAGCCCGGGCAGTTGATCTTCAATGCCGGCAATGATATCCCCGTGGATCACGATCGGTTTTACACCTTCACCAATTTCAACGACAAATTTGCCAGCACGCGCTTGGTATATGGTACCTGCCGGGAGATTGAGGCTTTTCATACCCTGGGATTACGTTTCCGCACGGTTTTGGCTGACGCCTTCAGTGAAATCCTGCCGCCGTTGGACAAGGACAGCGAGGTCACGCAGCGGATATTGGCGGATTCGGACCTGATCCTCCTGGGCGGAATAGAAGACAATCTGCTGACCAAGGAAGTGGGAGATAAGCTGGGACTTAAACTCGGGAAAAACTGGTTTTTTTGGAACGGCCAGGTCTATGGCCAAGAAAACGATGGTTTAGTAGTGGTTTACCCAAGTCCCTACAATCCGCAGCGCATGGTGACCCTGATTATTGCCAATAGCGCCCTGCAGCTTTTCCAGATGACCAAGGCTTACCAGTCTCTTCCTTCATGGGCCCTGTTCCGTGGCGAAAATGCGGTTGAGCGGGGATATCATTATCCCACTGCGTTCATCATCGATTTGACCTGATGGAAATCGGCAATAATCTTTGTATTTGTGATTTAACCAGGTGCTAAGGGGCGAAGCGCCCCTTGTCATCCGGGCCCCGATTGTGTTATAAAACAGGCAATGAAAAGTCAGCGTTTTTTATTTATCACGATTATTTTTTTATGCGGCCTGTTTTTATGCGGGCAAACCGCGTCTATCGATGAGCTGAAAAAAATGGTCGTTGAAATCGGCCAGCTCAATTTTACCCGGGATGTTCCGGTGCGTTACCTGGACCGTTCCCAAATGAAAAAATATATCGAGCAGCTGTTTGATAGTGATTATTCCGATGAACTGGCGGGAAAAGAAACTGAGTTTATTTACCTGATGGGCTTTACCGATAAAAGAATAGTCCTCAAACCCTTGCGTAAGAAAATCATCCTGGAAAATGTCGGTGGCATGTATAACGAAAAAACCAAGGAATTGCTGGCCATCGAAGAATTCCGCACCCTGGACATGCTCAACGCGCCCGCCCTGGCTCATGAACTGCGCCATGCCATCCAGGACCAGCATTTCCATCTGGCCGGGCTGCTGGGTGAATACTCCGACTACGATGACCGCAGGCTGGCGGTTCTGGCGGCGATTGAAGGCGACGCCACTTTGGTTATGATCCGCCAGCTCGGGTTTGACCCCGATTTGATCGGTGAGGCTTTCAGTGCCGACAATGTGCTGGCTTTTTCGGCGATGGCCGGAACTTCTTCGCTTGCCGACGCGCCAGCTATCGTCAAATATCAACTGCTCATGCCTTACCTGGAAGGGTTGAAATTCAGCCGGGAAATTTTAAAAAAAAAGAAATGGCAGGGCTTGAACCAGGTCCTGAAGCAGCCGCCGCAGTCTTCCGAGCAGATCCTGCATCCGGAAAAATATTTAGACCGGGAAAAACCTGTGGCGGTGCGTATCGGCTACCGTCCCGTGCCGGGACAGTTGGTCAATTCGGGGGTTATCGGCGAATATTTTTTAAATGTGCTGCTGGCCAACGATGCTGAAATAGCCGATGCGGCGTCCGGTTGGGGCGGGGATTTTTATTCCATTTATCGAAATGGCAATTCCACCATGCTGCTTTGGGAAGCGCAGTGGGACACGCCCGGGGACTGCTCCCGCTTTTTAGCCGCTTTCCGGAATTTTCTGGAAAAAAAATTCAAGCTTTCTTTCCGCGCCGGCGAGAACAAAGGACGGCCGTTCATGGCTGGAAATTCGCCAGCCGGATACTTTTTCCTGTATCAATATAATGCCCGGTTGTTTTACGCCCGCACCAATGATCGTGTGCAAATAAACGAGTTTATCAGCGGAGGTAATTATGATTAATGCCACTCAAATTAGGAAGGGAATGATCATTCTGATGGAAAATAAGCTGTACCGTGTCGAAGAAATGGACCATGTCACGCCGGGGCGCTACAAGTCGACGATCCACGTCAAGATGCGCGAACTGGACAGCAGCGTCAGGTACCAGTTCCGCTTTGGTTCTTCCGACCGCGTGGAAAAAGTGACCCTGGATACAAAGGAGGTCAGCTACTCCTATAAAGACGGGGAACATTATATCTTCATGGACAACGTCACTTATGACCAGATCAGCCTGGACAAGGATTTTGTCGGCGACAATGTCTTTTACCTGAAGGAAAATGAAACCTACCAGATGGAATTTTTCCAGGGCAAGCCGATCAACATCGTCCCGCCCCTGACCATGGAATTTTTGGTATCTGAAACTGCAAAAAATATGAAGGGCTCAACCGTCCAAGCTTCATACAAACCGGCCAAATTGGAAAGTGGACTGGAAGTGACGGTTCCGCCGTTCATAGAACCAGGCAATATCATCAAAATAGACACCCGTGACGGATCGTATATCGAAAGGGTCAGTAAATAATCGGGCGCACCGGCTGCGGCAGGATTACCGTCATTAAGCAGAACGCCATCTCCTGATTGGGGTCCGGATATCTATTTGTCAGCCAATAGAAAGGCCGCCAGGTAGATCAGTCGGCTCACCTTTTCCATGATGGCGCCCCCGAATTTGTCCATGCTGTCGGCCGGAGTGTGGTAGAAAGCGCTCATCCCGCTCATGAATGCAACCCAGGGTTTGCCGGCCATGGCGAAGGAGGCGTGGTCGCTGCCTCCCGACATGCGGTCCATGATCCGCGGCGTCTCGCGGTATAAGACATCGAAGCCGACGCAACGGTTGGCTTCCAGCAGAGCGTTCTTCAGGTCGGGTGAATTTTCTGAATAGGAGAGGGGCAGGAAGTTTTCCGGCTTGATCCTTTTCAGTAGTTCGTCCGCATCCTTGATATTGAGCATGCGCGTCATCCGCCGCAGACTTTTTTCGTCCCAGGGCTGGGCGATCATGTCCAGGTTGAGGTAGGCCACCGTGTTTTCCATGCTGAACAGGGTGGGATGGTCCACGTAGTAGCGCGATCCCAGCAGCCCCTCTTCCTCGCTGGTCCAGAGACAGAAGATTATGCTGCGCTTGAGTTTTTCCGGGCTGGAGGCCATGGCGCGGGCGATGGCCAGGACGCCGCAGGCGCCCGAGGCATTGTCTTCGGCTCCATTGAAGATGTAGTCGCCGCGGCGGCCCAGGTGATCGATGTGGCCGCCGATGACCACGACCTGGTTTTTCAATTGCGGGTCGCTCCCCTCGATGTAGCCGATGACGTTTGCGCTTTTGAGCAACTGGTAGCGGACATGGTTGCTGATTTGCAGGCTGGCGCCCGGCAAATTGAGGGAGTGCGGCCTGTATTTGGCGGTAATCTTTTTCTGCAGGCTCTCGACAGTTTCATTGGCGGTTTCCAGGATGGCGTTGGCCATTTCGCGGGATATTTTAACGATGTTCCTGCCTTCCCAGGGCATTGGCTTGGCGCCGGGAATCAACAGCCGCTTACGGGAATCGGGGAGGATGGGCTTGTCGTCGTGGACCTGTTGCTGGGAGAGGATATCCCAATAGATGTCGCCGCCTTCCGCCAGCGAGTTCTTGACGATAAACACCGCCAGGGCGCCCCGCTTGAAGATCGCCGAGGCCTTGGCGAGATCGATGCCGCCGCCGCGAAAGGCCGGCATGGCCGGGAAGTATTTCTCCTTGAGCTCCTTTTTCTGGAAGGGGGAGGCCGGGTCATCCTTGCCCGGGGCCTCGGAGAGGATCATGACGATTTTGTCCCTGACGTCGATGCCGGCCAGGTCGTTGTAGGCGATGTCCTTCTCGCCGATGCCGTAGCCGGCGAAAACAACGGACGCGTTCATTTCCAGGGGCAGGAGGGAGCTGAAGACGAAGTCGACGCCGGGGGCGAAGTCGCGCCTGCTCCGGGCCTGACCAGAGGCGCTCTCTAGGGTGGCGCCGGCGGTGGCCTCCACCACTTCTTTCATGGCGAACTCCTGCAGGTAGCCGCGCTCGGGTTTGGGCATGGGCTTGTCAGGTTCGGGGCGGAATGGGCCGGCTGGGGCCTTGGGCAGGTCGCCCCCGGGCTTCAAGCCCCACAACGTGAAGAGGGACTGAGCGTAGGCCGCGGCCGTGTCATAGCCGCGCGTGCCCACCTCGCGGCCCTCGAGCTGGTCCGAGGAGAGGAAGGCCAGCATCGCCATGATATCCTTGGCGTTGATGCTGTCGAAGCCGGCCTGAGCCCGGGGCGGGACCGCTGCCGTTTTTTCCACGATCTGCAGGTTTTTTTTCGTTTCGGCGGAAACATCCTTCCGCACCTGGGCGTTGAGCAGCGGCAGCAGGAGCAATCCGATCAGCACGATAAAGAGCACTTTTTTCATGAATCCTCCTAGAGACAAGTTTACGAATTAATCGAGATAAAAGTTACGCTTGGCGCTAAAAGGGGTTTAATAAACTTTGAAAACAACGGATTCGTCATTGCTGAAAATTTTTTCATAAGTGGCGGCATAAACGGCTGCGATCCGCTCACGCTCTTGCAAGTATTTGGCATCGGCCGGTTTGGCTGCGTCCCACCCCAGCTGCTTTTTAAAAAATACGATGTATTTGACGCGGTTAGCCAGGAGCATTTTTTTCTGCACATCCAAATGTTTTAAATCATTAACCAGGCTATCGGTCAAGGTTTTTTCGAAGCGCCGGCCCATATATCCCTGCACGCTAGGGATTCCATGCATCGTCTGATACATCATATAGCGGGCGCTATCGCGGGGGAGTTCGAGAATTCCGAAATTTCCAGCAAGATCTTTTTGAATCACCGCGTAGCAAGTCGGCAAGACAACTGGTGTCACGGCCTTATCTGCCGCATAAAAATCAAGAAATACCAGCAATAAAATCGCTGCCCACGCCATCCGTCCGCGAACTTTTGATTGCATCCCGGATAAAAAATGGTGGAGCGAAAAAGCTGTTAGTATCGCCAAAAAAAGATACGCATAAACAATGATGCGGGAGGGATTCCTGGCCTGAGAAAAAAAAGGCAGGGCTTGAATCAGCCGGTACGGCATTGGCAACGGTAATGAGCGGCCCAGAAAATGAGGGGCCACGCCCATGGCCAAAATCATAAAAGTCAAAAGGCCCAGAAAATATTTCCCTGCCTGTTTCCAAATATGGCGTGCGGCAAAACCAATCAAAAGCAGGTTGAAAATACCCAGGTACGCCGTTTTTTCCCAATTGTTGCCGGTCAGCGCGTTGTTTATTCTTTGGATCAGGCTGTTGGCGGAAAAAAGATGATAAGGGTGCGGCACAAAAAAACTGAAAAAATCTGCGACGTAAATGTCATGGCCGGGCAGTATTTTGAAAAAAGTCCGGCCGATTGCGGCTGAAATCATGGGGATAATGAGCGGCGCTAAAAAAAGAAAGGCCAGGGCCGGAATCCAAATAATCCTTTTTAGCGCTTCCCAGGCGTTCGCGCGCCTTCGCCACAGCAGATAAAGCGACCCCAATAAAACAAAAACAAGATCATAAACAAGGTAATTCCAGTCGCATAAGGCGTTGAGCGTCATGAACAAAGCGGCCAAAAAAATATTGATTCTGGTTTTTTCGCGCGTTGTTTTGATAAAAAAAAGAGCGAAAAAAGGGATGAATTGAATCGAGGCAATGGTCAAATGGTGCAGGGAATGCGCGAAATGGGATGGATTAAATGCGAAAACAAACCCTCCCAGGAGGCTTGCTTTAAAATCAGCGGTCAAATAACGGATCAGGCAAAAAGCACCCAGGCCGGCCACAACGAAGGTATGAAAAATCAGCAGATTGTGAATCAACGGCAAAGTGAAAAAACCACGCAAAAAAAAAGTGATAAAAACGCCGTAATAATAATAGTTGCAAAAATAAAGGCTGATGCCCTCCGGATAATATATAAGATGCGTGTGCATGAAAGAAAAAGCCGGGTTCAAGAACGATTCGCTGCCATGCCAGAGAGCCCAGTAAAAAAACATATTGTCTTCCGCTGGGCCGATCAGGCTTGTCGAAAAAAATCGCAGCGTGGGCCAGAAAAAAAGCAATGCGGCTGCGCCATAAAAAAAGACGGCCCAAAGGTTCTCTTTTAAAAAAGAATGGTTCTGTGTTTTTATTTTCAAATGAATTTGAGGCGTTTTATCGCGATTACACACATCCCCAGCAGCAAAAGCCCGTGCCTGAAACGGTGAATTTTTGTCGTGCCGTAACGTCTCTCGTAATAGCGGACCGGTGCCTCGACAATTTTTAAATTTAGCTTCGCCGCGCCGAACAAAAGATCGAAATCCCCAAACGGGTCGAAATCGCCGAAATAAGCCCGGTTGGCGGCGATGATCTCGTAATCCTTGCGAAAAAGCGCCTTGGTGCCGCAAAGGGTATCCTTGATTCTTTGGCCCAGGAGGAATGTGAAAGCGCCGCTAAAAAACTTATTTCCCAAAGTATTCAAAAAACGCATTGCCTGTTTTTCCATGGGATACACTAGCCGCGTGCCGTTAATAAATTCGCCCCGCCTTCTGAGCAAAAGATCGTAAAATTTAATCGTGTCTTCGGGCGCGACCGAGATATCAGCGTCTAAAATGATAAAGATATCGTTCTGGGCTTTTTCAAAAGCGATGCGCACGGCAGGGCCTTTGCCGGCAGGTCCGGTTTGGTCAAAAATCCGGATGTTTTTTTGGGGATAGAGAGTTTGGACGCGCTCAAGTTCCTGGCGCGTGCCGTCGGTGGATCGGCCGTCAACACAAATCACTTCCATACCGGCGGGGAAATCGGGAATCCGCTCCATAAGCTCCTGGATATTGCCCTTTTCATTTTTACAGGCAATGATGATTGAGACACTGGCAGCCTGCGGCGGTTCTTGCAGTTCCGGGCGAGCGACAATAAAATTGAGCAGACAAAGTTTGCTGAATAAAGGGAGATTTGAAAAAATCCGGTTAAACCAATTGGAAAAAAACGGGATATAAAGGGGAAAAATGAGTCTCCTTGATTTGTGCACGACGTCAAAGCCGGAAATTTGCAGCAGGTTTTGCAGATCGTTTAGAGAAAGCCAGTTTTGCACACCGCCTTTGATGCGCAGGCCGATAAAGCTTGCCAACCGCAACCCGGGTTCCCAGAGATAATTGTAATAGTCGATGATGATACGGCTGGAGGGCAGGCACAACTTTTGCAGATTTTCCAGGACGCTCTGCACATCGTCAAGATAACCCACTAGCCCAGAGAGAATCACATAGTCGAATTTCTCGTCGCTTTTGAAAAGCTCGGCAAATTCGTGGACAAATTCTAGCTCCGGGTGCTTGCCGCGCGCGATCATGACAAAGCGTCCGCTGGCGTCAATCCCAACGCCTCGGGATGGTTTCAGCGCCGCCAAAAGATCCCCATCGCCGGAGCCGACCTCTAATATCCGCGCGCCTGCGGGTATCAAAAAACGGTAGGTGTCGATAATTTTATTATAATAGTAGCTGTTTTTTTTCTTCCAGCGCGCCCTGACGCTGGCTTCGGCGTCAAACCCGGCCTCGACTTTCTTTAAGCGCTCCGTCAATCGATTATCCAAGTAATCTCCTATTTAAGTAATCCCAGGATGACAGTATACGATTTTTTGAAAATAAGTGAAAGCGCGGTTAATTATCGATTCTATACAGCGGCTTTTATTGTTGCTATAATCCTAAATAGACTGACGAGGTTAAAAGCATGACGCCCAAAATTGTCGACACCGGGTTGGTGGAGAAACATTTCGATGAACTCGCCGATTCATACGATAAGATAAAAAAAGAAAAGAATGGCTATTACTACCAATCCCTGATCCGGGCTGTCTCTGAAGTCGTCCCGCCCGGGAGAAGAATCCTTGATATCGGTACAGGCACAGGCGAGATTTTAAACGCCCTTTCCCCTTGTCAAGGCAGCGGCGTCGATTTAAGCTTGGGTATGATTCAAAAAGCGCGGGGAAAATTCCCGCAATTGCGATTTTTTTCCGGTTCTTACGAAAGCCTCGACCTTGGCAATCAGTTTGATTTTATCCTGCTGCTCGATGTGATCGAGCATCTGCAGTCACCCGAAAAACTTTTCAGCAATTTAAAGAAATTCTGCCGGCCCGAAACGCGAATCGTGCTGACCATGGCCAACCCAGCCTGGGAGCCTTTTTTGCACTTGCTTGAAAAATTGAAATTGAAAATGGCCGAAGGACCGCACCGGCGCATCTCTGAAAAAAAACTGTTGGGTTATGCCGCCCAAGAAAATTTTACAGTCCAATCAGTGGCTTCGTTCATACTGCTCCCGATTGCCATTCCTCTTGTTTCCCGTTTTTTCAATGATTGGCTCGCAAAAGTCTTTCTGATCAGAAAAATGGCGCTCATCAAGCGCTATGTATTCAAGCCTGCAACGTTCTGTTGACTAATGGCTAGTTTTTTAGGACAATAGCGGTCATGCACATTCCCGACGGTTTCCTTGATGCCAAGGTCATCATCGCCACCGCGGCGTTAACGGTGATCGGAGTCGGCGCGGCCTGGCGACAGACAAAAAAACAGTTGCCGCAACAACAGATTCCCCTGCTCGGCCTTGCCGCCGCCTTCGTCTTCGCGGCGCAAATGTTGAATTTCCCGGTTGCCGGCGGCACTTCGGGGCATCTGCTGGGAGCGGTGCTTATCTCGGTGCTGCTGGGCCCGAGCGCGGCTATCATCGTCATGACCGCGGTATTAGTGGTGCAATGCTTTCTTTTTGCCGACGGCGGCGTCCTCGCCCTGGGAGCTAATATATTCAACATGGCGGTTATGGGCGTCCTTGTCGGCAACGCTATTTACCGAATTGTTCTGCGTATCCTGGGCGGTGAACGTGGCCGCATCGCGGCCGTGGCTATCGCTTCATGGGGCAGTGTGTTGGCTGCCGCCCTCTGTTGCGCCGGAGAGTTGGCCTGGTCGGGAACAGTCGCGTGGCAGACGGCATTTCCGGCCATGGCCGGCATTCATGCCTTGATCGGAGTAGGCGAGGCGGTGATTGCTTGCCTGGTGATTACAGCCATCAAGAAAACCCGGCCCGAATTGCTTGCCGTTGATTCCCGCCCGCTCCCTGGCAGAACTGTTGCTACTGTAATCGTTTATGGCGTGGTCATTGTCTTGGGGCTTGTCCTCTTTGTCTTGCCCTTTGCTTCCGCTTGGCCGGACGGCCTGGAGACAGTTGCGGCCAAGTTCGGGTTTGATCACCAGGCGCTGGCGCGACCCCTGGTGCCGAGTCTCATGCCCGATTACAAGTTCCCCGGCCTTGATTCGGCAGCTTTTGCTATGATCGCTGCCGGAATTGCAGGCGTAGTGGTGGTGCTGTTGCTGGTGTTTTTTCTCTCGCGCCGGCTGAAAGGCAATACATGAACCAGTCAGTTTATTGCTCAAGCAAAAAAATATGCGCCATTCTTTTTTAGATCGCTATAGCCGCCTGGTCAGCCCAATTCACGGACTTTCGATTCTCAGCAAGCTGGCGTCAACCATGATGCTATTGATAATAATCGTCACTCTGCCTGTTGCTTTTTATGGGATATTCGCGGTCATATTATTCCTGCTTTGCATCGTGGCCATTATGAGCAGAATTCCGTTGCTGTTTCTGCTAAAGCGCATGGCATTGCTGGAAGTGTTCGTGCTCACGGTTTCGCTGTTGTCACTCCTGCAGCCGAATGGAATCCTTGTGTTTTCAAGATTGGTTTTGAAAAGCAGCCTTTGCCTTTTTACCATCGTTCTTTTTTCGAACACCACCCCGTTTTCAAAACTCCTGGAGGCGCTGCGCAAGTGGCGGGTACCGCCTTTGCTTATCACCTTGTTGGCGCTGATGTATCGCTACCTGTTCGTGCTGATTGACGAAATGGAGCGCATGCAGCGCGCCCGGACCAGCCGGACCTTTGTGAGAAACCGGGCGCTGCTGTGGCGTTCGTTGGCTACCATCATGTCGCAGTTGTTTATCCGCTCGACCGGCCGCGCCGAGAAAATATTCGCATGCATGTGCTCGCGGGGCTGGCAATGACCCCGGCGGCCATTGAAGTTTTCAATTTGCGCTATACCTATGCGGATGGCAAGGAGGCATTGAAAGGGATATCCTTCGCCATTGCCGAAGGGGAATGCGTCGGGTTGATAGGGCCGAATGGATCGGGAAAATCGACCTTGCTGCTGCATCTGAACGGCGTGCTGCCGCAAGTGTTTGGCCGTGAAGCGCATGTTGTTGTCGCCGGCATTCCCTTGGCTGCGAAAACCATTCTCAAAGTTCGCAAAATGGTGGGCCTTCTGTTTCAAGATCCTGACGATCAATTGTTCTGCCCCACGGTCTTTGAGGATGTGGCTTTCGGTCCCCAGCAGTTTGGTTTTCCTGAAAACACGATCAAAGCTATCGTCGCAGCGTCATTGGGAAAAGTCGGACTGAACGGTTTTGGCGAACGTTCACCGCAGCACTTGAGCGAAGGGGAGAAGCAGCGGGTATGTCTGGCCGGGGTGTTGGCCTGCCAGCCCGACGTTTTGGCTCTCGATGAACCAACCAACAATCTCGACCCGCGCAGCAAACGGAAGTTAAAAGAAGTTCTGAAATCGATTCCGGCCAGTAAAATCATCGCTTCGCATGACCTGGAAATGATCCTTGAGTTGTGTTCGCGGACGATCGTACTCGATGGCGGCCTGATCATTGCCAGCGGCCCAACCGAGGAGCTCCTTGCCAATGAGCCGCTCATGATCGCCCACGGACTTGAAAAACCGCACAGCCTGCAGCATCGTCATCCGCACGGGCGGATCCAATAACTCTTTTTTCTGAAACCGGGATTTAGTAGATCAGATAATCAAAACTCGACGCCGAATTTGTTTTTCAGAGCCAGGGCGATAATCATGGTCAAAACAAAGTAATAAAACAGCCAATGACCGTGCAGGCCCAGAAAGCCGATGCTGCGGGATGGGTATTGCAGGGAAATGTATTTTAGCGCTGGTGCCGGCGCTAGCAGTTTTTCAACCGGATAGATGAAATGCGCCCAACCGGAGACAGCCATTTTTCTGTTGGACAGGGCCGTCACCCCCTCAAGGGGACGCCGCCCAGAGTGCTGGGCCGGCAGGCTGGCGCCGATAAGGAGATTTTTACGGACCGTTGTTCCGTTCACGTTGATGGCGATGGCGCTGGCGCCGTTTTGGCTGGCGCGCAGTTTCCAGTTCACTTCGCGTAAGGAGTTGATAAACACCGGATTCATCCGGGCTTGGAAATGGGGGTCAGCCTGCAGCTCGACAGCTAGCTTGCTGATATCCTGGCTGAACCCGGCCTTGACCACGATGTCTTCATTAACCCGGAAAGGGCGCATGCCGTAGCGGATGTCCATCTGCACAAACAACAGGAACAACAGGGGGGATACCAATAACAGGGGCAGCAGATTTAAAACGAAATACTTGCCAGTGTAATACAGGCTCTTGAAAAAAGAAACGATGATGACTTTCCAGAAATCCCGATAAAGGCGGATGGCCAGGATATGGGCCTTGATCTGGTTCTTGGTATCCTTGACTTTTTGGGGGTTTGAAACGGCCCGGTAAACGGCCAGGACAAACAAAGAAGTCAGCAGGCTGAGTGCGAAGATGCCCCAAAAAGGGGGAAGTTTTTGCAACGGCCATAGCAGCAGGTCGCAGCCCCGGGTCAGGAAATAATTGATTTTTTGCGCCATCTAGGAAATATAACCCAAACCGCTGAGTTTGTTAGCCAGCTCTTCTTTGTTGTCGCCGCTCTTGATTTTCTCGTATTCCTTGTTGATCAAATCTTCGACCAGTTCGTCCAGGGAAGAATAGCCGTGAAAGGCGATGATTTCATCAGCTTTTTGATTGGCTTCTTTGCTAAGTTTGACTTTGCTTGACATGTTTTCCTCCTAAATTAAGGCTTTCCCGGTCATTTGGGCCGGGGTGGCGATGCCGAAATATTTTAAAATAGTGGGGGCGATATCTTGCATATCGGGCACCTGGCGCTGAATTTTGAAATTGGCAATGAACGTGGCCGGGACTTTCTTGGGATCCACGCAATGGTCGCCTGACCACCAGTTCATGTTGTCGCTGACCACTTCCTGACTAAGTGAACCCAGTGCTGATTTATCACTGATGCGGTAGCCGCGGTCAAAACCCAGGATGATATCGGGAGCGCGCTGGAGAAAGTTTTTCGAGAAATTATCTTCCGAAATATAGGCGCAGGAAATAACTTTTTGGCCATTTTTTGGATCGGCAAGCGTTTCCAGCTTACCCTTGATCTCTTCGAGCAGTTTGCGCCGCTCAACTGAGCTGACCAGGCCTTCTTTTTCCCGGCCTTTGAGGTTCAAGTACAGGCCGTTCAAACCCAGGGCATAGGCTTTGGACGCGGGCCAGTTGGCATTTTCCAGGATGGAAACTTCTTCGGATATGTCGCTGGTACTAAGTTTTAAATAACCTTCTTTGACCAGCCAGGTATTGACATTGACACCCCGGCGGAAGGGGCCGAAACCGTGGTCGGACATTACCAGAACGGGGATGCCGGGATTGATATTTTTCAGGGCTTTGCCCAAGATCCGGTCAAACTTGCGGTACAGCTCGTCGGTGATATAGGCGAATTTGCGGCTTTCCTCGGGATGGTAATAGGGATGTTGCTTGTCATTCAGCGCCCAGAACATGTGCTGCCCCTGGTCCAGGGAGGAGAAGTAAAAGAAAAACAGCCCATCGTTCTGGCGGCTGAAGCGCTGCAGTTCGAAATCGAACATGCGGCAGCTTTCAGCGAAGACCGACTGCGACTGGGTGATGAAGTTTTCCATGGAAAAAGTGCCCTGGCTCAGGGCCTTGGTGTCGGCCGGCAGGCCGATGGTGTGGAACAGGCCGACATGGTCGACCAGTTCGCGGCTGTAGCCGGACGGGGTGCAGATGGGCACGGCGGGTTCTCGGGGACTGACGTGGGTGGGGGAGATGTAGAGCCGGAACTTTTCGCCCATTTCCATGAGGTAGAACTTGACCATGCCGGTGATGCTGGCCAGGTTGCTGATCAGGGAAAATTTGATCTCCACCCAGTCGGAATATTCCTTTTCGGCGATGAGGATCTCCTGGCCCTGGATGTCGATGCGCGCCGTCTTGTGGCGGTTGTCGACATAGACCTTGAACGGCACCACCACGTTTTCGCCTTCTTTGATCAGGTAGTTCTTCGGCCCCTCGATCTGCCCTTCCATGATGTTGTTTTCATCGATATAGGCGTAATAGACGTTGTTTGGGGTACGATCGCTCTGCGATTCGTTCTCATCCGAAGTGTACAGCGAATATATGCCGTAGGTGCCCTGGATATCAGGGGTGCCCATGCCGGACAGGGTGCGCTGGCTGCTGGCGGACGGCGGGTAGTTGGTGGGAAGTTTGAGAACGGTAGCCGGAATGCCGCGGTCTTCCATGTAATCCCAGAAGGCCCGGCCTTCTCTTTTCAGGACCACTTTTCCCGGCTTGAGCGGGATCTGGTATTGCCCGAGTTTGACCAGCATGCTGGAAGGTTGAATTTCGCTTTGGGAAAAAAAAGGAGTGTAATTGTCGGGGTTGCGGTGAATGAAGTCGAAAATACCGAAAACGCCGGGATCGGCGCCGCTGATGAAACTGCCCCAGGCCACCGGGCTCTGGGGGGGGATGGTCGAGCGCATCATGGTAAAAACGCCCTGTCCGCTAAGGCGTTGCATGTTGGGCAGCTGGCCCTGGCCCATCAGGCGTTTGACGATGCCCGGATCCATGCCGTCGAAACCAAGCACCAGCATTTTCTTGGCCAGCGGTTTGTCTTTGGCGAAATTCATGAATGGTGACACGGCCAGCACGGCGCCCGTGCTTATAATAAAATCCCTGCGTTTCATCGTTTTCCTTTATCTTGGGGTTAATCATATATCAGTTGACCGTAAAATTCAACCATGGCGGCAGCAATTCAGTTTTGCAAAACACATGACGTTGTAGTGACAGGTCGCGACCTGTCACTACGGATTGGTTGATTTGTTTTACTCATCTATTGTAATATTTACCATGCGCGATATTTTTACGCCTATTTTCCTGTCGGTTCTGGCCGCCCTTTTTTTTGTCGACGCCGCAGCCGTCAATCCTTTCATTTTCACGACGCTGGCCGTGACGGTTTTTGTTTTTTTTCTGATTTTATTTTATTTTAAAAAGTTCAGACCGGCTTATGCCGCCATGGTTTTGGCCCTGGTTTTGCTGTTCAGCGGCTCTTTTTTAAAACAAAAAGACGCCTTCGAACGCGACCGCGAAGTCAGCTTTCCTATTGACCAGTATATCACCATCCGCGGCACACTTTTGGCCTACCCCGAGATCGGCAACGATTCTTCGCAGCTGCTGCTGCTGGCGCGATCTTTTCAATGGCCGGGCAAAAAAATCAAGCGAACCTTGAATGTCCGCATCAGTTGCCGGGGCGATTGCCGGGAATTCAACCGCGGCGACCGTGTTGAAGTGGCAGCCAGAGTCCAGCCCCAACATCTGAACAAAAATTTTTATCCCAACCCTTACGAAAAATACCTGCTTTATAAAAAAGTTCATTTAACCGGCTATACTAAATCGGCGCAACTGGTGCGGGTGACGACCAGGGCGAATGTTTTCTGGCGTTTGATCGGCGCCTGGCGCGAATCCATCCGCGAAAAAATCGAAGCGCGCTACCTAAACAACAACTCCTTGCGGCCACCGGGAGTTTTTCTGGAAGCCACTATTCTCGGCGACCGGGGCCGGTTGGAAAATTCCACCCAAGAGGAATTGATTGCCGGCGGTGTTTTTCATTTGCTGGCCATTTCCGGGGCCAACATCGGCATGCTGGCCTTGTTCTCCCTGCTGCTCTGCCGCTGGCTCCATGTTCCTTTAAAGACCCGCTACCTCATCACCTCGCTGCTGCTGTTGTTGTTTCTGGTGATCTCGGGGTTTGACATTTCGGCCCAGCGGGCGGTATTGATGGGCTTGCTGCTGTTTGTCGCCCGGGCCTATTTTATGGACGTGCAGCTGTCCAATATCATTTCTTTTTGCGGATTGCTGCTGTTGGTTTTTAACCCGGCCCAGTTCCTGGACCCCGGTTATATTTTGACCTTCGCCTTGACCGCGTCCCTGCTGATCGGGCGGCGGATTTTTCTGCCATTACTAAAAAGTTTGCCCCGTTACGCGGCCGAACTGCTGACGGTTAATTTTTCCGCTTCACTTTTGGCCTTGCCCCTTTCCCTGTATTTTTTTCAACGTTATTCGTTTTCCGGTTTTTTCAGCGGCCTCCTGCTGGTGCCGCTGGCCGGAGCCGTCACTGTTTGCGGAGTGCTGCTACTGTTGCTGGCCCCTTTGCCGCTGGGCGTCGCCCGACTGGCGCTGCTGCCAGCCGGAATTTTGCTGGGCGCCTTCTTTAAAATCAGCCGCTGGTTTTTTGATCATCTTGCCTTGAATATCTTCCGCCCTTCCCCGCCGCTTTTGCTGCTGGCTTTTATCGGCCTGCTTTTTTATTCCATTTCCCTGGAAAAAATCAAAGTTAAATTTAAATTTTTGCTTGGTTTTTTATTGCTGGGCTTTCTGGTGCTCATCTCCCTGCCGGCCAAGTCTTACCGGCCCGGCCAATTGGAGGTCTATTTTCTCGATGTTGGCCACGGCGACGCCGAGGTTGTGGCATTTCCCAACGGCGACGCGCTGCTCATCGACGCTGGCGGCGCCAGTTTTTCCGATTTCCAAACCGGCCGGCGCCTGGTCCTGCCCTTCATCATCCAGAAAAAAATCCGCGTCCGCTGGGCCGCAGTCAGCCATTACCATCCCGACCATGTCAAGGGCATGAGCGAGATCATCGCTATCCTCGCCCCCGAGGAATTGTGGCTGTCCTCGGCTGCGGCGGATGATGAGTTTTACCAACAGTTGCTGGCGGCCAAACCAGATAAAACAGTGGTCAGAAAAATCGAACGCGGCTTTGTCAAGGATATCAATGGCTGTTCCATATCCTGCCTGTCTCCTCCTCACTTCATTGAGGCGGATGCGGCGGAGAACGACCACTCAATGGTGTTGCGCGTCACCGATGGCCGTACCGCGTTCCTTTTCTGTGGAGATATCGAAAAGACCGTCGAGAATGAACTCGCCGAATCGTTCGGCCCTAAACTTGCTTCTTCGGTCTTGAAACTCCCTCACCATGGTTCCCGCACTTCCTCCAGCTCCCGTTTCCTGGATCTGGCGAACCCCCAAGTGGCGGTGATTTCGGTCCCCGCATACAGCTCCTACGGCTTCCCTCACCTTGAGGTCATCCAGCGCCTCAAACAACACGGTATCCGCTGGTTGACCACCGCCCGCAGCGGCGGGATCAAGATTACCTCGCTTTCTGCAGGCCTAAATATTGAGGTCTCAAAATAAATCTAAGCCGGCTGGCATCAAAAAAAATAATCATGAAAGACCTGGCACCGAAAGCTCCCTCGGTAGCTTTTGAAGTTGCCATTCTATTTCGATCTTGGGGTCAATCGTTGATTCTGCAGCATAGGAGGCAGCATATTTTGCATGGCTGGGAACATGAGCAGTTGCAGCAGCATGCCCGGCTGAACGAGCAGCAGCTATCGATTCCGGTCTGGTCGCATTACGCGCCGCGGCATGGGCGGCCAATGCAAACTTGCGAGCCTCTGTCACTTTTAAGTTGCCAAGAACCCAGGCCCGGGCCGCTGCGATGGCTTGACGCGGGCGGTCATCCTTTGGGTAATAAACCTCAAAATTGGGAAGAACATGCTCGGCACAATCCGCTGCCCAAATCCCCAGTAATTTATGTTCACTATTGTCAGCTTTTTTCATCATATTTTTTCTTGAATTTCCAACAAAGCCAGCCAATATTATACCAACTTATTTATTTATTTTCGAATTAGCTGGGGACGGATTATAAATATGTAAAATCTTCATGGCAATAAAGGAAAGTAATAATGAAAGACCTGGCACCAAATTCTTGCCAAAAAATGAAGATGAGTGGTTTATGCAAAAATACAAACACCGTCCCCAAATACAGATGCCGTTTTTTCCGGGAAATTCTACTGGAACTTGTTTAGCTCCGTTTCCAAGGAATCAAGCCGCCGGGAAATTTCTGCTCTCTCCTCGGGCATAGCAGATCTGCCTCCTTCCGTCATCCGCATATAATCACTCCGAATGGAGTCTATCCTGGTCTGAAATTCTCTTCCTTCACTCTTAGGCAAGCGCCCGCTGATTCTTCCATCATCAATTTTCTTTTGGAGTGCGACAATCCTGTTCCCACTCCTTGGTTCCTCAATTTTTGTAGTCCGGACCAGCGCCTTGTCTATCTCCTCTCCAAGCGCATCAAGTCTTCCTTGCAGGCTGTTCCATTTTTCCCGGGAGACTTTTATTTCTCTCAGTTCCGTATAGTCGGTTCGAATAGCCTTCAGTGTCGTCAGATACATCTGGGACTGATCGGGGGTAAGCGCGCCGGTTTTCAGCCCATCCCCAATTTTTTCCTGAATTACAACCATCTTGCTCTCTGCATTTCTTTGGTAATCTGGCAATGTGCGCACAGTGGCGCAGCCCGAAAAAAAGACCAATCCAAAAACCATTAACACGGTCAAAACAATAAATTTTTTCATTTCTCTACCTCCTACTGATAGAAAAAATAGCATCACTATGCTGAGGTCTTCCGAAGCATCTAGTGATGCTATCCCATGCTTATCATTTTAGGGATCATTGTTTGTAATGTCAATAGGTGGCACAGATTGTATTTGAAATCCCGAAGCATGTCGCGACTGTGACAGGTAGAGTATCCTGGAGCTGATCATTATTCAAGTAGCGGTTCAGCCCTGCGGATATTTGAGATAAGTCAATGACCGACCTGATAATTCAAGATTTGACTCTTAATTCCTCGAAAAAAATTGGTAGGGGCGGGGCAGCACAAATCAAATCCACCAGGATAGGTGGATGATTTGTGCTGAAACGCCGCCCCTACATCCGGAAAATTGACGGGTTTGATGAATCAAACCCCTACAATCTACCTGCTAGCTAAAGCTTTTTCAGGAAGGCCCGGACCACTTTGATCTGCTCGAGCTTGCTCGTGGGCCTCTGCACCTGGATGGTCAGGTTGCCCTGGCGGACGGTGAGGGTGCGGGTGATGTCGGTCCAGGTGGACTCTTCCCCCAGCGGCAGGACCTCGCTCCAGGCGCCCCTACGCAGCCTGCCCCTGAAAGACGCGGTCCCGGCCTCGAGTTCCAGGCTCTCACGGTAGAGTTCCATATCCATGGCGGCCTTCTCGGCGCTCTCGGCCAGTTCCACGCTGAAGCTCAGCGATGTCCTTTCAGAGCTGAACGTACACATCCAGAGCGCGGCATGCGTTTTTTCCGTCTTGGCCGTGATGGCTGAGGCAGGCAAATTCATGATTTCCCCGGCGTCCGTTGCCGTGAACCCGGCGCAGTTGTTCATGTCGGGCTTATAGATCTTGCCGGCCGGATAAAGAACCATTGCCGCCACCCATATCACGATCCCTATGCTCAGAATTAGTTTTTTATTTCTCATTCCCCACCTCCCGCGTCCCGTTTGCGCATCCTGGGAACCTGTTCTTCTCTTTCCCGTTACGGCCATCGGGCGCGATTCAAATTGTACGAAAGATTCCTGTTAAATTCAAGAAAAAGTTGACATGAAGATCTGGAAATACTCAGGATTTTAAAAAATCGATTATTTCCGTAAAGACCTGTTTGTTGGCCAGGATCCGGTATGGTATGGTTGTTATTTCGAATTAGTTTGTTTATAATATTCGGATGAAAGCAATTCCTTTCGCAGCTGACGGATTCCACCAGAGATTGGAAACGCCCGTGGTAAGTGATTGCGGGAGGTCCAATAAAATATCCACGATCCGCTAAAGGCGCTTGGGTGATTGATAGGAAGAAAGCAATCGTTCTTGTGGGAACAGCCTTTTTCCTATCGCGAATAGTTTATCTTTTGGTTTTTGCTGTGACCTTCGACCATGGACCGCTGACTTTTTTTCTGCAGATCTTGGATCCGGAATTGCTGCGAAACCGGCTGCTTGAGAGTGTCTTCTATCTGCATGGCCAGCCTCCTCTCTTCAACATCTTCCTTGGCTTGATATTGAAAATATTCCCGAATCATTTCGCATTGGCCTTCCAAGGTGTTTTTCTTCTAATCGGCGTTTGCTTTTCCATCGCTCTTTTTCTGCTTCTAACACGAATGGGGGTACGTATCTTAATTGCACTGATTTTGACGGTTGCATTCACCATTGCACCCGCAACGGTTTGCTATGAAAACCTGCTCTTTTACACCTATCCCCTGGCTGCGCTTCTGTGTATTTCCGCCCTGTTCCTTCATCGCTTCCTGGCCCAGGCCACCCGTTGGGACGGTTTCATCTTCTTCTCCCTGCTGGCAGCAGTTGTACTTACGCGGGGGATTTTTCCGCTTGCCTGGTTTGTTGTTGTTTCAGGAACAATTTTTATATGCGCGAAACCGTTGCGCCGTAAGACCATGGCCGCGATGCTGCCGTTCCTGCTTTTGCTCTGCCTTTTTTCAGTGAAACAATTTGTGTTATTCGGAGAATTCGGTGCCGGGTCAGCATACCTGGGTCCTAACCTGGCCACCCGCATAACCAGGGAGATGCCCGCAGATCTGAAAAACCGCTTGCTGAAAGAGGGGAGGATCTCAACCGCTCTATTTACTCGCTTCATGAAGCCGATTCCAGAATACAGGGACTTGATCGGCCGGATCCCGCTTACAGGTATTCCCGTCCTGGATCGGGAAATGCGCTCCAATGGCAATGTAAACAGCATGCATATCGGCTATCTCAAGCTATCCAAGCTAATGATGCGGGATGTACGGTATGTCCTGGTGCACTATCCAAGTTTGTACCTGAAAAGCTTTTCCAGGGTATTCGTGGCAAAAGACGGATATTTCATCCCTTCCGGGCAGAATTTTTGGGCAACCAGAAATCAAACATCCCCGTCCTTGCTAAGTTTCTTGAGGAATTTCGATTCCATTTTTACAGGCCAATACTATTATGGAAAACCAGGCTGGTTTCTTGTTCTTGGTTTTCCGTTGTTGTTTGCTTTCGGAATTGTCCGGTTCTATTCTCGGCGGAAAACCTTGCTGATGGATTTGCCCTTTCAACTGACCTTGGGGTATGCCCTGTGGAATATTGCCTGGTTGACTTTCGTCACATTAGCCATTTCCGCCGGCGACTACAATCGCTATCGTTTCAAAATCGACTCATTTTATATTCTGTTGCTTGGACTCCTGGTGACCGCTCTGCTGCAAAAATGGAGATCGCGTCACGCCATTGTATGATGGCACAAAAAAGCCCCTACACCAATTTGCCTTTTGTCTTGGGCGACCGCCGGATCGCCCCTACGGATCTCATTGATATTGCGGGCGGGTCACAGACGCCGCCCCTACATCCGGAAATTGTCTTTTCTTACTTTTACCCCCCCGGGGACAAACAAATTAGATCCACCGCCTAAGAAGTCGGTAGATAATTTGTAATGCTTTTACCTTTTTACTTTTTCCTTTGGAATTTGAATCCAAGTGCGACCCTGTAGTACGGCAGATCCCAATCCTCAAAGCGGACCGTGAATGTGTCGGCCTTTTTCAGGGCGTTTATTTCGCCCTCGCTCAACGGATATGGAGGCAGCGTGCAGAACATCCTTACCAACCGGGAATATTCATTCACTGCTTTCATCATATGTTCGAATATTCAGCATTAATGACTAATTTGACAAGTCGAAATGCGGATTGGGAGAATTTTATAAAGTTACAAAGTCAAACACCGTCCCCATTCTTTTCTCTTTTTTATATTTTAATGTTTTTTTTAATAACTATTTCAAGCTCATTATTTCATTTTTAAAATATTTCCCATATCTTCCTTTTGCATATAAACATCGATCAATCCAAGTAACAACATTATAATAATAACTTTCATTTAGAATATATTTGTCTAGCGTTTTCTCTAATTCGTTTCGATGACATTTAGATATTAAAATGGATAGACTTATTGATCGCAAATTATCATTTTTATTCAACAATAATCTTTTTGATAAATGAATCTGATATTTTACAGGCAGGTCTTTTATATGTTGAGCAGCAATTGTTACGATCTCACTATCTTTGTTTCTAAGTAGTTTTTTAATAAAATAATTTTTGTTGTCTGATAGTTTAATTGATGTTTCTATTGCATAGTCTTTGCTTTTTTGGGGCAATTTTGATGAAATATGCATTAATTTTTGTATATCTGATTTATCGCCAAATTTAGATATGATTTTTATGACATCATTATCTGCTAAATAATATAGAGTTTTCCCTAAATATTTCCGCGCAATTTTTAAATAGCTCTGGTTTCCATTTTTGCTTAGGCCTTTAAACGCTGCTGCTATAAACTTACTTTTCACAAATTCAGTGAGTTCTTGATACGTCATACTTTTAGGTTCATTTCCAGTCAAGTCTCGCATATATTTTGTTACAGTTTTATTGAAGTCATCTTCCAAATCCGTTTTAATTCTATCTTCAAAAAAATCAAAATAATTTTCCGCGAGTACTTGATAATAAATGAAACTATGTAATGAATTAGATTCCAGTAATTCAATTAATTCTTCTTTTTCTTTATTCGAAATGACTATTTTTAGAAGTTCGTTTTTGTCAATGTTAGATTCAGTTGATAAGGTTTTAAACTTTGAGTTTTGCTCAGAAATCCATTTATCTATAAAGCTGATATCGGCTATTTGTTTTTTTTCAATTTCGGATATTAATAGTTCTTTTCTTATATCTAAATCAATATCATCTTTGAGCGTTTTAGAAATTTCCTCGCTTAATTTATTAGTATGAATCAAATAGTTCGCAATGAATTTTTTAATATTCGATGATCCTTCCAATATTAATTTGTATAAAATTTCGTTATCAATTTTATCCAATAAGCTTGAATCCTCTTTGATTTTCAAAGGAATTTCTGTTCCATATTTAATTAAATTTGAAATTGCTTCGTTGGGATCAATATTAAATTGAATTTCAAATAATGCTTCTATCGCGTAATTTTTTATTTTGGAATTTTTTGTAGTTTTTATTTTATCTTCAAGATCTTTGACAAATTCAATTCGATTCAAGTTTTTTATTAACTTGATTGTATTAATAATTATTTCTTCATTTTCATTCGAAAAAAATTTGTTTATCATTTCATTATTTGCAATATATTTAGATTCTGCCAGGAGATACAGGCTCATTTGTTTTGTAACTAAATTAGTATCGCTTTCAGCTAAAAAACAAAGAGCATCATCAATTCTCTTTTCATCCCAATCCTTAAACCAGAACCATCCGGGGCGGACCATATATTTATCGCAAACGATTGATTTGAATAAAAACCAGGATTCTTCTTTAGTAAAGTTCCATTTTATTCTTTGGCGAAAGAGGATGTTGATTTCATGAATTCCAATCAGTTCACTTGATATTTTTTCAGAAATTAGTGTTGTTGCATTTAAATACAATCTAACTCGGTCCCAAATATCAATTTTAGTTAAGTCGTTTTTGTCATAGTTTAATTTCAATTTGTCAAATAAAAATAGTAATTCAGAAGGAACTTTTTCAAAGGATGCTTGCTTGACACTTGATATTGGTTTGGATTTTTCCGCTTGAATATTTGATCGATTTACCGATTCCACTTCAATTTTCCGATTTTCTTCAGATAATTCAAAAAGATAATTTTGTAAATTATCGAAGATCAATTCCTTCCATTCATCAATATCTTTAAATTCCTTAAAACACAATTCTTTTTTATCTATTTGATCGGACTTGAATTTAATGACTTTTTTTAATTGATCGCCAGGGTCTTTTAGGGCTTCTTGATCAATCGATTTGAAATAAAGCCAAATTTCCGGTTTTCTTGAAATTAAATTCAATTCTCTTGATAAACAATATTCTTCATGAAAGCCAGAGTCATATTTTCCTGTTGGTTGTCCCCATCTCTTCCAAAGAATTCCCAGAAACAAGTCGCATTTTTCGACATCTTTATTTATTAATTCTTGGGGGCGAGAAAATCCAGGACGAGTATCCTCCCAACCCAACAAATCAATCACCCAGCCAACTTTTTTTCCTATTCCTTTATTTATTCTCTCAACAACTTTTTTTACCTCTTCTCTTTCCGGAACTAAATCCCCTGAAGAGGCAAGAAAAATACTTATTACATTTCTAAGAAAACTGGTGTTATTTTTCATTATAAGAGCTCTCCCTTATGTAATGGCGATTCATAATATAGAATGTAACTTATTAAAAATCAAGTTTACAAATTAACAAAAAGCCATAAGCCGCAACGTTTTCCATCATCCAATAAAACACTTTATTGATTCTGCTTGGTTTAATCATGGGGCTCTTGTTCAGAAAGGGGAGCTTGTATTTCCACTAATTGATTGGTACTATTCTCTTTAGAAACACTAAAAAAAATGAATGTAGAAATGAAGCTAGGATTTAGCTGGTGGAACACAAGTCTATCTCCTAGTGCAAAAAAAAACAGATCATCCCCAGAACAAAAAATGATTGCAGCTCAGGTTATTAAAACACTTTTAAAGAATCATTCAATTGATTTTCTTGGACTTGGTGAAGTGTCAATTCAGGACATAAATTATCTTAAAACTGATATTAATAATAGTTGTTATGGTTTCATAGAAAGCATAGATGAAAATAACTCGGTGGAATTTGATCTTGGAATTATTTATAATCGTGAAAAACTCAAACTTATAAAAAATAAATCTTTAATAAATTCTTATGGGAATAGAAATATAAAAATTGCACTAGAAGCCGATTTCCAAGTAGCATTAAATGAAGCCCCTCTTTATATTTTTGTATCACATTGGCCAAGCAGAATGTATTATCATGAAGGACAGGCAATACGTGATGGCTTTGCAATGAGATTATCAGGAGAAATCGAAGAGATTCAGCGAAGACATTCAGGTCAGGCTAGTATTGTGTTAATGGGAGATTATAATGATGAACCCTTCGATAAACCGCTTTCTGGGCATCTTCGTGCTACTCGTGACAGAAGACTTGTTAGACAAAGCACTAATTATTTGTATAATCCTTTTTGGCGACTTTTGGGGGAAAAAGATGCTCATGTGCCTAATAAGAAAATAAAGACATTTGCCGGAACTTATTACTATTCGAGTGGTATCGAAACAAAGTGGAATACTTTTGATCAAATTATATTCTCATCTGCTTGTTTGCATGGTCTGCCTTGGCATCTTGATGAAGAGAAATGTATGGTGCTGGATATGCCGCCACTAGATTTACTATTAATGGATAGGAAAAGCATATTTGACCATTTTCCGATACAAAGTATTCTTGAAAGTAATATAAAAGAATAGAAGGAGAAAAAAATGGTAGATTTTGTTAAGGCTTTTGAAGAAGGCAAAGAGGCGGCATTTAAAGCTGAGAATGCAAGAAAAGAAATAGATGGTGTTTTTAATGACCTCAATGAACAATTGAATGGATCGACTAGAGGAAAAATAAGAATTGTGCGGGAACAACTTATTGAGGGAGAGGATGGCATTTTTATGGTACATACATATCCTCCGAGGTATTATCAAGCCATCCTTGCAATTAATCCAACTATAAAAAAAAGTTCTAAAAAAGAGTTGGCAAGATGGGAGCCTAGTCAAATTGGATATCCGGTTAGGATCTCTTGGTCCAATGTAGATCGATCTTGCCAAGATAAGATTGCTCTCGAGAATTGTTTGGTTGATGTAATTAAAGATCCGATTAATGCAGAAAAAATGCTTATTCTTATTCAATTAACTAATGAACCGGATGAAGTGGAAAAGAAATAAATTAGACCAAGTACAGGGGCGCAAAGCTTAGGTCGCAATATTATGCGTTCGCAGCATGGGGATGGTGCTTGCTGGGAAGTGAAGCTCTGGAGGAAGCCTAGGGGTCAGGTCTCCAGATTCCAGAAATAAAGCAGCACTGTTTCGGAGCATCGGTGTCGGGTCTGTCATTATTACAAATGGAATGATAAGATGAAATCATGGCCTGGCCGATGCACATTGGTAGGGCAAGGGGGACGGTGCTTGCATTTTTGCATAAGCATTGGTGTCAGGTCTTACATTACATTTTTAATTATGTATTGGTCTCCTGTCTTAAGAAGATATAAAGGACGGTTCTCGATTTAAGATGTTTCGCCAAGGTTGGCCGGGCCGCCTGCCGGCGAAACTGCAGCCAACAAACATCAGGGATGGATCGTTAGTATGTGTATTTAAAAGGAAGGGTGGCGCCGACCCCGATCTTTTTGCGGCAAGGCTGCGTTCCCACTGCCGCCGGCGCCATCCCCGCAAGAACCGGAGACGGCGTGCGGCCGCAAAGGCTCTCGATGGTTTCAGCGTCTCTTTATGAACGTCTCTCCCTTCCCGCTTTCACCGGTCTCCGTGGAATGCAGCGTGATGGAGATCCTGTCGTATTTCAATGCCGATCGCTTGTCGTCCTTGGGCTTCAGTATTTGCACCACGTAACCGTACATGAAAAAGCCCCTGGCGTATTCCTTTACCTTGTTGATGGCCACGATTTCCGCCCTTGCGCCATTGACCTCCACGGTCAGCTCATCGGCCGTTATGGCATCGGGAGCCATGTCGGTCAGTTGGCCCGTCTCGTTCAGGAGCCCCTCCGTTCGTCCGGCACTCCGGAAATTCTTTTCTTCAACTTTCCGCCTGGCCGCAATGGCCAATGTCTTGCGGAGGCTCATGGGCCTGAAATACAACATATAGGTTTCCTGCGGCGTTACCTGCGGCTCAAAGGCATTGATCCCGTATATCTCCATCCTGTCGTATCGGGGATCGATCACCATGTCGGAATGAACCGGGACATACCATGCCCAATATTCGAGCCTGTTGACCCGGTATTCCGACAGTTTTATCGCGTACAGGCAATAGTAGTCCCCCTCCTTCACCGCCATGGAGTAGTTGCCCCTTTCGTCGGACACGGTTTCGTAAAGATTTTCAAAAGCCCTGTTTTTCAGGCGGATCGTGGCGCCCTCTATCGGATTTCCATGGAAGTCGGATACGTTCCCGCTGATCACGAATGTCGCGGTTCCCTTCGGGCATGCCGAAAAGGCTAGAAGCGCGATGGCGAGCAAAAGCGGTCTTTTTATTCCCTCTGTTAGATTATTGCGCATGCCTGGAGACGGCGACTTAAAAAAATTGCCCATAAGAGTTCTATACCCATTTCCCGGCGGATTTTCAAGTGGGGGGTAGGGACGGTGCTTGACTTTGTTACTTTAGGGAAGAATTGTAGTCATCAATATTGGACATTGAAGAGATTCGGAAATTGGGAATTAAATTGCCGGCTCTGATTTCCGCAAAATGCAGAAGAAGCTCGAGCTGTCCACTTCGGTCAGTGTGAGAGCAGCGGGCAGGCCAGGGCGGATATGGGGGACGGTGCTTGCATTTTTGCATTTAGCATACCGGGAAGCTTCGGGGTCAGGTCTCAACGGGCTGTTGCCCAATTAGGGTAAATAAAAGCATCATTAATACTCTGGCTCAAGCCGAAGATTTAGAGAGATTAAAATCACCCGACAGCGATAAATGAAGTTTCGACATAAAATTCCCAAACGATTCCCTCTGCGTATAACCATGCCATCTGGTTTGCTTTCCAGATTCCCATATTGGGATAGTTTTTTCAGATTCTGCACAGTCGCCACCAGCAGTTGCTGGATGCTTACGCGTCACAATGCCCACCAGCGAGCCCGCTTATAACCAAAACGTTTCCCATAAGCATAACTCCTTTCCATCAGATGCTGACGTCTCTTCAAATCTTTAATTCCTTCTTCACTGGCCGCGTCTTGCCGACCGGCCGCAATCAGATCGTCTCCAGGCAAGCGACTTATGGATCGCCCGTTTTTATCATTGGTACACTGGCTTTTAAGCTCGCAACTCGCGCATTGGTCTTTATCAATCCGATATCTCGTCCATTGCCGGTTCCGATTCCAGCTCCGCCGCTGCAACTCCTTTCCCGCCGGACAGATATACACATCCCGTTCGGCTACATATTCAAACCTGTCTTTGCCAAACACATCTCCCCGCCGGAAAAACATTGGGGTCTGGTCTCGAAATTAGCAGTTGAAATTGTAAAACAACTTTGCGTTGCTTGGACTCTCAACCCCGATCATGACTTGCTCTCAAAGCTTTTTTTCATGATAATATTGTCCCATTCCGGCCTTCTATTGTCAACAAATTAACGATATGATTTTACTTTTTATTTCTAACTTTTATCCGATTTGGGCAACAACCCGTCAAGACCTGACTCTCATTCCCTCAGGCTATTCCGGAAATAGAACGCCGCCAACTCCCTGTGCGTGAGTTTCGCCAGATCTATCACAGCGTTTTCCCTGCCTGGTGCGGATGGCGGTGGCGGATGATTAAAAAATGTGACCAATGCCAAAATAAAATAATGAAGGCGATTCGCCGGGGCGGCGATCGAGTTTTATTCCCCAATCAAAACGAAAGAGCAATGGTTGAAGATGCAAGCGAATACCTATCCCCGCTGATTTCCTTAACTTTGAAATATTATAATCCGCGATTTTTGCAAAAATATTCCCCCAGTCCGTAAAACCAACCACACTGATCAGTGGGAATATTTGCCAACGAAGTTCCTGTCTGAAAATCATGATCGCGTCCCCGCCAATCGCCTTGCCACTGATCCCTTCCACCGGCCCCACTTCATCGGCAGTGAAACCACGAATAACGCTCCGGCCGGAAGCAAAAAATTTCTCCACCAGTGAAAGCGTCTGCCCCAGTTCGTCAATAAGGCCAAAACTTAAAGAGCTTGCCCAGGTCAGATGCGGAGTTGCCCGTAGATAAAAATCAAATTGTCCTGAATAGCGGATGAAGGAATAGTCCGAACCCAAAAATTTGGCCGCATTCTGTATGCTGCCGGAAAGTAAAAAACCTTTACCGGGATTAAAGATATTGTCCCGTTTGTCATTATAGTAACCGAACGTCACATGGGCGACATTGGCTTTCTGACCGGATGTGCTGGGATCCAGATAGGTAACAATTTTGGTTTTCTCCCAGGTATAATTCCAAGAAAAAATTGAAGTTTTCCATAATTTGACCTGCTGTTGGATGGTGAAACCTTGGCGATAATTGCTGAATAAAGATTCCTCCTTTTTATTTAAAAATGCGGTGACAATGGTGTCTACTTTTTTAAACAGCAAATTGGGTAAGCGATAATAACCTCTTAAATCAGTTTCTTTGCTACTCAATTGGAAACCGACCCCGAGCGAATGGCCCAGCCCCAATAGATTTCTGTTTTCCAACTCAAAGCGGGCAGCAATTTGAGAATCCGTGTCGTATTGGCCACCAACCTTTAGATAATAATCAGGGCTTTCTTTCACCTTGATCTGAACCTGGAAATACTTTCGCCGTTCCCCATCCTTTATTTCATTCAGAGCGGCGAACGGCTGCGGCATTCCTTCTGCTGCCAGCAATTCAAAATCAACCAAATCAAAGATGCCCAAGTCATACAATTTTTTTCTGGATTTATTGATCTCGATAAAATCAACTTTATCGCCCACCTTGAAGGTCAGTTCACGGATAATGACCGATTCCCTGGTTTCCTTGTTGCCGACAATTTTGATTCCATTTATTAATCCCTGGGACCCTTCAGAAATCGTAAATTCGATGTCCACCTGGTCTTTGGCGGCTGCCAAGACGGATTTTGAAGATACTTGGACCTGGTTGAACCCCTTTTTTCTATAATAGTCCTCAATTTTTTCAATGGGAGCGTTTTCCTCGAGTTTGGAAATCGGCATATCTTTTTTTAACTTGGTCAAATTTAATAATTCAGGCTCGGAAATAATATTGTTTCCCGAAAAAGAAATCTTATTTATTCTATATAAAACATTCTCATTTATAGTAAAACGAATGAAGGCGGTTTCTTCAAGATCATTTAAGGAAACTTTCGGCAGGGAAACCTTGGCATTTAAAAAACCTTTATTTTTATAATAATTTTCAAGCTTTTTTCTGACTTCGCCGGGATCTGAAAATAATAGTGCGTCCAGCCGCCGATTTTTCAGTTCGCGTAAGATTTCTTTATCCGTAACCTGGCGGTTTCCTGTGAAATCATACTTGATATGGTTGAATTTCATTCCCTTTTGAATGGAAAAAGTAAAAAACAACTCGTGATCTTTCTCGACGCGCTGGGAAGAAACTTTCACGTGGTAATATTTTTTTCGGTAAAAAAATTGCGTGAGTTCGCTGGTCACATTGCTGACGCGCTGAGCGTCAAATTGTCCCTCCATCCACCGGCTGATGCATTTATTTCTTAAAGATCGCGTGATTCCCTCAGGCAGGAAGCTGAGAAAAACCTTGGCTCCGGCGGAAATCCGATAGAGAAGAGTAACCTTTCCTGCACCCGGATAATAATCGGCTGAAATTTTAACTGAAAGATAGTCATTTTTCCGGTAAAGCCGGCGGATACGTTCGCTATCCTCCTGAAATTTGATGAAACTGAAGCCCTTGCCCGGCTTCTGTTTGATCTGCTTTAATATGACCGGCAGGGCCAGGACAGGATCTCCCGTGATCTGGATTGTTTCAATCAGCAGAGGTTTTGGCTTTTTGGCCTTGGTGTCTGCATTCTGAACTGCTTGCTTCCGGGAATGAAAGCTGAGTTGGTATTGAACGCCCAAGGTGTACAAATCAGTATTGCTTTGAATTCCCTGGAAATTTAAACTCTTCAGAGGCTTGTAATTTAACATCCAGGTTTGGTTCTGTGTCTGCCGCAATCCTTGCGAATAAGTCAATTCGAGCTGGGGGGTAATATTCTTCCCGATCGTAATTCTGGCACCCGGATCCTCTTTTGCTGACAGCAGGCTGCCATCTATACGGAAGCTTTGCAAATTTAAATTATTTTTGATCAGTTCTCCCAACTTCCCGGTAACGGCATAGTTTATATAATTCAGAGCGGTATTTCCGGTTTCAGACAAAATCGGGCCGCTCAAATCATCTGGTGTTTTGCCGGTAGCAAGCATGGAGACAATATTTTGTTCCGCAAGAGGAGGAACAGAGGAAAAAGAAGCAATGAAATTTTGCGGAGTGCCGCTTAATGTTAATTTAATATCATAAATACCGATTTGAGTACTGGAAACAATATTAAAATCAGGTTCAATTAAATTGGGATTGATAAAATCGATCTGGCCTTTTTCAATTGAAAATATTCTGCTTCCAAAAAATATATTTCCTCCTTCTTTAACATAAATTCTCCCTGCCAGATGGGGCTGAAAATAAGTTCCGCCTAAGGTCAACTCCGCATTCAATTCGGAGCGGCAAACATTGTTGTCAACTACAAGCGCTTGCGGTGTTTGCAAATTAATATTGAATTTGAATCGTTTTTTAAAATCAGTATCCTCATTCTCAATAATTATTTCTTTTCTATTAAACAAAAACTCATATAAATAGGAGCCAACATTGAATGACTCATTGTATTTTCCTCCGTTTATATCAATGTTTCCTTTTAAAAGGTATTCCTGATCGGCAGAGAGCAGGTTCAATTGACCTGAAAGGTTCGTAAACAGACCTTTCGGAAAGTTGAAATTTATGTCCGCCATCTGCAACTGAAGATTGACCAAGGGTTGCTTTGTATCTCCCAGTCCAATCAGCCCTTTTGCTTCAATCGTTCCGCCATTCAAATTGCCTGTCAATCGTTCAATAGCAATATCCCGCTTGTTGATACGGACCAGGCAATTGAGCTGATTCACAAAAAGATTGAGTGCCGCAAATTGCAGGGTATTGTTCATGGCCTCAATCTTGCCATCCCATTCCATGTCTTTTATGGTTCCGCCAATATTTAACTCAAAGGCAATATTCCCCGAAGCCGCCAGCTCCGGGAAAAAACCCAGAAAAACTTGTGAATCCAATTTTCCCTTCATGGAAAAATTCAGCGGTTTTTCTTTTTGACGATCATAAAAACCTTTGATGACCAGATGGATATCCTCTTGTCCTTTTAAAACCACCTCCTGCAAAATGATCCCCTTCGCATTGCTGCTGATTTTTATTGGCCCGGCCAGGGAAAAAGGCAGGCCATTTATATTCAAATCATCCACGGACAGTGTCGCCGTGCAGACCAGATCAGAAAAATCGGGATTTTTTCCTTTTAAATGGATATCCCCGCTTATGGTCCCGGTTGTGTTTTCAGGAAATTTCCCGATCAGGAAAGTTTCAAGGTCGGCCACGGCGCAATGAGAAATGGTCAGGTCCACATTATAAGCTTCATTCATTTGCGGGGCTGATAAATTTTGCATCGCTGCTTTCAAGAATGGCAGCGGCAAGTTTCCTTTGCCGATCACTTCCCCTTCCTTGATATTGAATCTGAGTGAATGCATAATTAATAAATTGTCTTTCATATCCAGCTGCAATTGGATATTTGTCAGGGGCAGGGTCTGAGAATAGAGAAGCAGCCGGCCTTGTTCAACTTGAATAGATCCGGAGAAAAGCGGATCGGCCAGTGAACCATTAATTAATATCTTTGCGTCCAGATTCCCTTCAAAAAACAAATCGGGCAAAAAAACGCTTAAAAAATTTCCTCCGCCCTTTGCCAAAATACTGATTTCCTTTCCAGCTCTGGGTTTGGATGGGAGTTCCCCAGAAGCGTTGATTTCCGTATTGTCCATCAGCAAAGAAAAACTTTCTATTATCAGTCCGCCGGATTGATAGGTCAGGCGCAGCGGGTTTTTATTTCGAATATTTTGCTTTCCCGCGGCCAGGAGCAGATCAGATACCGCGAATGTAATTTGAAGAGATTCCATGAATTTTGACGGTAGAAAAGTCACTTGCGCCTGGCTGGTGATGGTTCCCGAGAATCCCTCTTGAGCTGGAATGGGAAGCAGCTTTAAAAATTCCTTTAGCGGGCCATTGCGGATCGAAAAAACGATTTTCGTCTGCAATTGATGGTGCAGGTCCAGCTCGGCGGAAATTTCAGAATTGCAGGAAGGAATCTGAAATAAAAATAAAATGTTCTCCTTGGTGGAGCTTAATTTTCCCTGGATATTCCCCAACTGCATTTGCTTAAAATAAAAATCTGTAAAGGAAAAATTCCCGGCAAGCAGTGGATTGAACAGGAAGGGAGCACCTGTCTTTTGCGTCAGCCTGACATTGAAATCCAATATTCCTTGCATGGATGGTACGGCAAAGGGAAGTTCTTTGCACAACTGGACCAAGTCCAAGCGATAAGCTTGCACCTCCAAATCCATGTCCTTGCCTGCGGATCCGACGGGTAAGGTGCCGTTCAAAGCTAACATTCCCCAGGTTTGGCCAATTTTGATGTTTTCCATCCGCAAAATCTGGTTTTTAAAAAACAATGCCCCGCTGAATTCCAGGGGCGAACGCGTGAAATTTATGATCTTTCCTTGCGTAAATTCAACTCGCAAAACAGGTTTGGCGATCGTGCCCGAAATCTTTCCTGAAATCACCATCTCGCCATCAATCTTTTTCTCTGCCAGCAATCGGAAACTATCGTTAAATGGTGAGAGAAACAGTAAGATTCCCCGCAGATGATCAATCTTGCCATTAATAAATCCAGAGACTCTATCCTCTTCAACTTTTAATTCGCCCTTGAACCTGTTCCCTTGAGACTGCAATGACGCTTTTTTAACAATGATTGTTCCTTGCAGAAAATTCAACTTTACATCTCCTGCCAGTGGTACTCCTTCCTGATTTTGCGGCCCCAGCGCTTTTGGTTTGAATTGAGCATTTAAAGAACCCTTTATTTCAGATACTTTAAAATCGGAAAAAGAGACATCCGCATTTCCCGAACCATAAGAAAAAAACTTTATTGGCAGAATCCCTTTAATAAGGCTGAAGTCCAAATCTTTCCACTTTAAAGACAAATGATTGGGGTTTTTTTCAGTCCGCCGCGGAAATACGGCATGGCCAAGAATTTCGCCTGCCAAAGCTGAGGCATGAATCTCCTTGATTTCCACGATATTTTGATCTTGAAATAATTGCAATCCGAAACGCAATGGGCCCAGACACGCCAATTCATGATTCACATTTCCTGGCGGCAGCAGGTCCGCAAATTCTCCGGGAAATATATTCCCTTTAACTTGCAGATTCAATTGAGCGGCCAACCAGTTGTTTAAAATTCCCGAAATATCCAAGTTGGATTTTTCAATCTGAATAAGAGATTTCGCAATTAACAGCCGCTGGTAATTGATAAGTCCGTTCATTTGCAATTTGTTTATTGCTCTCCTGCTGCCATTGAAAAAAAGTTCACCCTTGCCCAAACTGTCAATGGACAATTGGTGGTCACTATTCCCATTTGATCTCATCTCTACATTTAGCAAAGGAGAAAGTATGGTCAGTCTTTTTGTTTCATCGCGAAAAGAAAACTTCATTTCTTTGAAGGAAAGTTGCTGAACAATGAATTCGGGTATTGCCGGCGCCCCTGGCGTTTGCTTAAGGATCGGCAAATTGTTGGAGCCATCCTTGAGAATTTCAACAAGAACCCGGGGTTTGAAAAAGAGAATATGCCCGAAATGGATTTTCTTGCCCAGGATAAGATCCGGAGTGACTTGAATCGCCATGGCCTCGGCTTTCAG